>ERZ1645192.2001-NODE-2001-length-16914-cov-6.628033_pt1 | contig 16914 bp, 15 predicted proteins | sample MGYA00575354_ERZ1645192 | MGnify/ENA primary metagenome ERZ1645192 (study PRJEB40844, sample SAMN11349763) | freshwater sediment metagenome | isolation source: river sediment | host: Sediment | place: India: Faizupur Khadar , New Delhi | collected 2017-02-21 ... | reverse complement strand
ATGCCTCTTAATATTCCAGATAAGCTCCCGGCAATTGAATTCCTGCAGAAGGAAAATATTTTTGTGATGGATGAGACAAGAGCCATCCATCAGGATATCCGTCCGCTCAGGATTGCTGTTCTTAACCTGATGCCTGTCAAAATTACAACTGAAATTGACCTTGTAAGGCTGCTTTCAAACTCCCCGTTGCAGATTGAACTGGATCTTATTAAGCTTGAAACTCATACCTCAAAAAATACTCCTAAGGAGCACATGCAGGCATTTTACAAGGATTTCAGCCTTATTCTGAATAACAAATATGATGGTCTTATTATTACCGGAGCCCCTGTGGAGCAGATCCCTTTTGAAGAGGTGTCATACTGGAATGAACTGACAAGAATTTTCGACTGGGCCAGAACAAATGTGACCTCTTCCTTATTTATCTGCTGGGGTGCCCAGGCTGCTTTATATTATTATTACGGTATCCCAAAATATCCACTTGACAAGAAAATGTTCGGAGTTTTCAGGCATACCAAAAATGAACCAAAGCATCCGATTTTCAGAGGCTTTGATGATGTTTTCCATGTCCCGCACAGCCGGCATACGGAAATCAGAAAAAAAGATATAAAAAAGATTCCCCAGCTTAAGATTTTATCTGAATCTGATGTGGCTGGTGTAAGCATTGTTGCGTCAGGCAACGGAAGGGAATTCTTCCTTACAGGGCATGCAGAGTACTCACCTGATACTCTGGATAAAGAATACAGGAGGGATATTGCAAAAGGCCTGCCAATTGAAATTCCTGCAGGTTATTACCTGAATGATAATCCAGATAATCCTCCCGTAATAACATGGAGATCGCATGCTAACCTGCTGTTTGTAAACTGGATGAATTATTTTGTTTACCAGGCTACTCCATATAATATCCAGACTATAGAGTAAATAATAAACCTGTCTGGAAAACTGCTCAATTACCTGCTTTTTTTCTGCCTCGTGCTTTTACTGTTAATGTTAATGTAATTTTTGTACCCATGAACTATAAAAATAATTCATTTGATATACTAATATCTGATTTGGTGAGGACACTGATCCTTTTAACTGTTTTTTTTATTGTAAGTTACATTGTTTTACAGCTTCTGAATAATTATATAGGGGGCTACTTTATTGAAAATATATATCCCTTTTTTGATCTGAGTGATGAGAGAAATTTGTCGACTTTTTATGCGGTATTTCTCCTTGCTTTTTCTTCATTGCTGCTTTATATTATTTCAGGTCTTTACAGGAAAAATGAGCAAAATGGTAATCCCTGGTTGATATTGTCTGGTATTTTTCTTTTTATGGCAGCAGATGAATCAATAGGGTTGCATGAAAAAATAGGAGCGCTTTTTAAAAAGCTGATAGGCAGCAGCAACCTGCCTGATTACCTGCAGTATGGATGGGTGCTTCCCTATCTTGTTTTGCTTGTTATTCTTGGAATTTACTTTGCCAGATTCTTTCTTAATCTTGACAGAAAAACTCTTATCCGCTTTTCTGTTGCTTTTATCGTTTTCGTTACCGGTGCCGCTGGTTTTGAAATGATAGAATCAAAATTTCATCAGCAGTACGGTACGTATCATTTAATGTATAAAGTATTTGTGACAATTGAAGAAACAATGGAGATGCTTGGAACAATACTTTTCATAAGAGCTCTTCTTCTGCATATTGCCGAAAACTTTCATGAAATAGGATTCATTCTTAAGGGCGATCGCAAATAAAGCTCATACAAGCCACGGAATGAACATTTTTGTGTTTTTCATGTATGTCCTGTACTCGTCACCGAATTTCATTACCATCTCCTTTTCTTCTATTAAGGCGGTGAATATCAATGCTATAATATTGATGGTTCCAAGCAGGAGCTGAACAGACGAAATATCCTTGAGCATAATCCCTGTACCAAGAAGAAGTACCGACAGATAAAGGGGGTGTCTTATGTAAGCATATATTCCTGACTGTACGAGAACGGATGTATTCTCGAAATTACTGTCGGGTTTACCGACCTTCTTAAGAAGTATAAAACCTGCAGTCACGGGATAAATCGACAATAAAAGCAGCAGCCACGACAAAATATGCACAGGTGAGAACGGATCAAGAAACCATGACCTGTAATTCATCAGAAAGAGGATAAAAATACTTTCAAAGGCAAAAAACCTGGCAATGCCGTGATACCTCTTATGTTTGATTGAAAGGAACCATGAAAAGATAATTATTCCTGCAGTTCCTGCTGCGAGCAGATAAATGTTAATCACTTTGAAGCCTGTTTTTCTGCTGGTGGGATGTTAATTGATTTTATATACCTGTAAACCTCTATCTGCGACTGAAGCTTTTCCTTGCCTTGTTTTACAAACTCGTTCGACTGTTCCTCATCCAGTATTCTTGCTTTTACATTGTCTTTCCACTGGATATTGAATATCTTTCTTATTTCCTCCCTGCTTGTCTTGTCAAATATCGGGCAGGTCACTTCTATCCTGTGATCGAGGTTTCTCGGCATCAGATCAGCTGAAGATATATAGATCTCCTCATCTCCACCGTTACAGAATATATAAAAACGCGAATGTTCAAGAAAGCGGTCGACAATTGCAATCGCCTTTATATTTTCACTTTGCTTCTGTACTCCGGGTACAAGCGACATCATACCTCTGACTATCAGCTTGATTTTTACACCAGCATTGCTGGCTTCATATAGTTGGTCAATTATATCCTTGTCAGTGAGGTTGTTAAGTTTCATCAGGATATAGGCTTTTTTCCCTTCAGTTGCATTCCTGATCTCATTCTCTATCATCAGGCTGATCTTGTTGCGAAGGAAGAAAGGGGAGAGGACAAGATGATAAAAATTGTCCTTCTTGTAGTTTACACTGAAAAAATTGAAGGCTTTGAAAACCTCATTTGTAATTTTCTTGTTTGTTGTAAGAAGAAGGTGGTCGGTGTAAATCCTTGCTGTGTCCTCATTGAAATTTCCTGTCCCTACTGCCGCATATCTTTCTGTTATATTGTTTTTTATTCTTGTTATGAGACAAAGTTTGGAATGGACTTTCAGACCTGGAACGCCATAAATTACTTTAACTCCTTCGTCAAGGAGCTTGTTGCCCCAGTTAATATTGGCTTCCTCATCGAACCTTGCCTGAAGTTCCACTACTGTTGTTACATCCTTGCCATTCCTTACTGCATTCAGCAATGCATTGATGACGCTTGAATTCCGGGCAAGCCTGTAAAGTGTTATCTGAATTGATTCAACTGCAGGATCAATTGAAGCCTCACGAAGCATGTCAATGAAATGATCAAAGGGATGGTATGGGAAATAAAGCATCACATCCTTCTTCTTTATGACAGACATGATACTTTTACCCTGGTGAATATCGCGGTGAGGAACAGGTACGAGCTCCTCATTATAGAACTCCTTAATTCCCAGTCCCGGAAACTTAATGAAATCCTTGAAGTTGTGATACCTGTTGCTGGGAATCACAACGTCATCAGGTCCGATATTCAGTTTTGATGTAATAATTTTCAGCAGGTCATTAGGTATGCACCTGTCGTAGATGAACCGTACGGGAGTACCTTTTTTCCTCTGCTGCAGACTTTTTGAAAGCTTATCGATATAACTTTCTGATATGTCATCAGCTATTTCAAATTCTGCATCTTTTGTAAGCTTGACGGTATAGGCGCTTATATCATCGAAATCGAAGATAAAAAATATGTCTTTAAGCCCAAACCTGATTATATCATCCAGGAAAATTATGTACTTCTCATCTTTTTTCCCGGGAAGCTGGATGAAGCGGGGAAGTATGTGAGTTGGCACTTCAAGCAGGGCAAATCTTTTCTTCTGGGATTCCTTCTTGAAAAGGTATACAGCAAGATAGATGGCATCATCAGTAAGGTTTGGCAGATCAGAGTCTTTTTCAATCATAAAGGGCATAAGCCTGTTTCTTACTTCCTTCTGAAAATAGCCTGTGACAAACTCAATCTGTTCTGCATTAAGCTGCTTTTCGTTGATTACATGTATTTTATGAGCTGCCAGTTCCTTCAGAAGCCGGGTGTAGATCTTTTCAAATTTTGTATTCTGTGCAATTACTATCTCCTGTATCCTTTTCAGTGTTGCTTTCGGGCTGTAGCCAAGTATGTTTTTCGATTTGGGTCCGTAATATGAGAGTCTTTTCAGTGTTGCGACCCTTACCCTGAAGTATTCATCGAGATTATTTGAATATATTCCGAGGAATTTGAATCTTTCTATCAGCGGAACTTCTTTATTATCAGCTTCCTGAAGAACTCTCTCATTAAATGCCAGCCAGCTTATTTCTTTAGGTATATAGGATTTGCTCATTATAATCAGGGTTTTAGATTATATTCAATTTTTCCGGAATTCGGTTTAAGGTCTGACCATGTAGCTGCCTGGAATGAAATACAGACTATACCGCACTTCTGAATAAAATCGCAGCCCTCTCTGCTCAGCTCTGCAGCAAGATCGGTGAATGAAGGGTTGTGACCGAAAAGAGTTACAATATCCTCTTCCTCATTTATTCTTTTTAGTTCCGACTGCAGTGTAAGGAAATTGAATTTGTAATAAATATTTCCTGCCAGCAGGATTTTGTCAGCGGGTAACCTGAATATGCCGGCAAAGATAAGTGCTGTTTCAATGGCTCTGAAAGCAGGGCTTGAAATCAGGATTCCTGTAGAACTTTCTTTCTCCTTCAGTCTGATCGCCATGGTGTTGGCAAGAATTTTCCCCTTGCTTGTAAGAGACCTTTCGAAGTCGGAGATTTCGATAGCAGGGTCCTCTGCTTTGCTGTGCCGGACAAAAATGAGCTTTTTCATATTCCGCCTTGTAAAAGATTATCAGATGCCAAAACTTGTACCCATGTTCATTGCCTGTGTAACCATAGGATCATTTTCCTTCACAAGCTTTAGTTTTCCCGCCACTTCCGAAAGTGGAACGGAAACAATCAGATCATCCTTAAGTGCAACCATTTTCCCATAATCACGTGCGGCAATCATATCAGCTGCAGCAGCCCCGTAACGTGTTGCAAGAACCCTGTCCATTGGAGAGGGAGTGCCACCACGCTGTATATATCCGAGAACGGTTTCACGGGTGTCAAGTCCTGTCAGTTCCTTTATCCTCTTGCTTAAGGACTGGGCTGCCGAGCAACTGTTTTCATCAGCTTTCTTTATTCCTTCAGCTACAACAACTATTGAGTATGGTTTGTTTTCTGATGCCCTGCGAATAAGGTATTCTGCCACCTTTTCCTCAGAATATTCTATTTCAGGGATTAGTATTACATCACCACCGCCTGCAATGCCTGAGTAGAGTGCTATCCACCCTGCATTATGCCCCATTACCTCTATTATCATTATGCGTTTATGCGAGTTGGCAGTCGAATGGAGCCTGTCAATTGCTTCAGTCGCGATGTTTACTGCTGAATCAAAACCAAAGGTCATGTCAGTCCCCCAGACATCGTTGTCAATTGTCTTTGGTATGCCCACAACATTGAGTCCTTCCTGGGCAAGTTTCCAGGCAGTTTTAAGCGTGCCGTTTCCGCCTATGCATACAAGGCAGTCAAGCCCCATCTGTTCATAATGTTCTCTTATAAGCCTTGGTTTGCTGATCTCCTTCTTCCCCTTTTCACTTTTAAAAGGCTTCTCCCTTGAAGTTCCAAGTATGGTTCCACCCAGGGTAAGGATTCCTGAAAGGTCATGCTCTGTAAGTTCCCTGTACTCCTTATTTATCATTCCTGTGAAACCATCACTTATGCCTATCAGCGTCATGTCATATTTCACTATAGCTGTTTTCCCTACTCCCCTTATGGCTGCATTAAGTCCCGGACAATCACCTCCCGCGGTTAGTATCCCAATGCGCTGCCCTCTTTTTATCTTGCCCATTTGCTGAATTTTAGGTTATTATAGCAAATTTAACTTTTTAAAGGAGTTAATTTAATAATTGATGTTACTTTTTTATTACACATTAACACACTTATTTGAAACTGGTAATTAACTAGTTGCATATAATTAATAATTATTTTTATTACCTCTGTGGTCCTCTGTGAACCTCTGCGTTTCTCTGTGTAACAATAAGTACTGAATAATATTTAACTTTATAGAATTGATTTATTGTCAGTTGATGGAAAAATCAGATATAATTGTTATCAGAGAGATCAAACCGGCATTATCAGCTTACATAAGAAAAGCTCTTGTTTTGTTAAAGAAGGACCATGTACCTGATGATGATGCAATACATGATATCCGTGTTCTGATGAAGAAAGCACGGGCGACTCTTAAGCTGACAAAGACTCCGTTGAAACCGGAATGGTATGAAAAGGACTCGGATTCTCTTCAGCAGGTTGGGAAAACACTGTCAGTCTGGCGGGATAATGCCGTGAACAGGAAGAATCTGAAGGAACTAAGGAAGAAGTATCCTGAGATCTTTGACCGGTTAACTGAAAATGAAAAAATCAAATCCTTATTAACAAAGCCTGACCTTTCAGTTATTCCTGAGAAAGATATTCAGCAAAGTCTTCAGCTGCTTGAAGAGCTTCTCAGAAAAACCGGCTTCAGAATTCGCTTTAACCAGATGAAAGAGCTCGACAATGAGGCTCTTAAGTTTCAGCTGATGCTAAGTTATCAAAAAGTTAAGGGTCTCTGTTTAGCCTGCAGGCGCAACCCGAAACCTGAAAAGATTCACCTTCTGAGAAAACGGTCCAAGGATCTGCTTTATCAACTCTGGTTCTTCAGGCCCGGTGATGACAGAAAGATCAAAGCCGCGGAGAAAAGACTTGTCAGGCTCACAACAAATCTGGGAAAGTATAATGATCTGACCCAACTGATGAAGGCCATGAACTATGACTTCCCGGGAAATGGTAATTCTCCTGAGATGGATGAGCTCATAATAAGGATCAAAGGCATACAGGATAAGTTACTCCTTAAAATATGGGATGATGCCTTTAAGTGTTTTTCTCCCGGAATGGATATTAAAAAGTTTACCGCTTTGGACCTGATTAATATTAAAGCTGTAGATGTTGCAGAACAGGGTAATAGTATTGATGATAATTTAGAATAATTCCAGACAAGCAAAGTATTTGTCAGATTGTTAATTTGTTAACAGTAGGGTTTAACTGACTGGATCATTTATACATAGATAAATCTATATATATCAATGATAACATAATATTTTTTGTAATAGATTTGTGTCCAATTAAACCAATTCATGACAACCCGGAGGAATTTCATCAGGATCTCAGCCATAGGTGCTGGAGCCCTTATTGCCGGTGCAGGCTCCTACAAAATTTTAAAAACACTTTCAAAACCGGAAGAGCTTAACAATCTGAAGCTTGACCTGAGGCGTACCGCCACATATTGTGAGGTCTGCTTCTGGAAGTGCGCCGGCTGGGTATATAAAACATCAGAAGGTAAGATCTGGAAAATAATCGGTAACGATGAGGACCAGAACTGCAACGGACGCCTTTGTCCGAGAGGAACAGGCGGACTGGGCATGTATTATGATGAGGAGAGGCTAAAGACTCCACTGATACGTGTTGAAGAACGGGGTAAGCAGGTATTCAGGCAGGCTACATGGGATGAAGCTCTGGAGGTCATTGCCGGTAAAATGAAAGAAATTTCTGCAAAGTACGGACCTGAGAGTATGGCTCTTTTTTCACATGGCTCAGGTTCAGCCTATTATACAACTCTCTTTAAGGCTTTTGGTTCCGGAAACATAGCTGAGCCCTCATACGCCCAGTGCAGGGGACCTCGAGATGATGCCTTCACTCTTACATTCGGTGAGGAGGTTTACTCCCCGGAGATAACAGACATCCGCGATACAAAATGCCTGGTGCTGATTGGTTCTCATATCGGTGAGAACATGCATAACGGACAGGTTCAGGAAATGTCGGATGCAATTGATAAAGGAGCTGTAATTATTACTGTTGATCCAAGGTTCTCAACTGCCGCCGGGAAGTCGAAATACTGGCTTCCGATAAAACCGGCAACTGATATTGCCCTCCTCCTTGCCTGGATTCACGAGATTATTTACAATGAGTATTATGACAAAAAATATGTTGAAAAATACTGCACAGGCTTTGATAAACTAAGGGAACATGTCAAGGATTTCACTCCGGAATGGGCTTACGGAATAACTACAATAAAACCTGACCAGATCAGAAGTACTGCGAAGGAGATGTCGGATGCAGCACCTGCTGTTATTGTGCATCCTGGCAGGCATGTTACATGGTACGGTGATGATACTCAGCGGCTGCGGGCTGTTGCAATTATAAATGCCCTGCTTGGTTCATGGGGCAGGAGGGGAGGTTTCTACAGGCCTGCAAGGTTTGATCTGGCACCTGTTAAATTACCTCCGTTCAAAGCTCCTTCAAGGGAATGGAGTGATATCTTTCCCGGAAAGTATCCTCTGGCGAGCCTGACAGTATCAAATGCAATAATTGATGCAACAGTTCCGGAAAACAACCCGGCTTATCCTGTAAAGGGCTGGTTAGTAAATGGTACTAACCTTATTTCAACAATCCCCAATACACCAAACACCCTGAAGGCAATTCAGAATCTTGATCTTCTTGTTGCCATCGATACGATGCCTATGGAGATTACAGGCTGGGCTGATGTTATTCTGCCTGAGTGTACCTACCTTGAGCGCTATGACAGCCTCAGGACTGGTCCGCACCGCAGACCTTCGATCGCACTGAGGATGCCGGCAGCAGAACCTTTGTATGATACAAAACCCGGTTATCAGATTGCCAGAGAGCTTGCTGTGAAACTTGGTCTTCAGGCATACTTCCCGTTTGAAAAACAGGAAGATCTTCTTGACTGGCAACTTAAGCAGGCCGGATCATCACTTGAGGAGATGCAGAGGCTGGGAGTGAAAAATTTTGACAGGGAGGCAGATGATTTGTATTTTGCAGAAAATGAAGAAGTTGAATTTTATACCGATTCAAAGAAAATAGAACTTTTTTCACCCTACCTCGAAAGCCTTGGCTTTGATCCTCTTCCAAAATACACTCAGCATCCGGAACCTCCCGAAGGTTATTACAGGCTTATTTATGGCCGTGCACCAATGCATACATTCAGCCGTACAGCTAATAATCCCAACCTGACTGACCTCATGGATGAAAACTCTGTCTGGGTCAATCCGAAGGTGGCAAAGGAATGGGGCCTGATAAACGGTCAGTACATCTGGCTGAAGAACCAGGATGATGTAGTAACCGATTTTTCAGTGAAGGTCAGGGTTACTGAGCGTATAAGGTGGGATTCGGTGTATATAGTTCATGGCTTCGGGCATAAACAAAAGCAGATGACAAGATGTTTTGGCCGCGGTGTCAGCGATACACAAATGATAACAAAGGTACTTGTTGATCCGATTATGGGAGGTACAGGAATGAGATCAAATTTTGTAACATTTGTTACAGAAAAGGCAGGAGAGGAGGTGGCCTCATGAGATATGCCATGGCCGTTGATACCAGGAAATGTGTTGGTTGCAGCGATTGTGTTGTTGCATGCCAGACAGAAAATAATGTACCTATTGGTTACTGCCGCGACTGGATAGTTGAGGTGACTGATGGTACCTACCCGCAGCTGGAGATGGAAATAAGGTCGGAGAGATGCAACCAGTGTGTTAATGCACCTTGTGTCAGATGCTGTCCGACCGGTGCCAGTCATTTCGCTGACGGTGGTATTGTTCTTGTCACGCAAACAGAATGTATAGGTTGCGGTGCATGCATTGCCTCATGTCCTTATGATGCAAGGTATCCGCATCCTGATGGTTATGTTGATAAATGTACCTTCTGCATCCACAGGATCAAGAACGGAATGAAACCGGCCTGCGTTGACGTTTGTCCGACTAAATGCCTTTACTTTGGCGATCTTGATGATCCAAACAGTGATGTGTCGGCAGTACTCAGGAAGCGCAAGTACAAGACACTGATACCTGAAGCAGGAACAAAACCTCAGCTATATTTTCTTATTTAACAATATTATTTTCAGTATATATGAATGAAGAAGTTATTGTCAGCGGTAGAATGAACCAGATGGTTGATCCGCATCTTCATATATGGCACTGGCAGATATCGCTCTACCTTTTTCTGGGAGGAATGGCAGCCGGGATACTTGCTATTGCGGCAGTATATTACATCCGGGGAAGAGAGAATGATTATAAAACTGCTGTAAGGCTTACTCCCTTCCTTACACCCTTTCTCCTTGTAATAGGTCTGCTTGCCTTATTCATTGATCTGAGGCATAAACTCTTTTTCTGGCAGCTTTACACCAATATAAAGCTGCAATCGCCTATGTCGTGGGGTGCCTGGACGCTAATGGTAATTACTCCGATATCTTTTATCTGGTGTGCACTTCATATCAGGGATATCTTTCCGGCCTGGGACTGGAAATTCAAATGGTTATGGGCTCTGGATGGATTTTTTAACAAATACAAAAAAGCTCTTGCATGGGTGATGCTCATCTATGCAATAATTCTTGGAATATACACAGGAATACTTCTTTCTGCCTTCAATGCCAGGCCACTCTGGAATACTTCAATACTGGGACCGCTCTTCCTTGCATCGGGTTTGTCGGCAGGAGCAGCAGCCACCCTCTTATTATCAAAGAATGAGGCAGAGCGTAAGCAGTTTGCCCGTATCGATCTGGTAATGATTGGTATAGAGCTCTTTCTGATAATTCACATGTTCATGGGATTCCTGGCAAGCACTCAGGTTCAGATAGAAGCTGCAAACTTATTCCTGGGAGGACAATATACAATGTCATTCTGGATTTTTGTTGTGGCGCTCGGACTTGTTATTCCGGCAATCCTTGAGATAATGGAACTTGGCAGATATCATATACCTGTACTCGTTCCTGCTGTTCTTGTTCTCTTTGGCAGCCTGATGCTGCGGTTTATTATTGTATATGCCGGCCAGGTAAGCAGGTGGCTTTACTGAGAGCCCTGAGCCGTGCGTTGTGAGCCCTGAGCAGTGAGTCGTGCAAATTGTAACAAAATATAAAAAGACATAATATGACAAAATCAAAAGAAAGAAAAGCGAGACCTTACATCAACCCTTATGTTGGTGGGGTATTGCTCGGACTGGTACTTCTTGCAGCTAATTTTGTGTCAGGCCGCGGACTGGGAGCAAGCGGTGCAATAAAAAGCACTGTTGTTACAGCCATGAATACAGTTGCACCTGAAGCCAGTGCAAATTCAGGCTTTGTTAAGGAATTTGGAGAGGCTCACAGTGGCAGCCCTATGAAAACATGGCTTGTATTTGAAATGCTGGGCGTGCTTGTTGGAGGCTTTCTCTCCGGATCACTGGCAGGGCGTCTCAGGTTCAAGGTTGAACATTCTCCGAAGATTACCTCCCGCCGCCGGCTTATTTTTGCTCTTGCAGGTGGTGTGTTGTTCGGCTTTGGTTCCCAGCTCGGCAGAGGTTGTACAAGCGGCTCGGCACTGAGCGGAATGGCTGTACTTTCACTGGGTGGATTTGTTACAATGATGGCAATTTTCGGAACAGCCTATGCCCTTGCATATTTCTTCCGCAAAAACTGGATATAAGGTAAGGCGGAAGGCTGAAGGGCGGAAGGGACCGCACGACAATAAAACATTTAAAAACAGACAATAATACAATAATATGGGACCTTTATCAGTAAACGAAATAATATCAGAGAATACAAACCTTTTCCTTGCATTCATAATTGGCATTGGATTTGGCTTCGTTCTTGAACAAAGTGGTTTTTCTTCAAGCAGAAAACTTGCCGGGGTATTTTACGGTTATGATACCGTGGTGCTGAAAGTTTTTTTCACCGCTGCTATAACCGCTATGTTAGGACTATTATTCTTCAGCCTGTTCGGATGGATAGACCTTAATCTGGTTTATGTGAATCCGACATACCTGACATCGGCAATTCTGGGTGGTATAATAATGGGAGCCGGATTCATAATGGGAGGATACTGTCCCGGGACAAGTTTTTGCGGAGCTTCAATAGGCAAGCTTGATGCATTGGTTTTCATTGGAGGTCTTTTTCTGGGTGTATTTATCTTTGGTCTTGGCTATAACCTGTGGGAAGGAACATATATGGCCAATTTCCTCGGATCACCAAAAGTGAGCGAAAGCCTGGGGATGAGTGATGGTATTTTTGCATTCCTTCTCATAATTATTGCCCTGGCAATGTTCTGGGTAGCAGAATGGGCTGAAAAGAAATTTCCCAGGGAGGAATATTAATTGATTAAACAGTCTAACTTTGTATAATAATAAAAATCAGAAGAATATGAAACCGCGTACACTACTTGCAATGTTCATTATCCCTATGGGACTTATTATTGCAGCTGTTCCGCAGAACAAGACAAAACCTTATAAGCTTACAGCCGATCAGCTTCTTGCTGAGGTAAATACAAGGACCCAGTATATTACCCCTGATGCTGTTGCCGATATGATAGTAAAGAAGGATCCCTCACTCAGGCTTATAGATGTAAGGAGTCAGGAGGAATTTGAAAAATTCAGTCTTCCGGGCGCAGTTAATATTCCTGTTAATGATCTGCTTTCCGACAAGTATACTGATATACTTAACCAGGATGTTAAAATGAATGTATTCTATTCGAACGGAAGCCTGGTTGCAAATGAGGCCTGGATGATTACGCGTCAGCTTGGTTACATAAATAATTACGTTCTTGAAGGAGGTCTTAATTACTGGTTCGATGCAATAATGAATCCACAGAAGCCTTCTACTGTAAATTCTGATGAGGAATTTGCAAAATATGATTTCCGAAAGAGTGCAGGAGCTGCACTTGGAGGAGGAGGTGTTGTTGCATCAACGTCAGAACAGACATCCGCTTCCCCGAAACCAGCTATTAAACCTGCTGCAAAAAAGAAGAAGGCTGCAGGAGGTTGTTGAGATCTTTAAACAAAAAACAGGGCTAATCCTGAAATAGTCCGGCATTAATTTTTAATTTCATCTCAAATTTTATTGAGATGAACAGAATAATATTACTGCTTTTTGCATTAACCTTTCTTTTTAATTCTTCAGAGGGTCAGATTGTCCTGAAGGAGGCTCTGAGCGAACGTCAGACCTATTATAAAATAAACGCAAGCTTAAATCCTGAAACTAAAATAGTTACAGGAGAGATGGAAGCTTATTGGGTAAACAAATCACCTGATCTGGTGCCCGATATAAGGCTTCATCTTTATATGAATGCCTTTAAAAGCAATAAAACATCCTTCTTTTCAAACAGGATGATATCCGAAAAAAAGAATGATTTTGGCTGGATAAACCTTTTATCTTTTGATGACAGGAAGGGAAATGACCTCTTACCGGGATTGAAATATATTAGCCCGGATGACAACAACCCTGATGATCAGACAGTCATTAGTGTAATGCTGCCTGCTCCAGCTAAACCGGGTGATACTGTTTTTATACAGGTAAAGTTTGAGACAAAACTGCCTAAGGGTTCGGCAAGAACAGGTTATAATGATGATTACTTTTTTGTTGCACAATGGTTCCCGAAATTTGGAGTTTATGAGCCGGCCGGCATGCGCTATGCAGTTGAAGGTGCCTGGAACTGCCACCAGTTTCATTCTAATTCAGAGTTTTACGCAAATCATAGCGTTTATGATGTTGCTGTGACTGTTCCTGCCGATTATATTACAGGATCCGGAGGCATGCTTATAAAAGAGGAAAATGCTGCTGACGGAAAAACAAAAACTCTTACATACAGGGCAGAGGATATTGTTGATTTTGCATGGACAACATGGCCCGGCTATGCAGTTTATACTGATCAGTGGAAACATGTTAAAATTACACTTCTGCTTCCTCATGTCCGGAAGGATCAGGTTGAACGGCAATTCAACGCAGTGAAAAATGCACTGGAATATCTCACTGAAAATGTAGGCCCCTTTCCCTGGCCTCACCTGACATTTGTTGATCCTCCCACTGTCGGATCTTTTGCCGGAGGAATGGAGTATACAACCTTGTTTACATCAGCATCAGGTGATAAGGTTCCTGAGTTTCTGCATATGCCTGAAATGGTAACTGTTCATGAGTTCGGGCATGCATATTTTATGGGAATTCTTGCCAGTAATGAGTTTGAGGAACCATGGCTTGATGAAGGTGTAAATACATTCTGGGAGGGAAGGATAATGGACCATTACTGGGGAAACAATTCCGGATTGATCGATCATCCTCTGTTAAAAATGTCAGATAAATCAATGGCGCGTATCTCCTATCTGAGCTCACCCGACAAACAGACAACAACCAACAGGGAATTTTCCTGGAATTATCCTCACGGTTCCTATGGTATGATGTCGTATCAGAAAGCTGGTATAATTCTGCATACGCTGATGGGATTGATAGGTGAGGATGCAATGAATGAGGTGTTTAAGGAATACTACAGGAGATGGGCATTTAAGCATCCATCAGGCAGGGATTTTATTGCCGTTTTTAATGATGTTGTTCCGAAAATTCACGGAGATAAATTCGGACCTGATATGAACTGGTTCTTTGACCAGACACTTTACGGTACAGGAATAGCAGATTATGCTGTTAACTCATTCAGTAATGTCAAAATACGTGATTTTAAAGGTATTGTGTCTGAAGCAGACTCGATGAGATTTGTAACAAATGTTACAAAAGATGATTCTGTTTATACCTCAACAGTCATGCTGAACAGGCTTGGTGAAGTATGCCTTCCGGTTGATGTTATGATCCATTTCGATAACGGGGACACTATTATGGAATACTGGGACGGAAAGGCCAGGTACATGGATTATAAGTATACAGGCACCAGGCAGATTGACTGGGTAAAGATTGATCCCGGATACAAACTTAAAATGGATGCAAACTTTGTTAATAATTCCCGGACCGAGGACCCTGACAGGGTGCCGTTAAGACGGTATATTGACAAATTCACAATATTCATGCAGTACTTCATCAACATAATATCACTTTAAACCGACTGAATATGAAAATATTATATAATCTAAAGACAGGTGCTTTATCATCTCTCAGGTCATGGAAAGGCATCATAATTAACTGGCTGGTTCTGTTTATCCTGATAAGTCTTGTTTCACTGCCTGTGAGGTCAGGTTTCAAAAGTATGCTTGGAAGCAGCATGGTTACTGAGTTAATGCAGGATTCAATAAATGCAGATGTTATCACTGATCTGCTCAGGCCATTTTTAAATATGTTTTCAGCGCTCACCACCGGATTTTTCCTAATAATCATCTTAAGCTTCTTTTTGAATGCCTTCATAACAGGAGGTTTATTCACAATCCTGAGAGATTCTGTTATTGAAAAAAAGGCTTCGGTGTTTTTTTCTGGCGCTGCAGCAAATTTCTGGTCCTTTCTTGTCATTATTATCATAAATATTATGATTTTTTCACTTGTCACCGGCATTATTATAGCTGTTCCCTTTGTATTGATATCCGCAGGAAAATCAGAAAGCAGCTTTATGTCGACAGGAGGGCCTTTTATGAGAATCGCATTCATAATAACTGCTTTATTGCTTCCGCTTATGCTCCTTGCCACCGATTACGCAAGAGCCTGGAAGGCTGACAGACCTGAAGCAGGGGCATTCAGCGCAATTGGATTTGGTTTCGGGAAGACTTTTAAAAGCTTTTTCACTTCATATCCAATGATGCTTTTACTTGTAATTATCCAGGCAGCATTTGGATGGCTGACAATGTCGAAACTACTGTCAGCAAAACCATCTACCGGTGGTGCTCTTTTCCTGTATTTTATTATGGCACAGATACTTTTTATTGTCAGATTGTGGTTTAGAACCTGGAGATACGGATCGGTTACAGCTGCAATGCAGGAATCTGAATCTAAGAAGTTAAATCCTGAATATGAGCCGGATATGACTTATGTTACTGACCCGGAAAAAAATGTAATCATTCAATCAGAAAATAACCGTTATGACTGAAAACACAGAAAGAAAAATGACTGATCCGTCAGTAGTGCCGGATGATGCAATAATAAAATCTCTTGTTGGTGATAAATTTGCCCTGTGGCATTCAGTTCTGGCTGATGCAATGTCAACTTATTCAGGCATTTCAGGGGAATGGCGTTACTATAACGACGGAAAGCAATGGCTTTTTAAGATGGTTCTTAAGAAAAAGACTATTTTCTGGGCTTCAGTTTTAAATGATTCATTCAGGATAACATTCTATTTTGGCGGCAAATATGAAGACCAGGTTATTAACAGTGGTATACCCTCAGCTCTGAAGAAGGACTTTATTAAGCATAAGGGATTTGGCAAGATAAAGCCTGTAACAGTGACGCTTACAGAGCAAGCTGATGTTAATACAGTTCTTGAGCTTATCGGATTAAAAAGTAAACTGAAGTAAGATCTGACGATATGAAAATCGCCAGGAAAATGGTCTTCTGTCTGCTGATTTTTCTGCATCTTGTTTTGTATGCCCAGAATGCTGATATCAGGCTTTTAAGAGCATTTAATTCTCCCGGGAACCTGTCTTCTGATGGTTTTTTCAGGTTTGTTTCAGACACTGAGCCTTATCTTGTAATCATGACACCACTTGCAATAGGTGGATATGGCCTTGTACGAAAGGATGATAAGCAGTTCAGGATAGCATGCGTCATAGCATCATCATCATTGGTCTGTGCTGGCGTTACAAACCTTCTTAAATATTCAATCGGAAGAGACAGGCCTTTTGTTAAATATCCTGATATCATACAGAAATATCATGCTGATTCACCGTCATTTCCATCCGGACATACTTCAAGTGCATTTGCCACAGCCACTTCCCTGAGCCTTGCATATTCAAAATGGTATGTTGCGGTTCCGGCGTATGGCTGGGCAGCAACTGTAGGATATTCGCGAATGCATCTCGGTGTTCATTATCCTTCAGATGTCTTTGCAGGTGCCGTTATAGGAGCCGGTTCTGCCTGGCTTACCCACATTATTAACAAAAA
>ERZ1645192.2000-NODE-2000-length-16931-cov-8.102572_pt1 | contig 16931 bp, 15 predicted proteins | sample MGYA00575354_ERZ1645192 | MGnify/ENA primary metagenome ERZ1645192 (study PRJEB40844, sample SAMN11349763) | freshwater sediment metagenome | isolation source: river sediment | host: Sediment | place: India: Faizupur Khadar , New Delhi | collected 2017-02-21 ... | reverse complement strand
CCAGCCCGAGCACGATGCCGGCGCCCTGCTCGATGGCCTGGGCGCACTGGGCGACCGTCATCGCCGGCTGTTCGATGTAATTGGCCGTGCCGGCAGCCACCTTGACGTCGATCAGCCCGGCGCGTTGATCGCCGAAATCGTGCGCCACGCCGGCATCGACCACCGACAGCCCGAAGCCGTTCTGGCGGGCGAAGACGTTGATCGCCGCACCACCGGCCAGGAAATTCTCGACCATCTGCCAGGTCACTTCCTGCGGAAAGGCCGACACACCGGCCTTGGCCGCGCCGTGATCACCGGCAAAGACCAGCATCTGCGGGTTGTTCAGGGCGGGGGTCAGGGTCTGCTGGATCAGGCCGATCTTCAGCGCCGTCTTTTCCAGCAGGCCGAGCGCGCCGAGCGGCTTGGTCTTGCGGTCGATCTTGTTGTGCAGGGCGGCGGCGATGCCACGGTCGGGGGTCACGATTTCAAACGAATGCATCCGATTCTCCAAAAAGCAAAAAAGGCTTCGCGGCCGCGTTTTCCTCACGCCACCGCGAAGCCCTGTCCACAGGCTTCTCACTTGATTTTCCGACAGGTCTTCTGGCTTCCGGATCGTCCTGGCCCTTGCGTCTTCCCGGAGGGTTTGTCTCCCCTCGTAGTGACATGGTGCAACGGCAGTCCCCGGTTACAGCGGCGGGCCCGCCCCGGAATTGAGCCACGCTCGCACCGGGTTCCGTGATATCGGAACCGGCGATTATACCGGTTGCCGCCCTGCCCGCCTTCACCCAAAATGCCGGCCATGAGAGAACTGATCCTCGGCGGCGCGCGTTCGGGCAAGAGCCTGCTGGCCGAACGAAGCGCCCAAGAATATGCCGACCAGCCCGGCCGCAAGGTCATCTACATCGCCACCGCCCAGGCCCTCGACGGCGAGATGGCCCGCCGCGTCGCCCACCATCGCGCCCGCCGCCCGGCCGAGTGGGGCTGCGTCGAGGAAACCCTGCACCTGCCGCAACGCCTGCGCGAACTGGCCGCGCCGGATACCTGCGTGCTGGTCGATTGCCTGACCCTGTGGCTGTCCAACCTGCTCTTTGCCGGCCAGGCAGCGGCGCAGGCCGAAGCCGGCGACGCCATCGACTGCCCGCTGTTCCGCGAACAAACCACGGCGCTGATCGACACCCTGCCGCAACTGCCCGGCCACGTCATCCTGGTTTCCAACGAAGTCGGCTGGGGCATCGTGCCCATGCATCCGGTTTCCCGCCTGTTCGCCGACGAACAGGGCCGCCTGAACCAGCGCGTCGCCGCCGTCTGCGACCAGGTCACGCTGGTCGCCGCCGGCCTGCCGGTCACGCTCAAGGCACCCCTCGCTTCGGCTTGAAGCAAAAACAGCGGTATGCTTCTCGCCAAGACACACCAGATGTCATTGGAGAGACACTGAATGCACACGCTGCTGGATGTTCTGGCTTCCGGCGTCCATGACGCCAAGAATCAGCTGTTCGTTGCCGAGTCGCTGATCACTGCCGCCGAGACCCAATACGGTGTCGAACTGGGCGAGGCCCGCTATGCCATCGAAGCGGCGGCCACCCGCCTGTCGCGCACCCTGGCCGCCTACACGCTGCTGCGCGAGGATGCCCAGCCAGCCATCACACCGGTCATCGTCGCCGACCTGTGCGCCGAAGTCGGCCTCGACCAGAAAAAGCACCTGGCAGCCGCCGGCATCGAACTCAGCCAGTCCTGCTCCGTGGTCGACGAATGGCCGCTCGACCGCGACCTGGTCACCGACATGCTCAACAACGCCATCCAGAATGCCGGCCGCCATGCCCGCAGCCGGGTCCATCTCGACGCCCGCCTCGATGCGGGCTGGCTGGTCTTCAGCGTCGAGGACGACGGCCCCGGCTTCGCCACCCTGCCGCCGGCCTGCGGCACCGGGCTGACCGTGGCGCATCGCCTGGCCTTCCTGCATCGCCGGCAAGAACGGGATGGCAGCCTGCACCTGAGCAATGGCGCCAGCCTGGGCGGTGCCCGCTTCGAGCTGCGCCTGCCGTAATGAGCCAATACGCCAAAAAGCGTTTCCTGGTCATCGACGACCAACCCCAGGCGCGCGACGCGCTGCGTACCATCGCCCAGACCATCGGCGCCTTTGCCGTCGAATTCGCCACCAATTACCAGGACGCCATCTACCGCATCCGCAACAATGTGCCGGACATCATCCTGTGCGATTACGTGCTCGGCGAGGGGCGTTCCGGCCAGCAATTGCTGGAGGAACTGCGTCGCTTCAACCTGCTCGCCGACGAAAGCATCTTCATGATGGTGACCGGCGAGCAATCCTATGAACAGGTGGTTTCCGCCGTCGAACTGGTCCCGGACGACTACATCATCAAGCCCTTCTCGCCGGACAAGCTGGTGCTGCGCCTTGACCGCATCATGGCCAAGAAGGAGTTCTTCAAGGAGTACTACCAGGAAAAGCGCAAAAAGGAATATGCCGCGGCCCTGGCCATCCTCGAAGCCCAGCGCAATAGCGAAGCCGGCCGCCCCTACCGCTTCGAAATCCTCCGCCAGCGCGCCGAAGTGCTGCTCAATAGCGGCGATTCCGAGGGTGCCGAACAGGCCTATCGCGGCATTCTGGAGAACTACGAATTCCCCTGGGCCCGCGCCGGGGTCGCCCGCTCCCTGCATCGTCAGAACAAATTGAGCGAAGCGCGCAGCGAAATCGACCGGGTCGTTGCCAGCACCCCCCACTTCTTCGATGCCGCCGACCTCAAGGCCAACATCTGCATGGCGCAGGGCGAACACGCCGAGGCGCAGCAGATTCTCGACGACGTGGCCAAGAAAACACCGCGCAACTACCAGCGCAAACGGCTGCTGGCCGAAGCGGCAACCTTGAACGGCGATACCGAGACGGCCTGCGCCATCATGGCCGACGTCGTCGCCAACGACACCATGCCCGGTGCGGTAACGCCGGAAGACCGCCTGGCGCTGGCGCGCAGCCAGGTCGATGCCAACGACCTGATCTCGGCTGAAAAATCGCTGGTCGGGCTCAAGGAATCGGAAATGCAGAATCTCGATCTGGACGCCCAGGCCAGCTACGCGGCGCTGCTCGCCATCAGCTCGCCGGGGCGCGGCAAGCCACGCTTCGCCGGCCTGCGCCCGGCCATGATGTCAGCTCAGCTGGCTACCAACAGCCGGCTCGACATCCTGCGCAGCGCGCTGGCCCTCGGCGACCACGAACTGGCCGACCACCAGGCCAAGGCCCTGCTCGAAGGCGAGGAAGCGAAGCGGAGCTTCGGCGCGATGCGCAAGCAATACGCCCTGCACGGCCGGGAACAGGATTTCCGCAATATCCAGAAACGGGTGGCGCTCAAGCGCATCCACCACGACGAGGCGCCGAAACCCGGCGCCTAGACCGGGCAGCCGGGCCAGGCCGCACGCAGCTTAGACCAGTCGAGCGCTGCCTCGACCGAATCGGCCAGGCGGTCGAGATCGGCCTCGCGGCGGGCAGCAAAATCCACCTGCTGGCTCTCCGTCAGCCCGGCCCAGGCAAGCAGGGAAGTAAGCGCCTGCGGATGATCGAACAGGCCGTGGCAGTAGGTGGCGAACACCTGGTCGTCGGCCGAAAGGGCACCGTCGCGACGGCCATCGGACAACTCGACTGCCACCCGCGCCAGCCCCTCGCCCTGCGTCACCCCCAGATGGATCTCGTAGCCGGTCATCGCCGGCTGCCCCGGCAAGGCCAGGTGGCCGCTCACGTTGCGTAGCTGCTTCTCGCTTTCCAGCGTGGTATCGACATCCAGCACACCGAGCCCCGGCGTGCTGCCCGGCTGCCCTTCCAGCCCCAGCGGATCGTGGATCATGCGGCCCAGCATCTGGTAGCCGCCGCACAGGCCGATCACCTTGCCGCCGTAACGCAGGTGCTTGCGGATCGCCTGCTCCCAGCCCCGCGCGCGCAACCAGTCGAGGTCGGCACGCACCGCCTTGGAACCGGGCAGCACGATCAGGTCGGCGGCCGGCGGCGCTTCGCCCGGCCCGACCCAGCGGAAATCGACCTCCGGATGCAGGCGCAGCGGGTCGAGATCGTTGTGGTTGGAGGTGCGCGGATAGGCCGGGGCAATCACCTTCAGCTTCGTATTCTTCTTGTCGCCGATGGCCGCCGTGGCAATGGCATCCTCGGCATCGAGCATCAAGCCGTGCAGATAGGGCAACACGGCCAGCACCGGCTTGCCGGTTCGCGCTTCCAGCCAATCGAGTCCGGATTCGAGCAGGCCGATGTCGCCGCGGAAACGGTTGATCACGAAGCCAAGCACACGGTTCTGTTCGGAGGGTGACAACAATTCCAGCGTGCCGACCAGATGCGCGAAAACGCCGCCCCGGTCGATGTCGGCAACGATGATCACCGGGCAATCGACGGCCTCGGCAAAGCCCATGTTGGCGATGTCACGATCGCGCAGGTTGATCTCGGCCGGCGACCCGGCGCCCTCGACCAGCACGCAATCGTAGGCCGCCGTCAGGCGCCCCCAGGATTCCAGCACCGCCCCCATCGCCCGCGGCTTGTAGGCGTGGTAGGCCTTGGCATCGAGGTCGATCGCCACCTGGCCGTGGATGATGACCTGCGCCTTCTTGTCCGTCGTCGGCTTCAACAGCACCGGGTTGAAATCGGTGTGCGGCGGCAGCCCGCAAGCCAGCGCCTGCAGCGCCTGCGCCCGGCCGATTTCACCGCCATCCACGGTCACCGCCGAATTGAGCGCCATGTTCTGCGGCTTGAACGGCGCCACGTTAATCCCGCGCCGTTTCAGGATGCGGCACAGCGCAGCAACCAGCGTCGATTTGCCGGCATCGGAGGTGGTCCCCTGGACCATCAGGGAGTTGCGGTGCATGGGTGGCCCCGGTGTCAAAAAGGCCGTAATTATGGCACCATCGGCCCCGCCTGATTTGGATCAGGCGAGTGTCTCCGGGTGCTGTTCAGTTCGCTGAACGGAGAATCGGGAAGGCGGTGCAATTCCGCCACGTGCCCAACGCTGTGAGGAGGACGTTGGCCGCAAGATGCCACTGGTTTCGGCCGGGAAGGCGCGGCAACGGTTGAATCCGAGTCAGAAGACCGGCCGGGAGACGAAACCAGGCTGCTTGGACAGGCAGCCATCGTTTTTCCACAAGGGGAATTCATGGAAAACCAGATCGACCACGCCTTTTCCGACGCCGAGCGCGCCGCCATCTATCGCACCATCTTCAACCGCCGTGACGTGCGCGGCCAGTTCCTGCCCGACCCGGTGCCGGACGAGGTGCTCGCCCGCATCATGCTGGCCGCCCACCATGCGCCATCGGTCGGTTTCATGCAGCCGTGGAACTTCCTGGTCGTCCGCTCGCCGGAGGTCAAGCAGCGGGTGCATGACGCCTTTGCCAAGGCCCATGCCGAAGCGGCGATGATGTTCCCGGAAGGCAAGCGCGACACTTACAGCAAGCTCAAGCTGGAAGGCATCGTCGAGTCGCCGATCAACCTGTGCATTACCTGTGACCGCGAACGCACCGGCCCGGTCGTCGTCGGCCGTACGCACATCAAGACGATGGATTTGTATAGCAGCGTGTGCGCCGTGCAGAACCTGTGGCTGGCGGCCCGTGCCGAAGGCCTGGGCGTCGGCTGGGTGAGCATCTTCAACCAACCGGAGCTGCAGAAGGCGCTCGGCATCCCGGCCAACATCGTGCCCATTGCCTACCTGTGCATCGGCCACGTCAGCTATTTCCACGACAAGCCGGAGCTGGAGAAGGCCGGCTGGCTGCCCCGCCTGCCCATCGCCGACCTGGTCTATTACGACCAGTGGGGCCAGGCCGACAGCGAACGCCAGGACTCGCTGACAGCGACCCTGGCCGCCATGCAGGACGACATCCAGCAGCGAGGCATCTTCCCGGCATGATGCCGGACGGCGCACTCGCCATGCCGGCCGCCGCCCTGGCGGCCGTGCTGCTCGACCGCCTGCTCGGCGAGGTGCGTCGTTTTCATCCGCTGGTCGGCTTCGGCAACCTGGCCACCGCCGTCGAAAAACGCCTCAACAACCGCCACCTGCCGGCCGGCCTGCTCGCCTGGGTGCTGGTCGTGCTGCCCTTCGTCGCGCTCGCCTTCGCGCTGCGCCCGCTGGCCCCCTTTGCCGTCGATGTCGCCCTGCTCTACTTCGCCCTTGGCGCGCAAAGCCTCTGCGAGCACGCCGAGGCCATCGCGAAACCCTTGCAGGACGGGCGTCTTGACGAGGCCCGGCAGCGCGTCGGATGGATCGTTTCGCGCGACACCTCGGCCCTCGACGAATCGGGCGTTGCCAAGGCCGGCATGGAATCGGTGCTCGAAAACGGCAACGACGCCATCTTCGGCACCCTGTTCTGGTTCGCCCTGCTCGGCGGCCCCGGCGCCCTGCTCTTCCGGCTGGCCAACACGCTGGACGCCATGTGGGGCTACCGCAGCGAACGCTACAACCTGTTCGGCCGCCCGGCTGCCCGCATCGACGATGCGCTGAACTGGCTGCCGGCCCGCCTCACGGCCCTGACCTACGCCCTGCTCGGCCATACCCGCCAGGCCCTGGCCTGCTGGCGCACCCAGGCGCCGGGCTGGGACAGCCCGAATGCCGGCCCGGTGATGTCGGCCGGCGCCGGCAGCCTCGGCGTACAACTGGGCGGTGCGGCGATCTACCACGGCCAGCTCGAACAACGCCCGCCGCTCGGCACCGGCCCGGCCCCCGTCGCCGCCGACCTCGGCCGCGCCATCGCCCTGATCCGGCACAGCCTTTACCTGTGGCTGGCTGCCTTTTTCGTGATTGGATTCCTGCATGCTTGAACATGGCGGCCGCCTGCGCCAGGCCGCGGCGCATTACGACATCCCGCTCGCCGACTGGCTCGACCTGTCCACCGGCATCAACCCGCAGGGCTGGCCGGTGCCCACCCTGCCGGCCGCCATCTGGCAACGCCTGCCGGAAAGCGACGATGGCCTGGAGGCCGCCGCTGCGGCCTATTACGACAACCCGAACCTGCTGCCGGTGGCCGGCTCGCAGGCTGCCATCCAGTGGCTGCCGGCCCTGCTGCCCAAGGCGGCGGTCGCCTGCATCGCACCGCTCTACGCCGAGCATCCACACGCCTGGCAGCAGGCCGGGCACAAGGTCCGCTACCTGCAGAACGCCACGCTGCCGCGCGCCCTGGCCGCGGCGACGCCCTACATCCTGCTCTGCAACCCGAACAATCCGACCGCCGACCGCCACCCGCACGAACTGGTGCTCGATGCCGCCCGCCAGCTGCACAAGCGCGGTGGCTGGCTGATCGTCGACGAGGCCTTCGTCGATGCGACACCGGAACTGAGCGTCACCCCACTGGCCGGCACACCCGAGGCACCCAACCTGATCGTCCTCCGTTCGCTCGGCAAGTTCTTCGGCCTGGCCGGCGTCCGCGTCGGCTTCGTCTTTGCCGCCCCCGAACTGTTGCGCCGGATGCAGGAAGCAATGGGGCCGTGGGCGGTGAGCGGCCCGTCGCGCGAGGCCGCCCGCCTGGCACTGGCCGACACCGCCTGGCAGGCTGCCGCCCGGCCGCAACTGCAAGCGGCCGGCGAACGCCTGCGCCACCTGCTCGCCCCGCTCGGCGAGGTCAAGGCCACGGCCCTCTTCGCCACGCTCTCCTCGCCGCACAGCAACGAACTGTTCGACTACCTGGCCCGCCGCGCCATCCTGACCCGGCGCTTCGACCAGCAGCCCCTGCTCCGCTGCGGCCTGCCCGCCGATGAGGCCGGCTGGCAACGGCTGGCCACCGCCCTGAACGAATGGAAACCTGCATGAAACCGAGCCACCTCGCGCTCCTGGCCGCAACCTTCATCCTGAGCAGCAGCGCCCAGGCTGATCTCCGCCTCAAGGACGACACCGGCCAGGAAATCCGCCTCAAGGCGCCGGCCAAGCGCATCGTCGCCCTCGCCCCGCATATCGCCGAAAGCCTGTTCGCCGCCGGGGCCGGCGACAAGCTGGTCGGCACCGTCGATTACAGCGACTACCCGCCGGAAGCGAAGAAGGTGCCGCGCGTCGGCGGCTATTCGCGCGTCGACCTGGAAGCCGTTGCCGCGCTGAAGCCGGACCTCGTGCTGGCCTGGGAAAGCGGCAACAACATGCCGCAGATCAGCAAGCTGAAGGCGCTCGGCCTGACCGTCTATGTCTCGCAGCCGAACAAGATGGAAAACGTCGCCGACCAGCTCGAACGCCTCGGCCAGCTGGCCGGCAGCGAAGCCGTCGCCAGGCCGGCGGCCGAGCGCTTCCGCCAGCGCCTGGAAGCCCTGCGCAAGGCCAACGCCGGCAAGCCGAAGGTGCGCACCTTCTACCAGATCTGGAAAACGCCGCTGATGACGGTCGGCGGCCCGCAAATCATCAGCGACGCCATCACCCTGTGCGGCGGCGAAAACGTTTTCGGCCATCTCGGCAAGATGGCGCCGACGGTCAGCGTCGAGGCCGTGCTCGAAGCCGACCCCGAGGCCATCGTCGCCACCGGCATGGGCGACGCCAAGCCGGAATGGCTGAAGGACTGGGACAAATGGACCCAGATGACGGCCGTCAAGCGCAACAACCTGTTTCACATCAACCCGGACATCATGCAGCGCCACACGCCGCGCATCCTCGACGGCGCCGAGAAACTTTGCGCCCATCTCGATGTCGCACGCAGCCACCGTCCTGCCCGCTAAAGCCATGCCCCGCCTGCCCCAACGCATCGTCTGCCTGACCACCGAAACCGTCGAAGTGCTCTACGCCCTCGGCGAACAGGAACGCATCGTCGGCATTTCCGGCTACACCGTGCGCCCGCCCGCGGCGCGCAAGGAGAAGCCCAAGGTCTTCGCCTTCACCAGCGGCGACATCGACAAGATTCTCGCCACCCGGCCCGACCTGGTGCTCACCTTCTCCGACCTGCAAAGCGACATTTCGCGCGACCTGATCAAGGCCGGCGTGCCGGTTTACGCCTTCAACATGCGCAGCGTCGACGACATCCTCGGCATGATCGAAACGCTCGGCCGGCTGGTCGGCGCCGAAGCCAGGGCCTTGGCGCTGGTTGGCGAACTGGAGGCGCAGATCGCGGAAACCCGCGCCATCGCCGCCGAACGCCATGCGCGCAGCGGCCGGAAACCGCGCGTCTATTTCGAGGAATGGGACGAGCCGATGATCTCCGGCATCCGCTGGGCCTCGGAGCTGATCGAACTGGCGGGCGGCGAGGACGTCTTCGCCGAGCGCGCCCGTTCGCCGCTGGCCAAGGACCGAATGCCGACGGCCGAGGAGGTCATCGCCGCCGCGCCGGACATCATCATCGGTTCCTGGTGCGGCAAGCATTTCCGCCCGGAACGCATCGCCGCCCGGCCGGGTTGGGAGAACATCCCTGCCGTGCGCGACGGCCGCCTGCACGAAATCAAGTCGGCAGTCATCCTGACGCCGGGCCCGGTCGCCATCAGCGAGGGCTTGCCCGCCCTGCTCGACATTTTTGATCTGTCCAAATATCCGGCCCCAACGCACGGCCTATAATCGTCAGCCTCTCCTGAGGAAAATACCCATGAAAATTGCCGCCCCCCTGCTTGCCCTGACCTTGCTGGCCCTGACCCACGGCAGCCACGCTGCCGATGAAGGCACCGCTGCCGTGAGCGCGCTCGGCGAACTGAACGGCATCGCCCTGGCCTGCAAGCAGCCGGCCCTGGTCAGCCGCGCCCGCAACATCATCGTCACCACGGCGCCCAAGACCCGCGACTTCGGTGAAATTTTCGAGAATGCCACCAACGCCGCTTTCCTTGAGCAAGGCAAGGGCAAGACCCCCTGCCCCGATAGCGCCACCCTGGTCGGCCAGATCAACGCCGCCGAAAAACGCCTGCAATCTGCCTTCCCCCGAGCCCAATGAAACGCCTGCTCGCCCTCGCTCTCGCCCTGCTGGTCGCCGGGCCGGTTGCCGCCCAGGCTTCGCACAGCCTGGAGTTGCTGCGCGGCGAAGATGTCGGCATCGTTCCCCGCTACCTGCTGCAGGATCCCAACGGCCGCGCCATCAGCCACGAGGAGTTTCGCGGGCGCTTCCAATTGATCGCCTTTGGCTACACCTACTGCCCCGACATCTGCCCGACCACCCTGGTCGAGATGGCCGAGGTGCTCAAACAACTGGGTGACCGGGCCGCGCGCGTCCAGGCCATTTTCATTTCGGTCGACCCGGAACGCGACACCGGCAAGGTGCTCAAGACCTACACCGAATTCTTCGACCCCCGCATCCTCGGCCTGACCAGTTCGCCAGCCCTGGTTCGCCGGGCAGCCGACAATTTCAAGATTCGCTATGCCAAGGTGCGTGAACCGGGCGGCGACCCCAACCGCTATGCCGTCGACCACTCGGCCGGCATGATCCTGCTCGGGCCCGATGGCGAGTTCATCAAGAAATTTGCCTTCTCCATGCCTACGACGGAGATAGCGGCCCAAATTGGCGAATTGTTGAACAGTCGCTGATTTCTCGCTTCCGCCATTGCCTTGGCATAGCAATCGTGGGACATTTGGCCGGTGCGCCCGCTGATCCGGACCCTCCTTGTTTGCTTTCTTTTCCTTGCCCAGCAAGCCTGGGGGGCGAGCGTCGCGCTCATTCTCAGCGAAAGCGGCGGCACCTATGACGAATTTGCCAACAAGCTGAATGACGCCCTGGGTGGCTCGCACTGGAACATCGTGTCGACCACCCTGGCCGATGCGACGCAAGCGCCGCCTACGGCCGACCTCATCGTCACCGTCGGCAGCGATGCCCTGCGCAAGGCACTGAGCCGCACCGACAGCCCGCCCATCGTCGCCACGCTGCTGCCGCGCCTGAGCTATGAACGCATCCTGAGCGAGCATCGCCGGCCCGGCCGCATCACCGCCATCTATCTTGATCAGCCACCCGCCCGCCAGGCAGCCTTTTTCCGCCACCTGTTCCCGGAACAGAAGCGCTTCGGCCTGCTCGTCAGCCCGGAAACCCGCAGCCAGGCCGGGCAGTATCGCCAGGCCTTCAGCAATGCCGGGCTGATCCTCGACATCGAGGATGCCGATACCGACAAATCGCTGCTGCCGGCCCTCAATGCCGTGCTCGAGCGCTCGTCCGCCCTGCTCGCCCTGCCCGACAGCACCCTCTACCGACGCAACAACATCAAGGCCATCCTGATCACGGCGTTTCGCCAGCAGCGGCCGATCGTCGGCTACTCGCCGGCCTTCGTCACCGCCGGCGCCCTCGCCGCCCTGCATACCACCCCGCACCAGGCTGCCCGCCAGACGGCCGACCTGATCATTGCCAACGGTACCAATCTTCCACCGCCCAGCGGACCGACACAGTTCGCCATCGCCATCAACCCCAATGTTGCGCAGGCCCTGGGTATCAAGGTGCCTGACGAGGCCGCCATCCGGCGCGCCCTCCTTTCCGACAGGGAATCACGATGAATCGTCTGACCCTACGCCATCGCCTGCTCATGCTGACGCTGCTCCCCAGCGCCCTGATCGCTGTCGCGCTGGTCGTCTATTTCACCATCAGCGGCATCCGCACACTGGAAGGCGAGCTACGCCAGAAGGGGCTGGCCACCGTGCGCTACCTGGCGCCAATCAGCGAGTACGGCATCATCGCCGGGCAGATCGAAAGCCTGCACGGGCGCGCCCAGGCCACCGTCCAGGACTCCGGCGTCAAGGCCGCCATCGTGGTCAACCAGAAAGGGCGCACGATTGCCGTCAGCGGGCGGGTATCGCTCTCGGCAGAGGAACTCCGCCAAACGCCCGGCACCCCCGGCCAAGTGGGCGAAACCGATCAGTGGATCGCCTTCGCGGCGCCGGTCAAGCGCTCGATGGCCGAAGCCGACCTGCTGTTCGATCCTTCCCCGGTAGCCAACAAGCCGACCACACCGGAGATCATCGGTTACGTCTTCGTCGAGTTCGACAAGGGTGAACTGGCCGACAAGCAGCGCGAACTGGTCCAGCGCGGCCTGCTCATCGTGCTCTTCGGCATGCTGATCCTGGCCGCCCTCGCCGTGGCCATGGCCGACAACCTGGCCCGCCCGGTCATGCGCCTGGTACAGGCGGTCAACAACATGTCGTCCGGCAAGCTGGATACCCGCGTTTCGATCACGTCGAGCGGCGAGCTGGGCGTGCTTGAAAACGGTTTCAACCAGATGGCGGCGCGCATCGAGGAAGTCCACCTGTCGATGCAGTCGCGCATCGAGGAAGCCACCGCCCAACTGGCTTTCCAGGCCCGCCACGACGCGCTGACCGGGCTGCTCAATCGGCGGGAATTCGAACACCGCCTGGCCAAGGCCCTGGCCAGCGTGCAGGCCGGCGATAACGAATTTGCCGTGCTGTTCCTCGATCTCGACCGTTTCAAGCAGGTCAACGACACCTGCGGCTACCTGGCCGGCGACGAACTGCTGCGCCAGATGGCCCTGCTCTTCCAGGGCCGGCTGCGCGAGGAGGACACCCTGGCCCGCCTGGGCGGCGATGAATTCAGCATCATCCTGGCCAATTGCAGCGGTGCCCGCGCCCGCCAGGTGGCCGAGGACATCTGCGGCCTGGCCGCCGCCTATCGCTTCATCTGGCAGGACAAGGTGTTCGCCATCGGAGCCAGCGTCGGCGTCACGACCGTCAATCGCAAGGTGCACAACATCAACGAAATCCTCGCGGCCGGCGATGCCGCCTGCCACCGCGCCAAGGAAAGCGGCCGCAACCGGGTCTGCGAGCAGGAAGTGACGCCGACGCAGGAAAGGCGCCACGAAACCAGCAACTGGGCCAGCCGGATCGCCGGCGCCCTGAACGAAGATCGCCTGCTGGTCGAGGCCGTGCCCTTGCGCCCGCTGCAGGTGACGACCGGCGGCCATGTCGTCGCACTGACCGCCCGCCTCAACGAACCCGGCCAGCCGCCCGTCACCCTGGCGGCCCTGACCGATGCCGCCGAGCGCTACGAGCTGGCTCCGGCCATCGACCGACGCCTGATCGATGCCGCGATCAGTGCCCTGGCCCGTGCCAAACAGCAGCAACGCAAGCTGTATTGCCTGGTTCCGCTGTCGCGTGGCTCGATCAGCAGTCGCGAGACAGCCGACTACATCGGGCGCAGCCTGGTCAGCCACAACCTGGCCGGCAACCGCCTCTGCTTCGTCTTCTCGGAAGACATCCTGACCCACCACACCAGCCAGGCCATGGAGTTTTCCCGCCAGATGCGCACCCTGGGCTGCGAGATCGGGCTCGAGGATTTTGGCGGTGGGCTCTCGTCATTCAGCCACCTGCGCAGCATTTACCCCAGCCATGTCATTCTCAGCCGCAGCCTGACCCGCGACCTCGGCGGCAACCGCGCCTCGACCGCGCTGCTGCGTGCCGTTCAGGAAATCACCTCGGACCAGCGCATCCATTCCATCGCCGAGGATGTCGACAACCAGGAAACCCTGGAGCAATTGCGCGATCTGGGCATCGACTACGCGCAGGGCAAGGCCGTGGCCCCCAACGAACCCTTCGAAGTGTGGCTCGAAGGCGCCGTGATGCGCACGGCCTGAAAAACGGGATTCGCTCAGTAATCGAGGCGCAGGGTCAGCCACTGGCGGCGGTCGACGATACGCCCGGTGCCATCCGGGTCGGTGCCGCTACCGTCGAAAGTCTTGTATTCGCCGTGCGCACCATTCAGCGATTGCACGACATAGGCCAGTTCGCCCCCAACACTGCCCAAGCGGAAGGGATAGGCCAGCCGCGCATCGAAGCGCCGGTATTTGGCCGACCAGGAATTCTGCGACCACTTCATCTTGTCCTGCCAGTAGCCGGCCAGCGAGAACTGCAGCTTGTAGGGCAGGGCCTGCATCCAGAGCAGTGAGGTTGCCCGCCGCGGTGTCGAACGCTCGGTGAGTTGTTCGATATTGCTGTAATCCGACGGCCGGCTGAGGGTGCCATTCGGATAAGCCAGGGCTGACGCCAGATAGTCGCTGTCGATGTCGGTGAACGTCTGGCCGAGAACCAGACGGGTCGGCTCGAAGGGCTGCCACTTCAACTGGTACTCGATGCCGCGAATGCGGACATCCTGAATCGGCATGGTCAGCGACGGCACAGCGTTATCGCTGGCATTGCGATCGATGATGTACAGGCGATCGTGGATCTTCTCGTGGAACAAACGGACATCCAGGCTCGCCCGCCAGTCCCGCCAGTCACCCAGGTAACCAAGCTCCCAGGTATCCAGGCGCTCCGTCGGCATGTTTGGATCTGCCCTGAACTGATACTTGGTCAAACTCGACCAGTAGTCGGCCCGGTAGTCATGGATACTGCCCGTACGCTGCGCCCGCGAGTAGCCGACGCGAATGGTGTTCTCGGCATTGGCATGGAAATTCGCACTCAGCCGGGGCGACCAGGAGAAGCCGGCCAGCGAGTCGTTCTCGCCCGCCAGACCGAGGTTGGTGGTCAGCCAGGAGGCCGGCCTGGCTTCCCAGTTACCGAATATCCGACCGGTTTCGCGCTGCACTGTGCCCTGCCCGGGGAGGACCCAGGCGGAGCGCATCGTATCGTTGCGCCAGCTGGCCCCCCAGGCGATCCGCCCCACCGCCCCCAGTGACTGATTGCTCAGGAATTCGAGCTCATGGCGGATCCCCTCGTCTCCCGACTGGTTGATATGGAACACCTGCGCCGGCACAAGGGGAACCACGATATTGAAAGCGTCGTCGGAGCGATCGGCCACGTAAGCGTAGCGCAACTGATGATCGCTGTTCGGCGACGTGGCATGGCGCCAGGTTAGCTGCGCATAGGTGTTGGTTTGCCGCAGGCTGCGGATGGGGTTGGTCGGCTGCCCGAACAGGCGGCCGCCGTTGAGGCGCCCGACGCCCGTCACGCCCTCTGCCTGGCCAGCGTTGATCTGCAGCGAATTTCGCTCGTCGAGCGCCATATCAGCCCGAAAATCGACCAGGCGGGAGCGAAAATTGTCGATCCAGTCCCCGCGATCAGCCAGCGCATCGTCATTGAGTTGCCGGTAGGTCAGCCGGAAGTCGCCGACCTCGCCTATCTGGCCGCCGAGCCGCAAAGCCTGATCGCGGACATTCTGGCTGCCATGACTGACGGATACCGACAAGCCCCGGGTCAACGCCGGATCGACGGTAATGATGTTGATGACGCCGAGAAAGGCATTGCTGCCGTATGAAACGCTGTTGGTTCCCCGCACCACCTCGATCCGCTCGATGTCGTCGAGCGCCACCGGAATGGTCGCCCAGTTGACGCCGTTGCCGAACAGCGGCGAATACATCGAGCGACCATCGATGAGCACCTGGACGCGAGGTGAGTAATCCTCGTCGTTCAATCCGTGGTAACTGACCCGCGCCGGCTCCGTCGTGTGAGGGTAGGTCTGAAAGCCGGGTACCAGCCGAAAGACATCGTTCAGATCGCGGACACCGGAAGCCTTGATCATGTCGCGGTCGATCACCGTCACGGCAGTCGGCGCATCCGCCAGGCGCTGCGGCAACCGGCTGACCGAGGCGACCACCGGCAACTCGCTGAAATAGATGCTCTCGTCGGCAGCCGCAATCCCGCCCCCGAGGCTCGCTACGGCAGTCGCCAGGGCGATGCCGGGAAAACGGTGCGCGCTTTTCATCAGGTGCCGCCGGTAACCAGTTTTTCAAGCGGGCCGGGCGCCGTCAGTGCCTGGGCCCATGCTTCGGCAAAACAGGGCGATTGCGCCCCGATCGTGACCCTGTGCCGATTGGCCGCCACCAGGCAGAGCGCCAGGCCGGCTTGCTCGACCGCCGTAACGCCTTCGAGATCGATCTCGTCTACCCCCATGCGGGTCAGGGCATGCATGAAGTCGCTGCGCAGGATGCCGCACAAGCCGCCGGTGATGCGCATGGTCTTGCGACCGCCCAGCTCATGCACCGACAGGATGGACGCCTTGCCGCTGGCCAGCGCGGCGCTGATCGCGTCGTCGATCAGGATCTGGCTGATCGGCCCCTGCTGGAAACGCACCCCGAACAGGTCGCAGACCCGGCTCACCACAGCGGCTGGCACGTCGATCAGCGGCGAGTCGAAAACGCTGAATTCGCAGCCCACATTGCGCGAAATTTCCAGCGGCATCGGCGTCCGCATCATCAAGCCGGACAGGGAGAGGTTTTCGATGACGCCCTCGCCAATTTCCCCGCCATAGCCAATGCTGATTTTTTGGGGAACGGAAAACCGGATGCGCTGATGACGTCGTTGATCCAACATGGGCCAGATTCTTTCCAGAGGAGTGTTGCGCGTCAGTTTAGCAAACTTGCCCTGCCCGCATCAGGGACATAAGCGCCTCGTTTCATTGACTTTTCGGTGCCTGCTCGGTATCGTCTGCAAACGCTGAAAGCCCTTCAGCCGCGCCGATTTGAGCTCTGATTGCGGGCGCTTATAAATACAGCTAAAACGGGAACCACCCAGTTCGCGTTTTCGGCCAACTGGGTTTTTGTTTTTCAGGAACAGCATGCCAGGACAATCCGTCGGCGTCGTCACTTCGCACCGCGCCCACTTCGACCAGCCGCTGCATTTGCGCAGCGGCAGCGTTCTGCCGGCCTACGATCTGGTCTATGAGACCTACGGCACGCTCAACGCCGCCAAGTCGAACGCCATTCTCGTCTGCCACGCGCTCTCCGGCCACCACCACGTCGCCGGCCATTACGCCGACGCACCGGACAACATCGGCTGGTGGGACAACATCGTCGGCCCCGGCCGGCCGCTCGATACCGACCGCTACTTCATCGTCGGCCTGAACAACCTCGGCGGTTGCCATGGTTCGACCGGCCCGTCGTCGATCAACCCGGCCACCGGCAAGCGCTGGGGCGCCGACTTCCCCATCGTCGCCGTCAGCGACTGGGTCGAGGCCCAGGCCCGGCTGGCCGACTTGCTCGGCATCGATGCCTGGGCAGCAGTCATCGGCGGCAGCCTGGGTGGCATGCAGGCCCTGCGCTGGACGATCAGCCAGCCGGAACGCGTGCGCAACGCCATCGTCATCGCCTCGGC
>ERZ1645192.1998-NODE-1998-length-16933-cov-6.252222_pt1 | contig 16933 bp, 12 predicted proteins | sample MGYA00575354_ERZ1645192 | MGnify/ENA primary metagenome ERZ1645192 (study PRJEB40844, sample SAMN11349763) | freshwater sediment metagenome | isolation source: river sediment | host: Sediment | place: India: Faizupur Khadar , New Delhi | collected 2017-02-21 ... | reverse complement strand
ATCATCATTTCATGGAATTAATCCAAAATAAATGAAGGAAGATTAAGATCAGGATTACTGTTTCAGTGCTTTTGTATGAAAAGGGCCTGATCCATACACCTTATATACCGGATAATTATTGTATCCCGGCCCCCACTGCGGAACAAGGTATTTGTCGAAATAATTCCATGCCATAAGCCCCTCTCCCGACTCAGCCTCAAGCAAATAAGCAGCAACACGGGCAAGTGGCTGGTTCATTTTCACAACAATGGTGCCGGCAGGAAATTTTATCTTTTCAATAAGATATTTCCCCTTAACCGAATTAAGATAATGTCCCTGGTTCAACCTGGCAGAACCCTTAAGCTCAGTTATAGCAAACCTTTCAACACTAACTTCCGTCTCCTGTTCAAGTTCTTCGAGCATGATTCCGTGAAGCTGCAGAAGGTCGGTAACTGCCCTGTCAGCAGTTCCGATTATATATGCAGAAGGCAGTGCAACACTTCTTACCGGGAAGAAATCGATGAAATAGGGAACTGTTACGTCTTTTCTCCGGCCTGTGTTCCTGTATGTCATCCATCCTCCGGTATTTCCTGCTTCCTCTGCTTCATAAGTGCGGATTGTAACCGGCTTTACAATAGCCCTTACATCGTATGTTATTGCAAATGAATCTATTGCAGTATTTTTTAATTCATTTCCCGTAAAATGCATATCAGCATCCTTTAACAGTTGCCATATCTCATCCCTGTTTTCAGAAACATAGTTGCACAGGGTATTTATAAGGTAATAACAGCCCCACACCCTTGATCTGAAGTCGGCATATACATAATTCTCATTAAGTATTGCAATCCTGTTCCTCAGGCCATAGTAGTTTGTCATGTATCTTGGTTCCGATGCTTCCATCACCCAGCCCTTTTCAGGATTGAGCATGTCGATGAACTCGCCGTAGAAACAGTTTTCCACTTTATATCTGTCATTTAAACGGGCAGACATTGCTGGCATCATTCTGTCGCGCATATACGAAATCAGCCTGCTGTCGGAGTTAGGATTGACCATCCATGTGAAGGTAACAGGTTCAGTATGATATGATCCGTTAGTAGTATGGCAATCCATGAAAACATCAGGATCCCATCTGCCGAATACATTTTTCAGAAGGCCCCTCACCTCTGGCGATTCAGCTTTAAGAGCATCACGGTTCAGGTCAAGGAACTGGGCATTATGCCTTACTCCCACACCATTAACAGGTCCGTTCTGTGAAGGCCTGTTGATTGTTTTTATGCGGTCATTGCCATCAGGGTTGAAATCGGGGCAGATCAGCAGAACCACATTCCTGAGCAGGTCCGTATCATTTTGTTTAAGAAGGTCCCTCACGAACATGAGTGAGGCTTCCTTTCCTTCAACCTCACCGGCATGAATGTTAGCCTGAATATAAACAACAAGCCTTTTGTCTTTTTTCAGATCTTCCGGACAGGAAGGAAGTGGGTTTCCAATGACGAGCAGGGGTATATCCCGTCCTTCACAGCTCATCCCTATACTTTCAGTTCTCAGCAAGGGTGAAGATTTTTTCAGGACATCAATGAATTCAACTACATCCTTATGCTCTGATGTCGACCGGAAATCGGACTTCTCGGCAACAGTCAGAAGAGAAGGCTGAGAAAGCAGATTTACAACAGAAAATAAGGAGATTAAAGCTACATACAAATATCTTTTCATGCGTGGAATTCAGAAACGGATAAATGTAGGTATTATTTTCGTAGCAAAAGCCGTAAAAAATCATTACATATAGCACTGATTTGTAGACTTTTATAAATTTATTTAGAATATTTCAAAATTATTTCATATCTTTCGGCCCTTAATTTTTAAAACATCAAAGAAATGAACAAAGGAACAGTTAAATTTTTCAACGTATCAAAAGGATTCGGTTTCATCAAAGATGCTGATTCAGATAACGAGTATTTTGTACACGCAACAGGTCTGAAAGACCAGATCAAAGAAAACGACGAAGTAACATTTGAACTTGCTGAAGGTAAAAAGGGAATAAATGCAGTTAATGTTAAATTAGCTTAGTTTATCTATAAAAAGTTAAAGCCGGTGATTAACTCACCGGCTTTTTTATTAAATAAAAGCAAACTTGTCTTCAGGCATGGATATTAAAGCCTGCCTTTTTCTTCTTTCTTGGCTTTTTTGGCAGCACGTTTTTCTTTAAGACTCTTGGCTGGTTCTTTTTTGATTTTCACCTGTTCTTTTGATCTCTCGTGTGACATGGCTTTTTGATTTTGGTTAATAAAAGTTGATTCAAATATACTAAACTCTGTGCTTCAGTAATTATTATCAGGGCACTTTACAATAATTTTGCGGCATCAGCATCAAGCAGCCACTCTGCAGTTCCCTGTACAGGAACAATTTTTGAAGCAGGATAGTTCATATAGCCACCCTCCTTTTTAACAATTTGTCGTATAATTTCAGATTTCTTACCTCCCGTAATAATAAATACAATCCTGGCTGCATTATTAAGCACCCTGCCTGTTACCGTAATTCTTTTCTGCTTTGTTCCGGGATGTAAGGTAACCTCGCAATTTTTTTCCGACTTAAACAGCTTTTCATAACCCGGAAATATTGATGCCGTATGGCCATCCTCTCCCATTCCCAGAATTATAAGGTCAAAAACGGGCATGCTTTCTGTCTTATGGACGTATTTCTCTATTACTGCTGAATATCTTGCAGCTTCACCTGAAGGATCTTTCTCACCATAGATCCTGTGGATATTTTCCTCCGGAATCCTGATTTTCTTAATAAGGTTTCTGAATGCCATCCCAAAATTTGAATCGGGACTCACAGGAGGTACACATCGTTCATCGCCCCAGAAAAAGTGGACAATGTTCCAGGGCGCTGAATTGGTGAAGTGGTCACCAAGTATAGAGAACAGAAGCTCAGGTGTTGAACCTCCTGACAATGCAATCGTTACATAGCGGTTTTCCGAAGCAGCGGCACTTATCATTTCCACTATTTCGCCGGCAAAGGTCTCTGCCAGTTCATACGGGGTACGGAATACTCTTACTTTTGCACTCATAATTCACAATAAAGTTCATCATCAGCAAGGTTCTTGCATGGGTATCTCCATGTAAGTCCCTCTCCTTCAATTAAATCATTAGCACATTCAGGACCCCAGGTACCGGCAGGATAGCCATATACCTTAATTGACGGATCTTGAGCCCAGGCTTTCTGCACAGGCTCAAGAAATTTCCATGCAGTTTCGACCTCATCATCCCTTGAGAACAGGGTTGAATCACCTGTAGTTACATCGTACAGAAGCCGTTCATAAGCCGAAGGTACCCGTACATTTGCCAGATCCTTGTAGTGAAAATCCATATTGACATTCTTCACATTGAATCCGGCTCCGGGTTCCTTCATATCAAATTTAAGAAGAATTCCCTCATCAGGCTGTATCCTTATAATAAGCTGGTTTGCATTGATTTTTCCTGAATACCTTCTGAAAAGATGGTGAGGAGTAGGCTTAAAATGAATTACAATCTCAGTAACCCTTGTAGGCAGGCGTTTTCCAGTACGTATATAAAAAGGCACCCCGCCCCATCTCCAGTTGTTTATAAAGAATTTAATCGCAACAAAGGTTTCAGTCCGTGAGTTTTTATCAACACCTGTCTCCTGCCTGTATCCCTTAACACATTCTCCCCGTATAATCGATGGTGTATACTGACCTCTTATAACCTGTTTAGGCACATCCTCCTGCTTGATAGGCTGCAGAGACTGGAAGACCTTTAGCACCTCATTCCTGATAGCATTTGAATCAAGTGATGAAGGAGGCTCCATCGCTGTAAGTCCTACCATCTGAAGAAGATGATTCTGAACCATGTCTCTGAGAGCGCCTGAAGAATCGTAATAACCTCCCCTCTCTTCAACTCCGATATTCTCCGACGATGTTATCTCAATACGGTCAATATAATTTCTGTTCCAAAGTGGCTCAAAAAGACCGTTTGCAAAACGAGTTACGAGAAGGTTCTGCACAGTCTCCTTTCCAAGATAATGATCTATCCTGAATATCTGCTCTTCCTCAATTATGTCATGCAATACCTTGTTAAGCTTCCTTCCCGATTCAAGATCGTAACCAAATGGCTTCTCGATAATTATCCTTCTGAATCCGGCTTTGCTCTTCAGTAATCCTGCTGCGGACAGATTCAGGGCAATAGACTCATACATTACAGGAGGTGTTGCCATGTAAAAAATAAAGTTCCCGCTTTTAATATCTGCAGCATCTGTCTCTTCAACAAGCTCCTTAAGCCTTCTGAAATCATCCTGATTCCTGTTATCCATTGTAAGATATTTCAGATTGGCGGTAAAAGTGTCAATATCTGTACCGCTGACTTTTTCCTCTGAATAGGTTAGTATTGAATCCCTCATCCTGTTACGGAAATCAGAATCAGTATAGCTTGTTCTTCCTGTGCCTATTATTGAAATTTTATTTGGGAAAAGACCCTGGGTGCTAAGTGAATATAATGCAGGCATCAGTTTCCTTGAAGTAAGGTCGCCTGAAGCTCCGAAAATAATAAGAATCAGATTTTTTGGTTTATCCATCAGAAGTAAGGCTTATAACATATTTTGATCCTAAATATCCGGCAGGCAAAATAACAATAAATATCTTTAATTGGTTCAGAATGTAAATTTAAGACAGCCTGAAAAAGGCAATGTCAACTTATGATTTAGTAACCTATTTGTGATATTTAAAATATTTTATTAATTTTTTTGATATTTTATGCTACAATTTAAAAGATCAATTATATATTTGCACGAAATTAATAAACAGGAATGAGTTTAATTAATCATATCAGGTTCGAAAGTCTCATCGCCAGGCTATCTGGAAATGAATGAGGATGGTTTTTATTGTTAAATAGGGATAACCGTTCTCAATCTTTTATGAGAACGGTTTTTTTGTATAAATATGGAAAAAGAAATGATAAGAAAAGAACGTCCTGCAAGCCAGGGTTTGTACCGGAAAGAGTTTGAACATGAGAACTGCGGTATTGGTTTTGTTGCACATATAAAAGGAAAAAAATCACATTCAATTATAAGGCAGGGCCTTGAAGTGCTTGAAAACATGACACACAGGGGCGCTGAAGGTGCTGACAAGAAAACCGGCGACGGGGCAGGAATGCTCATTCAGGTACCCCGCGATTTTTACCTCATCCAGGGATACTCACTTCCACCTGCAGGCCAGTTCGGAACTGGTCTGATTTTCCTGCCACAGGAAAAGGATGCTGCAGAAAAATGCAGGAATATACTTCTTGGTATTATTAAAGAGGAAGGAGTTAATGTTATAGGTTTCAGGGAAGTTCCCAGAAACAGTGCGGCAATAGGCGAAATAGCAAGAGCAGCTGAACCAGATATCGTACAGATACTCCTTGAAGCAGATATAGAACAGGATGATCTCGAGAGAAAACTATATATAATAAGGAAGAGGACTGAAAATATTATAAGGGATTCCGATATTGATCAGAAAAGCTTTTTCTACATCCCTTCGTTGTCGACCAAGGTATTGGTATACAAGGGCATGCTGACTTCAATGCAGCTCAGGGAATACTTTCTTGACCTCAGTGATGAAAGAATGCAGAGCGCTATTGCCCTGGTGCATTCACGCTTCAGTACTAATACTTTCCCTAGCTGGGACCTCGCCCAACCATTCAGGGTGCTTGGTCATAACGGTGAAATAAATACAATAAAGGGAAACAGGTTCTGGATGGAAGCCCGGGAATCACTGCTCAAATCGGAAAAGCTGGGTGATCTTTCAAGACTTTTCCCTATAGTCGAACCCGGTAAAAGCGATTCGGCTTCACTCGACAATGTTCTTGAATTTCTTCTAATGAGCGGAAAATCACTGCCTTATGCCATGTCAGTGCTGATCCCTGAATCTTTCAATACAAAAAATCCTATTTCAAATGAGCTCCGGTCATTCTTTCTGTATCACTCAACCTTCCTTGAACCCTGGGATGGTCCTGCCTCACTGATATTCTCTGACGGAAGGTATATCGGGGGCATGCTCGACAGGAACGGACTCCGTCCTTCAAGGTACCTCATCACTTCAAATGATCTTATAGTAATGGGCTCCGAAACAGGTGTTCAGTCATTTCCTGCTGCCGAGATAAGGGAGAAAGGAAGACTTAAAGCCGGAAAAATGCTTCTCGTCGACACTGAGGAGGGTAAGGTGTACTACGACGATGAGCTGAAGGCGAAGATCGCTAACGAATATCCTTACGGGGAGTGGATCAGACAGAATATGGTCACTCTCGAGGAAATAGAATCAGGTCATACAGAATCCCCGGAAATGGGTGACCAGTATGATAAATATCTCACTTCATTCAACTACTCACTCGAAGATACTGATAAGATTATCAAGGAAATGGCTGCCACAGGCAAGGAACCTATCAGTTCAATGGGTAATGATGTGCCTGTTGCCGTCCTTTCAAAAAAACCTTACAGGCTTTTCAATTATTTCAAGCAGCTTTTTGCCCAGGTAACAAACCCGCCAATTGATCATATCAGGGAAGAGCTTGTGATGACACTAACCGGTTACCTCGGATCATTGCAGCAAAATGTCCTTGACAAATCACCTTACCATGTAAAAATGGTCCGCTTTAAGAATCCTGTAATCTCAAATACTTATTTTCAGATAGTTAAAAACCTGAGATACAAGGGATTCTCTGCTGCAAACCTTTCACTCCTGTTTGATGCGACTGGTGGCGCGACCGCACTGCAGAATGCAGTTGACAATCTTTGTACAGATGCAGAAAAAGCAGTTGATGAAGGTAAAAACTACATTATTCTGTCTGACAGAGGCATTACAGAGCAACTTGCCCCTATACCCTCGCTTCTGGCTGTATCTGCTGTGCATCATCACCTCATCAGGACAAAAAAGCGAATGCAGATCGATCTGGTTGTTGAATCAGCAGAGCCCAGGGAAGTAATGCATTTTGCCCTGCTCTTCGGCTATGGTGCAAGTATAATAAATCCGTATATGAGCTTTGCCGTAATTGATAAACTTGTAAAAAGGAAGGAAATACAACTCGACTATCAGAGGGCAGAGGAAAATTATGTTCATGCCATAAATAAGGGAATACTGAAGACTATGTCGAAGATGGGTATAAGCACCCTAAGGAGCTACCGCTCATCGCAGATCTTCGAAGCAATAGGGATACACCAGGATGTAATTGACAGGTACTTTGCAGGAACAACTTCAAGAATTGGCGGCATTGGCATAAATGAAATCACAGAAGAAATACTGATCCCGCACAGAAAAGCCTTTACTACAGGCAGAAAGCCTGAAATCCTTACAGAAGGTGTATATGCGTACAGGAAAAACGGGGAACATCACGGCTGGAATCCTGAAACAATCTCGCTTCTGCAATGGAGCACACGCACTGCCAGCTATGAAAAGTTCAAGGAGTACTCAAAGCTTGTTGATGAAGACAATGCACGTCCTGGTTTCATAAGAGGACTTCTGAGATACAAGTCAAACCCGATACCTGTTGATGAGGTTGAACCTGCTTCAGATATAATGAAAAGATTTGTTACGGGAGCAATGTCGTATGGTTCGATAAGCCGTGAGGCTCATGAAACGCTTGCAATTGCAATGAACAGGATCGGAGGACGAAGCAACACCGGCGAAGGCGGAGAAGATCCTGAAAGGTTCAAACCACTGGAGAATGGCGACAGTGCCAGAAGTGCAATCAAGCAGGTTGCCAGTGGCCGTTTCGGTGTAACAACACATTATCTTGTTAATGCCGATGAGATACAGATTAAGGTGGCCCAGGGAGCAAAACCGGGTGAAGGTGGACAGCTGCCCGGTCATAAGGTTGATAAAATAATTGCAAAAACCCGTTACTCAATACCGGGCATTACCCTGATATCGCCCCCTCCGCATCATGACATCTATTCAATTGAAGACCTTGCCCAGCTCATCTTCGACCTGAAAAATGTAAATCCCCAGGCCAGAATAAGTGTAAAGCTTGTTTCCGAAAGCGGAGTGGGAACAATTGCAGCAGGTGTAACAAAAGCAGGAGCCGACCTGATTACAATAAGCGGTTATGAAGGCGGAACAGGCGCCAGCCCGTCCTCTTCAATAAAACATGCCGGACTTCCTCTTGAACTGGGTCTTGCGGAAACACAGCAGACTCTTGTAATGAATAACCTCAGAAGGAAGGTTAAACTTCAGACTGACGGGCAGCTGAAGAACGGAAGAGATATAATTATGTCAGCCCTGCTTGGCGCTGAAGAATTCGGCTTCGCAACAAGCGCACTCGTTGTCCTGGGATGCGTGATGATGCGAAAATGTCATCTGAATACCTGTCCGGTAGGTGTTGCCACACAGAATGAGGAATTAAGGAAGAGGTTCAGGGGCCAGGCTGATTACCTTGTAACCTTCTTCAGCTTCCTTGCTGAAGAGGTCAGGGAGCACCTTGCCGAACTCGGATACAGAAAACTCGATGATGTTATTGGAAGAACTGACCTTCTTGAAAGAAATCCTGATATAACACACTGGAAGATTGCCAACCTTGACCTTTCAGGGTTGCTGGCAATGCCTAAGGAAGCAGCTGTAAATGCACTTCACTGTGTTGACAAACAGGAAAATAAATTAGTTGATCTTCTTGACAATGAACTACTTAAACTTTCCTCAGAAGCAATCAGGTCGAAAGTGCCTGTCGAAATAAGAAAGACTATTAAAAACACCGACCGTACCGCCGGGGCGATGCTTTCAGGGGCTATAACAAAATTACATGGCCCTGACGGACTACCGGAAGGAACAATAAGATGCCAGTTCACCGGGTCGGCAGGTCAAAGCTTCGGGGCTTTCATAGTACCAGGTGTGGAACTTCACCTTGAAGGAGATTCGAATGATTACATGGGCAAAGGTCTTTCCGGAGGAAGGATTATTGTGGTGCCACCGTCAGGATCGTTATTTGCACCTGATAAAAACATTATCATCGGCAACACATCTCTTTACGGGGCAACACGCGGTGAAGCATATATTAACGGTGTGGCCGGTGAGAGGTTTGCTGTAAGGAACAGCGGTGCAATAGCTGTTGTTGAGGGTACAGGCAACCATTGCTGCGAGTATATGACAGGCGGAAGGGTTGTTGTGCTTGGAACAACAGGCAGTAACTTTGCAGCCGGTATGAGCGGCGGAATAGCCTACGTTCTGAATGAGAATGGCAACTTCGACTACTATTGCAACATGGGTATGGTGGAACTATCACTCGTGGATGAGTACAGTGATGTGAATGAATTAACAGACCTTATCTCACGCCATTACAAATATACAGGCAGTGCCAAAGCCAAACTGATCCTGGATGATATTAACAAGTATATTCCAATGTTTATCAAGGTAATACCTTACGATTACAAAAGAGTTCTCCAGGAGCAGAAACTAGAGGAGCTCCGGAAGAAAATCGCAAATGTTGAACTTGATCTCGAGATCAGCGCCCAATAACTTTTTACTTTTTACCATTTACTTTTTACTTGAATATGGCAGACATAACAGGATTTTTAAAGATAAAACGCAAGGAAGCAGGTAACAGACCTGTAAATGAAAGAATACGTGACCACAGTGAGGTTGAGCAGATCCTGAACAGCGAGGACAGGATGCTTCAGGCTTCAAGGTGCATGGAATGCGGCATACCGTTCTGCCACTGGAGCTGTCCGGTGGATAACCTTATTCCTGAATGGAACGACCTGCTCTACAAGGGTGACTGGAAAGCAGCTTACCAGAGGCTCAGTGCAACAAACAACTTCCCAGAGTTTACCGGAAGAATCTGCCCTGCCAGTTGCGAACATGCCTGTGTTCTCAATATTAATAAGGAACCGGTCACAATTAGGGAAAATGAAGTTGCGATTGTTGAGCATGCCTTTGCCGAAGGATATATAAAACCTGTTATTCCTGAAATCAGGACAGGCAAAAAGGTTGCAATAATAGGAAGTGGTCCGGCCGGAATGGCTGCTGCAGATCTTCTTAACCAGGCAGGTCATACTGTTACCTTGTTTGAAAAGGATAATAAGCCGGGCGGTCTTCTTCGCTATGGCATTCCAGACTTCAAGCTTTGCAAGGATACTATTGACCGCCGGATAAGCCTTATGGAAAAGGAGGGTGTGATTGTCAGGACTCTTGTAACAGTTGGCCGCGACATAACCCCGGAACAGCTTGAAAAAGAGTTTGATGCAATTTGCATTACAATTGGCGCCGGTCAGCCGCGTGACCTGCCGATAAATGGCAGAGACCTGAACGGAGTACATTTTGCCATGGACTTTCTTAAACTGCAGAACAGGGTGAATTCAGGTGAACTTGATAGTTCTGACAATCCCATCAGCGCAGAGGGTAAAAAGGTTGTCGTTATCGGTGGAGGTGATACAGGCTCTGATTGTGTAGGCACTTCTATACGCCAGAAAGCTGAAAAGGTCACCCAGATTGAGATACTTCCCAAACCTCCGGCTGAAAGATCACAGGATAATCCATGGCCTTACTATGGTAAAGTCCTGAAAACATCTTCCTCTCACGAAGAAGGTTGCGAAAGATACTGGAATATTTCCTCAGTCAGGTTCATTGGTGAAGACTTTAAGGTCAGGGCCATTGAAATTGAAGATGTTGAATGGAAAAACACTGATGGGAAATACACAATGGCACCTGTTCCTGATTCAAGACGGATTATTGAGGCTGATCTGGTCCTGCTTGCCATGGGCTTTGTTCATCCGGTGCTTGAAGGACTTGTTACAGATGCCAGGCTGGATCTGAATCTGAGAAAGAATATTAAGGTTGACAATAATTACAAAACCAATCGTCAGAAATTCTTTGCTGCCGGTGATTCAATCAGCGGAGCCAGCCTTGTTGTAAATGCAATAGCCTCAGGCCGCAAAGTTGCCAGTGAAATCGACATGTATCTGAAAAACAACTGATTATTACAGAAAGGACTCCCGGTTCCTGTTAATTTCAACTGAAAATACCGTTCCGTCAGCTTCACTGCTACTGAAGCTGACTTTTCCTTTCAGGTAGTTCTCTGTCATGAGCCTTACACTGTATGTTCCCAGTCCTCTGTTTTTATCTTTTGTTGAAAACGACCTCTGGAAAATATGATAACGCACTTCCTCAGGTATTACTCCACTGTTATGTACAGTAAAAATGATACTTTCATTTTCAACATGGGCTGCCACAGTTACAACACCATTAACCGGAGTAGCTTCAAGGGCATTTTTCATCAGGTTGATCATCACCCTCTGAAGCAGCAATCTGTCAGTCTGAATTGTAATATCCGGAGTGCTTTCACTGAGAACTATAGATTTATTCTGACCCACTTCATGAAAGCTGATATTGTTTATTGCATACTTTAAAAACTCAACAGTTTTTATTTCCTCAACCTCTACCTTTATATCACCATTTTCCGCCGCCCTCAGCTGACGGTATGACATTATCTCTTCTAGAATCAACTGGCTGGCTGCTTCCGATAGTGTTATAAGTTCCTTCAATTCATCAGGATAGGTTCCCATCTTAATAACAGTCAGTAAGCCGTTCAGCCCGCCAGCAGCATTTAGCAAATCGTGAAAAAAGACCTTCTCAATAGAACGGAGCTTCTTTTCAGCACTAATATCCTGAAGGGACAGAGCAAACAGCTTTTCACCATTCAGTCGTACGGGAGCACAGGTAACATTCAGGTCCCAGCTTACTAAATTGTTATTGATAACTGAAGTTATATGAGCTTCCTTAGATGACCGGGCATCATGCAAAATGCTATCCATAATTGCCGCAACAGCCCCGCAGTAACGACATTCCTTTGAAGTCCCGCAACCCGAAGGCCCCTTTAATGAGTTGATGCATGAGATTACCTCTCCCGGTCGTCTGCCGAGTACAGCTTCTATGCTCTTTAATCCCAGCAGATCAAGAAATTCATTATTGGCAAATACAATCTGCCTCTCCTTATTGATTATGGCACACACTCCGGTCAGTGCTCCAAATAACTCAGTCAGAATTCTTTGAGACTCAAGCAGTTCTTTTTCATTCAATATCTTTTCAAATGATTGTCTTCCTGCCGGAGCAAAAAATGTTCCGTCTTCCATAAATTATATACACAATGTGGAAGTAAATATAACAATCAATCCCATACATCAGGTTCATTGATAGAATTTAACACAGAAAAACCTCAGCAACATTTTTTTTATGCTGCTGAGGTATTCGAAAATCAGTGAGCTTATTCTTTTTCCGCCAATATCTTCATTTCCCTGGCAGTTGCTATAAGCCTGATCATCTCGGCCCTGTAACCATCATCATCACTGCCCCGTGAATTCCTTGCCAGAGCTTCAGCGCTCTCAAATGTTGATGTGCCTTTGAATTCAGAATTCCGTAGCAGCATTCCGAATTCGGCAACAGCCGCTGCAAACATGAGATTATCTGTAGCTTCTACTGAACCTTTTACCCTTCCGCTTACAGCTTTGTCAAGAAGCATACTTGTATTTCCATCAGCTTTCTTATAACGTATCTTTATTGTAAGATACTCACCTGAATATGAACTTGTTCCTGTTTTTATTTCATCTCTTTTCTGATATTTCAGCGGATCAACTGAAGGCACTTTTTCATCTGCCCCGGCAGGTACAAGTTCATAAAGGGCAGTCACATTATGACCGGCACCCATTTCACCGGCATCTTTCCTGTCATCGTTGAAGTCCTCATCTGCCAGCAGACGGTTTTCATAACCTATAAGCCTGTATGACTTGATTTTCAAAGGATTGAACTCAATCTGAAATTTAACATCCTTTGCAAGGGTAAATAATGTTCCCCCGAATTCCCGTACAAGGACTTTCCTTGCCTCCTGGAGGTTATCGATATACGAGTAATTACCATTTCCCTTGTCTGCAATGATCTCCATTTTATCATCCTTAATATTGCCCATGCCAAATCCGAGGACTGTTATGCAAACTCCCTCTTCCCTTTTTTCCTCAACAAGCCTTTCCATGCCTCCGTTGCTTGATTCACCCACATTGAAATCGCCATCAGTCGCAAGGATGATCCTGTTATTTCCACCCTTTATAAAATTCTTCTGCGCCACAGAATATGCAAGCCGGAGTCCTTCACCACCTGCAGTTGATCCACCTGCCTCAAGATTATCAATGGCTGCCATTATTTTTTCCTTCATATTTCCCGGTGTTGATTCAAGGACAAGCCCTGCTGCTCCGGCATAAACCACAATGGCTACCTTATCAACTGGTCTGAGTTCATTAACAAGCAGTCCGAAAGCTGATTTGAGCAAAGGAAGCTTGTTGGGAGAACTCATTGAACCTGAAACATCTAAAAGAAATACAATATTTGAGGGAGGAAGTTTTGTTTTATCTATGCTCTTTGCCTTCAGGCCCACATGGAGGAGGTGATGATTCCTGTCCCAGGGACAAACTGCAAGCTCGGTATATACTGAAAACGGATGTTCCCCGTCTGGTTCAGGATAGTCGAACTTAAAGTAGTTTATCATCTCCTCTATCCTCACAGCGTCAGCAGGCGGAAATTGTCCCATGTTTATGTACCTCCTTATGTTTGAATATGAGGCATTGTCAACATCAATTGAGAAGGTTGACAGAGGATTATTCATAACACTTTTAAATCCATTTTCATTTACGGAAGCATAGCCTTCTGTATTGAAATTATCCCTCCTTCCTGTAAAAGCCTTGCCGGCATCATACGTCATCATGGCATAAGGAGACGCAACTGCCATACCCATTGATTTTGATTCCATCCTGCTTTGCTCTTCCAGTTTATGTTTTATAACATCTTTTTCCGGAACAGGCGAAGGATTCATAACAATATTTATAAGATTCCTTGCTGCGATCTTTTCTGTTACTGTGGTATATCCCTGCAACGAAAAAACAAGCGTAAGAGACTTGTCCTCAGGAGTTATCCTGTAAAAGCCATTATTGCCGGTATAAGCAGTCGCTGAACCTGGTTTTGCCTTAACCAATACACCTGGCAAAGGGTTTCCTGCTGCATCTGTCACAGTACCGGTGACTGTTACTGGTATTGTGTGCGAAGTAAGCATTATGCTAATGATTACTATTGAAATAAATGACATTGTTGTTTTCATGACAAAGAATTTTGGTTAAACTTTTTATACATGATGCAGGCTTCCGGCAAATTCCATAAAAAGAGGGCACAATTTTTGTAAATTGCTGAAAAACAAGGACTGTTGCAGTTCAGGAAAACATATCAACATAACAGTGAGAGTACAGACGATGAACTTCTCATGAATTTTACCTCCTCGGGTGATTCTGAACTTCTCGGGAAACTATACCTGCGGTACATGCATCTAGTGTATGGAGTATGCCTGAAGTATCTTAAAAACAGGGAGGAAGCTTCTGATGCAGTTATGCAGATTTTTGAAAAGCTAATTACAGAAATACCCAGGCAGAAAATAGATAACTTCAGGAGCTGGCTTCATGTTGTAAGCCGTAATTATTGTCTGATGCATCTCAGATCAGAAAAGTCAAAGGCTGAAAAATTGAATGAATGGATAAATGATCCGGTAGTTTTTATGGAAAATACTGTTTCCATGCATCCTGTTGATGAAGACAACCCGCAACTTGACAAAAAACTGGAGGAATGCATTGGCAAACTTAAGTCGGAACAGAAATTATGCATATCCCTTTTCTATTTTGAAAACAGGTGTTACAGGGATATTGCTGCAAGCACAGGTCTGGATGAGAATAAGGTTAAGAGTCATTTGCAGAATGCTAAAAGAAATCTGAAAATCTGTCTTGAAGAAAGAAATGGATAGGAAAAACAAAAATGGAGTATCACGACCTGATGATTTTATAAGGTACAAACAGGATGGAATGTCAGGCAGCGAGAGAAACTCTTTTGAAAAAGAGCTTCAAAAGGATCCATTTGCAGAGGAGGCTGCTGAAGGATTTTCATTTCTTCAGTCGTCAGAGCTTGAACAGGATCTTAAAACGCTTGAAGACAGAATCAGAAAGCGGACTGCAAAAAGGTCATATACTGCAATTTACCGCATTGCCGCTGGTTTTGCAATACTTGTTTCAATATCACTTGCTTATTACTATTCTGCAAGAAGCAGGGAGGAGGCAGTGCTGACAGATGCTTTAATTATCAATCAGGATACAAGTGCGGGTAATGAGCTCGTAATCGCACAAGCCGAACCTCTCAGGAAAGCCCGCGAATCCGTTTCAGTTACTCTTCCCTCCATCTCCCCGTCACCATCACTGAGATCAGAACAGGCTGACATCCAGACTGCTGTATCCGTAAAAGCCGAGGAAAATGAAGCTGTTAAGGAAGAAATGAAAGACATTGAAGCGCTGCCTTCCGACACGAAAGCTGCTGTCGACAGGTTAGCCGAAGCTGCTGCAGATGAAGCCGGAATATCAAAGGCAAAGGAAGCAGATAAGAAAGGTGAATACAGGAGAATATCAGGACTGGCTGCCCCTGCTGCTGCAAAGAGCAGTCTGGCAGCTGAACACCAGGCTCCTGTGCCAGTGACAGGAATTGACAGTTTTAATATTTACCTTGAAAAGAATCTTAGGAATCCTGAACATGAAGGTAAAGCAGAACTGTTTGTACTTGTAAGTTTCATTGTTAAGTCTGACAGCACTGTTGCAAAAATCAGGATAATTGAATCTCCCGGCAAAAAATGGTCTGATGAGGCTAAACGTCTCCTGCTTGAAGGACCCCGGTGGATACCGGCAAAGATTGACGGAAAAACTGTTGAGGAGGCAAGTACTTTGAAAATTTGGTTCAGGTAACGACAGTCTGAGCCTTTAGCTTCCTGACAAGGTCAGTAAGGGAGTTAATGAAGAAATTGACATCAGCTCCGCAGAGAAGGAAGGTGCATCCCTCCTTTATTTCAGCAATCATTGTTTCGGTGTTCATACTGAATATTCCATATGGTCTTCCTGCTTTCCTGCATTTATCCTTAACACATCTTATGGCTTCTGCCACTTCGGGATGAGTCAGCTGCCCTGTAAGCCCCATACTCGCTGAGAGATCATAGGGCCCAATAAACACAGAATCAATGCCTTTTACCTCAAGTATCTCATCAAAATTACTGACAGCATCTTTATGTTCACACTGGATCATAATTATGAGGTCGCGGTTTGCATTTTCAACATAATGCTTAAATGTCATCCCGTATTTATGGGCACGGGCCAGGCCAACGCTTCTTCGACCCTCAGTGGGGTATTTTGAATATTCTATAACCCTGCGCGCAGCATCTGCACAGTTTACCATCGGTACAAGAATACCGTCACAACCTGTGTCAAGTACTCTTTTAATCCATACCTCGTCATTCAAAGGCACACGGACTATGGTCTTGATCTTTCCTTCCATAATCTGAACAGCATTCTGTACTGACTCGAGCGAGAGGGCCGAATGTTCCATATCGATGAGGACCCAGTCAAAACCTGCCAGTGCAATTATTTCTGCAACCTGCGGTGCACTCACGGACAGCAGGGTTCCGATCATTGTTTTTCCGAATTTTTCTACTGAAGCCATAATCAAATGATATTCTGTTTTCTATTAACTCATGAAATAACAATATTGTACTTTTCAAGCAAACCGGCCACCCCGGAAATTGAAAAAACTGCCCGTTTTATTTTATTCCTCTCCGGGTCGATTGAATAATTTACTGCAGTTATAAGGTCTGCCCCCTCCAGTATGGTATCCTGGAACACAGCCCTGGACAAATCACAATCTGCAAATTTCGATCCTGTAAGGTCGGTACCTGAAAAATCAGCCTCCTTAAGTGAACATGCAAGGAAAGGAGTCCTGGTCATTTTCATTTTCATGAAGGAAGCCAGGTCAAGTCCACATTTCTCGAAGGAAATTGAAAGGAAGGTACTTTTGCATCCGCTGAAATCAGTACCCGTCAGCTTGCATCCGGTGAAAGCAACCTCCCTCAGACCTGTATTTCCG
>ERZ1645192.1996-NODE-1996-length-16939-cov-15.234127_pt1 | contig 16939 bp, 16 predicted proteins | sample MGYA00575354_ERZ1645192 | MGnify/ENA primary metagenome ERZ1645192 (study PRJEB40844, sample SAMN11349763) | freshwater sediment metagenome | isolation source: river sediment | host: Sediment | place: India: Faizupur Khadar , New Delhi | collected 2017-02-21 ... | reverse complement strand
TTTGAGAACATCTTTATTTCAGAATATAATTCCTTTCATGTCAAAAGCTCTCACCCCCACCGTCCGCATTGCCAAAGCGCGCAAATTCATCCAACAAGCCCGCGAAATTCCCATCCCGGACTCAGCCGGCTGGGATTACTTCAGCTATACCGCGCAGGTCAAGGATGCGCTTAAGAAAGCCTTTGAGCTGGTGAAACTGATCCAGTACTCCCCCAGCACGCCTCCCGAAGTGAAGGCGGAAGCCCGCGCGCTGATCGATTCCCTCCCGGTGGTTGAGAAAGAAATCCTTAAAGGCAGCCCGGGCGGGCAGGCCTAAATGGTCAGCAGCGCTGCCCAAAACCCGGAAGCTTACCTTGCCGAACTACCCGCGGAGCGCAGGCAGGAGATTGCCGTTGTTCGGGACCTGATCCTGGCGCATCTGCCGGTTGGTTACGAGGAAAGCATGCGTTGGGGCATGCTCAGCTATGAGATCCCGCTGAGCCTTTACCCACACACTTATAATGGGCAGCCCCTCAACTACATCGGCCTGGCGGCCCAAAAACAGAAGAACTCGCTTTATCTGATGGGCGTGTACACCGACTCGGCCGCGCTGCAGGACTTGCTGGAGGCTTACGCGCGCAGCGGGTTGAAAGCGGATATGGGCAAGTCCTGCCTGCGTTTCCGCACGGCGCGGGATTTGCCGCTGGAAAAGATTGGCGAACTGATCGGGTCCATGCCCCCTGAGAAGTTCATCGCAATGTACGAAAAATCACGGCAGGTTTTACGTAAGAACAGCTAAGAACCCTTTCAATCCGCTGCGTCTACCGCCTGCTTTTCTACCCCTATTCCTTATGAAGCTCCAGGACCATTAGCGGACCCCGTTCGTCCTCGCTCAATGTTTCAAAGCCGGCTTCCGCGAACATTGCCCGGGTGCCGTGGTACTGCAGTTCGGGGTGCTCCTTCCATTCAAAGGGCAGACCTAAAACACGCGCAAAACCTTCCCGTCGGAAGCCTTCCAGCGCCGCGCGGATCAGTTGGCGCGCCGCGCCCTTGCCGCGAAATTCCGGGTGGATGACAAAGCAGATAATCACGCCGGTCTTGTCGTCAAACTGAGCCAGCTCGGGGCTGCCTGCAAAGCGCGGCAGCGCGGCTAAAGCGTTGGCGTTGCACCAGCCGACGCACTTGCCCTCAGCGTAGGCCAGGTAGCCGCGCATCTCTCCCCGCGCGATCAAGTCGAGCGCGTCCGCGCGGTTTTGGGCAGGGCTGCGCGCCCGCCAGCCGGCATCATCGCAGGTGCTGTGGTAGTACTGGCAGTAGCAGCCCTGCCAGTCCGGTTTGTAACTGTAATCCAGATGGTCGAAAAACGCGCAAAATTCCGATCCTGATTCAGGGGTGAGAGGGATGATTTCCAGGTTCATTGGTTATTCCTTTTTGGATGTTTTCCTAAATTACGCTGCCGAGATGGAAAACAGTCGTGTTGGATAATAACAATTTTCCGTCCTGTTGGAACTGGTCAAAAACCTGACCGAGCGCCGCCACGAAAGCTTCATAGCGCGGGTTATCGGGCAGGATGGCGTACGAGGCGGACAGACAGCGCCCGATGTAGCCCTCACGGGAGTAGTAGATGGGATAGGCGAATTGCAGCAGTTCGTATCCATTCGGGAAGAAGTTTTCAATGCGCGCGTCGCGTTGGCTCATCCCGCCGCTAAAGCCTTTAAAATCGGGGCAGTACTCCGCGAAGACGGCTTTGCTGACCTGATTGACCGGGCTGCTTTGGTCGCGCTGGTTCCAGACCAGGAGCACCTTACCGCCTGGCTTCAGGATGCGCTGGCATTCCTGGCGGAAGGCAGCGGGCTCAAACCAGTGGAAAGCCTGGGCGGCGCTGACCAGATTCACGCTTTGGTCGGGCAGGGTGGTGCCGCTGTCCCTCCCGGCAATGGAGTGAAAACCCGGGAAAGCGGCCAGTTGGCGCTCCGCCTCCATGCGCATATCCGGGTTGGGTTCCACCGCAAACACTATTGCTCCGAGCAGCAGCAGTTGGCGCGTGAAGATGCCGGTGCCGGAGCCCACGTCCGCGACCGCCGCGCCCGGGCCAATCCCAAGCTGTTCTTTCAGGTACAGCAGGGCGTCCGCGGCGTAATCCGGTCGGTACTGCTGGTAAACCCCACCTTTTCCTGTGAATTTGCTGATGTTATCCAACGTTAAAACTCTCCTCTTCTGATTCAGGCTTCCGTGTCGAACCCGCATTTGGCGTAAATCTCCTGGATAATGGCGGACTTTTCCTCAAGGTAGGCGTCAATATCGGTGGGGTGCCGCGCGGCGGCCGCGAACTTGACCTGCGCGTAGCGCTCCCGCTCTTGCGGGTACGCACGAAGGTAATTCCGCAAGGCCAGGTGCCGGCGCAGTTCCGCCGCATCACGCGCGCAGACATATAAATGATGCACCATCAGCTCCGGCTTGTCGTCGTACTTGAAAGCTTCCCGACCAGGGATGCCCAGGTCGCCTTCGTGGCGGTAGCCCAGGCCGGCCAGCGCGTCCCTGACCGACGGGAAAACAGACGCGTCCGGAATGACAATGTCAATATCAATAATGGGCTTGGCGGCCAGCCCGGGCACGGAGGTGCTGCCGATGTGTTCGATGCCGCAGATAAGCCCCTCCAAAGCAGGGAGCAGCGCCGCGCGGATTTCTTCAAAGCGCGCCGGCCATTCCGGCTGCCAGGGGACCACCACAACCTGTTTTGTCCGCATGCTATCTATTTGGCTCCTGTTGTTTTCAAGCAGGTGATTTTGACCTGAACGGACCGGGGGTATGGCACATTCATCCTTACAATCTTATCACGTGCGGATTCGCCCTTGACAGGCACTATACCGAGCGGTATACTGAATTTTATGAACAACCGCACGACGATACTTGAGACTGCCCTGGCGTTTTTTGCCGCCTTCGGCTACGAAGCCACCGGCACGCTGGAAATCTGCGACGCAGCCGGCGTGAGTAAGCCGACCATGTACCATTACTTCAAGAGCAAGCAAGGCTTGATGGAAACCATCCTGTCCGAGAACTTCGAACCTTTCCTGGAGCGCTTGAAAGAAGCCACCCGCTACCAACACGATCTCACGCTTAACCTGGAGAAGGTCCTGCGCGCGTATTTCAGTTTCGCGCAGGAAAACCCGGTCTTCTACCGCCTGCAGTTTTCCATGCAGTACGCGCCGCTGAAGAGCGAAAGCTACGAGCTGGTCTCCCCCTGGGTGAAGCGCCAGCGGGAGCTGATCCAGGCGATGTTCGCGCAGGCCGAAGCCGACCACGGCAACATGCGCGGCAGGTCCAGCAGCTACACGACCACCCTGCTGGGCATGATTAACGCCTATGCCAGCGACGCGCTTGCCCGCGAACGCGAATTGGACGACGAAATGATTTACCAGGCACGCCATCAGTTCATGCACGGCATATTCTCGTAAACCTGCCTCAGGGCATATTTTTTTAGCTTAATCACTATACCGAACGGTATAACATCGGAGCAAACCATGACGAACATCAACAATAATAATTTCCTCTATCACATCTTCCCACTGGGCGCTTGCGGCGCGGAAAGGACCAATGATTTTTTCAGCGCGCCGGTACCGCGTTTGCGCCAGATCCACGGCTGGCTGGACCATGTCCAGGCCCTGGGCGCGGACACGCTCTTCCTGGGCCCGGTGTTCGAATCCGGCAGCCACGGCTACGATACTGCCAACTACTATGAAGTGGACCGCCGGCTGGGTAGGCGCGCGGACATGGCAGAACTGGGAAGGGACCTGCGCGCGAGGGGCATGCGCCTGGTGCTGGACGGCGTGTTTAACCACACCGGCCGCGATTTCTGGGCTTTCCGGGACCTGCAAACATACGGGGCGGCATCAGCCTACCGGGACTGGTACCACAACGTACGCTTTGACCAGCGCAGTCCGCTGGGCGACCCATTTTCTTACGATGCCTGGAACGGGCACTTCTCCCTGCCCAAGCTGAACCTGGAAAACCCGGCTGTGCGCGAGCACCTGTTTGGCGCGGTGCGTATGTGGGTGGAGGAATTTGGCATCGATGGCATCCGTCTGGACGCGGCGGATGCTCTTAGTTTTAACTTCATGCGTGCTTTGCGGAAATTTACTGACCAACTTAAACCCGGGCTGTGGCTGATGGGCGAGGTGATTCACGGGGATTACCGCCAATGGGTAAACGACCAGACCCTGCACGCCGCCACCAATTATGAACTTTACAAGGGGCTGCATTCCGCGCACAACGAACACAACTACTTCGAGCTGGCGTACAGCTTGAACCGGCAGTTCGGCGAGATGGGCATTTACAAGCACCTGGAACTGAACAGCTTTGTGGATAACCACGATGTGGCGCGCATCGCCAGCCAACTGCGCGAGCCGGCCGGGCTTTACCCCTTGCACGTGGCGCTCTTCTGCGCGCCCGGGATTCCATCCGTCTATTACGGCAGCGAGTTCGGGCTGGCTGGTATAAAGAGCCACGATGACTGGAACTTGCGCCCGGAATTCAACCCACACGCCCTGGCAGAGAGCTCGCCGCAGCCCGACCTCTTCGCTTGGATCCGGCGCCTGGCGCAAATCCGCAAAAACAGTCCGGCGCTGCGGTGGGGCAGCTACGTTCAAAGGCTGGTCACGGCGGACCAATTCGCGTTTTCCCGGCATGCGGAGGGTGAGGACGTTCTGGTGCTTGTAAATAACGCAAACGAAACAGCCGGGCTCAGCGTTCCGATGACTGGGTTTGAGGGCCAACGCTTTAGCGATTTGCTGACGCCAGGCGACGCGTTCACAGCGGACGCGCGCGGAAACCTGGCTGTGCGGCTGCACCCCAAGAGCGGCAGAATTTTACGACGGGATTAGGAATTCAGGCTGTCTTTTCGACAATCCAGAAATGGGAGAGGCCCAGGCGCTGAAGCGGGGTTTTCTCCAGCCACTGCAGTACACTGCGAAGTGCGCGCCCCAAGCGCGGACGGTGTTCGATGATATTGTCGTAGGCGCCAAAGATGGTACGCTTCTCAATAATCCTGACGGGCTGGGCGCTGAAGAGTTGCGCCAGGTCCCGGCGGGTATAGATTTCCACATGCGGAGCAAGTTTATCCCGCCAGCGGCGCGGCAGGTAGTTGACCAGCGGGATATTGCCGAAATGGTAACGCCCGCGCCAGTAAACCCCGTGCGTCTCAAAGGGGTAGCCGCGGTTAGGGCAGAACAGCACCACGCGCCCGCCCGGTTTCAGCACGCGCACCATCTCGGTGACGGCAGCCTGGTCATCCTGGACGTGTTCCAGCACTTCGTGGCTGAAGACGAGGTCGATGCTGGCGCTCTCAAAGGGCAGGTGCTCGCCCGCGCCGCACACCACCAGAGGTGTGAAAGCGCGGCTGTCCTGTACGCGCGGGAATTCGATATCCAGCCCGAGCGTCTGCCCGCAGATGGGGGTCAGGCGGCTCAGGTAGGTGCCCACCCCGCAGCCGTCCACCAGCACGCGCCCGTGCAGGCGCTCGCCGGCAGCCTCCAGCAGCATGCCGAGCCGGCGCTGCTGCCCGGCGCGCCAGACGCGTGAAGGCTCGCCCCGGATGGCGGCTTTGTTCAAATCTTCAGGAATAACATGCGGCATGAGAGCTATTGTACCAAGAGAGCGCCCTGTCTGACAGGGCGCTCTGCGCTTACTTCCAGTCGACGCCCATATCGGAGCGCCCGCGCAAGTATTTTTCCACCGCGATGCCTGCTATTGCGCCGTCCGATGCGGCGATAACCGCCTGTTTGATGTGCTGACAGAGCACGTCGCCTATAGCAAACACACCGGGCGTTTGGGTCTGAAATTCGCGGTCCACCATCAGGCAGCCGCTTGGGCTGGTTTCCAACTGACCTTGCAAGAAGTCCGTAATTGGCACCCCGCCTTGCAGATAAACGAAGACCCCATTCAGCGGCAGGTCCTGTTCGGTTTCGCTGCCGCGCTGGACGTAGCGCACGCCCTCTACGCGGTCTTTTCCGTAAATTTCGCGCAGCGTGGCGCTAGTGAGAAGCTCAATTTTAGGATTGGCGCGCATCTCCCGCACCAATTCCGCCGGGGCCAAAAGTTCGGGCGCGGGGCAGAACAGGTAGACTTTGCTGGCGAAGCGGCTCAGGTACAGTGCTTCCTCTACAGCCTCGTCGCTCTTGCCTGCCACCGCCACGACAGCCTGCTTGAAAAAGGCTGCGTCGCACACCGCGCAGTAAGAAACACCGCGCCCCAGCAGCTCCGCCTCACCCTTTATCAGGTTGCTTCTGCCCAGGGAACCGGTGGCAATCACCACCGCCCGGGCTGAATACACCCCGAAATTCCCAAAAACCAGTTTTGGGTCAGAAGAAAGGTCAGCGCCAATAGTCTTGTCGTTCACGTACTTTACGCCAAAGCTTTCCGCCTGTTGGCGGATGGTGCGCAGCAAGTCAGCGCCGGCGATTTCCCCGGGGATGCCCGGGAAATTGGCAATCTTGCTGGTGATGCCAAGCGCGCCAGTGGTCAGGCCTTTATCCAGGATGAGCGTGCTCAGGTTGGCGCGGGCTGTGTATATCCCGGCCGTGGAGCCGGCAGGTCCGCCGCCGATAATGACCACATCGTAAATTGTTTCAGGGTTTTGTTCTGTCATAAATCCGTCCTTTGATATCGTTTAAGTCCATAAAGTATATTCACTTCTAACGGCACTTTTGCAGGACGCCTAAGGTTTACCTGACAATTTCTCAACCGACGGAGTAGAATCCCGTTCAGATACACGAAATTTCAGAAGCCTGATAGTTTTTTAGAGACCCGGGATGATAAACCATACTGAAAGATGGAAGATTGCCGGGTGGATGAATGGAGAGCGGCGCGTTGGAACAGAAAAAGTTTTATCAGATGAGCCTGGCGGAACGTCGGGAATGGCTGCAGAGCCAGACGCTGCTGAGCGTTGACGATATGACTGCCTGGTCACCTGAGAACGGCTTGAGCGCTGAGCGGGCTGACCACATGATTGAAAACGCGGTTGGGGTTTTCGCGCTGCCCTTGGGTATTGCCCAAAACTTTGTGGTGAACGGACGCAAAGTGTTGGTGCCGATGGCGGTGGAAGAGCCCTCCGTTTTAGCGGGTGTGTCGTTCATGGCCAAGCTGGCGCAGGCTGGCGGAGGATTCCGGGCCTGGGCGAGCGCGCCGGAGATGATTGCCCAGATTCAGCTGCTGGATATCCAGGATTTGGATGCCGCGCAGACGCTGATTTTAGCGCGCAAGGCGGAACTGCTTGATGCCTTGAAAGGCTTGCACCCGACCATTGAAAACCTGGGCGGCGGCGCGCGCGACTTGCAGGTACGGCGGATTGAAAACTCCGCGATTGGTCCCTTCCTGGTTGTGCACCTGATTTACGACGTGCGCGACGTGATGGGCGCTAACGCGGTGAACTCCGCTGCCGAAGCCCTGGCTGGACCGCTGGAACTGTTGACTGGCGGGCGGGCGCACCTGCGCATCCTCTCCAACCTGGCGGACCGCAGGCTGGCGCGGGCGGAAGTGAGCATCCCAGCCGAAGCGCTGGCGTTTGGGGTTTACAGCGGTGACCAGGTGCGCGACGGCATCCTGGAAGCCTGGGCTTTTGCCGCGGCCGACCCATACCGGGCAGCCACGCACAACAAAGGCATTATGAACGGCGTGGACGCGGTGGTCATCGCGACGGGCAACGACTGGCGCGCGGTGGAAGCCGGCGCGCACAGCTTCGCCGCCCGCGGTGGAAGCTACACCAGCCTTTCCACCTGGAGTAAGGGCTCTGACGATGCGCTTAACGGCGCGCTGGAACTGCCTATGGCGGTGGGCATCACCGGCGGCTCCACCCAAAGCCACCCGGGCGCCCGCACGAACCTGCGCCTGATTGGCGCGCGCAGCTCAGGCGAACTGGCCGGGATTATCGCGGCCGTTGGTCTGGCGCAAAACCTGGCGGCACTGCGCGCCCTGGCCACCGAGGGCATTCAGCGCGGACACATGCGCTTGCACGCCCGGCAGGTGGCTCTCTCCGCGGGGGCTGGCGCCGACGAGGTTGACCGCCTGGCAGCCCAGCTCGCGCAAGAGAATGCCATTAGAATAGAACGTGCCAGGGAAATCCTGGACGACTGGAGAAAGAACAAGCATGACTGAACACACACACAACCAGGATAAATCAGCGCTGCTGCTGAAACCCGACCGGCAGGTTGGCATCATCGGTTACGGCGCCTACGTGCCGCGCTACCGGCTGCCAGCCAAAGAAATCGCGCGCATCTGGGGCGCAGGCGACGAAGGGCTGCCGATTATCGAAAAGGCGGTGGCAGGGCTGGACGAGGACGTTATCACCATGGCGGTGGAAGCCGCCCGCAACGCGCTCAAACGCGCCGGAATTGACCCCCTGGAGCTGCGGGCTGTGTGGGTGGGGTCCGAATCGCACCCCTACGCGGTCAAACCCAGCGGCACCATCGTGGCGGAAGCCATTGGCGCCTCGGTCAACATCCAGGCGGGGGACTGGGAGTTTGCCTGTAAAGCCGGTTCTGAGGCGATGGTGGCAGCTATGGCTATGGTTGGCTCGGGGATGGGTAAATACGCGCTGGCCATTGGAATGGACACCGCCCAGGGCAAACCCGGCGATGCCTTGGAGTACACTGCCGCTTCCGGAGGAGCGGGCTTCATTTTCGGACCAGCGGAAGAGTCGCTGGCTGTGATTGAAGCGGCTTATTCGTACGTTTCTGATACGCCGGATTTCTGGCGGCGCGCCCACGCGGTTTACCCGGAGCATGGGCAGCGTTTCACTGGCGAGCCAGCTTATTTTCAACATATACTGGCTGCCTCCCGGACGATTATGGAAGCTTCCGGATTGAAAGCCGCGGACTTTACCCACGCGGTTTTTCATCAGCCGAACGTAAAATTCCCGCAGCGCGCCGGCAAAGAGCTCGGCTTTAGCCTGGAACAAATCAAGACCGGGCTGCTTTCCCCGGTGATTGGCAACACCTACGCCGGAGCCTCCCTGATTGGATTGAGCGCGGTGCTGGACGTTGCCCAGCCGGGCGACCTGATTTTGATGACTTCCTACGGCTCAGGGGCGGGTTCGGATTCGTTCATTTTGCGCGTACGCGAGCCCATTCTGGAACGGCGCGGCAAAGCGCTCTCTACGCAGGATTACATCGCCCGCCGCACGGAAATCGATTACGCTACCTACGTGCGCTTCCGCGGCGAAATCGTCGTCCGGTAGGTCAGCGATGAACACGAACAGACAGGACGTAGTCATTGCGGGCATCGGGCAGACCGATGTGGGCGAGCTCTGGGATGTGTCCCTGCGCGATTTGGGCGTGCGTGCCATTCAGGCTGCGCGAGAGGACGCCGGCGGGCTGGTTCCCCAGGCGCTGTATATCGGCAACATGCTGGCGGCCAGCGCCTCGCACCAGGCTAACCTGGGGGCGCTGCTGTGCGAATGGGCTGGCTTGAAGGGCGCTGAAGGCAGCACGGTGGAAGCGGCGGACGCTTCCGGCGGGGCGGCGCTGCGCATGGCGTACATGGCGGTAGCTTCCGGCATGGTGGACGTCGCGGCGGCGGTCGGCGTGGAGAAGGCGACGGACGTGCTCGGGAGCGACATCGAGTCCCTCAGCACGCGCAACCTGGACGCGGATTATGAAGCCAATGAGGGACAGACGCCGGTGGGTCAGGCCGCGCTTTTAATGCAGCGCTACCTGCACGAAAACCAATTCCCGCGCGAGGCTTTGGCTGCTTTTCCGGTCATTGCGCACGCGAACGCGGTAAACAATCCGCACGCTATGTTTCCCAAACCCATCAAAACCGAAAGCTATCTCAAATCCGGGGCTGTGAACGGACCGTTCAACCTGTATGATGTGGCCCCGCTGGCGGACGGAGCTGCCGCGGTTGTGCTCACCCGCGCCGGGCTGCTGCCGAAAGGGTTGGCGCATCCGCTGGTGCGGCTGGCCGGCTCCAGCCTGGTGGTTGACCGGCTGGCGCTGCACGACCGACAGGACCCGCTGTTTTTTGAGGCAGCGGCGGTCTCGGTCCAGCGCGCTTGCCTGAAGGCGGGCATCAGCCTGGCGGATGTCGACTTTTTTGAGTATTCCGACATTACCACGCTGCATGCCATTTTGTCTCTGGAGGCGGCCGGCTTTGCCCAGCGCGGGCAGGGCTGGAAACTGGCCAGCGACGGCAACCTGCTCCTGACCGGATCCCTGCCTGTAGCCACGCTGGGTGGGCACAAGGCGCGCGGCAACCCGATTGGCGCGGCTGGCGTGTACCAGGCCGTGGAAGCCTGCCTGCAGCTGCGCGGGGAAGCCGGCGGAAGCCAGGTGCCGCATGCCCGCTTCGGGATGATACAGTCGCTGGCCGGCACCGGTTCTACCGCCGTCACGCATATACTGGAACGCCGGGACGCATGAACGTCGGATTTTGTTAAGTGCCGGTTTGCACCGTAGTTTCCCATTGATTCTGTACAGCCTGCCCTTAGCGCGGGCTGTCTTTTGTTAGCGCGCGTGGTAAACTTACAGCCGTGAAGGAATAATTACCCATGAACCAACGTGTCATTTATCCATTTTCAGCGATTGTCGGGCAGGAACGCATGCGCAGGGCGCTCATCCTGAACGCGGTTTATCCGCGCATTGGCGGCGTGTTGATTCGGGGCGAACGCGGCACGGCGAAGTCCACCGCGGCGCGTGCCCTGGCGGCGCTTTTACCGGAAGAAGCCGTGATAGAAGGCTGCCGCTTTGGATGCAGCCCGCACGACCCCAGCCACTGGTGCACGGAGTGCCTTGAGCGCGCCGCGGCTTCAGACCAGCCGCTGCCCTCGGTCATGCGCCCGACGCCTTTTGTGAACCTGCCAGTTTCCGCCACTGAAGACCGCGTGGTGGGCACGCTGGACATTGAGCGCGCCATTCAGAAGGGCGAACGGCATTTTGAGCCCGGCGTTCTGGCGGCTGCCAACCGCGGTCTGCTCTATATTGACGAAGTAAACCTGCTGGATGACCACGTGGTCGATATTCTCCTGGATTCAGCCGCGATGGGCATGAACATTGTGGAACGCGAAGGCATTTCCTTCAGTCATCCCGCGCGCTTCATTTTGGTGGGAACCATGAACCCGGAAGAAGGCGACCTGCGCCCGCAGCTGCTGGACCGCTTTGCCCTCTCCGTGGAAATCCGCGGCATTTTGGATAAACGTTCCCGCGTGGAAATTATGCAGCGCAACGTCGCTTTCGAACAGGATGCGGAAAGCTTCCGTCAGGAATGGCTGCCGCAGGAACAGGCGCTCTCCGCCCAAATCCAAAGAGCGCGCCAACTGGTGGACTCGGTTACGTACACTACCCGGGACCTGCTGATTATCGCCGACCTGACCTCTTCCATGGAAGTCGACGGGCACCGCGCCGACCTGGTCATCCTGAAGGCCGCCCGCGCCCAGGCTGCCTTTGACGGACGCACGCGCATCAACCAGAGCGATATTGCTCTGGCAGCCGAGCTGGCGCTGCCGCACCGCGTGAAGTCAGGTCCCTTCCGCAAATCCGACCTGGGCGTTGAAGCGCTGGAGGAACGGATTGAGCAGTTAAAGGGGCAGGCAGTCAGCGAGGAAGAAGAAGGGCTGCCGGCAGAGGGCGAAGAAGGTAAAAAAAAACTGACACCTTGGATGGACCCGTAAGCCTTGACCCGGATGACCCGCTAATTCCGGTTGGCGAAGGGCAGCAGCAAATATTTACCGAATTGAACCCGCGCTGGTGGGATGGGGGAACTGTCGTCAAACCAGGCGAGACCTTTGAGACCCGCGCTCTGGATACTCCGCTGGATGAAATTGTGCGCAAGCATGGGGGCAGGCGTTCCGAAACCTATACTGACCGCAAGCGTGGGCGCTACATCCAGGCGCGCCCTTCCCCCTACAAAGCCTATGACCTGGCGTTTGACGCCACCTTCCGGGCTGCCGCGCCTTTCCAGAATGAACGCGGCGATATCCGCGAACAGGAACAGATTGCTTTTTCTGTCCGCCCGAATGATTACCAAAAAAAAGTGCGGGTAAAGAAAACCGCTAATCTGATTCTCTTTCTGGTGGACGGCTCGTGGTCCATGGCTGTCGCGGAGCGCATGTCTGCCACCAAAGGCGCGATTTTATCCCTGCTGACCGACGCATACCAACGGCGCGACCGGGTGGGCTTGGTGGTTTTCCAGAAGGACCGCGCCACCCTGGTGCTTGCGCCGACCAACTCCGTGCTGCTGGCGCAGCGGGCGTTGGCGGATATCCCGGTTGGCGGCAAAACGCCTCTCGCGGCAGGGCTGGTGATGGCATACGAGGTGATTACCCGGGAGCGTATTCTGCATCCGGACGTGCAGCCGCTGCTGATCGTGCTCACCGACGGTGCGGGCAATGTGCCTTTGGGCAAAAAGCCGGTCAAGGAAGAGATTAAGGAACTTGCCGCACTGTTTTCCAAGAAGAACATCCACAGCGTTGTGATTAACATGGAGAAAAAAGCCTTTGACCAGGGGCTGGCTCAGGAGTTGGCGGACCAGATGGGCGCGCCTTGCTATACCCTGGAAGATCTCCGCGGCGAAACGCTATTTAATACTGTACAAAAGGAAATGCAGGCTGCACAGGCTTAGCACAGAGAGGAACTCCGCATTAGCAGGTTATTTCAACTGCTTCGACGGTCACTTCCGGAAAAAATTGGTGGATAGTCCCCGCGACCCAACCCTGCAGCGTGGCTGGCAGCAGGGGGCAGCCTTCACAGGCGCCTCCCAGGCGCACTTTCACCAAGTCCCCCTCGATTGAGACCAGCTCCACTGAACCGCGGTGGAACTGCTCAATGTAAGCGCTGATTTGGTCAATCAGGCCGGCAATTTTTTCTTCTCTGCTGAATTGCGAGACCTGGTCCGTGTTCATTCCATCCTCAATCATTTTGGCTTGTTGGTGCTTTCTTATATATTATCATAATTATAATGTAACCCGTCCAAGGTCACTTCGCTGCGTACCCATGGAGTCAGCTGTTTATTATCTATTGCGATCTCTGATGCATTGGATACAAAACCTCTTATCTTAATAATTCCGAAAAACTCACGTGAGAAATTGGAGGATAAAAATTTGAAAGACAGATTAGCTCCTCGTTTTGCCTGAATACCAAGTCAGATTGGTTAATGTGATTTCGCAAAACGGTTTGCAACGAAGAATCCACTTCCATCACCAGGCGGTTCTTACGAGCCTGACTTTGCCGTGCTTCCACGCAAGGGCATCAGGATGGCAGGCGCTTGCGTGCAAAGGTGCGGGTAATCAGGCTGCTGATGCTTTCCGTGATGGAGCTGCGCAAAACCTTCTGAATTTCGGAAAAGAAAGTTTCCAGCAAAGACTTCATTAGCCCCTGTGTTTCGGGCTCCAACTGCTTGAATGTCGCGATCATGGCTTTGGCGTTGGTAAGCTTGTCCTGCGTAAAGTCTTTTAATGTGCGTGCGCCGGTGGCTTCCAAAATCGTGAAGAGCACGGTAACGAAATCTTCGCGTTCCTCAAGAGAGACAGTATCCAGCCATTCCCGCAGTGCGGAGTTAAACTTCAGGCTGGCGGTGGAAAGGCCTTCCTGATACACAAAGGTCCGGCCGATAACTTCCCAAGAGAAGGCATTATGCTGCATGAAACCGGTTTCATCACTGTCGACCACATGATAATGCCCGCTTTGATTCAAGAGCATGCCAACCACTGAAGATTTCGGCAGGAATGTGAGAATCTTATTCGCGACGCGTTGGTAGCCGGGGCTTTCAATTACAGCCCGCTGAAAGCCGGGGCCGTCGTTGTTGTACATCAGCAGGATGCTGGGCTGCATTTCAGAGGAGATGTTTGCGCCGGCAAACACAGCCAGGTTTCCGCCCTTGGAATGCCCGCCCAGGTAAAAGACGCCCGGCAGGTGCGACATTACCAGTTCAAGATACTCGACCGCGCTGCGCTGCGCCGGCACCACATCGCGAAAGCTCATTTCCAGGTCTTCTTTCCATCCAACCAGGGTGTCGTCAGTTCCACTGAAAGCGACAAAATGGGTTGTATCGTCGGTGGAGAAAACCAGCGCGGAAAATTGTTCAGCCTCGTCGAACGAAACCCGGTTGACGTAGTGCGACAGGCGCACATCCCGGTAGCGCGCGGAGCCTGCGCATTTTTCCAGCAGCACGGGCAGGCGAGAGAAGAAGGTGCTGGTGATTGGAGCGGTTATCTGCTCCGGCATCTGCTTCAGCGTTTCGGCTGCGTCTGCCAGGGAAACAGAACCGGCTTCTTCGGTGGTGGGTACCGCGCCAGCGAAATCCATATAAGACAGCACGGAAAAAACCAGGTTGTCCACCTCGTTCAGGGGATCCCGTTGAAATTCCAGGTCTCCGCGCCAGTCAAGATAATCCAGAATGTTGGGCATTTGCACTCCTGTCCGAAATTAAATTGTACATTATTTTGGGGGCTTAGTCTGCAAAAAGCGCAGCGCTGAAACATCCCTCTTTCCTAAGGGGACTTTACACGCTTTAGGCGCTGAAAATCAACTCTTGACTAATTAGACATTTAGCTAATAATTAAGATAAACATCTATTAAGGACAGGGTATTATGCCTTCACAATATACCAAGTTGCATTGGGATCTGGGTACAGCTTACGACTTGTTTGTCAGCCAGATCGCTATCTACGAACCTGATCGGGTCGGGTTGCGTGCTTCCTGGGCTGCTGGCGTTCGGTCCAGGCTAGCATTGGAAGACCGTCAGGTGTTAGAAAACTTCTGGCAGGTATATTTTCTTCCTCTGCACTTAATTTTTAAAACTCCAGCTCCAAAAGATACCGCCGCGATGCTCGGGTTTCTTGAGACGATACCAGCGGAAAAGCGCCTGGAAGCTCTCACGCTGCGCCACGAGACTCCGAAGGATGTTCAGGAAGTTTTCTGCGGAACGACCAGCCGCAACAAGTGGACGCACACAGAGAAGGAGCTCATTAGCGCGTATTATGCCAGGAATCGCAGGAACCTGCCCCCTACTTTGCTGGAACTGGTATATAACAACTGGGCGCACAGGGAGCTATATGGGCACCACTATTTACACGCGCTGAAAGCCTATGCGGAGTCTTTCTTCTTCGAGGAAGAACATCGTATTTTGCCGGCGCTTCGCCAAGGGCTCTCGCACGCCCAAATGCGCGCCGGCACACTCCCACTGACGGCAATGCTGGAAGAACTATCGTCGGGCGTGCGTTGGGCGGAAATTGCCGCCGCGCAAAAGCTCTATCTCGCGCCTTCATTTTGGGGCGCGCCCTTCCTGTTCACTGAGGAGCTCAATGCCAGCACAATCCTGGTGGTCTTTGGAGCCAGACCGGATGATATGGCGCTTATTCCGGGAGACATTGTGCCGGACAACCTGCTGCGCGGCCTGAAGGCGCTGGCGGAACCCACCCGGCTGCGCATTTTGCGCACCCTCGCGCACACCCCGCAGACCGCGGCGCATCTTTCCCGCGTGCTGCGCCTGCGCCCGCCCACTGTAAACCACCATCTGATGGAACTGCGCATGGCCGGCATGGTACACGTCATTATCTCTTCTGAAGGCGACCGCTACTACGCTACCCGCTTTGAAGGTTTTGAAACGACACAGGACCTGCTGAGTCGTTTTGTCAACGAAGAGTAAAGTGATGCCTTCCAAAACTTCAAGCGGAAAGCGGGTCCGTTCCGTATTACGGACGTATCTCGCGCGCATAGAGGCATTCAGCCCGAACGCGCGCAAGTACTTGATTGGCATCATCATTTACGGTGCCGCTATTGGGATTTATCAACTCCTGTTCAACTTTTACGTGCTCAGCCTGGGGTACAACGAGGCGGTGCTTGGCAACCTGGTGACTGCCCGCAGCGCGACCACCTTGATTGTGGCGCTGCCAGTTGGATACCTGGCAGACCGCATCGGCAAGAAGCTCGCGCTTATTATTGGGCAGGGGGCGGTTGGCGCGGCAATTCTGCTGATGATTTTGTTCCCTTCGCTGCCGATGTTTCTGCTGATGAACATCGTGATCGGCTTTGCCCAGTCGCTCGCGGCAGTCGCGATGGGACCCTTCCTGATGGAGAACAGCGGGGAATTGGAGCGCACTTACCTGTTCAGTTTCAGCTCCGGGCTGCGCATGACTGCAGTCTCAATTGGCGAGTGGGTGGGCGGCTTTCTGCCCACCTGGATTGGCAGGAGCCTGAATGCAATGCCCACCAGCGCGCAAGCTTACAGCGGCGCGCTGGCGCTGGTTACCCTCGGAGTGGCTTTTTCACTTTTCCCCACTTTTCTTATTCGTCAGCGAAAACTTACCCGCTCTGAACGTGCGTCATTCGCTCCGCTTTCGTATATGCGCCGTAATCCCGGGAAATTGACCCGTCTGATTCTGCCATTGCTGATTACTTCTGTCGGGGCAGGCATGATTATGCCTTTCATGAACGTGTTTTTCCGCAACGTGCATAAACTTTCGGATGCTTCCATCGGGATTCTGTTTGCGTGGGGCTCCCTGGCGATGGGCATCGGTCTGCTCTTGGCGCCGTTTCTGGCGGAGCGCTTCGGGAAGATTCGAGTGGTAGTGGCGAGCCAGGGCTTGTCCATACCGTTTCTGGCGCTGCTTGGCTTCTCGCCGCTGTTCCCTGTGGCAGCGGTGGCGTACTATGTTCGCCTGGTGCTGATGAATATGAGCGGTCCGGTCTATACCACCTTTACAATGGAAAATGTGGACCCGGAGTCGCGCGCGATGGTCGCCAGCCTTTCCACTATGGCGAGCAATTTTGGCTGGGCTTTCAGCCCCACGCTCAGCGGGTATTTTCAGGTGAACTACGGCTTTGGTCCGTCTTTCGCGGTCACCATTCTGTTTTATATCGTTTCAGTCGTGTTGTATTATGTTTGGTTTTGGGGAAAGAAAAGGCCGACGGCTGGGGAAGAAGGCACTGCAGTTCCCTTGGTATAGATCTGAGAGGGTAATCTATTCTGACTAC
>ERZ1645192.1995-NODE-1995-length-16943-cov-7.316378_pt1 | contig 16943 bp, 13 predicted proteins | sample MGYA00575354_ERZ1645192 | MGnify/ENA primary metagenome ERZ1645192 (study PRJEB40844, sample SAMN11349763) | freshwater sediment metagenome | isolation source: river sediment | host: Sediment | place: India: Faizupur Khadar , New Delhi | collected 2017-02-21 ... | reverse complement strand
AGCCGACCATCGACTACGTGGTCATCAAGATCCCGCGCTTCACCTTCGAGAAGTTCCCGGGCGCCGAGGACTACCTGACCACGGCCATGAAGAGCGTGGGCGAGACCATGGCCATCGGCCGGACCTTCAAGGAGGCCCTGCAGAAGGGCCTGCGGTCCCTGGAGATCGGCTACCCCGGCCTGGGCAAGAATTTCGACGGCCGCCTCCCCGACACCGAGGAGATCCTGGCCGGGCTGCGCAAGCCCAACTCGCGCCGCCTGTTCCAGATCCGCCAGGCCCTGCTGGCCGGGCTGACCGAGGAGGACATCTTCGAGGCCTCGGCCATCGACCCCTGGTTCATCCGCCAGTTCAAGGACATCGTCGACTTCGAGGCCGTGCTCAAGAACGTCGGCCTGCAGGGCAACCTGACCGTGGACAACCCCGAGTTCGTCAGCGTCCTGCGCCAGGCCAAGGCCATGGGCTTCTCGGACCGGCAGCTGGCCACCCTCTGGAAGCGCGGCGAGATCGACATCCGCAACATGCGCAAGGAGGCCGGCATCCTGCCGACCTACAAGCTCGTGGACACCTGCGCCGCGGAGTTCGAGGCCTACACCCCCTACTACTATTCCACCTACGAGACCGAGAACGAGGCCCGCGTCTCGGACAAGCGCAAGGTCGTCATCCTCGGCGGCGGCCCCAACCGCATCGGCCAGGGCATCGAGTTCGACTACTGCTGCGTGCACGCCTCCTACGCCCTGCGCGAGATGGGCATCGAGTCCATCATGGTCAACTCCAACCCCGAGACCGTGTCCACGGACTACGACACCTCCGACCGCCTCTATTTCGAGCCCCTGACCCGCGAGGACGTGCTGGCCATCATCGAGCAGGAGAAGCCCGAGGGCGTCATCGTCCAGTTCGGCGGCCAGACCCCGCTCAATCTGGCCGTGCCGCTCCTGCGTGAGGGAGTGAATATCCTGGGCACTTCGCCGGATTCCATTGATCGGGCCGAAGACCGGGAGCGGTTTCAGGCCCTGCTGAAGAAGCTCGATCTGTTGCAGCCCGACAACGGCACGGCCATGAATGTGGACGAGGCCGTGCTTGTGGCCGAGAGGATCGGTTACCCCGTGGTGGTAAGGCCTTCGTACGTTCTCGGCGGAAGGGCCATGGATATCGTTTACGATAAAAAGGACTTGCAGGGCTATTTCGGCAAGCACGTGACCGTGGCCCCCGAACATCCCATCCTCATCGACAAGTTCCTGGAGAACGCCATCGAGATCGATGTCGATGCTCTGAGTGATGGCGAGGATACCTATGTGGCCGGGATCATGGAACACATTGAGGAGGCCGGCATCCACTCCGGCGACTCGGCCTGCGTGCTGCCCCCCCACACCGTGGGCAAGATGTGGATCCAGGAAATCGAGCGCCAGACCAGGGCACTGGCCAGAGAATTGGGCGTCATAGGCCTCATGAACATCCAGTTCGCGTTGAAGGACGAGTTGATTTACATTCTTGAAGTGAATCCCCGTGCCTCAAGGACATCCCCCTTCGTTTCCAAGGCCACGGGAGTGCCCCTGGCCAAGCTCGCCACCCGAGTCATGCTGGGGCAGAAACTCAAGGACCTGGATCCCTGGTCCCTGCGCAAGGGCGGGTATTACGCGGTCAAGGAGGCGGTCCTGCCGTTCAACCGCTTTCCGGGCGTGGATACTCTGCTGGGGCCTGAAATGCGCTCCACCGGGGAGGTCATGGGCGTCGATCCGTCCCTGGGACTGGCGTTCATGAAGTCCCAGCTCGCTGCCGGACAGTTCCTGCCTGCGAGCGGGTGCGTGTTCATCTCGGTCAACGATCATGACAAGCCCGGCATTCTCGTCCCGGCCAGAACCTTTCAGAAGCTGGGCTTCACCATCATGTCCACCCGGGGCACGGCTGCATATCTGGCCAGTCACGGGGTGCAGTGTCAGGTCGTCAACAAGGTGTACGAAGGCCGCCCCAACGTCATCGATCACATCAAGAACGGGGACATCCAATTGGTCATCAACACGTCCTCGGGCAAGCGGACCAAGGAAGACTCCTCAGAGTTGCGCCGGACCACGGTGCTGTACGGACTGCCGTACACGACCAACCTCGCAGCGGCCAAGGCCCTGGCTCTGGCCATCAAGGAGCGGGGCAGCGCGGGCTTGAATGTGCAATGCTTGCAGGAATATTACAGGAATTCGGGCCGGGATTTTTGACCTCCATGCCCGACGGAGAGGGATTTGCCACTGCAAAGCTCAGGGCCATAGGCCCTGGGCTTTGCCTGTTCAAGAACACTGCCATGGAAAACAGCGACATGAAAAAGGAAGCTTGCGGATTATTTGGAATTTACGGCCATCCCGAAGCGGCGCGTATGACCTACTTCGGGCTCTATGCCCTTCAGCACCGCGGGCAAGAGAGTGCAGGCATCATCACCTGGGACGGCCAAACCATCCGCGAACAGCGGGGCATGGGTCTGGTGGCCGACGTGTTCCAGGAACGCCATCTCGGGCACCAGCTCAAGGGCAGCGTGGCCCTGGGCCATATCCGCTACTCCACCACCGGCGCTTCGCTGATCCGCAACGCTCAGCCATTCAAGGTCACCTACAAGGGGATGAATCTGGCCCTGGCGCACAACGGCAACCTGGTCAACACCATCAGCCTGCGCGAGGAACTGGAAAACCAGGGCACCATCTTCCAGACCACCATGGACAGCGAGGTCATCATGCATCTGGTGGCCAAATACATGAACGGGGGCACGCCGGAAGAGGCCATCGCGAAGGCATGTTCCCGCATCAAGGGCTCGTTCAGTCTGCTTTTCATGGTCAATCAGAAACTCATCGCAGTCCGCGACCCCTGGGGCTTCCGGCCCCTGTCCCTGGGCCGCGTGGGGGACGCCTATGTTTTGGCCTCGGAGACCTGCGCCTTCGACCTGCTGGAGGCCGAGTACCTGCGTTGTCTGGATCCGGGCGAGATGCTGGTCATCGAAGACGGCCGCATGATGTCCCATCGCTACATGGAGCCTGCGGACAGGCAAAGCTCCTGCATCTTCGAGCTGATCTATTTCGCCCGGCCCGACTCCCTGGTTTTCGACCAGGAGGTCTACAACGCCCGCAAGACCATGGGCCAGGTTCTGGCTCGGGAATGTCCGGCCGACGGGGATTTTGTCATGCCTTTCCCCGACTCCGGAGTGTACGCGGCCGTGGGCTATGCCCAGGAGTCAGGTCTGCCCTTCGAGGCCTGCATGATCCGCAATCACTACGTGGGACGGACCTTTATCCAGCCCACCCAAGGCATGCGCGATTTTTCCGTGCGTGTGAAGCTCAACCCGGTCAAGAACATGATCAAAGGCAAGCGGGTCATCATCGTCGAGGATTCCATCGTCCGTGGCACGACCATCCGCACACGGGTCAAACAGTTGCGGGAATTGGGGGCCAAGGAGATTCATATGCGGGTCAGCTGTCCGCCCATCCGTTATCCCTGCTACTACGGCATCGATTTTTCCTCCAAGGGGGAACTCATTGCCGCCAACCATTCCGTGGATGATATCGGACGCTATCTGGGCCTGGACAGCCTCCATTACATCACCATTGGTGGGCTGTTGAAATCCGTGCGCGCGCCCGAGAATTTCTGCCTGGCCTGTTTCAATGGAGCCTACCCTGTTCTGCCCGATGCAGGCATGGGCAAACTGTCTCTGGAGTGCTGTTAATGAGTTCCGCAGCGAGCCCGCAATCCACTGAAAACTGGCTGATCAAGGCCAAACATGTCCTCGATGTCGAGATCCAGGGAGTGGAGGTCGTGCGCAACCGCCTGGGTGACTCCTTTGTCCAGGCCCTGGAACTCATGGCCCGTTGTACCGGGCGAGTTGTGGTCTGCGGGCTGGGCAAGTCGGGTTTGGTCGGCCGCAAGATCGCCGCAACCCTCAGCAGTACGGGCACTCCGTCTTTTTTTCTGCACCCGGTGGAGGGGGCCCACGGAGATCTGGGCATGATCAGGACCGAGGACGTCATCCTGGCCATCTCCTATTCAGGCGAGACCGACGAACTCAATAACATCCTGCCCAGTCTCAAGTCCCTCGCTGGCGGGGTGATCGGTCTGACCGGAGGGGTGAACTCGACCATGGCTGGGTTGTGTGATCTGGTCATTGACGTTGCGGTGCCGGCAGAGGCCTGCCCCCTGGGCGTGGCCCCCACGTCCAGCACCACGGCCACACTGGCCGTTGGTGACGCCCTGGCCGTCTGCCTCATAGACTGGAAGTCTTTCGCCATCGAGGATTTTCGCCGCTTTCACCCAGGAGGTGCCCTGGGGCAACGGCTGGCCCAGAAGGTGGATGAGCTCATGCGCACGACCGGACTGCCTACGGTTCCGCGCGGGGCTTCCCTGGGACAGGCCCTGGAATGTTTGAACCGCGGCCGCCTGGGTTGCGTCTGCGTTCTGGATCGGGGTGGACGCCTGGCCGGTATCCTGACCGATGGTGATGTCCGGCGGTTGGTCTGTTCCGGGCACATGGATATGGACGCGGTGGTGGACATGGTCATGAAGACCGAACCGCTGCGGGCCATGCCTGGGCAAAAGGCGGGCGAGGTGCTGGATCTCATGGAGTCCAGGGCGATCACAGTACTGCCAGTGGTCGAAACGAACGGCATTCTCATTGGCATGGTGCATATGCACGATGTCCTGGGTCAGGGCCGGGTCAAATTTTCTCGGTCATGAGCGATTTCAGCCCCCTTGTCTGTGTCCGCTGTGCCGACCGTGGCCGGACCTGCTGTGCCCTGTCCGGCGGGGACGAGGAGTTCTGCTTCCCTGTTTCCGCTTCCGAACGCCTGGCCATCCTGGCTTCGGGCATCGGGGCAGAGGCTTTTGTTTCCGCCCCCAACACGCAGGCCTTTGTGGAACAGCTGGACCAGCTCATACCGGACCATGCGGTCAAGGATATTTTTCCGGCAAACGGATCCCACTGGAGACTGGCCACCACCACTGGGGGACAGTGCATTCTCCTGGGGGGGGCAGGCTGCGGCCTGGAACGGAGCATCCGGCCCTTTTATTGCCGGCTCTTTCCCCTTTGGGTTTATCGCGGCCAGTTGACCTGGTTCACGGCAGAGGAATGTCTGGCCAATGAGCAGTGCAATAGCATTGCGGACATGCTCAGGTTCATGGACGCCGAGGCGAGGGAAATCAGGTCGTTGTTCCGGGCCATGTGCCATGCGCTCGGACTTGGAAATTCGAAGGTGATATAATGAAAGTACTGAAAATATTTGCGGCCCTTGTGGTGTTGCTGGCCGTGCTGGCCACCGGAGCCGGCTTTGGTCTGTACTACTGGGCCGAACAGGATCTGCCCGGTTTTACCAAATTGAGCGACTATTCTCCCCATCTGGCCACCACGGTTCGGGCCAGGGATGGACGGGTTCTGGGATATTTCTACCGCGAGAAGCGGTTTCTGATTCCTTTGTCCATGATGAGTCCGGTCACCATCAAAGCCTTTCTGGCGGCCGAGGACTCAAGTTTCTACCAGCATGAAGGGGTGGATCTGCCCGGCATTTTCCGGGCTGCGATCAAGAACTTTGTTGCCGGAGGCATTGTCCAGGGGGGGAGCACCATCACCCAGCAGGTCATCAAATCCATGCTGCTCAGTCCAGAGCGCAGCTATGAGCGCAAGATCAAGGAAATCATCCTGGCTTACCGTCTCGAAAAATATCTGTCCAAGGACGAGATCCTGACCATCTACCTCAACCAGATTTTCCTCGGAGCCAAGTCCTATGGTGTGGAGGCGGCGGCCCGGGAGTACTTCGGTCTCAGTGCCTCCCAGTTGACCACGGCCCAGGCCGCGCTCCTGGCCGGGTTGCCCAAGGCGCCGTCGCGCTACTCCCCCTACGGCAATCCTGAACGGGCCAGGGAGCGCCAGCTCTACGTCCTCAACCGGTTACTGGAACTCGGCTGGGTCACCAAGGCCGAATTCGAGGCTGCCGTGAATGAGCCGCTGGAGTATTCGTCCCAGGAGGACCCGTCATGGAAGATCGGGCCCTATTATCTGGAGGAGGTGCGGCGCCAGCTGGTTGAACGCTATGGCGAGGACAAGGTCTACACTGGCGGGCTGCAGGTCCGCACGACCGTGGACCTTGATCATCAGGCCATTGCCGATCTGGCTCTGCGGGACGGGCTGCGCGAGACGTCCAAACGGCACGGCTGGCAGGGGCCGGTCAGAAGAGTCGGTCCAGAGGAGCATGCTTCTTTTCTGGCCAGCCAGGACATTCGGGTTCTGAAACCTGGAGACTTCCTGCAGGTTCTGGTCACCAAGGTGGAAAGGGGAGGGGCGGCGGTCGCTTTCGGCAGGCATGCGGGCACCATCCCCGTGTCCACCATGGGGTGGGCCAGGGTCCCCAACCCGAAAAATGCTCCGGAAGAGGTGACCCAGATATCCGACGCGCAAAAAGTCCTGCGCCCTGGGGATCTGGTCTGGGCCAGGGTGTCAGAGGTCGGTGGATCGAAGCCCTGGAAGCTGGCCCTGGAGCAGGAACCCAAGGTTGAAGGGGCTTTGGTGTCCATGGATCCGCGAACCGGAGAGGTCCTGGCCCTCTGCGGGGGATACGATTTCTTCAGAAGTCAGTTCAACAGAGCAACTCAAGCCCTGCGCCAGCCGGGCTCAGCGTTCAAGCCCATCGTCTATTCGGCGGCCTTGGACAACGGATTCACGCCGGCGAGCATCGTGCTCGACGCGCCCATTGTCTTTGAGGACGGCAGCGGCAAGACCTGGAAACCAGAAAACTTCGAGGGGATTTTTTACGGTCCGACCCTGTTGCGCACGGCCCTGGTCAAATCGCGCAACCTGGTGACCATCCGCATTGCCCAGCGCATCGGCATGCAAAAAATCATCGACCGGGGAAAATCCCTGGGTCTGACCGGGATCATGGAACCGAATTTGTCCCTGGCCTTGGGTTCGGGCCAGTTCACCCCTCTCAACATGTGTCAGGCCTACACTGCGTTTGCCCGGGGGGGGAGCGTCATCGAACCCCGCTTCATCGAGAGCGTCACCTCTCCTTGGGGCGAGCAGCTGTTTACGGGGACCGAGGAAGTCAAAGAGGCCATGAAGCCTGAGACCGCCTACATCGTCACCAACCTGCTGCAGCAGGTGGTCCAGGAAGGCACGGCCACCAGGGCCAAGGTCCTGAAGCGGCCCGTGGCGGGCAAGACCGGCACGACCAATGACGAACAGGACGCCTGGTTCATTGGTTTTTCCCCCTATCTTCTGACCGGGGTGTGGGTGGGCTACGATCAGGTCCAGCCCATGGGCAAATACGAAACTGGAGCGCGGGCTGCACTGCCAATCTGGATCGATTACCGGGCGAAAGTTGAGCCGAACTACCCGTCTGAAGATTTCCAGGCCCCTCCCGGCGTCGTCATGGTCAGGGTGGATGCCCATACAGGGCGATTGGCCGGCCCTGGCTCCGGCGAGGCATACATGCTGCCCTTTGCTAACGGCACCGAACCAATACAAACGGCCGGGATTGAAGAACTGGACGCATCTCCCGGCTCATCCAACGCCGGAGGCGAAAGCCTGCTCAAGCAGATTTTCTAGGCCTCTCCGAGAACCGCGCTCGCAGGGCAGGGGCACCATCATTCGCGCACTTTCAAATATAATGAATATGATTTCGGAAGTTAAAGAAATTCTCCGGCGTTCCACGCGCATCAGCCTGGAACTCTACAAAATCATGGTGCCCATCATCATCTGCGTCAAGCTCTTGCAGGAGCTGGGACTCATTTCGTGGTTGGCACTCCCCCTTGCACCGGTCATGCAGGTTGTGGGCCTGCCTGGTGAGATGGGTCTCGTCTGGGCCACGGCCATGATCAACAACATCTACAGCGGCATGATCGTGTTCGTGTCCCTGGCGGCAGACCACGTTCTGAGCGTGGCCCAAGTCACGGTGCTCGGAACCATGATCCTCCTGGCCCATGCCCTGCCACTTGAACTCCAGATCGTGCGCCGATCCGGCCCGCGGATCGGGTTCCAGGCCTTGCTGCGTATCGGAGGGGCCCTGATGCTGGGCTGGCTGCTGTCCCGGATCTATGCCTGGGGCGGGTGGCTGCAGGAACCCAGCGCCCTGCTCTGGCAACCCAAGGCCGAGAGTGTCAGCCTTCTTCAATGGGGTCTTGGCCAGGTGCAGAATCTGGCCATGATTTTTGTCATCATCCTGATCCTCAACGTGGTCATGCGTCTGCTGACGGCCGTGGGTCTGACGGCCTTGTGCGTGCGTCTGCTGGCCCCGTTGCTGAGAATCCTTGGCATCGGCCCGGAGGCCGGGACCCTGACCATCGTCGGCATGGTCATGGGTTTGTCCTTCGGTGGGGGGCTGATCATACACGAGGCCCATTCGGGTAAGATTGCCTCCAAGGACATTTTTTCGTCCCTGAGTCTCATGAGCCTGAGTCATTCGGTTTTCGAGGATACCCTGCTCATGGCTGTGCTCGGAGGCCACACCTCGGGATTGCTGTGGGCGAGGATCTTCTTCACCCTGATCGTCATCGCGGCTCTGGTGCGCATCGTCACCTGGCTCGGGGATGGGTTTTTCTACCGCAGGCTTTTCAAGCCGGTGGAGGTGTATGCCCAACCCCAGCCGTGCTGTCCTGGCGCTGCCGTTCCGGAGAAGAAATAAGTCCATTTCGACGCAGCCATGTTTTGTGCCGACCATGCGGGCGACTGACCGGCCGAGCACATCGGGGGCGATCCTTGGACAGGATGTGCCCACAGGGTGGCCATGTCATCCCGTGCGTACAGAACCGAACATGAACCACGTCTGCTGACAAGGAACCCAGCCATGTCCCATCCATCTCGCCTTGACGCCCTCAAAGACCACATGGAGCGGGAGGAAATTCCGGTCCTGCTGGTTCTTCATCCGGCGAACAGATTTTACCTGTCTGGTTTTGCGCTGCATGACGGGCAGTGCAACGAGAGTTCAGGCTGTCTGCTCATTCGGACCAGCGGCCCGGATTGGCTGCTGACCGATTCACGCTTCACCGAGGAGGCGCGCCGCCACTGGCCGGCAGAATTTGTGCATGTGCATGGAATGCCCCGTCTGGAGAAAATTGCCGAGTTCATCACCACTCTGGGTATTCGGGATGTGTGGGTCGAAACCCATGCCATGTGTGCGGAAATGTACCTGGAACTGGGCAAGGGTGTGCATCTGCATCCGGCCCCTCGTATGGTTGAGAATCTGCGCACGATCAAGGATCCTGACGAACTGGCAGCCATCAGGGCCTCGTGCGCCCTGAACCACAGGGTGTACGAAACGATCAGGCCGCATCTGAAGCCGGGGGTGACCGAAAAGGACATGGCCTGGATGCTGGAGAGGGAATTCAGGGAGCACGGGGCCGAGGCGCTGAGTTTTCCGCCCATAGTCGGCTTTGGTCCCAATGGGGCGCTGCCCCATGCCACACCGGGAGAGGACAGGCTTGCGTCCGACTCACCGGTGCTCATCGATATGGGGGGGCGGCTGCACGGGTATTGTTCGGATCAGACCCGGACATGGTGGATTGGCGGTACCCCTACGGATGCCTTTCGCCGCACCCTGGACCTGGTGCAGGAGGCACAGAGACTGGCCATCGCCAGGGTTGCCCCGGGCGTGTCCACGGACGATCTGCACGCCACGGCCAAGGACTACTTCAGCTGTCACGGCGTGGCCGAGCACTTCACCCATTCTCTGGGCCACGGCATCGGTCTGGAAACCCACGAGGCTCCGGGCGTCGGTCCCATCCGGCCGACAATCCTGCAGCCAGGCATGGTCATTACCGTGGAACCCGGGCTCTACTACCCCGAGTGGGGCGGGGTGCGCTGGGAGCACATGGTCGTGGTGACCGAAAACGGCCATGACGTGCTCTGAGGCTGGGCCCGTTTCCCCTCGCCCAAGGAGGGGCCGCAGGACAAACGCGTTTCCCGGCCCCCCCGAACTCGCCAGCAAGGTACTGTATGCGGAAATTCCGCGCAGGCAGATCGGCCCCTGCCGTTTTTTGCTCGAAGGCTACGACAATCTGGCCATCATGAGCGTGGTGGACCGGTATCGGGCAGTGATCAGGCTGCGCTTTCTGTCCGAAGCGGAGCAGACCTTGCGCGGGTTGCTTGAGGCCCAGGGCGCCAGCATCATCGAACTGCCGAAGAGATCAGAGGGATAGCCCGAAAAATCGCCGCGTATTGCCGCCTGCGCGGGCCCAGAACCCGGCCAGATCCTCGCCCCGCAAGCGGGCGATCTCCCTGGCTGTGAAGCCGAGCAGAGCGGGTTCGTTGGTCTTGCCCCGGTAGGGTTCCGGGGCGAGGTAGGGTGCGTCAGTCTCGAGCAGAAGCCGGTCTGCCGGGATGAGCCGGACGGCATGGCGCAGGGCCTCGGATTTGGCGTAGGTCACGGTGCCGGGCACAGACAGATGCCAGCCACGGACAACGAGCTCTTTCACCCAGTCCGGCCCCAGGCCGAAACAGTGCCAGAGCACGGGCCGGCCGCAGAAGCCCAGTTCGTCAAGTATATCCAGACAGTCTTCCTCGGCGTCGCGGCAGTGGATGACCACGCGTTGGTTCAATTCCAGGGCCAGTTCCAGCTGTCGGCGGAACCAAAACTGCTGGGCGTCGCGCGGGGAGAAGTCGTAGTAGTAGTCCAAGCCGACTTCCCCCACCGCCTTCAGCCGCGCGTCGGCCCCAAAGGCAGCGGCCATGGCCTGCAGATCGGCCTCGGCCATTGTGCCAGCCTCGTGCGGATGAACGCCGAGCAGAAAAAACACGTCCGGATCGTTTTCAAAGACCTCTCTGGACGAGAGGTAGGCGTCAGGCCCCAGGAAGACGTTGCCCACAGTGCGCACCCCACAGGCCCTGGCCCGGGCCAGCACCGCCAGGGGGTCCAGGTCACGTCCATCCAGGTGGGCGTGGCTGTCGGCCCCTACGCAGGCCAGGCCAAGGGATTCCGGCAGTTCCCGCACCTTTTTCCTGCCCACCTTCAGACCTCGCGCACGCCCTGGTCCCATCTGGCCACAGGTACGGCTTCGTCGATGAGCATGACCGGGATTTCTTCGCGAATGGGGTAGACCACGGCGCAGGCCGTGCATTTGAGCCCCTCTTCCTGGCCCAGAAGCTCCAGGCTGCCCTTGCATTTGGGACAGGCCAAAATCTGCAGAAGTTCATTGTTCAGCGCCATGCTGCCTCCCTGGATGGTTCGTGTTGTCGTCGAAGCCCGACTTACCCTGATCAAAAACGCCTTACAAGTCGGTAAAGAGCTTCCTGGACCTTGAGTTTTCAAGCCAATCCGTTAAAGCCTTGGCCATGAGGCGCAGCACACAATTCCCTATGACCAGGCCCGTCTTGCTCTTTGACGTGGGCAACACGAACCTCAAAATCTGCCTGGCAGACCATGAGCGGCTGGGCAGGGTCTATTCCCTGCCTTCCACCAGCCAGGAGACGGCCGATTCCCTGGGACTGAGGGTGGCAGAAATCTGCGCCCGCGAGGGCACGGCCGAAAACGGGGTGCAGGCCTGGGTGTTGTCCTCCGTGGTTCCACCCCTGTCCGGGCTGTTGCGCAAGGCCTGCAAACGCTTTTTCGGCTGTCCGTCCCTGTTCGTGCCCGAGGACATCCCCCTGCCTCTGGAAAACCTGTATGCCCGCCCCCAGGAAGTAGGTGCGGACAGGCTCCTGGGCAGTTTCGCCGCGCGGAGGCTCTATAACGACCACACCCTCATTGTGGTTGACTTCGGCACAGCTACCACTTTTGACTGCGTGCAGGGGAACGCCTTTCTGGGCGGACTCATCTGTCCGGGCGTGCTCAGTTCGGTCACGGCCCTGGGCACCCAGACGGCCAAGCTGCCGCGCATCAGCCTTGAGCTGGATTCGGGCGATCTGGATATCGGGACCAGCACCCGCCAGAGCCTCAACCACGGAGTGCTGTTCGGCTTTGCGGCCCTGCTCGAAGGCCTTACTTCCCGGCTCAAAAAACGACTGGCCGATCCCGCTGCGCGGGTTGTCGCCACGGGCGGATTCGCCCCGCAGCTTGCGGCCATCACCGACTGCATCAATGACTTGGCCCCGGACCTGCTCATGCAGGGCCTCGCGGCAGCATACTATCAACACCAACCTAACCCCAGGGAGAAATTATGAGCACCATTACCGGAATTTGGGCCAGGGAAATTCTGGATTCCAGAGGCAACCCCACCATCGAGGTGGAAGTTACCCTTGAGTCCGGGGCCACGGGCCGGGCCGCTGTCCCTTCAGGCGCCTCAACTGGTACCCGCGAGGCCCTCGAACTGCGTGACGGCGATGCCGAACGCTATAATGGCAAGGGCGTGGAACAGGCTGTCAAGAACGTCATGGAGGAAATAGCGGCCGAGGTGGTCGGGCTGGAAGCCATCCGACAGGTGGAAGTGGATCAGGCCCTTATTGACCTGGACGGGACGGATAACAAGTCCCGCCTGGGAGCCAACGCCATGCTCGGTGTGTCCATGGCCACGGCCAAGGCAGCAGCGGAGTTTCTGGGTCTGCCCCTGTACAAGTATCTGGGCGGCATCAATGCCAAGGTCCTGCCTGCGCCCATGATGAACATCATCAATGGCGGGGCCCACGCGGCCAACAATCTGGACATCCAAGAATTCATGATTCTGCCTTTGGGCGCGGCCAGCTTCAGGGAAGCTCTGCGCATGGGCGCCGAGACGTTTCATGCCCTGAAGAAGATTCTGCACAAGGATGGCCTGGCCACATCCGTGGGCGACGAGGGGGGATTCGCGCCCAACCTGGCCAGCCACGAGCAGGCATTCAAGTACATCACCAAGGCCATTGAGGCCGCCGGATATGAACCTGGCAGCCAGATTGCCCTGGCCATCGACGCGGCAGCCTCGGAATTCTACAAGGACGGGAAGTATCATTTCTCCGGGGAGAACCGGATCCTGACAGCCAAGGAGCTGACCGACTACTATGCTGATCTGGCGGACAAGTTCCCCCTCGTGTCCATCGAGGATGGCCTGGCCGAAGGGGACTGGGATGGATGGGAAGTGCTGTCCGACGTCCTGGGCGACAGGCTCCAGCTGGTGGGAGACGACATTTTCGTGACAAATCCCTCCCTCCTTGCCGACGGTATCATGCGTGGCGTGGGCAACGCCATTCTGATCAAGCTCAACCAGATCGGAACCCTGACCGAGACCATGGACTGTATCGAGATGGCCAAGGAGGCCTCCTACGCCACGGTTATTTCGCACCGTTCCGGCGAAACCGAGGACAGCTTCATCGCTGACTTGGCTGTGGCCGTGAACGCTGGCCAGATCAAAACCGGCTCCCTGTGCCGTTCGGACCGCATGGCCAAGTACAACCAGCTCCTGCGCATCGAGGAAGACCTGGATTCCCAGGGCGTGTACTTCGGACCGGCCATGGCGGCCAACTGGTTCGACGAGAAGGAGTAATCGGCAATGGCGCACTCCGGTGCGCCTTGTTTTTTGGAGTCGAAGAGAACATGCTCATTCTTGATGGAAAGATGACGGCCGCCACCATCCGCGGGGAGTTGCGGGGTCAGGCGGCCGCGCTCAGAGCCCGGCATGGACGGGCCCCCGGTCTAGTGGTCATTCTGGTCGGGGACAATCCGGCCTCCCAGATCTATGTCCGCAACAAGGAGCGGGCGTGCGAAGACGTGGGCATCGCTTCCCGCTGCATCCGACTGCCCGCAGACATACCACAGGCCCAGCTGGAGGACACCATCCTCATTCTGAACAGGGATCCGGACATCGATGGCATTCTTCTGCAGCTGCCCCTGCCCAAGGGGCTGGACAGTCAAAGATGCCTGGAGTTGATAGACCCATCCAAGGACGTGGATGGGTTTCACCCCATGAACATGGGACGTCTGACCTTGGGCCTGCCCTGCCTGCGCTCCTGCACTCCGGCCGGGATCATGAGCCTGCTGGCCCGCTACGATCTGAACGTGGCCGGCAAGAAAGTCGTGGTCATCGGGCGGAGCAACATTGTGGGCAAGCCCCTGGCCCTTATGCTGCTGCAGAAAAATGCCACGGTGACGATCTGTCATTCCAAGACCAACGATCTCAGGAGCGAGGTCAGCGGCGCGGACTTCGTGTTCGCCGCCGTGGGCATCCCCAAGTTCGTGACCGCGGACATGGTCAAGCCTGGGGCCGTGGTCATCGACGTGGGCATCAACCGAACGGAACGCGGTCTGGTGGGCGACTGCGACTTTGCCGGCCTGCAGGGGGTGGCTTCGGCCATGACCCCGGTGCCGGGGGGGGTCGGACCCATGACCATCGCCCAGCTTCTGGTCAACACCCTGGACGCTTACGTGGAGCACGTCTCGGGCTGTTGAAAGAAGAGTCTGTGCAAGCCCGGATTTCATTTCAAGAGGACAAGCGCAGGGACCGGCTTCCGGCCCCTGCGTTTGGTTGCCAGCTGCATTTTGCTGCCGGGCTATTCCATGATCACTCCCGCATAGCCTACCACCCTCGAGAGGTCCCCGTTCACATCCCCGGATGTCGCATAGGCCACCAGTTCCGCGCTCTTGGCTCCCATGATGTTGGCTAGGTGCATGCCCAGGGTCATGGGCAGAACCCCGCACATGGAAATGCCTTTTTCGCGGACCACACCGTAAAAGCCCATGGGATCCAGAGCCAGGACACGCTCCAGGGCCAGTTTGTCAATTTCGCGGGTTTTGGCGTCGGAAGCGAAATGGTTCATGTCCGAGCTGACGATGACCGAAACCTGCCGGCCGAGGCCGTTCAGGACTTCCGCGATCTTGGCTGCGGCCCCGCCGAGTTTGTGGGGCCGGGGGTCGCCCACGGCGACCGGCACGATGCGCATGGCGGGGTTGAGGGCCCACAGAAATGGCATAACCACCTCCAGTGAATGCTCCTGCAGGTGCGCAACATAGTCGGCGGTCAAGGCCGGCTCGGCCTCCAGGATGGCCTTGGCCAGTCCCTCGTCCACGGCCAGGGATGCCCCAGGCAGATGCCAACGCCCGTCAGGCCAGACGGCCAGGGGCGCGCCCATGCCGGTATGGTTCGGGCCGAGGAGGAGCACTGTGTCGGTCAGGTGGGCCTGGGCCAGGGTTTGCCCGGCGACCCCACCGGAAAACACATGACCTGCATGAGGGACCATGACCAGCTTGGTCAGCTTCTCCCGCCGCGTGGCTCCATGCATGCAGGCCCTGGCAGTGGCCAGCCACTGGTCATGACGGCTTGCATAAAATTGGCCCGCCACAATAGGATCTCTGTCACGACTCATCACGTCCTCCTAACGCATCCCTTCGGCTTCCTGTTCGAGCCGCACTGCCTCCAGCTCTGATGAGGCCATGCGGCTGTACAGGGAATCCGGGAAGAGCTGCCTGATGGCATGCAAGCTGGCCCGCCATTGGGCCATATTGCTGTTTTTTTTGAACAGGATTGCCTTCCGGTAGGCGTGGGCCGGCCATTCTGGGTCAGTTTCAGGGATGTACCCGTCGTACTCCAGGCTCCATCCCAAGGCATCCTGATGACGCCCGCTCTTGTCCGCGGCCTGGATCAGGAGTTCCAGGCAATCCTTGATCTTCGGAATATCGGTATTGTCTTTTTTCAGCAGATTCAAGGCTTCCTGGGCCACGATGTTGGCCTGTTCGAGGTCCCCGCCGGCCATGGATCCCTTGGCCAGAAAGTAGAGGGCGTAGCCCCGCTGGCCGTCGTTCAGATCCATGTTCGTGCCCAACCGGGTCCACAGGGGCCTGGCCTGAGCATGCTTTTCCAGATTCTCCAGGGCCAGGGCCTGGGCGTAGTCGATTTGCCGCTGCCGATCGGGGCTCAGCTTCCACGGGCCCGTCTTTTCCGCCAGTTCCAGGATGTCAGCCCACCGGCCGTGGTCGGTCAGGACTGCCAGGAGCAGGTCCAGGGCTGGCTCCGCATATCGACCTGGAGAGAGGCCTCCAAAGACCAAGGGTTTGGCCATATCCAACGCCCGCGTGGTCTCCCCGGTCTGCATCAAGGCCACGGCAGTGGCCAGCCGGATACGTGGATCCATATCCCGGCCTTCAAAAAGGCGGCCATGGCTGTCCCAGTTTTGGACGACACCCTGGAAATCGCCGTTGGCCAAGTCGCGCTCGATCCAGTCCCCCAGGGCCTTGTCCGCCACTTCCCTGGCCTTGGGCATGAGCTCGTGGCCGGGATAGTCGGCCTCGAACTGGCGGATGTCCTCCAGACATTCGGCAAATCTGGATTTCCACATCCGCCACATGGCCAATTTGAGCCGCGCGACAGGGGCCAGGGGGCTGTCAGGATGTTCCAGGATGCGGGCGTAGATTTTTTCGGGGTCGCTCATGATGCGGCCGAAAACGGGACCCATGGCCTCCACCGAAGGCTGGTCCAGGATGCCTTCTTCGGCCAGACGCATTTGGGCGATGAGTCCCCCTTCAGAATCAGGAAACGCATTGGCTGCCCTGTTGTATATTTCCCGGGCCGCGTCGAGTTTTCCGGTTCTGACCAGGATGTCGCCGATGCGGGCCAGGGCCAGGTCCACATCTCCCGCCTTGGGCACGATGTTGATGTAGGCCCAGAAATAATCCCTGGCCTGATCCAGCTGGCCGCCCATCATGGCCGCGTGACCGGCGGTCATGAGAAAGGTCGGGTCCGCGAGATAGTACCGGGGCCAGCGCTTTTCGATCTTGCCGACAATCTCCAGGGCCTTGTCAAAGAATCCGAGTTCCGAAAAAGCCTTCAGCAAACCGAGGGTGCTGGGCTGCACGGCCTTGCTGCCTGGGAAGTTCTGCAGCACATACTGAAAATGTTCCACTGCCTTGATGAAGTTGCCGCGCCGCAGGGCGTGCTCCCCCCAGTAGTAGTCGATGAGGGGGACCCGCGGATGATCGGGGAATTTGCGGCGCAGGAGGTCGAAATATCCCTTGGCCTCGGGCAGGTTGCCCACGGAAAGATGCAGATAGCCGATACTGGCCAGGGCCTCGGGCACGTTGCGCGAATGCAGGTTC
>ERZ1645192.1994-NODE-1994-length-16943-cov-7.924443_pt1 | contig 16943 bp, 13 predicted proteins | sample MGYA00575354_ERZ1645192 | MGnify/ENA primary metagenome ERZ1645192 (study PRJEB40844, sample SAMN11349763) | freshwater sediment metagenome | isolation source: river sediment | host: Sediment | place: India: Faizupur Khadar , New Delhi | collected 2017-02-21 ... | reverse complement strand
ACACCCCGTATATATTCATGAGTTTCGGCGTTTACTCCGTCAAGGCTTACCGAAATAGACGGTCTTTTACATTTCTTTATCTCCCGGGCAAGCTCAGGCGTGCAGAGGGTGCCGTTTGTCTCAAGGGTAAAACGGAGCTTCTCTCCCCTCATATAACGCAGAATTCTGTGAATGTCCGGATGGAGGAGAGGCTCTCCTCCTGTCAGCTTTACATATTCAAGCCCCAGTAATTTGCCCTGCCCTACTATGGAACGGAAAAGGTCAAAATCAAGAAAGGAAGATGCCTTGCCATCAGGCTGGTATGTGGCGGATATCCAGCAATGACGGCAGCAGAGGTTGCAGCCCTCTGTCAGATAGAAGTATATCGCGCGTAAAGGATAATCCCTGCCGTCCTTCGCGTCTTCGTGATCATCTTTCATTCCGGTATTGTACACCTTAATCTGCACTTCGGAAAGAGTCCGTTCTTTCTTGCCTCTTCACAATACCAGAACGGCGACCAGAGATTCTTCGTCTGGTAATAGCTCTGGGCCAGGCAGCCCCCCATGCAGACTTCCTTCATCAGACAATCTCCGCATATGCCTTCCAGTTTTTTCGGCAATCCCTCTCTGATCTGTTTCAAGACCTCTGTATTCTTCCAGACGTCTTCTAAAGAATCTTTCCTGCTGTCTCCAAAGGTAAGCTCTTTCACTTCTTCCCCCAGGCTCCCTATACTGCACAGGGCATACGACCCATTCGGCAGCACTCCTATCTTCTCAAAGATCCTGCAGGCGCCAAGGCTCTTCCTGCCATTTCCCAGCATACGGCTCAGCGGTCTGAACGCATCCGGGTGGGCGTAAAAAAGAGGTAGGGGCGTTTTTTTTGGGAGCTCCATTTCCACCCGCCTGCCCAGCTCTATCAGCTCCCCGATCTCCAGGGTATCTCCTGCCTCGTGGAGCTCCCTTCCTCTTTCGATGGGCTGGACGATATTGAATTTAACAGAGCCGGCCCCCAATGATTCGGCCAGCCTTAGCATCTCCTCTATCTGGTCTTTATTACGTTTTATGATGGTCATTATCACCTGGGGCCTCAATCCTTCTTGAACGAGATTTCGTATGCCCTGAAGGGCTGCCTCAAAGCATCCATCCACACCCCGTATATATTCATGAGTTTCGGCGTTTACTCCGTCAAGGCTTACCGAAACGAAGGCTCTTTTACATTTGCTTATCTCCCGGGCAAGCTCAGGCGTGCAGAGGGTGCCGTTCGTGTTGATGTCCAGGCCGAGTTCCTCTCCCCTGATATACTCTATTAGGCCGTGAATGTCCGGATGAAAGAACGGCTCTCCTCCCGTCAACTTCACGCCTTGAAGCCCCAACGATTTGCCCTGTCTTACAATGGAACGGAAGAGGTCAAAATCAAGGGAGGGACAGGTCGTCCCCTCCGGCTGGTATTTGGGGGATATCCAGCAATGACGGCAGCAGAGGTTGCAACCCTCTGTCAGGTAGAAGTATATCGTGCGTAAAGGGTAATCCTTGCTCCCCTTCGCCTTTTCGTGATCATCTTTCATTCCGGTATTGTACCCCCTGCTTCAAGGAATCTCTTAAGACATGCATCCGGGCTCGGATGGTTATCTTCTTTAAGCGTTGCATAGGCAAGGGCCGGACAGTTGCCCGTACAGTAATGCATATACTCACATCCCTTGCAGAACTCAAACGTGCTCAGGGGAATAGCCGCCCTCTCTCTGAGCCTTTTAAGTTCCGGATGATGCTGCCATACCTCCATTAAATCATCCCTGTTGATCCTCCCGAGCTCTATATGGCTCATCTGGGTGCATGGCGTCATCACACCGTCTGCTCTCACTGCCATTTTGTCCATTACTCCGCCACATCCGCTCAAAAAACCACAATTCGGCAGCTGCGCCCTGCCTTCTCTTCTGGCCTGTTCCATCATCCTCCACTGCCTCGCATCAGCCAGCGGGCCTGCCTGCGCTTTTATGCGTCCGTTGTATTTCTTATTGAGCCTGAGAAGGCTCTCCATCGCTATCTGCCTGTCCTCCACGGTAAGGCCCATCTCTTCCTGATTCTGCCGGCACAGTCCCATGGGGCCAGCCGAATTGGTAGAAAACGCAGGCAACCCGATATCGTCCAGTAAGAATTTCGCTATCTCATCAAGGCCACGTACATTATGCCTGTTTATCGTCACCCGCGCTCCTACGGGGATCTGATGTTTCCGCAGAATGTTTATACCGGCAACTGCCCTGTGAAAGCTTCCCTTACCTCTTGACAGATCATGTGTCTGAGGGCTTCCGCCGTCTATTGACACCTGGACATTGTCGCAACGCCCTGTTGAGGCTATGTATGAAGCCGCCTCATCCGTGATCAGTGTGCCGTTGCTTAACAGCTTGAACCTCATCCTGTTTTTTACTACTCCATCAATGAGTTCCCTCAGGTCCTCCCTGAAAAACGGCTCTCCGCCTTCGATGTATACATCCATGACGGCGCATCGCCCGAGTTCCTCAAAAAAACTGAGCCATTCACCTGTCGGGACATCTTCCCTGACATCCCCCGGGCCCGTGAAGTGGTAGCAGTACTTGCACCGGAGGTTGCAATCATTGGTTATTTCAATATCGACAGATCTCGGTGTTTTGATTGGTTTCATAATAGAGCAACTATCCAGGCCTTCGGCTTTCAGTGTTAATTTATGTCCCGTATCCCGCATATCCCTTTTCAATAAGTTCATCGACAAATGCTTTTACATGATTCACGGCATCGTCAGGCATATCTTTGCACTCCTTGCCCAGCTTCCTGACAATATCGGCTATCGTATTCTTTCCGTCAAGGCACTTCCATATGTAAACGGCTACCGGGTTCAGGCCATAGGTACCGCTTGTGTCCGGGTCAAAGAGTATGGCCCAGTCATCGGATTCCTCTCTCAGCACTATCCTTTGATTGACAACAGGTTTGCTTTCCTCTGTCAGCATACTGTATCCTCCGGTTTTCAATAGGTTATCATCTGTACATTTTTCCTGCTGCATCAAGAATACCCGTACGAAGTCGATATAAATCTACACATAACAGCCTTCTGATTGGTTAAAAATGATATTGCGGGCAACAAGACAAACCCAACCAGGAAACGACTGATAATGAAATATAGTAAAATACAAATCACGAACTGTGTCCACAAGATTTCAGGGCTTCGATCCGAAGAGAAATGAGAAAAAAAGGACGGGGTTCACGTGGGAAGCGTTGACATTGATCGGGATGTTTGTGGTTTGCCAAAAATATCGCCCTGATTCCAGCATCAGTCCCCATAAGATCACGGATTGACGAATACATACAATAGGTGTATAATCATGTGTATTAGAGGTGACGCATGCAAACACGGCATAATATAACACTGGACCGGGACATTTCGCGGGAATTGGAAGCGATAGCGGGCGAGCTCGGCGAGAAGAAGAGCGCGATCATTGAGAAGGCCTTAACGGCCTATTTCGACCTTCTGGACCTGGAGCTTGTCAGAAAGCGGATGAAGGACCTTGAAGAGGGCAGAGACGAAATAATCGACGCGGACAAGGTCTGGAAAGAACTTGGCATCTAAGGCCAGATATACTCTGAGATTCACGAGGAGTGCCTCCCGGGACCTTGGAAGGATCGACATCCCGTTCCAAAAGATCATCAAAGAGAAGCTGCTCATTTTAGCGAGCAACCCCGCAGGCCTGGCGAACAATATCACCAGGCTGACAAATACGGAGTACTTCAGGCTCCGCGTCGGCAACTATCGTATCATTTTTGAGAAAAGAGAAAAAGAACTCGTGGTCCTTGTGGTCCGGATCGGGCACAGGAGCGAAGTTTATGATAGATAGCGGCACCGGCAATGTCAGCGGGAGTTTCTTTCGACCCATGCGGCGAATGTCGTCATGAAGGTCGTGAGGAATCCGCGGGTTCCCTCGTTCGTTATGGCGCCATCGGCATCGAAAAGCTGGGCGGCCCCTCCTATGTAGGCCTCGGGCTGCTGCATTGTCGGGATGTCCAGGAACACGAGGGATTGTCTGAGGTGGTGGTTGGCCCCGAAGCCGCCGATGGCCCCGGGGGAGACAGTCATTACCGCCCCGGGTTTCCCCGACCAGACGCTCTGGCCGAAAGGCCTCGATCCCACGTCCAGTGCGTTCTTGAGCACGGCCGGAACAGACCGGTTGTATTCCGGCGTCACGAACAGAACGCCGTCAAACGGTTTCACGCGCTCCCTGAATGCGACATACTCGGGAGGGGGGTTCCCTTCGTCATCGTAGTCCTGATTGTACAGGGGCAGCCCGCCGATCTCTACGATCTCCATCTCCAGTGATTCCGGCGCCAGTGCGGCAAGCACCTTTGCCATCTTCCGGTTGAATGATCCTTTCCGAAGGCTTCCCACAAAAACCGCGATCTTCCGTGACATAGTTTTACCTCCGCTGTGTTTTCTATCAGAACGGTCTCTTATGCCTTACATTCGTCAGCTTCCGGTGCCTTCCCCGGGGTCCGCCGCAACCTTTCACCGGCTTTCATCACGACGGGGGCTCACCGTGTTATTTTATCATCTATTGACGGCACCCCGTAAAGATTTTCGTAGTTCTCCAGGGACCGGCGGAGGAAGGGTGCTGCCGGTGCTGTGAACATATCCCTTGCCCGGTAGAACATCACCTGTATAACATTATGAAATCATGGGCTATTTCCCGCAAGAGCATCAAGCTGTATCCTGAACTGATCACGATGCCGCAGATTATCGGCAACCAGCGGTCTGCCGGGCATGCCGGCAGCCCAAAAGTGGTGTATACTTACTTTGTGGGAGGCCGATATGAAGCAACATAAAAATTCATCGACAACCAAATTGGACCCGCAGAGCATAAAGGCGCGCAAAGAATGGATGGACCACTGGGCAAAAACCTCGACACAGCACCTCGAGCCTGAGATGGTAAAGCGTTCTTTAAGATCATGGCAGAGTGTCGCGAGGAGCGGCTTGCGCCCTCCGAAGCTCACGCCCAGGCACACGGGAGGGCAGCGAGGTTAAAGGTTTCTCAATTATGTAGCAGTTGTTTCATACTCAAATATCGACCCTGATCGGCAGGATGACCGTCGGGATACCGTTCCATTGGAGCCGTCTCTGTATGGAATGGGCCGTTTCGTTGTGAAGGACCCTCTGGAACGGGTTCTCCTTCTTGAATATCAGCTTGCCCGTGAACACGGTCGACCGCTGAAACTCCCTGGCTGCCTGCTCGACAAGGTCAGTGACGGAATCGATGACATCAGTCGCGATCTCCGTCCGGTAGTCGGCAGGGAACCCGTGGGCCCTCGTGACCTTGACATACTTCTCAAGGTCCTTTGTCACCGACGTCTGAAGGGCCTTCATTTCGGCAAGGCCTTTGAAAGATCCTGAGTCCACCTCGGCGACCGATATGAAGATGAAATTCTTGTAAATGCCCGGGAAATGCTGAACTATGGAAAGCAGGGTATGCAGCCCGAACCCGTTGAAACTGCTGACAAGCAGTATGGCGGTCATATCCCTGGGGTTCACGGGATCGTTGTTGAAGGGCTCCGCGGCCGGGATATCGGAGAGGATGTCTTCAAGGTGCCGCACGCTGTCCCTGACCTTCGTGTAGTGCCTCCGGATAAGATAGCACAGCCCTATTATGGCGGATGTTATGAGCAGGGTGACCCATCCCCCTTCCCCGAACTTTTCGTAGACGGTAACGCAAAGAATGGTGAGGCAGAGGATGAGGCCGATCACGTGAATAACGATGTGCCGCTTCCATTTAACGTCCGATCCCCTGTTCTTCAGGAAAAACCGGATCATGCCGAACTGGGAGAGCGAGAAAGTGACAAAAACGTTTATCGAGTACATGATGACGAGGGCCGTGATCGACCCTCTCGTATACAGGAGAAGCGCAAAAGCCGCCGCGCCCATGAGTACCACTCCATCCTGCATGGTCAGGCGCTCGGACAGGGATGCGAACCGACGGGGAAGCCAGGAATCGATCGCCATGTTCGACATGACGCGCGGGCCGTCGATAAAGCCTGTTTGCGCGGCAACGATAAGAAGCGCGCCTTCGGACAGGATCGTAATAAGAGCGATAACCCCGCCGAAAGGCCAGTTGAGAAAGACCCTTCCCGCAAGTATGGCGTTGAGTGTCTGGCCTTCCGCGGGTTTGATCCTAAAAAGAAGATAGCAAACGAGAAGGCCCCCTGCCGTTATCGCGAGGGACGAGGCCATGTAGACCATGGTCCGTTTGCCGGTGTGCACCCGGGGTTCCCGCATGATCTGCATACCGTTCGATACTGCTTCGATACCCGTATACGTACCGGCGCCCATGGAAAAAGCACGGAGGGAAATAGCAAGGACCCCGACAAACCCGATGGTCGAGAGGCCGGAATGGAGGTTTATGTTGATGTCGTGCATCAGAGGACCTACTTGCCCGGCATGCGTTAAAATGCCGTAGCCGATCAGAAGGACATGCGTTATGACAAAAACGATGAAAATGGGTGCCAGGAACGTGACCGATTCCTTAACCCCGCGCAGGTTCAGGATGACGAGAACAACGATGAGAAACGCAACGAAGGTCAGTTTGTATTTCTGGAGATGAAGGGGAAGGAAGCTGAACAGGGCATCGCCGCAGGACACGAGGGAGACGGCTATGGTCAGCATGTAATCGACGAGCAGTGCACACCCTGAAACGACACCCGCCGACCTGGATATCGTGTGCGTGGACACTATATACCCGCCGCCGCCGTGAGGAAAATGCTCGATGATCCTCGAGTATGCATAGGAAATGATGATGACCGTGAAAGCCGTTGCCATGGCGAGGAAAATGGCCAGGTACGTGTGCTGCCCGAGGGTTCTGAAGGCTTCCTCCGGGCCATAGGAGGATGACGAAAGCCCGTCCGCGCCGAGGCCGATCCATGCGAGGATCGGTATCAGGGACAGCTTATGGAATATCGAAGGCTCCTTGATGTCCCGGGGGGAACCTATGATCGTGCGCTTGGTCCTTTCCAGTATCCCCTGCGATCTTTCGCCGTTTTCCTGCATATGTTCAAGCTCCTACCACAAGCACGGAGCAGCGGGCCGTTCTTCTCACCTTCGCCGTAATGCCGCGAAAAAGGGAAAAGAGGGACATCCCCTCCCTGTGCCTCGACATGATAATAAGGTCCGGTTTACTTTCTTCTCCGGTGCTCAGTATCTCTTCATGAATTTTTCCCTTTTTTATGCTCTGCACTATTTCGACGTCCTTCGCCCCGGGGAGGCGGGCGATCTGCTCCTGCATCATGCGCTGCTCGTTGTGCCCGTCCCCGAACCTCACAATATGGAGAAGGTCTATCACGGCGTTCTGCTGCTTCGCGAGATCGATCGCCAGTTGCAACGCCGTGTCCGAATACTCCGAGAAATTTGTCGGGACCAGTATCCTGCTTATGCCCGTGCCGTTGGTTTCGGCAAAGGGTGATACCGCCTCAAACCCAACACGGGACGTCAGGCTGTCAATGTCGTTCACTATCGTTTCGGAGCTCATGTCGATCTCCTCTTCCCATGATAAATTTAGGCTTCCGTGCATAAATTGGGCGTTAAAAGATCAGTCGATCATGTAAAAAATATATAAAGATGCTGTGCCGGTAAGATGGGAAGGTTCTAACCAGGTGGCGGCAGGCCCTACCTGGCTTCCCGGCGCGTCCCCGTCCACAGAGCGAGAGCGTCCCGTATATCGTCCGCCGTAACGGCTCCGTCCATTGCCTTGAGAAATGTCCGGTCCTGAAAAGCGCGGCTCACCTCCGCGAGGATCTCTATCTGGACCTCCGGCCGTGCGTCGGGGGTGAGCGAAAGCACGATATAACCGGGAGGCCGGCTGTCCTCCCCGGTGACCCCTCCCCGGACGACCCCTAAGGCTGCGCCCGGTCTATGGAGGCCTTCGAGCCGTGCGTGGGGAATGGCCAGGCCTTCATTGAGAAATGTGGACCCTTCCGATTCGCGCTCCATTATCGCCTCTAGTGCAGATGCCTCGCTCAATCCCGGAAGGTCCCTGCATGCCATGTGGACGAGCGCGCGGATGGCTTCATCCTTGGAGACCGGGTCATCCCAGAACACAATGCTGTGCCCGAGCAGATCGTTCATCGCCGCCCTGTGCACCTTAGGCCCGGCCATCTCTGCCGGCGCTTCCTCCCCGACTATTTCAACGGGCGTCCTCATCGCGGGGACGGATGCCGTGTCCACAACCACGACCGCAACATCTTTCGCTTTGTCGATCAGGCGATGGACGAGGCCCTTCCCGTCCGTCAGCTGTTTCCAGAAAGACCGTCTGGCGGGAGACCCCACCACGATATGCCCGACGCGGTATTCCTTTGCAAAACGGAGAATAGTGTCCGCCACGTCTTCCCCCTTATAGGTAAAGACCGTCGCACCCAGTTGTTTCGCTATGGTCAGGGTATTGGAGATGAGGCGCTGGGTGACCGCGTCGATCACTGTTGCCGCCTCTTTCGATGTCTGCACGTACACCGCGTACCAGCTCCTGCTCAGCCGTCCGGCAAGACGGGAACCGTACCTGAGCAGTATTTCGCTGTTGGGCCCCCGCGAGCTCAAACACACCATGACCTGGTCGGGGGCGGGCGGGACCTCTTCATCCCGGGCTTCCCGCCGCCTCAGGTCGATCTGGGACGCCAACTCCCGCAGGGCCATCTCCCGGAGCTGTTCCAGGTTTGACGGTGTGAAAAAATTCAAAAGGGCGGTCTTCACCCGCTCTTCGGGATAGATCTTCCCGTCCTCGAGGCGCTGCCTGAGGTCTTCTTCCGAAAGGTCAACGTTGATGATCTCATCGGCCCCGGCAAGGATATGGTCCGGCAGGCGCTCGCGCACGGCGACGCCGAGGCCCCGCTCCACCGTGTTGTAAAGACTTTCAAGGTGCTGGATGTTGACCGTGGTGATCACATGGATGCCTGCCGCGAGAATATCGTCTACATCCTGGTAACGTTTAGGGTTCGCGGTCCCGGGAACGTTCGTGTGGGCAAGTTCGTCGACAAGCGCAACCTCCGGTCTCCGCGAGATGACCGCCTCGAGGTCCATCTCTTCTATAACGATGCCGTGGTATTCGTGCTGAAGCCTCGGGACCGTCTCAAGCCCCTCCATGAGGCGCGCAGTATCCTGCCGGCCGTGTGTCTCGGTGAGCCCGATGACCACGTCGATCCCCTCCGCTTTGAGCCTGTGGCCCTCGAGAAGCATCTGGTAGGTCTTGCCCACGCCGGCGGCATATCCGAGATAGACCTTGAGCCTGCCGCGGCGCAACCGCTGGATCATGTGCAGAAAATTGTCTGCCCTGTCAGCCTGTTCCATATTTTAAAGCCTCCCGTCAAGGGCACAATTCAGGGTAAGGACATTGACGCGCGGCTCCCCGAGTATCCCGAAGGTCCGTGCCTCGGTGTGCTCCCTGATCTTCCGGATGACGGCCCCTTCGGTCATACCACGCTCCCGTGCGATCCTTTTCGCCTGGATGAACGCATTTTCAGGGCTGATATGCGGGTCGAGCCCGCTTGCCGATGCCGTGACGGCGTCCGCCGGAACGGGAACATCCGGCGCAAGGCCATTCTCCCTGCGGTATTCGTCAACACGCCTCTTCACCGTTTCGGCGAGGGTCCGCGACAGGGGGCCGAGATTGCTTCCCCCCGATGACTGTGCGTCATAACCCCTTCCCGCTGCAGAAGGGCGCGGGTGAAAATACTGCCGGCCCGCGAAACCCTGCGCCAGGAGCGCCGACCCGGTCACCTTGCCCTCTTCCACGAGCAGCGAGCCGTTCGCTTTCCCGTTGAAGAGCATCTGCCCGAGGCCCCACGTGATGAGCGGGTATACCCCGCACAGGAGAACGCTCAGGGCAAGAATGCCGACGATGCTGTTCCTGATCTCACGAAACAATGTGTTCATGACGCTTTCCCCCGGTCATATCAGGCCGATCGCCGTGATGATCATATCTATCGCCTTGATCCCGACGAACGGGATGACGAGGCCGCCGATACCGTAGATAAGAAGGTTTCTCCTCAACAGAGTTGACGCACCCAGCGGCCGGAACTTGACCCCTTTCAGGGCGAGAGGGATGAGGAAGACTATGATGAGCGCATTGAATATCACCGCGCTCAAGATCGCGCTTTGGGGCGAAGAGAGCATCATTATGTTGAGCGGCGCGATCACAGGGAATATGCCCACGAGCATGGCAGGGATGATCGCAAAATACTTCGCCACGTCGTTGGCTATGGAAAATGTCGTGAGCGCGCCGCGCGTGATGAGCATCTGCTTGCCTATCTCCACGACCTCGATCAGTTTCGTGGGGTTCGAGTCGAGGTCGACCATGTTCCCCGCTTCCTTCGCGGCCTGGGTCCCCGTGTTCATCGCGACGCCGACGTCCGCCTGCGCAAGGCCGGGGGCGTCGTTCGTGCCGTCGCCGGTCATGGCGACAAGGTGGCCGATCGCCTGCTCGCTGCGGATAAGGCGCAATTTGTCCTCCGGCCTGGCCTCCGCCACAAATTCGTCGACGCCCGCCTCTTTCGCTATCGCAGCGGCCGTGAGCCGGTTGTCCCCCGTTATCATCACGGTCTTGATGCCCATCGCCCGGAACCGTTCAAAACGGTCCTTCAGCCCGCCCTTCACGATGTCCTTGAGCTCGATCGTCCCGAGCACCCTCGTGTTGTCCGCAACGACAAGCGGGGTGCCCCCCGAATCCGCTATCTCATCGATGGCCGCATTGACCGCATCCGGGAAGCTGCCGTTAACGAAGGTCCGTATCGCTTCGGAAGCACCCTTTCGTATCTGCCTCCCATCGAGGTTGATGCCGCTCATACGGGTCTGTGCGGTGAAAGGGATGAAATCGGCGTGGGGCATCTCGCCGATGCTCCGCCCCCTCAAGCCATACTGCTTGGCGAGGACGACAATGCTCCGTCCTTCCGGGGTCTCATCGGCAAGCGAGGAAAGCTGGGCTGCGTCTGCCATTGCCTCGGGGCTCACCCCCGGCGCGGGGATGAACCTCGTTGCCTGCCTGTCCCCGAGCGTGATCGTACCCGTCTTGTCAAGGAGCAGGACATCGACATCGCCGGCAGCCTCCACCGCGCGGCCGCTCATCGCAAGGACGTTCTTCTGCACCATGCGGTCTATCCCCGCTATGCCGATGGCGCTCAAGAGCCCGCCGATCGTCGTGGGTATGAGGCACACGAGCAGGGCGACAAGGACCGTGACGGAAAAGGTCACACCGGAATACATGCCAAAGAACCTCAGGGTCATGATAACGAGCAGAAAAATGACGGTGAGCGCGGACAGAAGCAGGGTCAGGGCGATCTCGTTCGGGGTCTTCTGCCTTTTTGCCCCTTCCACGAGCCCGATCATGCGGTCAAGAAAGCTCTGCCCCTTTTCCGCCGTTACCCGGACAACGATACGGTCGGAAAGGACCCGCGTGCCCCCCGTGACCGCGCTACGGTCCCCGCCCGCCTCCCTGATGACAGGCGCGGATTCCCCCGTGATCGCCGATTCGTCGACCGTCGCCGCCCCCTCGATGATCTCGCCGTCCGCAGGTATGATCTCGCCGGCCGACACCACGAACAGTTCCCCCTTTTCGAGCCGGTCGGCAGGTACCTTTGTCACCGACCCGTCCCTCAGGCGGTTTGCGACGGTCTGCGTGCGCGTCCTGCGCAGGGCCATCGCCTGCGCCTTCCCCCTTCCCTCCGCCATCGCCTCCGCAAAGTTGGCAAAGAGCACCGTGAACCACAACCAGACCGTTATCTGCAGATCGAAAAGGAGCGGTTCGCCCCCGGGGCGGTTGAACAGCATGACCGTCGTGATCGCCGCCGCCGTTTCGGTAACGAATATGACCGGGTTTTTCATGAGGGACAGCGGGTTTAGCTTCCTGAAGGAATCAACGACGGCGCCGGCTATGATGCCACGATCGAAAAGGGAATGTCGCTTTGCAGCCATCGTGTCCTCACCTAATACAATGTATGGGAAGCATTCATGAGAAAATGTTCCACTATGGGACCGAGCGCCAGGGCGGGAAGAAATGTCAGGGCCCCCACGATCAGGACCGTTCCGGCAACCAGCACCACGAATATGAGGCCGTAGACGGGGAAACTGCCGGAGCTTGCCGGAACCAGCCTCTTCGCCGCCAGGTTCCCCGACAGCGCCATGACAGGCACTATCACCAGGAACCTGCCGAAAAGCATGGCTATGCCAAGCATGACGTTGTACCATGGGGTGTTGCCCCCAAGGCCGGCGAATGCGCTCCCGTTATTGCCCACGGCGGACGAAAAGGCATAGAGTATTTCGGTTAAGCCATGCGGGCCGGCGTTGCCGAGCGCCCCGGTCCCCCACGTCGTCACCGCGCCGAAGGCTCCAAAACCCAGGATGGAGAAGATGGATACGAGAACGGCAAGCGCGCACATCTTCACGTCATATGCCTCGATCTTCTTGCCGCAGTATTCCGGGGTCCTCCCCACCATGAGGCCGGCAAGAAATATCGCGAGGATGACAAAGACGAGCATGCCGTAAAGGCCCGACCCGACACCCCCGAAAACGACCTCGCCGAGCTGTATGTTGACGAGGGTGACAAGCCCGCCGAGCGGTGTGAATGAATCATGCATCGCGTTCACCGCCCCGCATGACGCATCGGTTGTGACCGTCGCGAAAAGCGACGATCCAAAGACGCCGAAGCGCACCTCCTTGCCCTCCATGTTCCCCGGGGCCGCCGAAACGCCGATCTCGTGCATGCGCGGATTGCCCGCAACTTCCGCGAACCAGCACACGCAGAGCGCGGCAAGGAACATAAGGAGCATCGTCGTGAAGACGGCCCGGCCGTGTTTGCGGTTCTTTATCGCGAGCCCGAGGTAATAGGTAAGGCCGGCGGGGATCAGGAATATGGAGAAGATCTGCATGAGATTGCTCAAGGGCGTGGGGTTCTCATACGGGTGGGCCGCATTGGCGTTCGTGTACCCGCCTCCGTTCGTCCCCAGGATCTTTATGGCCGCCTGTGACGCCATTGGTCCCTGCACGATGGTTTGACCCGCCGCCGCTTCATTCTTCGCCGGGCCGCCGCCGTCCGCTACGGGAATTGAAGCGGCCGCGGGTTCAATGGGCTGCGCCACAGAGTAGGGCTTGAAATTCTGGACCACTCCCTGGGATACGAGAAACACGGCGAACACGAGGGACAGCGGCAGGAGGAGATACAGATTGACCCGGACCATGTCCACCCAGAAATTCCCGACGGTCCCCGACCTCTCACGGGCAATCCCCCGCACGAGCGCCGCAGACACGGCTATGCCGCACGCTGCCGAGATAAAATTGTGCAATGTCAGGGCGACCATCTGGGAGAAATAGGACATCGTCGACTCTCCCGCATAGTTCTGCCAGTTGGTGTTCGTCGTAAAGCTCGCCGCCGTGTTGAAGGAGAGGTCGGGGCTGACCGGGCCCAACCCCTGCGGGTTCAAGGGAAGAAGGTGCTGGAGGCGCAGGATAAAGTAACTGAAGAGCATGGACGCACAACTGAAGACAAGGAGAGAGAAAAGGTAGCTCCTCCAGGTCTGCTCCTGCCGCCGCGTGAAGCCGAAGAAGCGGTAGAACAGCCGCTCGAGAGGCGATATGACGGGGTCGAGAAATGTCCGGGCATCCGGGTCGAGCACCCGCGACAGATAGAGGCCCATCGGCTTCGCCGCCGCCACAATAAGACCTGTGAAGATCGCAAGCTGCAGCCATCCGTAGATATCCATGGCCATCCCCTAGAACTTCTCGGGCCTGATGACCGATATCATCAGGTATATGATGAGAAATATCCCTACAATGAGAACAACGACACCCATCTCATATCCTCCCGCAGGCCGAGCCGAAGGCATGACAGGCCGCAAAGAACAGGACGGTAACCAAAACAAACATCACATCGCTCATGATCTATCCTCCGTGCGCCCGATATCCGCGAGCGGCAGCAGGAACGTGAATGTCGCGCCTTCACCTTCCCTGCTCGTGACGGCGATCTCCCCTTTTTGGGCGTTGATGATCTCCTTGACGATCGAAAGGCCGAGTCCGGCCCCGTGCTCCGGATCGTCCCCGGGAAGTTCCACGAACTTTTCGAAGATGACGCCTGTATATTCACGCGGAATGCCTTTACCTGTGTCGGAAACGGAAAACGAGACCCCGGCATCGGCTCTCCTCGCGGAAACCGTGATGCTGCCGCCGGACGGCGTATATTTCAACGCGTTTGAAAGCAGGTTTGAGAACACGTGCCCGATCTGCATCGCATCAGCGCTCACATCGGGCAGTCCGGGCTCAACATCGGCAGTCAGGATGACGCCCTTCTCCTGGCATGACCGGCGAAAAGGCTCAAGGCCGTTCAATACGAGGATCGCGGGGGACGCGGGCCCGATGTTCATCTTCACTTTGCCTGACTCTATCCTGCTGATATCGAGAAGGTCATCGATGATCGTGCGAAGCCTTTCGCCCTCTTCCCGCGCGGCGATCAGCAATTCGCTCTGTTTCGGCGTCAATATGCCCGGTTTCTCGGTCAGGAGAAGGTGAATGGCCATTTCCACGGCCGTAAGGGGTGTTTTCAGTTGATGCGATACGGTGGAAATGACGCTGCGCTTCATCTCGTCATGCTGCCGCAGCAGGGTGATGTCCTCGAGGAGGAGCACCACCCCGGTCATTCGTTCGTTCTCCTCGAATATCGGTATTCCCCGCGGGCGGAAATACCGTTCGGCGCCGTTGACAAACTTCTGTATGACATCACGGTCGTCCGGCTCCGTGTACCTGCCCTTCTTCGTGACATCCCGATAGGTCCCGTCGAGCCCGCGATCGGGAAGCATGGTTATCGGGGCGTTGGGTTTGAGACCGAATATATCTCTCGCCGGGCCGGTTGCAACCTCTACCCGGCCGTCGAGGCCTATCACGGCGATAGCGTCGGAAAGGCTGTTAAAAGCAGCCCGCATAGCTTTTTGATACCTCAGTACCTGCGCCTTGTCGCTTCGCCGGAACTCACGCACGGCAGCCGCCATCTGGTTGAAGGCCTCAGACAGCGCCCCTATTTCGTCACGGGATGTGACGGGAACGACAAGCTCAAGGTTCCCCTTCCTTATCTCGTCCGCCGAGCGCGTGAGACGGGAAATGGGCTGCACGACCCATTTGCCGGCAAAGAACATGAAACCGAGGCCGATCATGACCCCGGCAATGACGAGGACATACATATGCCCCCGGGATGTTGCAGCGAGCCTTTTTGCCCGTTCATCGGAATCCGTCATGTTTTTCTGGTTCATCAGGAGGATCGCGTTGGCGATGCTCTTTATCTCGTAGAATGTCGGCAGCAATTTATTGAAATAGAGTTGGCGCCTCTCAGCGAACGACGCATCCCGTTCCGAGAAAAATTTTTGAAGCAGCATCTTATACTGTCTGAACGCATCACGAAGCCGCCAGGCCAGGTCCTTCTCACCGGGCACCGTGATGTTGTCGAGCTCCACCTGCAGGGCTTCATCAAAGCGCGGCAAACTGGCTTCGATGAGTTCCCTGCCCTTGTCTTTCTGACCGAGCAGGATGAACAGGGCCCCGCTGTCTATCCGTTCGGCGGATTCCTTCATGTCTTCGCACGCGATAACACTCCGGTAATTTTCCCTGAGAATAACATCGATGGACCCCCCTAACTGGGACAGACGGATGATGCTCTGAATGCCGACGACGAGGATGATGATGAGAAGGCCCCCAAAGCCCAGGAAGAGTTTATGCCTGAGTCGAAACATATGCAGTCCGTATGTTATTGATGAGCATACGGCATGCCAGAGAAAGCTCAGGCCTAAGCTCTCGGAATCACTATTTATTACGAAAAACGGATGATCGATCGTTTTGCATTTTGCAAGAATAGCCGGGTATCCGGCATTACATAATGCAAGACCGTAGAAACATCACACGGCCAACCGTTCCCTTTTTTTGGCGACCGGATACGCAGACCCTTTCATCAGATGTTGTATTGTTTGCGCCGCCGCCATAATGTTGCCTGGTCAATGCCGAGGATCTCGGCGGCTTCCTGCAGCGACCGGGAGTTCGCAAGGACGCGCCGGATATGCTCTTCTTCGATCCGGGCAAGGGACAGGGGATCGCCTGCCTTCGGGGCCGATGCTGCCGGCTTAATTTTTTCCGCCAGATATTCGATCCCTATCCGGTCGGCCTTACAGAGGATAACCGCCCGTTCTATCGCATTTCTGAGCTCCCGGACATTCCCCGGCCACTCGTATCGCAGCAGGAACTCCCAGGCCTCATCGGTAAAACCAAGGAACCGGCGGTGGCTGTTTGCACTGAAAAAGGCAAGGAGGCGCTCCGCCAGCGGCCGGATATCCGCGGGCCGCCCGCGCAGGGGCGGCACCTCGATGTGAATGACGTTGAGGCGGTACAGGAGTTCTTCCCGAAAACGCCCTTTCTTTACGGCCTCATCCAGGTCGATATTTGTTGCAGCGAGGATACGCACATTGGCCCTGTGCGTTGCCGCATCGCCAACCCTCTCGTACTCCCGGTCCTGGAGGAAGCGGAGCAGTTTCGGCTGGAGGGTCACGGGCAGGTCGCCGATCTCGTCGAGAAGGAGCGTCCCTCCTTCACACGCCGCGATCTTCCCGCGATTATCCTTGACCGCCCCTGTGAAAGCGCCCCTGACATGCCCGAACAGCTCGGTGTCGAGGAGTTCCGGGGAGAGCGACGGGCACGACACGACGCCGAACGGCATACTGCTCCTCGGGCTCAAGTGATGGACGTACCGCGCCAGTTCAGTCTTTCCCGTGCCGCTTTCCCCTGTAAAGAGCACAGTGGCGTCGGACCGCGCAACCTGCCGGGCGAGGTACACGACACGCTGCATTCCGGGTTCCTCCGTGGAGAAATCGACATCGGGGTGCGACCTGCCGAGGTTGAGGGCAAGGGCGTCGATCCTCTCCTCCAGTGACCTTATCTCCATAACTTTGCTG
>ERZ1645192.1993-NODE-1993-length-16945-cov-10.662700_pt1 | contig 16945 bp, 10 predicted proteins | sample MGYA00575354_ERZ1645192 | MGnify/ENA primary metagenome ERZ1645192 (study PRJEB40844, sample SAMN11349763) | freshwater sediment metagenome | isolation source: river sediment | host: Sediment | place: India: Faizupur Khadar , New Delhi | collected 2017-02-21 ... | reverse complement strand
GATTTATATAGTTCATTATCAAAATTAAAGCTTTAAAAGGCTAAATGCAAAATTTTTATTTTCCCGGTCAATCAGAAGACTGGAGGCAATTTGATCACTCCCCAGGTCATCTGTCTGAAGTGATTTCCTAAAACTAAATTTCTGTTAAAGCAGCATACAGGTTTTTTGGAAGTCTTTATGCATAACCTGTTAATCAACTAAAATGATGAAAAGAACTGTCTTGCAAGGCGGAGTGCTTCTGATCCTTGTATTCTTCTTACAATCAACCAGCATTTCGGCTCAGAATAATTCTGTTATAAATGATTCGATCTATTCTGATATTTTAAAAGAAGAGCGATCTGTCAGGGTTCTCCTGCCGGATAACTACAAACCGGGATCTTCCGAGAGATATGAGGTGATCTATTTAACCGACGGTGAATGGGTTGTGGAACTGTTCCCATTCATTTACAAATTCGCAAGAGGTGAAAATTACGTTCCTCCGGTAATTATTGTTGCCCTTCCTAATACATATATTAATAAGGCAAATCAGCGCGACAGGGATTTCCTGCCTGTTCATGTTGAAAATCCTTCAATTTCAGGCGGAGCTGATAGATTCATTTCATTCCTCAAAAATGAACTGATCCCTTATATTGACAAGACTTACCCGACGAATGGCACCAACTCGCTTTACGGACATTCTTACGGTGGTCTGTTTGTTATGTATACACTGCTTACCGAACCTGAGTTGTTCCGGACCTATTATTCCACTGATCCTTCCTTTTGGTGGAATCATGACTTCGTTATAAAACTGGCTTCCGAAAAACTTGAGAAGCTTCCTCCCGACCGGCTGCTCTGGATTGCAGGTATAGATGAGACTTTCAAAGGAATGGGAATCAGCCGTATGGACTCGGTCCTAAAGCTTAAGGCCCCTCAAAGCCTCAGATGGAAAATAGCAACATTCCCAAATGAAAAACACAATTCCGTCAGGCTGAAAGCGATGTATGACGGTATTAAATATTCTTATTCTGGATATACAACCGGAACCATTCAGTTTCACCCCATGAACGGAATATTGCTTAAAGATAAACCGGCAAACATTTTTATTCTTGACCGATTCCCTGAACTTAGATACACTCTTGATGGTACCGAACCGGACAGAAACTCCCCGAAAGCCGATTCAAGAATACTCCTGAATGGTCCGGCTCAACTTGTACTTAAATCTTTTTCTGCCAGCGGCAAATATGATCTTGAAGCAAAAGGAAGTTTTACAACGGGCGAAACTTTACCTTCCCTGCAAAAACCTAAAAAAATTACTAATGGCGGATTGAAATACAGCTGTTATGACGGCAACTGGGACGCCATGCCGGATTTTAAGAAATTAAAACCCGTGCAGACAGGTATTACCGACAGCCTTTTCAGCTTAAAGAATCTTCCCTTAAAGACCAATTTTGCATGTCTTTTCAAGGGATATCTGGAGATTGATGAAGATGGTTATTACATTTTTGCAACGACCGCTAATAATGCTTCCAGATTCTATCTTGGCAATATGCTGTTGATCGACGAGGACAGGCTTCATTCATCAGAAACAACAAATTCATTTATGGTTCCTCTAAAAAAGGGGTTCTATCCTGTCAGGGTGGAATATTTCCAGAAAGATGCAAATCCCGGGCTCCAGTTGATATACCTTAAACCCGGGGCCGGAGATCCAACACCAATACCTTCCAGGTATCTTTACCACTGACTGCAGTAATACTGATATCAGGGAGAATTGCCTGAGGCAAGTCGGAACAGAGGGTCAGTTGAAAAAGAGTGTTTTGCCGGGAAAGGTAATAAGAGAAAAATTTCAGGCCTAAATCAGCGGGTTCATCCTGTTTTTGACAGTATCCTCTTCTTTATGGTATCCCAGGTACCGGTAATCAGAAAACTTTCTTCCATGTAACTGACCATTTTTTCAAATCTTGAATATGGAACAGCGAAAGTAAGAACGTTCGCCGGCACACAAGGCCTTGCGGAAGGGTCAAACATACCAATGACAGCCCTTTGCCTGTCGGACTGGCTTTCCATGTAAGGATAATAAACTATTGATCCGCATCCTGCCGCAAATGGTGTGAATGTACCGTTTGGCTCCGACTGGTCAAAATTGGCCAGGGTGAAAAGTCCGGATAACACATCGGGTGTGGCAAAAAAGATGACAACATCAGGGATGTCATTTTCAGCCATTTTATCCCATCTTTTAAAGACTATATTCCTTCCAGCACCAGGTATTGTCTCCTGATACTTCAGGAAATCCTTAACCAGTTCAGGGGTACGAAGGTATCTTTCGCCCTCCATCCGGTCGTTTCCGCATGAGAGGAAATATTCAAATCCCGGTCTCATTTTGTCGGTGTAACCAAGATTTCTCCTGGCGCCCCCGCATTTTACCCTTTCAGCATTAAATACCAGGGATCTTCCGTTTCTCACCTTTGCAAGGTCACAGATAATGCAGCTGTGTCCTTCCCGTTTTTCGGCCCATTCAGCTCCGCCGTCATCATCTGTATAGTAGAAGATTACAGGCAGTTCAGCTTTCCCGAAGTGTTTTTTCCACAGGTCAAGAAACTTATTCTTCATAGGACTTGGTTTTATCATTCCAAAAATAATCAGTAACCGACACTCAAGAAAAACGCCGCCTTGATACCTTAAAGCCTTGACGCCTTAATGTCCCGTCACACCTTTTCGCCTGAATAATCACATCGGGACTATCCTTGCCACCCATCCTCCTCCGGAAGCAAGATGCAGTTTCAGAATATCCCCTGCCCGGAATTCAGTCTCAATCCGTTTATAGTCTTCCGCCCTTTTTCCTGCATTGATTCCATCCTGTATTGCCTCCAGTTTGAATCTGCCTTCCTTCAGGAAATCGGTTTTCAACTCCACTACTCTCTCATTCCAGTCGGTGATTGCTCCCACAAACCATTCATTTCCCGACCTGCGCGCAATAACCGTATATTCAGCAATCTTTCCTTCAAGCAGCTCTGTTTCATCCCATACTACAGGGATATTCCGGATGAAATCAGTGCATTCCTTTTCACGGTAATAGTCAGAGGGGGAGTCGGGGAGCATGGTCAGCGGACTGCTCAGAATAACAAACAAGGCCATGGCGTGGGCCCGTGTTCCCTGACCCATTGGATAATCACCGACAGCACGGAAATTTTCCTTTGTCGAGTTCCTCATCGTGGCAGGAATATAATCCATCGCTCCGGTGAACATCCGGATGTACGGCAGCAGATTATGATGCACCGGATCATCATGGCTGGTCCACCCGTTGTATTCAAACTCGATCAGTGCTTCGCGGGTAAGAACATTGGGGTATTTCCGGCTCAACCCGCATGGCTTGTATGCCCCGTGGAAATCAACTATCATTTTTTTTCCGGCCGCCTCCCGGGCCACTCTTTCGTAGTACATTACCATTGGCTGGTCATCCCTGTTCATGAAGTCGACCTTTATTCCTTTTATCCCCCATCTTTCAAACTGGCTGAAAGCTTCATCCCATTGCTTTTCCAAGGTATGCCAGACCATCCAAAGCATCACGTCGACGCCTTTGGACTTCGCATATGCAGTTACTTCTTCCATGTTCAGTCCGGGAACGACCTGCAACAGGTTATCCCTTGCACTCCATCCGTCATCAAACAGGAAATACCTGAAGCCGTTCTCCGCACAGAAGTCGATAAAGTATCTGGCAGTTTCGGTATTGACGCCCGATTTAAAATCCACGCCGTAAATATTGTGCTTCCCCCACCAGTCGAACAGCACAACGCCAGGTTTGATCCATGAAACATCCTTCAGCGCACAAGGTGACGAAAGGAGATAGACCATGTTGTTCCCGATCAGGGCTTTTTCATTCTCCGCCACTGCAAAGATCCTCCATGGGAAGGTCCTGGTTCCTTTCACCCGGCCTATATAGTTAAGCGATCCCGCAACCTGGTTCCTGTCATAGGTACTGCCTGTGGTTGTAAGTGATTCAGGGTACGGAGGATTGACAGCGGTCAGTTTTGATTGTCCTGTACCCTGGAACCATAACCCCGGATAATCATAGAGATCCGATTCGGTTACCATTAGAAAAGTGCCGTCGGTCTTTTCTGCAAGCAGCGGAAGACTTATCAGCCTGCCAGTCTTTATTTCCTGTACCCGCTGATGCTCATAGGGAGTCTCATATGCTGAATTGAAGGTTTCGGATGACTGGAATCTCAGCGAATCGCCCGATGCAAAATAAAGGTCAAGGTTTTCTTTTACTATTCTGAGGCTGTCTTTTCCGGAAATGGCAAACCTGTATGCAAGTCCTTCATTGAAGAGCCTGAACGTAATGGCATAGTTACCCCTGAACTTTATTTCCAGTTCATTGTATGAATTAACATAAGCGGCTTCCTTCTCACGGATCTCGGGAATTACAGTCTCATTAACCGATCTGCCGGAGGTCCTTTGCACCCTGAATCCGGGATTCATTTCAGGCACGTAAGAATTTTCCAGGGATATGTTCCCAATCCTGATAACGGCATTTCTTCCCTTGAGAAGTGCAACATATATTCCGTTATCAATTTCTATCCCGGCAGTCAGTTTCCCGTCGGGTGATGTCAGTCCGTATTTCTGGGGATATACGTTTATGCCCAGGAGAAGAGATGAAATGAGCAACAGGATCTTTTGCATATGCAGTATATTTAAATTCTGATATCCAATAAAAAACAACAGAAATTAAACCCTGAAAGATCTGTCCTGCCGTCCTGCTGTCCTGCGGTCTTGCAGTCCCTCCGTCTCTCCGTCTCTTCGTCCCTTCGTCCCTTCGTCTCTTCGTCCCTCCGTCCCTCCGTCTCTCCGTCTCTCCGTCTCTCCGTCTCTCCGTCTCTTCGTCTCTTCGTCTTTCCTCCCCGATCACCAGAAATCAAATGCCTTCTCGTTACTTTCGGAATTCTTTATACAACGAACTGAAAAACCATTCTTCTTTTCAACCGGATAAAGAGCCAGGTCTGCCCTGTCGTAGTATAATGCTCCGCACCAGCTGGTAGCATCATCATCATCCACATTAGTCCAGAAAAAGGCTGTTTTACCAAGGTGTTCCATAGCCTTGTCACCAGCCTGACCGCCGGCCAGAGCTGTAAAACCGCTCGAGTTTGTTGCGCCGGTATTCGGACTTTCCCATGAAGCTGTTCCTGCCTGTTTTAATTTCCCTCCTGAGACTTCATCACCTCCAAGAAAGTTGGACAAGAACCACCATTCCTGCATTGACGGAAGATGCCAGCCATCCGGACAGGCCTTTGTGGCAGCTTCCCAGGTATATAAATAACCGTGAGCCTTTGAATAGTCCCTGACTTCTTCATAAACCGAGAAGCCGCTTTCAGTTTTAAAGGCCAGGTTCTCAGACATCCACTCCCGTCCGTCTATCTTAACGGTTTTGTAAACCCTGCCATCCCTGGAATCAGTCATCGACCCTGTCTCCTGAGCATACGTAAACGAAAATATTGAAGTGACAAAAAGTATTACAGAAATCAATAAATCAGATTTTTTCTTCATCCTGAGAGCTTTATTATGTTTAGAGATAATCCGGATCTTGCCTTACAGGGCAGATCCGGATCTTATTCTTTATCCGTTAAGCACCCAACCCTTGCGGTATTCCTTGGTCAGGTAAGCATTGGCAGCCGGATCATTTGTAACCCTGCCTGCTACAGGATCATACTGCAATTCCTTCCCGGCCTGGTGCGCTGCGAGTCCGAGCATAAGTGTTTCTATCATGCGACCGGCATAATCAAAATCACAGTCTGTCTTCAGGCTTCCTTTGCAAGCATTGAACCATTGCTCCACGAATCCTCCGAGAGGAGGCGCAACCTGATCAGCGGAAGGTGATTTGTAGTGTGTCATATCAGCCCCGCTTCGATCCGGGATAAGTATGCGTGTAGTGAAATCAGCTACAAGAGTCCCTTTTGTTCCCTTGAACATCGCCCCATGGCCTATTTTACTGATGTCAATTGCCGGATGCGGGATAGCAGGCTTTAAAGTCCCCTGATACCATTCTACCGTAATGGGTCCTCTCCAGTCGTTTGCAGGGAAACTGAATTTGGTGTGCATATTTGATGCAACAACCTCGGGACTGAAGGGATCTCCTTCTGCCCAGGCGCTCGTCGGCTGCCCTGCGTCAATGGCATTCCATGCAAGGTCCATGGTATGACTGCCCATATCTCCTATTTGCCAGCTTCCGAAATCGTGGTACATATTCCACAGCAGACAACCGGCTCCGGGCCGTGCGCCGAAATATCCCGGATTGAAGGGATGCATCTGAACCGGTCCGACCCACTGTTCCCAGTCTATGTCTGCCGGTGCCGGCCCTGCTGCAGGAAGATAACTTTTTTTATCATGAGTACGATTGCCCCATGTTATTGCCTCCTTCAACTCTCCGATAGCGCCTCCGCGGACCAGTTCCGCAACCCGGTCGAAATTCTCATTGGCATGCCTTTGTGTTCCATGCTGTGTGGCTAGTTTGTTTTTATTGGCAAGATACACTTTACGTACCTCACGTGCTTCGGTGACGCATTCCCCAAGCGGCTTTTCGCAATAAACATGTTTTCCGCGGTTCATCGCCCAGATACTGATAAAGGCATGGTGATGATCCGGCGTACAGATAAAAACTGCATCGATGTCCTTTTGCTCAAGACACTTACGCCAGTCTGTGTACTGTTTGGCATTTGGATACTGCTTTGCAGCCAGAGCCATATTACCGGCATGTACATCACAGATGGCAACCACATTCTCGCTTGCAAGCGCTCCATAATGCTGGCTGCCCCGTCCGTGCGCTCCTATAAGGGCAATATTCAGCTTGTCACTCGGACTTTTTCCGGAAAGAATGCCTCCCGGAAGGATTATCAGTCCGGTACCTGTAGCGGCAACCGATTTAACAAAATTTCTTCTCTTCATGATGGTAGGGTTAGTAGGTTAATTACGTGATGATATATTTTATAATAGCGTTTGCTACTCTGGTTCGGATTGAGCAACATCAGAATTTTTAGAACTTTTTAAAAGTACTTGATGTTACAGTCATTTCAAAATTTCTAAAAATCTTTAATAAAATATAATAAGTGTTGTAACTCAGTACAAACAATATGATATTAAAATGATATTATATTGATATTATATTGATATAATTGTGATATTATTATAATATTAATCATATGTTTTTAAAAATTAAAAATTTGCTGCCTCCACCGAAATTGTCAATGAGGCTCCCTTCAAACCTGCTGCATTAGCCCTGATGTAAATTTCCCCGGGGGTTGTTTCCGGTCTGACAATTACCAGACATATTCCCTGCCAGGTTTTTTTCATTGGCTGCTGAAAGCTCGACATATCCGCGGGATCTCCACTCCCGACACCTGCAATTTCGCCTCTGCCTTTTACCTCAAAGGTTACCATTATGTCATCAGCATCAGGAACAATATTCCCTTCTGAATCGACAATTTCTGCCCTTACATATGACAGATCATTACGGTCTGCCCTGATTCTGGTCCTGTCAGCAACAAGTCTCAGGGCCTCCGGTCTGCCTGTTGTTTTAAGAAAATGTGATGCTGTCTCATTCCCGTTGTCATAACACCGGGCAATCAATGTACCGGGCTCATAGGGAACCTCGAATGTTGCCGTGATTGATGCAGCCGTATCAACAGTCTGTTCACCAACTATCCGGCCATTAAGCTCAAGCCGGACCTGCTGACTGCGGGTATAGACATACACCTGCATCAGTTCACCCTCATGACCTGACCAGTTCCAGCTTTTTAGCACGTCAGGAAATCCCCAGCTGCTGGTGACCTCTCTCTTGCCTTCCGGAACCGGACGGTGTACAAACATTTCAACCTTGCTTTTTCCCCAGACAACCTGCTGATAATATGAAGGCACTTTTCTGTTTCCGGCAAGATCGATATCGCCCTGGTAATTTGTGAAGACCGGCCAGGAGTCGCGGCTGAATCCTCCTCCTGCTGATAATGTGCCGGGATCAGGTACAATATCAAGAAGCACAGGCATGCCTCTGCCCGCCTCACCAAGGTTATCCGTTGCCGTCCACGCAAAATAACCTATGACATAAGGATGTTTTTTGACCATCCTGTAATTTTCCAGTGCAAGTGGTGGATTGGTCTCAGCTCCGACCATGACACGATCAGGATATTTATAATGATCTTCCTCGTACCTGCCGTATGCATAGTTATAACCTATCAGATCCAAAAGATCCATGTGTTCCGGGATATCATCCCACTTGCTTTTCTGCCCCCTCATCCATGCAAAATCCATAAAGCATTCCGTAACAAAACGCGTCTGATCGAGGCGCCGGATCTCCCCTGCCAGATTTCCGGCAATTCTCAGTCCTGAAGTATCATAAGCCTCCCGGATTTCATTTCCTATACTCCAGATAATAACCGAAGGATGGTTTCTGTCGCGCTTTACCCACGACTCCACATCCTTCTGCCACCATTCCCTGAAATAGAGGTGATAATCCTGACTCCTCTTAGCTGATTCCCATGTATCGAAGATTTCATTAATGACTAACATTCCCAGACGGTCGCAGGCATCCAGAAGCGCCGGGGAAGGAGGGTTGTGGGCGGTACGGATCGCATTGAATCCATTGCTTTTCAATAATTCAATTTTCCGCTCCTCGGCACGATCTATGGAAGCCGCCCCCAGCGGACCATTGTCATGGTGAATGCAGCCACCTATCAGTTCAATTGATTTCCCGTTGAGAGTAAATCCGTTCCGTGCATCTATCTTAATGCTGCGTATCCCGAATTGAGTTGCCAGATCATCAACAACTTTATTTTTAATAAGAACGGATGCCTTTGCAATATACAGATCCGGCTCATCGACCGACCAGAGAGACGGCATATTAACCTGAATTTCCTGTACTACCTTTGTTGTTTGACCTGAAGCCACTTCAGAACTGCCGGTAACTGATGCAACAACACTGCCGGAATGATCCAGCAATTCTGTATGCAGTACAAAACTTTCATCTTTATTGCCGGAGTTTACGACAGTCGTCTCTACCTTCACTTCCGCCATTTTTTCATTGATGACGGGTGTCGTAATGTACATTCCTCCCGACACATCTATGTGAACAGGATTTTTTAAAGCAAGCCATACATGCCTGTATATGCCTGATCCTGAATACCAGCGTGAATTCATTCCTTCGTTCTTTACCCTCACAGCCAAAACATTTGACTGTCCGGGAGGATTCAGATATGGAGTAATTTCATAGTAGAAAGGAGTATATCCATAAGGATGAAACCCCAGGTGCCGGCCATTTAGCCAGATGTCAGAATTCATGTAAATTCCGTCAAACTGAAGGTAAACTGCTTTATCGTTATCCTTCTTCTTTACGGTAAAGTGTTTCCTGTACCAGCCCATCCCTCCCGTTGTATAGCCTGAATTTCCTTTGTCGATGGCAGATTTGTCAAATGGGCCTATGATATCCAATCCGTTCTGTCCGGGCAGATCCTCAATGCTCCAGTCGTGAGGGACATCGATAATTCTCCAGTCTGAATCATCAAATCCCGGGGACTCGGCACCTGAAAGAGTGTCTTTCATAAAGCGCCAGCCCTCATCAAATGAGATCATTCTGTCACCGGTGGAAATCTCATGAGCATTGCTGCATGATATGAAGGAGAGAAAAACCAACGCCGGTAGAGAGTATAATAACCTTAAATACTTCATCAGTAAAATCTGTTTCGGCATCTTCAACATCTTAAAACCTCGTGCTAAAGAAAAACTTTCATCAATATAAACTCTCCCTCCTCTTCATAAGGCTTTCGTCGGAAATATAATCATCGTACTGCATTTCCTTGTCGATCATCCCTTTTGGACCGATCTCTATTATCCTGTTACATACAGTCTGGATGAACTCATGATCATGCGACGACATCAGGATGCAACCCTTGAATTTCATCAGGGTATTATTGAAAGACTGGATTGATTCAAGGTCGAGATGATTCGTAGGACTGTCAAGGATCATCACATTTGCATTACGTACCATCATTCTGGCAATCATGCAGCGGACCCTTTCACCTCCGGAAAGCACATTGACTTTTTTATATATCTCCTCTCCTGAAAAAAGCATTTTCCCAAGGAAGCCCCGAAGGAACATCTCACTCGTGTCTTCAGAATATTGTGACAGCCAGTCAATCAGTGTTATATCCTTTTCAAAGAACTTCTCATTCTCAAGAGGAAGATAAGCCTTTACAATCGTCTGACCCCATTCATAAGTACCTCTCTGAGGCTTATCATGCCCTTTCAGGAGCTCAAACAGAACTGTTATTGCACGTGTATCCCTTGACAGAAATGCAATCTTGTCATTTTTATTGACAGTGAAAGTAAGGTCTTTGAACAACATCATTCCTTTAAAAATTCCTGAGAGCCCTTTTACTGACAGTACATTGTTCCCTGGTTCCCGGCCGGGAGTGAAAATAATCCCCGGATATCTCCGGGTCGAAGGTCTGATTTCCTCGATATTCAGCTTTTCGATCATTTTCTTCCGGCTGGTCGTCTGCTTTGATTTCTTGACATTAGCCCTGAAGCGAGCAATGAATTCCTGTAATTCCTTCTTTTTCTCCTCTGCTTTTTTATTCTGTGCCAGCTGCTGCCTCAGGGCAAGCTGACTCGATTCGTACCAGAAGCTGTAATTCCCTGAAAACTGCTGTATCCTGCCGAAATCAATATCAATGATGTGAGTGCATATTGAATCCAGAAAATGCCTGTCGTGAGATACAACGAGTACAGTATTTTCAAATTCTGAAAGATAGTTCTCCAGCCAGTTTACAGTCTCAAGATCAAGGTCATTGGTTGGCTCATCGAGAAGGAGATTATCAGGTTTCCCGAACAAGGCCTGGGCGAGAAGCACCTTCACCTTTTCTTTTCCTGACAGCTCCTTAAGAAGCTTGTAATGATTTTCCTCCTTTATACCGAGTCCGCTGAGAAGGCTTGCGGCATTGCTGTCCGCATTCCAGCCATCAAGTTCATTGAATTTTTCTTCGAGCTCTGAGGCCTTCATTCCATCCTTTTCGGAAAAGTCAGGTTTCAGATACAGTTTTTCTTTTTCCCTGGCAATATCCCATAAAGCTGAATGCCCCATCTTTACCGTGTCGAGCACCGTGTGGTCGTCGAATTCAAAGTGATCCTGTTTTAAAACAGAGACTCTCTCGCCCGGACCGAAAGTCACTGACCCTGTGCGTGATTCGACACCTCCGTAAAGCATTTTCAGGAAGGTCGATTTTCCGGAACCGTTTGCTCCAATTATGCCGTAGCAATTGCCTGCAGTAAAGATCTGATTTACATCCTGAAATAAAATGCGCTTCCCGAACTGAATACTTAGATTTGATACTGTTATCATTAATTTAAATAATTGTCAATGTAAAACTTGCGTACAAAAAGGCTGCAAAATTAAGCATTTAATAGGCAATAACAGATTTTGATTGCGATATCGACTTGATTTCGTATCATTGATTGCGTAAATTTGATATTTCCCCGGGAGGTGATCTATGAAAATACTGAAAAAAATTCTCAAAATCTTTTTATGTATAGTAATAATTCTGGTTCTCGGCTTTATCGGACTTATTCTATACGCAATTGTCTCGGACTATAAACCTGATGAAAAAGAGTTACTGTCCCGGCCTGATAATCCTTCGGTATTGAAGGATTCGTCTGTTTACAGTCTCTTGACCTGGAATATCGGTTATGCCGGACTGGATAAGGAAATGGATTTTTTCAAGGACGGCGGAACAAAGGTCATTACTCCTGAGGAAAGTTTTCAGGAAAATAATTCTGCTATCGCGGATTTCCTGATGAAAAATAATAAGGTTGATTTCATTCTTATACAGGAGATTGACAGGAAAAGTAAAAGAAGTTACCATACCGATCAGTATCAGGAACTGTCAGAAAAACTAAGCGGTCACGTTCCTTTTTTTGCAAAGAACTACGATGTCTTTTTTGTCCCGGTTCCACCCTCGGATCCCATGGGAAAGGTCGAATCGGGAATAGCAACCTATTCAAAATACGCTCCTGTTTCTTCAGCAAGATACTCCCTGCCCGGGGATTTTGGCTTCCCTACTCAGCTTTTTTATCTCGACCGATGCTTTATGGTAAACAGATACACGATTGAGAATGGTAAGGAACTGGTATTGATCAACACACATAACGAAGCCTTTGATGAGGGCGGAAATATAAGAGAGGCTCAGATGGAAAGCCTTAAGAAATTTGTGCTGAATGAATACACTTCAGGTAATTATGTAATAGTCGGTGGCGACTGGAACCAATATCCCCCGGATTTTAAACCGGATTTTTCAGCAAACAAGGTTTTTACCGGCAAATTTGGAAATTTTAACCTCACGGGAATTGAATCGGATTATATGCCGGGAGCCTGGAAGTGGGTTTATGATAGAACAGCGCCGACAGTCCGGACCCTTACAGCAGCATACGACCCGGCTTCAACCCCCACAAGTGTTTGTGACATCTTCCTGATTTCACCGAATTTAGTATCTGTTTCTGTAAAATGTCATCATCTTGGTTTTGCAAATTCAGATCACAATCCGGTGATAATTCAGGTAATGCTTGAATAAAAAGGATGGTTTGGTCTTATAACTCAGGAGGTAGTCATCCATGCAGATCTGCTCATTATATCCAAAGTAATGATTGATATCGGCAATCAGGTCCTTTGCCGCGGGATGGTGGAAAGAACATTGGTAATACCCGACAGAATGAGCCCGCCTTCCATTCTCCCCTTCTCTCCTTCTCTGTTTTACTTAAATGGCAAATGGGAGATGGATGTGTTAAAAAATACCTGATCCGGGAACGGAAGTAAAATTTACTTCAATACCTTCATGACTGAGTTTATAGTTTTCCCTGATATGTGGTGACAAACAAAAATTTCTGCCCTTTGGATAATAATTCCTGAACTTACTGATCGCTGCCCATGAGTATTTGTCCGGATTAATCTTGCATTCGAAAGTATGAACTTCTTCATGAAATCCCTTCACCACAAAGTCCACTTCATTTCCGTATTTGTCTGACCAGTAGAATACACCTCCTGCAACTACACGAAGCATATCAAGCACCAGATGCTCCCACAGGAATCCCCGGTCTGTTTCTCTTATCTCATTCCAACCCTTTATGTGACAGACGAAACCGGTGTCGAAAGCATATATTTTTGGCCTCCGGACGATCTCTTTCCTTCCGCCTCCGGAGAAAGGTCTTACCGGATAAATAGCATGTGCTATTTCCAGCGCTTCAAGATGAGCCATTACAGTGGGACGGCTCAACCCGCTTTCCCTTGCCAGTGAAACAATCTCAAGCAGCCCGCCGCTTTGCAGAAAAAGAATATTCATCAGTTTCAGAAAACCAGTTCTGTTCCTTACATTAAAAAGCTCCTGAATATCTCTCGCATAAAAGCTGTCAATCCATTCAGAATAGAGCTCCCCTTTTTTGTCTTTGGATAACAGCAATTCCGGAAGTCCTCCGTTTAGAAGCCTTCTGTCAAGGCTTGCAATTCCAAAATCTTCCAGACATTCATTCCACAAAACCGGCAGCAGGTGGATATGTACCTTTCTTCCCGTAAGTGAATCCCGGAATTTTCTTGTCGCTTCAAGAGTTGAAGACCCTGTCGCCAGAATTCTGAGCTCAGGAAAAACATCCGTGCCAATTTTCAATACCTGACTGGGGTTATTCAATCTGTGTATCTCATCAAAGAAGACCATTGACCGAGCCGACAGATTGCTGAAGAAGAATTCAGGATTTTCAAGCTGCCGCTGTACTGATGGCAGATCACAGTTCATGTAGACAGCATCAGGAAACATCCTGCAAATTGTTGTTTTCCCGCTTCGACGAACACCAGACAACCAGATCAATGGTCTCTTTTGCCATCCATCATTCAATTTCTTCAGCCAGAATGAACGGTTTACCATTAATTGTATTTTACATTATAGTTGTCCAAATGTAAATTATATTTTACATAAAAGCAAAATATATTTCTCTTTTTTAGTAAAAATTGACCTGAAATAAGTTTCTTTACACATTTATCTCAGATCAGGATGCGCAGATCCGCCGGACATGCAGAGACAGGCACAGGGCAGAAATCAGGTTTATTCAGTGTGATTGGTCCTTACAGGAGCATGGTTGTTTTGTTGATCCTCCTGGCTCTTGGCGGCAGCGGCATAAATCTGCTTATACCTAAAATTATTTCAGGTGCCATTGATGATTTTTCTGAGAACAGCTTTAACGCCGGTAAGATTATTGTTCAGTTCCTTCTCGCCGCATCGGGAATATTCATTTTCACCTTTTCCCAGGGTATAGTACAAACCCTGACATCCGAAAGAGTTGCCCTGGATATGCGAAACAGGCTTGCTGTAAAACTGTCTCATCAGAGTTACTCCTATATCCTGAAGACAAACCCGGCAAAACTCCTGACAAACCTGACTTCAGACATGGACTCGGTCAAAATGTTTGTTTCACAGGCTTTTGTCAATATCATCTCTTCTCTGTTTATCATTGCCGGCGCATCTGTTCTTTTGATAATGATCAATCTTAAACTGGCGCTTGCCGTTCTTCTGATGGTGCCTTTCATTGCCACCGCCTTTTATATAGTGTTCAGGAAAGTGCGGGTGCTTTTCCGTAAGAGCAGGGAGGTGATCGATGCTCTCAACAGGGTAATAAACGAGAGTATATTGGGTTCAGCTATTATCAGAGTCCTGAATTCACAGCAGCCGGAGAGTCAGAAATTCCTTGAAAAGAACATTGAGTCAAGAGACCTGGGGTTATCCATTGTAAGGCTCTTCTCTGTCCTGATCCCGATAATAATGTTTGTCTCAAACCTGGCAGTTGTCACCATTCTTGCCCTGGGTGGTCATTATGTCGTTCTTGGTTCACTTTCCCTGGGTAATTTTGCCGCGTTCAACAGCTATCTGGTAATGCTCATATTCCCCGTAATGATGATCGGTTTTATGAGTAACATAATAGCATCAGCCACTGCTTCATACGGCAGGATAAACAAGGTCCTGGATGAACCGCCGCCGGCAGAACCGGGAACAGTCAGATCGGATATAAGGGGGGATATTGTGCTGAAAAACGTATCATTAAACTATGATGGGAAGCCAATACTGAAAAATATTTCATTATCTGTCAGGGCCGGCAGCAAGTGTGCCATAATCGGCCCTACAGCTGCAGGCAAGAGTCAGTTGCTCTATCTTCTTTCAAACCTTATATCTCCCGATTCCGGCATTATTGAATTTGATGGGATTTCAATTGAAAAATATTCAAGGGAAGTATTTCACAAACAAATTGGCTTTGTATTTCAGGACAGCATAATCTTCAACCTCAGCCTGAGGGAAAATATAGCGTTCAATGATTCCGTGACCCAAGAGTCACTCCAAAAAGCAATCGAAACGGCTGAGCTGCAGGATTTTATAGAATCTCTGCCTGAGAAGCTCAATACAATCGTCACTGAAAGAGGAACCAGTCTGTCGGGAGGCCAGAGGCAAAGGATTATGCTTGCGAGAGCCCTGGCTATGAATCCGGTTGTATTACTGCTCGACGATTTCACATCGAGGGTCGACAGGAAAACAGAGGACAGGATCCAGTGCAATATCCAGGCCAACTACCCTGATCTTACACTCCTGTCGGTTACCCAGAAGATAGCGCCGGTGAAACATTATGATCAGATAATACTTCTTATGGAGGGAGAGATAATAGCTTCCGGGAAGCATAAGGATCTGCTTGAAAGTTCTCCTGAATATATTCAGATCTACAGTTCACAAAAAAGCACCCGCCATTATGAATTATGATCTGAGTCAGGCAACTGATAAAATGCCGGGGAAACTCCCGGTGCTGGCATCACTCAGGAAGCTCATTTCAATAATCAGCGGGGAACGCCGCAACCTGATCATTGCATTCACAGCTATTTTCCTGAACGCGGGACTAAGTCTGGCGGGACCGTACATTGTCGGATATACAATAGATAATCATGTTCAGGCAAAAGATTATCACGGTGTTCTTCTTTTTGCCGGAATACTCCTGATAATGTATGTTCTTGCTTTTGCTGTAAACTATGCGCAGATGAGAATGATGGGCGGCATAGGTCAGCGTATGCTTTTCAGCCTCCGGAATTCTGTTTTCAATAAATTGCAGGAACTTCCTCTCGATTTTTTCAACCAGAACAAGGCAGGCGACCTTATTTCGCGTATCAACAACGATACTGACAAGGTGAACCAGTTCTTTTCCCAGTCGCTGATGCAGTTCATTGGAAGCCTCATAACAATGACAGGCGCAGTGATACTTCTCCTGGCAATAAACCTGCCCCTTGGAGTTGCAGCGCTTTCGCCTGCAATCCTGCTTTGGATATTTACCAGAAGTGTCTCTCCCTGGATCAGGAGGAAGAACGAGGCAAGCCTTGTAAGTCTGGGTAATTTGTCTGCAGAAATTCAGGAGAGCCTGGCAAATTTCAGGGTGGTGGTTGCCTTTGACAGACGCGATTATTTCCGCAAACGGTTCGCAGAGGTTAACAACGATAATTACAAAAAGTCAGTGCAGGCTGGTATTGCCAATACTATACTGACCCCGGTCTATACTTTGGCATCAAATGTCGGTCAGCTCATAGTACTTTCCCTTGGCATATGGCTTATAATCAAGGGATATTTCTCAATAGGATTATTAATAAGCTTCATCGCCTACATATCCAACTTTTATAATCCCTTGCGGCAGATGGCCGCCCTTTGGGCCAACTTTCAGCTGGCACTGGCAGCCTGGGACAGGATCTCGCATCTTCTGTCATTTGAAAATAACCTTGAGGTAATAGATGACAGGAGTAATGACCGAAATGCACCCTACCTGCATTTCAGGGATGTCTCATTCAGTTATCCCAACGGCAAAGAGGTGCTCCACAATGTCAGCTTTGATCTCCGGAGAGGCAGGACTTATGCTTTTGTCGGACCCA
>ERZ1645192.1992-NODE-1992-length-16950-cov-5.729151_pt1 | contig 16950 bp, 17 predicted proteins | sample MGYA00575354_ERZ1645192 | MGnify/ENA primary metagenome ERZ1645192 (study PRJEB40844, sample SAMN11349763) | freshwater sediment metagenome | isolation source: river sediment | host: Sediment | place: India: Faizupur Khadar , New Delhi | collected 2017-02-21 ... | reverse complement strand
ATACTCGTTGGACCAGCCGGGGATGGACAGGCGCAGGGCCTGGGGCAGGATGATGACCCGGATGGCCATGGAGTCGGACATGCCCAGGGCGCGGGCGGCCTTGAGCTGCCCCTTGGACAGGGACAGGATGGACCCGCGGAAAATCTGGGACTGATAGGCCCCGCTGGTCATGCCCAGCACGATGGTCGCCGCGGCCACGGCCCCCAGGTTCAGTCCGATGAGATTGAACAGGCCGAAATAGAAGAGAAAAAGGAGCACGAGGATGGGCACGCCGCGAAAAAACCAAACATAGGTGTCGCAGATGAAGCGCACCGCTCTGCCGCCGTAGACCTGACCCACGGCCAGGGGCACGCCGATGAAAAGCCCCAGGAACATGGCGCCGAGCACCGCGGTGACGGTGACGGCGGCACCCTCTATCACGAAAGGCAGGGCGTCGAGGAGGACAGTCAGGGTTTCGTTCATGTCCGGGGTGGGTCCTGCAGGGCCGGGCAGCGGCAAAAAAACGGGAAGGCCGGGACATCGCCGGGCCTTCCCATGGATTCATGCGGTGCCGGGCCTACTTGTTGAGGTGCTTGGCGATGAGCTGTTCCCAGTAGGGATCGGCCCTGAGCATCTCGAAGCCCTTGTTCAGTTTGTCGAGCAGGTCCTTGTCTTCCTTGCGCACGGCGGCGCCGAATTCCTCGACCTCGCCGAAGGTGCCAATGATCTTAACGGGCTTCTTCTTTTCGGCGTCGCGGGCCGGTGGGTAGTTCATGCCGGCGACTTCGATGCGGCCGTTGACCAGGTCCTCAATGGCCATGGGGGCTGAGTCGTAATACTTGATGGTGAACTTCCAGCCCTGCTTTTCCTTTTCCTCGGCCATCCACTTGGCCTCGGAGGTGCCGGCCTGCATGCCCACGGTCACGTCCTTGCCGTAGATCTCCTCGGCCTTGAGGGCGGAGTCCTTCTTGGTCACGAAGACGTTCTTCACTTCCCAGTAGGGGGCGCTGAAGTTGACCTTCTCGGCGCGCTCCTTGGTGATGGTCATGCCGGAGCAGATGAAGTCGATCTTCTTGGCCAGCAGGTTGGGGATGATGCCGTCCCAGTCCACGGGCATGTGTTTGACCTTGAAGCCCATCTTGGCTGCGATCCAGTCCACGGCGTCCACGTCGAATCCGCTGGGCTTGCCGCTCTGGTCCACATAGGCGAACGGGGGATAGTTGGCGTCTATGCCGTTGATCAGAACTTTTTCCGCAGCCAGGACATTGCCGGCAACCATGCACACCAGACAGGCGATCAAAAAGGCAACGCGTTTCAACATGCTTCCATCCTTTTGAAAACGTTTGACAAAAGAGGGCCACTCCAGAACAAGAACATACATCAGTGGGCGGGCCGAATTACCGGCCGGCTGACAGGAGGCTTTTGACCGATGCCGCCCAGGCATCCGACACAGCCTGCGCTGCAACCAGCACAGCTGGTATCTTTATTTCCCGAAAATCGCAATGTTCCCGAACCAAGCCGAATTGTGATGGAAAATCAAAAAAAAGCATATTGCTATGCGCTGACAGCGGTTTGTCTTTGGTCCACGGTGGCCACGGCCTTCAAGCTCTCCCTGCGCCATCTGGGCCCGGAACCCCTGGTTTTCTATGCCAGCCTGACCTCGGCGGTGGTTCTGGGCGGATTCCTCTTGGCCCGAGGCCGGGCGGGCGAACTCAAGGCCCTGTCCTGGACTGATGCGTACCCCTCCCTTCTGCTCGGCGCATTGAATCCCTGCCTCTATTATCTCATTCTGATCCGGGCCTACGATCTGTTGCGGGCCCAGGAAGCCCAGGCCATCAACTACACCTGGGCCATCACCATGAGCGTTCTGGCCATACCGATTCTCAAGCAGCGCATCCACGGACTGCAGTTCGCGGCCATCGGCCTGAGCTATTGCGGTGCGCTCATCATCTCCACCCATGGCGATCTGCTTGGATTCCATATGGAAAGCCCACGTGGCTTTGCACTGGCCATGGGCAGTACGGTCGTGTGGGCCCTGTTCTGGATTTTTGGAATCAGGGACAACCTGGATCCGACATTGCGCCTGTTCATGAACTTCTGCTGCGGCGTGGTCTACACCGGAATCTGGGCACTCTTGCGGGGGATTCCCTTGACCCCAAATGAGCCGGGCCTGCTGGGCGCGATCTATATCGGCATTTTCGAGATGGGGGTGACCTTCGTGCTGTGGATGAAGGCCCTGAAGCTTTCCCGCACCGCCGCCCAGGTCAGCAACCTCATCTATCTGGCCCCCTTTCTGTCCCTTCTCATCATCCATTTTTTGGTCGGGGAGGCCATTCTCCCCTCCACCCTCGCCGGGCTGGCGTTCATCCTGGGCGGTACTGCCACCCAGAAGCTGGCGGACAGGAAGAACCAAAACAGAACCTGAACGAAGAAAGCAGCAATCATGCGCCGAAAAAACCTGCTTTCACATCTGCGGGAATCTCTGTTAAAGATGAAGAACATCTTCAATGCATTGCCGGGAGCCCGAGCATGACCACCCCACACCCCTCTTCCAATGTGCAGCTGCTGTCCCGCAACCCCATTTTCACTCCTTCCATGAACGTCTGGGGCTACGAGATCCAGACGGCGGCCCATGTGGCGGCGGATGCACCGCCAGAACCCGACCAGCCCCGCGTCGGCAACGCCGTCATTTCCGGAAGTTTCGTTGGTCTGAACGCGATCCTGGCTCGCAGCAAAAAGCTTCTCTTGGCCTACAGCGCGGACCAGCTGCATAGCCAGATCCCGCGGGCCCTCCCCCCCAAATCATCCATCGTGCTGGTCCCGCCAGAAAGCCAGGGAAGCCCTGGCCTGCGCAGCGCATTGGAACAGCTCGCCGCTGAAGGTCACGGCATCGCACTGGACTGGGACAAGGAGGTCACGCCACACGCTGCTATCTTGGGGGCAGCATCCTTTATTTGCCTGACCAGCCCAGACCAGGCCAGAACGGCTGAACTGGCCACGATCCTGGCCCTCGGCAAAACCTGCATTGCCCGCCATGTGCACAGCAGGGAAGCGCTCCATCGCCTCAAGGGCCACGGGGTGGGCCTGTTCCAGGGCCGTTTTTTCAAGGATGCGGAAATCATCCCGGGCAAGAAGCTGTCCTCCCATCAGAACTCCCGTCTCGACATCATGAATGCTGTCATGCAGGGCGGGGACGACCTGGACAGGCTGGTCCAGCCCGTTCAATCCGACGTCAGTTTAAGCTACCGTCTTTTGTCCTACCTCAACTCACCGTCCTTCGGATTTGTCCGTAAGATCAGCACAATCCGCCAGGCCATCGCCATGCTTGGCTGGAGCCATGCCCGCAACTGGCTGTTGGCAGTCCTCCTGGCCGACATGGCCCAGGGAGACCAGCAGAACGAACTCCTGCATCTTTCCCTGCAGCGCGCAAAATTCCTGGAACAAATGGTGCAGACCTACGATTACTGGGGATTCAAACCGGAGGAGATGTTCCTGTTGGGAACATTCTCCCTCTTGGACGTCATCCTGGGCGTGTCCATGCAGGATGCGCTGGCCTTTCTGCCCTTGAACGACACCCAGAAAAGAGCCCTGTGCGGCGACAAGACCAGCGAATACGCTCCTTTTCTGACCCTCATGGCCGCCTTCGAGGACCAGGATCAACGGCAACTGGACAAACTGGCTCTGGATTTGAACATCAATCCCGATGCTGCCCGACACATGTTCCATGCATCAGGCGCCTGGGCTTCCTCCGTGCTGGAGGCCACGCCCGGCGCCTGATGCAGCCCGCTATGGCAAGGGAGCAACCTTCCAGATGTTCCGGGCATATTCCATGATCGACCGGTCGCTGGAAAACTTGCCCATGTGCGCAGTGTTCAGGATGGACATCCGCGTCCAGGCGCGGGTGTCCTGGTAGGCCTGTTCGACCTTGGCCTGTGTGGCCACGTAGTTTTCATAGTCGGCCAGGACCAGGTAATAATCCCCCTGAGCCAGCAGGGAATCAACAATGGGCCTGAACAGGTTGGGCGCTTCAGGCGAAAAATAACCTGTGGCGATCATGTCCAGGGCGTTTCTCAATTCCAGCGAATTTTCGTAGACCTGCCAGGGATTGTAGCCGCTGGAACGCAACTGGACCACTTCGTCCTCGGTGTGCCCGAAGAGAAAGAAGTTTTCTTCCCCGACCATTTCCCGGATTTCGATATTCGCCCCGTCCAGGGTGCCGATGGTCAGCGCCCCGTTCAGGGCGAATTTCATGTTGCCCGTCCCCGATGCTTCCATCCCGGCCGTGGAAATCTGCTCTGAAAGGTCCGCGGCGGGGATGATCCGTTCGGCCTGGGACACGCAGTAATTGGGCAGAAAAACCACCTTCAAGACGTTGCCCACGGCATGGTCCGTGTTGACCATCTGTCCCACCGCATTGATGAGCTTGATGATGAGCTTGGCCTGAAAATATCCTGGCGCGGCCTTGCCGGCAAAAAAGACCGTGCGGGGAACGTGCTTCTCACCGCTTTCCTTGCGGATGCGGTTGTAGAGCGTGATGACGTGCAGGATGTTCAAAAGCTGGCGTTTATACTCGTGAATGCGTTTGACGTGCACGTCAAACAGGGTGCCGGGATTGATACCCACCCCGAGCTTGCGCAGCACATACCGGGCCAGGAGCTTTTTGTTGCGCGTGCGCACCTCCTGCCAACGCAACTGGAACTGCTCATCGTCGGCGAATTCGGCCAGCCCTGCCAACTGGTCCAGATCGTAGACCCAGCCCTGGCCAACGGCCGATGAAATCAGTTCCGCAAGGGCCGGATTGGCCTGCAGGAGCCAACGCCGCGGTGTGATGCCGTTGGTCACGTTGGTGAATTTGCCCGGATAGAGGGCATGGAAGTCCCGGAACAGCCTTGTCTGCAGAATCTGGGAGTGCAGTTCGGCCACGCCGTTGACCGTATGGCTTCCGATGATGGCCAGGTGGGCCATGCGGACCTGCTTCTCCTGGCCCTCGGCAATGATGGAAAGGGAACGGAGCAGGTCGGTGTTGCCGGAAAAACGCTGCCCCACATCGTCCAGAAAACGCTGGTTGATCTCAAAAATGATCTGCATGTGCCGAGGCAGAATCCGGCCCACAAGGTCCACGGACCATGTTTCCAGGGCCTCGGGCAGGACTGTGTGGTTCGTGTAGGCAAAGGTCTGTCTGCAGATGTGCCACGCCCTTTCCCAGGTCAGGGCCTCCTCGTCCACCAGCAGGCGCATCAGTTCCGCAATGCTGATGGCCGGGTGGGTGTCGTTGAGTTGAACCGTGACCTGGTCAGGAAAACAGTCGAAGGAGGAGTAGTTGTTCTTGCGGAATCGTCGCAGGATGTCATGAAAGGTGGCCGCGACGAAGAAATACTGCTGGCTGAGGCGCAGCGCCTTGCCGCGTGGGCTCTGGTCGTTGGGGTAGAGAACCTTGGAGATGTTTTCGCTCTCAACCTTGGCCTGCATGGCACCGATGTAGTCACCGCGGTTGAAGTATTCAAGGTCGAAATCCCGGCTGGAAATGGCCTTCCACAAACGCATGTTGGTCACATGGTCGTTGTGATAGCCGGGGATCATGATGTCGCAGGCCATGGCCATGACCGTCTCCGTGTCCACCCAGCGGAAACGCTGATGCCCTGCACTGTCTTCGTACGCCTCGCTGCGTCCAAAAAAATGCACCGTGAACATGAAATTCCCGCGCCGCACCACCCACGGCGAGTCCTGGCGCAGCCAGTTATCGCTTCCTTCCTGCTGATAGCCGTTGACGATGGTTTGATAGAAAATCCCATAGTCATAGAGGATCCCATATCCGTAGCCGGGAATCTTGCAGGTGGCCATGGAATCCATGTAGCAGGATGCCAGACGACCCAGGCCGCCATTGCCCAGACCAGGGTTCCATTCCTCTTCCAGCAGTTCGTCCAGATCCATGCCGAAATCCCGGACCGCCTCCCGGCATTCGTCCTCGATCCCCAGGGACTGGATGTAATTCATCAGGAATCTGCCAGGGAGAAATTCCAAGGACATGTAGTACACACGCTTGGTGATGGAATCATAATAGGAACGCTGTGTCTCCAGCCACTTTTCCACAAGCCGATCCCGCACGCTGTAGCACAGGCCCAGGTAGTAGCGCTCTTTGCGCGGAGGGAAGGGATCACTGCCAAGGGTCAGGGCCACGTGTCGCTGGATGTCGTTCTTGAGGGTCTCGACGATTTGGTTCTGTTCCGCTGTGGTCATCATGCCTCCTTCACTGTCTATTAAAAAAATCATAGCACACGAACGCACCAAGGCAAACCCGGACCTTTACAGCCCGAACGGACAGATTAGAGAGAGAAAAACAAGGAGAACGCCATGATCTCGAACCGAAGGCTGACAGGCTTGTGGGTACTGATCTTCCTTTCACTGCTCTCCTGTCCACGCCAAGGAGGCGCCATGGAAAACATGCCCAAGACAGAGCACGAGTGGCGGCAAGCCCTGACCCCGGAACAATTCCATGTCCTGCGCCAGAAGGGGACGGAGCCGGCCTTCAGCGGAAAATTCCACGATCATCATGCCACCGGAACCTATGTCTGTGCTGGATGCAAAACCCCCCTCTTCCATTCCAGTGCCAAATTCGATTCCGGGACCGGGTGGCCCAGCTTCTTTCAGCCCGTGAATCAGGACAATATCGACCTGCACGAAGACACCTCCTGGTTCATGGTCAGGACGGAAGTGCTCTGCAAGGTCTGCGGCGGACACCTGGGCCATGTCTTTCCGGACGGTCCACCCCCGACAGGGCTGCGCTACTGCATCAACTCCCTTTCCCTGGATTTCCGGCCAGAACCATGACGCAGGCCGGCGACCAGCCACGCCCCAAAACGCGTGCGCACCCTGGATCGTTGATGAACGTCCTGATCTGGTCTCCTCGGCAGTTTGCTGCCCCGGGCAGAACAGATCAGAGCTGGCGGCTTCATGGCATGTTTGATTGGAGCGTGATCGTTTCCCCGGCCACCATGAACTTGCCCCTGCCAAGGTGATGGATCGTCTGCGGGTTTCTGACTGCAGGGTCGATCCACGCCGCGATGACTTCGAGAACGAACAGGCAGTATCGTTCCACCATCCCCGTATCCGCCACCCGGCACTCGAGGCTGGCGTAGCACTCCGCGATGAGCGGCGCGCTGATCTGTCTCGCGGGTTCGGGTGTGAGATGAAACGCGACGAACTTGTCCAGGTTTGCCCCGGAGGAGTTGCCGCAGGCCACGACCTTGTCCGCCATCTGCACGGTGGGAATGTTGATGGCGCACTCGTTGCTCATCCGCAGCAACCCGAAGGAGTGATTGCGATCGCTGATGACACACCCCACCAGCGGCGGCTCGAACTCCATCATGGAGTGCCACGACATGGTCATGACATTGGATCGCCCCTCCCAGAGGGTGGTAAGCAGGACCACGGGTCCGGGCTCGAGCAGCCTGTAGACCTCGGACAACGGCAGCGCTGTTTTCGACATACTGGACTCCCCTGCCAGAAATGATGCACAACCTGCCTCCCGCGTATCCGGACAAGCTGGCTTTTGGAAGCAGCGATTTTCCACACCGCATCGCCCATCAAGGACTCCGGCACGTGTGCACGCTGGACCTTAATAAAATTATCAATTTAAATTAAATAGATAAGCGTTAAATGTGCATCATGGACATATTTTTCAATGCCGTTAGTGGATATTTTTCGTATACTGTTTAGCAAATGAATCGCATTCCAGATCCCGCCCAGGTGAAATGCCGGATCTGAGGACAGGAGGTTGATGATATGAAATGGCAGGGAAGGGAAGAAAGCGCCAATGTGGAGGATCGCCGGGGGCGCATCATCAGGGCCGGAGGGGTCGGAATCAGCGGCCTCGGGCTGGTTGTGGCCGTAATCTACATGCTCATGGGCGGCAATCCGCTGGATCTCCTGCAGATGACCCAGCAACAGCCCGCACGCTATGAAGAGTTCCAAGGCAATTACCAGGAAACCCCGGAAGAGATGCAACTGCGGAAATTTTCCGCTGTTGTCCTGCGCGAGACAGAACACGTGTGGCACGATGTGTTTGCCAAAACCGGCCGCCGTTACGAAGAGCCTACCCTGACCATCTATTCAGGAAATGTGCAGTCGGAATGCGGGGTCGCCTCTGCCGGGTTCGGCCCATTCTACTGTCCCCTGGACAAAAGGATCTACCTCGACCTCAATTTCTACAATGAGATGCGCCACAAGTTCAACGCTCCCGGTGATTTCGCCATGGCGTACGTCATCGCCCACGAAGTCGGACACCATGTGCAGAACCTGCTGGGCATTCTCGGGGAATTCCATTCCCTGCGATCGAGGGTAAGCCAGGAAGAGTTCAACGCATACTCCGTCAAACTGGAACTCCAGGCGGACTACCTTGCCGGGGTGTTCGCCCACTATATCCAGAACAAGAACCTGCTGGACCAGGGTGATTTCGAAGAGGCCATGACAGCGGCCAGCGCAGTAGGCGACGACACCATTCAGAAAAAGACCCAGGGATATATCATCCCGGAAAGCTTCACCCATGGCACGTCCAAGCAGCGCATGGGCTGGTTCAGAAAGGGTTTCGAAGTGGGAGACCTGTCCCAGGGGGATACGTTCCGGTGAAGTCAGTACCCTGATTTTTGGGTGTTCGTCGCAAGAGGTGCGTTCGTCCTCTGCAACATCTGACGGCCTCGAGAAAAAAGATTCCGGATCAAGGGGAGCGCATGAAGAGATCATTTGTCCTTTCTCTCGTTCTGATTTTTCTCTCGGCCGTCTGCTGTTTTGCCAATCCCCCGGACACGCTGGACATCCATCTCTTCTATGGGGAGGGCTGTCCCCACTGCAAAAAGGAGGAACTCCATCTCCAGCTTCTGGAAAAGAGGTTCAGCAACCTGAAAGTCCACAGGTATGAAGTCTATTACAACGACAGCAACATGGAGCTGTTCCGCAGGATAGCCAAAAGCATGGGAGCGGATGTGAGCGGGGTTCCTTTCCTGGTGGTCGGGAACGAATACGTTGTGGGCTTCGATGAAACCACAACGCCGGGGATCATCACCGCAAAAATTGAAAAATGCGTGGCGAGTGCCTGCCCAGACTCTTTTCAGATCACGCTTGAAGGAAGGGAAAAAACCGACCTGGACCTGAATGCCAACGCAACGCCTGCGGAGTCCTCCTCCGCACAAAAGGAAAAAATCATCCGCATCCCGCTGCTTGGAGAGATAGACGTCTACTCCTTCTCGCTTCCGATGCTGACCATTGTGATGGGGTTTCTGGACGGATTCAACCCCTGCGCCATGTGGACGCTCCTCTTTCTGATCAGTCTACTGCTGGGCATGAAAGACAAGAGGAAGATGTGGATCCTGGGCACGGCATTCATCGCTGGATCAGCCCTGGTCTATTTCCTGTTCATGGCTGCCTGGCTCAACCTGATCCTGCTTCTGGGCCTTGTGCTGTGGATCCGGATCACCATCGGTATCCTGGCGCTAGGCAGCGGGATGTACAGCGTCAGGGACTTCTGGGTGAACAAGGAGGGGACGTGCACCCTGTCCGGCAATGTACGGCGTCAGCAGATCTACGAAAAAATAAAGGCGATCATCAACCAGCACAGCTTTGTCCTGTCCCTCTGCGGCATCATCCTGCTGGCCTTTATGGTCAATCTGATAGAAATTGTCTGTTCGGCCGGATTTCCGGCCATCTACACCCAGGTACTTTCCCTGAACGAGCTTCCGTTGTGGAAGTACTATGCCTATATTGTCCTGTACATCGTCTTCTTCATGATCGACGACTTCTTTGTCTTCGTCACCGCCATGATCACCTTCGAGATCACCGGCATGACCACAAAATATGTCAGGTACGCCCGGCTCATCGGCGGGCTGACCATGCTGATGATCGGCATCCTGCTCATTTTCCGCCCGCAATGGCTCATGTTCGGCTAGGCCGGACCAGGAATTGCTGACTGGCTGGTGGGCCCTGTCAGGACATCTCCGGCCAGGAAAGTCTCCCTGCGATGAGATCGTCTTTGCGGGCCTTGGACAGGGACTTGATCCAGCGCTCCAGGGCCAGAGCGGAGGATTTCCGTCCGACATGCAGCGAAAATGCAAGCGCCAGCGGCTTCCTGCCGCGCAGGTATTTCGCGGCCCTGGGTCCGCCCGATGCGTGCTCGGCCAACCGCCTGTCCACGTCGGTGGTGATGCCGGTGTACAGGCTCCCGTCGCCGCAGCGCACAATGTACACGAACCAGTCCGACACGGCTCATGCCGACAGGGTCTGCAGCACGGAGAAGAAATGCAGAGTGCTCCCTGCAACGACGAAAAGATGCCAGATGGCATGACTGTACGGCAGGCGCTTCCAGACATAAAAAATGACGCCCAGGGTGTAGGCCATCCCGCCCAACGCCAACAAGGTCAGGCTCGACGTTGATAGGGTGGACGCCATGTCCCGCATGACCAGGACACACAGCCAGCCCATGCCAAGGTAGATGGTCAGCGACAGGCGTTTGAAACGGTACACGCAACAGCATTTGAGCACCACCCCGACCACGGCCAGACCCCAGATGACCCCGAATATCGTCCACCCCACCGTTTCGCGCAGGCTGACCAGCATGAACGGCGTGTAGGTCCCGGCGATGAGCAGAAAAATGGCACTGTGATCCAGGGTTTTCAGGATGCGTTTGGCCCGGGGCAGAGGGATGGCATGATACAGGGTGGACGCCAGGTACAGAAGGATCAGTGTCGAACCGAAAATGGAAAAACTGACCACGTGCCAGGTGTTGCCCTCGGATACGGCTGCGACGATGAGCACCACCAGGGCGGCAATGGCCATCCCCATGGCGACGGCGTGGGTGATGCTGTTGGCGATCTCCTCGCCGGGCGTGTACTGCGGAACGAATTTCTCCACCATGTTCATGCCTCTGGCCTCCTCGATCATGATTCAATTCACGACACGGGATTATCCCCGACCGACTCGCGGTAGGAATTGTCCACCTCCGCCGCAAAGTCGTTGATCCAATGGATCCTGTCTGCGCGACACTGCAGCTCCGAGGACACGCCATCCCGAAAGACCACCAGCTCGATGCTCTTCCCCTGCTCGGAAAGATGCTCGATGGCGTCGAGCAGGTCCGCATCCCCTGAAGACAAAAGCAGGCTGTCGTAATTGCGCTGGTGGACGAGGGACAACGTGGCGATGCCCACGTCCACGCCCTTCTGGATCTCGTTGAAGACCCTGTGCGTCACGTCCCCGTTCTGGTTCTGGCATTTGAGCTGCACCTTCTGCCCGCATTCCTCGCAGTAGGCCTTGTCCGCTCTCTGCTGCCGCAGGCTGTAAAACTTGGTGATGATCTTGGGGCCGAAGGGGGGACCGCTGCGCAACCAGCGATGGAAATTATCCTGGGCATCGCTGGGCGGATTTGGCGAGGAATTGAGATAGTAAGCCCGCCAGATGGAACCGCTCAGTTCCAGATACTGGCGCAGCTTCAGGTAGCTGAACTCATACCCGCTGCGCACACTGTGGCGCGCGTTGAAAAGATATCCGGCATCGATCAGCCAGAGCCTGCGTTTCTCAGTCATGCATCCCCGTGACGATTGGAATTGCAACCGCACACACCTAAGCGGTGAATGTCGGACCGAACCTCTCCCCAGTCAGGCACATGCCCCCCCCGGGGGTGACCACGAAGGTGTTCTCCGTCCCGACCATGCCCAAACCGTCGATGCCGATCTTGGGCTCCAGGGCTAACACCATGTTTTCCTGCAACGGCTGTTCAAACGAGGGAGCGATCACCGGCCATTCATCGATGGCCAGGCCAATACCGTGTCCCAGAAAACCGACCTTGTTGCTGCCCAAACCCATGAAACCCTCGCCCATATTGTTCTGCAGCACGATCTTGACGCATGCGCGGTACAATTCCGCCGGAACAGCCCCCGGCACCAGACGGCTGGCCAGGAATTCCTGGATCTGCAAGCAGAAATCCTGGGCCCGGTCGGCCTTCTCTGGAATGCAGGTTTCGTCCTGCCAATAGATCTGGGTCTTGTCCGTATGATAGCCCTCCAGGCAGAATCCGCAGTCGATGGCCAGGGGCTCCCCCTTCTGCCAGACCTTCCCGGCGTAGCCCATGAACGGCAGAACCGGATGTGTCCCACGCAGGCCCAGGGGGCCGTTGAACACGCTGGGGTAGTTGGCCGAATCCCCGGCCGAGACATGGCCGAGGAAAATCTCCTCTCCCGGATTCTGCATGCGCATCATGCCCTGATGTCCGTACTGATAGAACGCATCCCACACGGCCAGGGCGATCTCGCGCTCGGTCATGCCCGGGTGGATGAGTCCCGGCAGGGTATCGTTCAAAGCCTGGTCGTGACGGGCCCCGGCCAGACGCATCTTGTCCAGTTCCCAAGCGGTTTTGACGGCCCTGGTCCAGTTCAATGCCGCGTCCCCGGACACAAAGTCTGCACCCGGCAGTTTGGAGCGCAGAAGCTCACCCATGGACCAGGACAGTCCCGTCATTTCCACGGCCACCTGTTCACCCAATGGCGAACCGGCCTCCTGGAGAAGGCCAGGCAGCTGCGCATACGATTTGTATTCCAGAATGAGGGAGAGAGGGGAGTCCAGCCGGGAGCGCTGCAGGCCTTTGCGGCACAGCAGGATCGGTTCCCCTGCCATGGGCACCCACAGGACCCCATTGGCCCATGACCCGCTCAAATAGTAGATGCCCAATCGGGAAAAAACCAGCAAGCCCGAAGCATTGGGGCACTGGGACTGCAAATGCCCCCGCAAACGGCCAACACGATTCTGGACCTCCGCCAGAGGCATCTGCTCCAGGGAAACGAAATTCACTGCTCCACCTCGCACAGGGTATAGTCCATGGTTCTTCGTCTGGGAGTGAAACCGGCCCGTTCCACCAGTCTGCGCAGTTCCCGCTCAGGGAGTCGGAAATGGACGCCCGTGGCCGCGACCACATTCTCCTCCAGCATGGTCGAACCAAAATCATTGGCCCCCCAGAACAAGGCCAACTGGCCGACCTTGGGCCCCTGAGTGACCCAGGAGGCCTGGATGTTGTCGATGTTGTCGAGATAAAGGCGACAGAGGGCCAGGAATTTCAGATATTCGTGGGAAGAGGTTTCTGGCATCTCCATGCGCGTATTGCGGGGCTGGAAGGTCCAGGGGATGAAGGCCGTGAATCCTCCGGTGCGATCCTGCAGGTCGCGCAGGCTGTCCAGATGTGCGATGCGCTGTTCAAACGTCTCCCCCTGGCCGAACATCATGGTCGCCGTTGTCCGCATACCCAGGGAGTGGGCCGTCTCCATGACCGAAAGCCACTGCCCGGACGTGCATTTGCGCGGCGAAACGCGACGGCGCACTTCGTCCACCAGGATCTCAGCCCCGCCTCCTGGCACGGAGTCGAGCCCGGCCTCCCGCAAATCTGTTAAAATGTCCGCCACGGGCCGATGTTCGCGCTGGCTCAAAAACCAGATTTCAGAAGGGGAAAATCCGTGCACGGCCACCTGCGGGAAATGACTCTTCAGGGTGGACAGCAAGTCCGTATAGTAATCCAGGGGCAGGTCGGGGTTCATGCCGCCCTGGAGCAGGATCTGGTATCCGCCCACGTCCACGGTCTCCTGGACCTTGGCCAGGATCTCCCCGGTGGGCAGGACATAGCCGCCCTCTTCGCCCGGGCTTTTGAAAAACGCGCAGAACGTGCAGCCCGACACGCAAACATTGGTGTAATTGATGTTTCGATCCACAATGTATGTCACGATCCCCTGGGGGTGCATGGCCAGACGGCGCTCATGGGCCAACGCGCCCAGGGAGAAGACAGTGTGTATGTCCCAAACATAGCGGGCCTCATTCGCGTGCAGTCGTTTCATGGCTCTTCCTTCATGTACAGCGGGTTGGGCAAGTGCTAGCTTCTGGCCGGGCAGATGGTCAAGGCCCTTGTCAAACCTTGACCCTTGTGGTTCAAGACGGCCACACGAGGGAAATATGAGCATAACCGTATTCGACTGCCAGATGTGCGGACATTGCTGCCACGGCCAGGGCGGCATCGTGGTTTCTGCGCCCGAACGCCAACGCCTGGCAGAATATCTGGGCCTTTCTGAAGAGGATTTCTGCGCCACCTACACCCAGACCCAGGACAAGAAGCTGGTGCTGCGCAGCCGCGGGGACGGGTTCTGCATCTTTTTTGACGCTGTCACGGCCTGCACCGTCCATCCCGCCAAACCCGACGTCTGCCGGGCCTGGCCTTTCTTCAGAGGCAATCTGGTCGACGCGGTGAGCTGGGAAATGGCCCAGGACTATTGCCCGGGTATCCGTCCCGACACGGGTCACGCTGAATTCGCCCGCCAGGGTAGAGCCTACCTCATCGAAAACAAACTGACCAAAAACGGCCGCGAGGACGAGGCCAACGCCCTGCACCTTCCCGGACTGACGGACAAGGACTGATGCGCCTCTCCGAATGCCGAGCCCTGCTGGAAGTTCCGCCTGACGCCGACCTTGACGAGATCAAGGCCAGCTACCGCAAGCTGGCCTTCAAATACCACCCCGACCTGCACCCCGGAGACACCCGGGCGGCCCAGCGTTTCAGCCGTCTGAACCAGGCCTACGTCATCCTGAAAAAGAACCTGGATGACACCACCGACCCTTCCGGGAAAAAGGTGTATGACGCGGAAACCATCCGCCAGGAGGAGGAGGACAAGGTCAAGGGGGGGAAACCCCGGCGGCCGAGCGCCTTTTACGCCAGACAGGAGGAAGTGCTCAAAGACATCCTCAACGACCCGTTCGCCAAGCAGGTGTTCGAGGACATCTTCAGCAAGCTCAAGCGCGGGGTCGATCCCAACGAACCCCGGTCAGGAGAAGGCCAGGGCAAAACCCCCGGTCTCCAATGGGAGCGCCATCCGTTGAGTCTTGATCGGGGACGGAGTTTGGTCAAGGCCCTCAAAGATTGGGCCATGCGCCAGCTCGACGACCACCAGACCGTGCACATGCCGGCCCGCAATCTGATCCCCGGCACCACCCTGCTTGTGCAGATCAAGCACCGTTTTGACCCCGAGCCCAGAAGCATCGAAGTCACGCTGCCGCCCGATTTTGTCGTTGGCCGCCCCATCCGCCTGACCGGTCAGGGTCGCCGGATCGGCCAGTGGCGCGGGGATCTCTACCTCCTCCTTCTCGCCAGGTAGCCGGCCAGGCGGCATCGGCTGAATACGTCGGGTGTCCGCTGCAGCCTTCCTTGAGCACACTTGTGCGCCTTGTGGCCGGTCCTGATCTCACGCAAAAGGGATGGGCTGACATCAGTCGGACTAGCCCATGGGCTCCTCAAGCAAACTCTTGCCTGTCATCTCCGCCGGCTGAGGCAATCCCAGGATGTCCAGGATGGTCGGGGCCACATCCGCCAGTCGGCCATCCCGGACATGCACGTTTCTGGGCCCTACATAGACAAAGGGCACTGGGTTGAGGCTGTGCGCGGTTTTGGCATTGCCCGATTCGTCGAGCATGTCTTCGGCATTGCCGTGGTCTGCCGTGACCAGCAGGGTTCCCCCGAGGCGGGCCAACGCATCCACGACCAGCCCCAGGCATTCGTCCACCGCCTCGCAGGCCTTCACTGCCGCAGCAATGATTCCGGTGTGTCCGACCATGTCCAGGTTGGCGAAATTGCACACCACAAAATCATACTGCCCGGATTCAAGGGCATCCAGCAGGGTCCCGGTGACCTGCCGCACGCTCATCTCCGGCTTCAAATCATAGGTGGGCACCTCCTTGGGAGAAGGTACGAGTTTTCGCTCCTCGCCTGGAAAGGGCGTCTCCACGCCGCCATTGAAAAAATAGGTCACATGGGCGTATTTTTCCGTTTCTGCCGTGCGCAGCTGGCGTAGGCCGTTTTCCGAAACGACCTGTCCCAGGATGCGGTCCATGCTTTCTGGCGGGAAAAGGACCGGAAAATCAAAATTTTTGTCATAGCGGGTCATGGTCACGAAGCTGCTGAAGCGGACCCTTTTTCCGCGTGCGAAACCCGTAAACGCATCCTCGGTCAGGGCCCGGGTCAACTCTCGGGCACGGTCTGCCCGGAAGTTGTAAAAGAGCACCGCGTCACCGTCATTGATCAGGCCGGAAGGTGCGCCATCCCGCACTACCACCCGGGGCAGCACGAATTCGTCATTCTCCCCGCTGGCATAGGCGTCCTGAACCGCCTGTGTCGCGCTTTCAACCAGCAGGCCCTGACCCACGGTCAAGGCGTTGTAGGCCCGTTCAACCCGCTCCCAGCGCTGATCCCGATCCATGGCATAGTAGCGGCCAGTGACCGTGGCTATGCGCCCCACCCCCATGCGGGCCAGGGAGGCTTCGAGTTCCTCGACATACCCCCATCCGCTCCGGGGCGGGGTGTCCCGTCCGTCAAGAAACGCATGCACGCAGATGTCCGAGATCCCCTGGTTGGCCAGGGCCTGCACCAACGCCTCCAGATGGTTTAGCATGCTGTGCACGCCGCCATCGGAAACCAGCCCCAGGAAATGAACCCGGCCCGTGGCGGCCTTGGCCTTTGCAGCCAGGTCGAGGAGCGCAGGATTTGTGGCCAGGCTATGGTCTTCGATGGCCATGTTGATGCGCACGATGTCCTGGTACACGATGCGCCCGGCGCCGAGATTGAGATGACCCACCTCGGAATTGCCCATGAGCCCGGCGGGAAGGCCGACATCCAGCCCCATGCACTTGAGCTCCCCATGGGGATGCTGGGCAAACAGGCGGTCCATATGCGGGGTGGCGGCCAGGCTGACGGCGTTGCCCGGTCCTGACGCGGCCTTGCCCCAGCCGTCCAGAATAAGGAGTACGCAAGGTCTGGTCATGGCTGTGGCTCCGTCTCGTTTTCAGTCAGGGCAAAGGCTGGCGCCTTGGCATAGAGTCCCTCCACGTTATACAGGGAACGCACCTCTTCCTGAAAAATGTGGACGATGACGTCGTTGCAGTCGACCAGCACCCATTGACCGTTGC
>ERZ1645192.1990-NODE-1990-length-16958-cov-5.191564_pt1 | contig 16958 bp, 17 predicted proteins | sample MGYA00575354_ERZ1645192 | MGnify/ENA primary metagenome ERZ1645192 (study PRJEB40844, sample SAMN11349763) | freshwater sediment metagenome | isolation source: river sediment | host: Sediment | place: India: Faizupur Khadar , New Delhi | collected 2017-02-21 ... | reverse complement strand
AAAATAACTAAGAAAGATGCTAAAAGCTCTCAGGCTGCAGAATTCGTCGAGCAGGTTTTGGAGATTAAAACAAGTAAGTAATGTTATTCGAGATATTTAAAGAATCTATTCCACCTGAAATTACCATTAATATCTTTTGATGCGTAAATTATAACTGCTTTCCCGATAACCTCATCAATATCAACAAAGCCGAAATCTCTGGAGTCATAGCTGGTTAAAAAATTATCACCGAGAACGAAAAGTTTATTTTCAGGAACTATAAAAGTATCATAGAAAGTGTTTTCATCCATCATTATTTCTGTCGAATCTCCGACATTTTCCGATTCGTTATAAAGAATTCCGTCCACAAAAATGTTATCATCTATCATAGTTATCGACCGGCCTTCGACAGCCGCAACTCTCTTAACAAGGTTGTTCTCGCATTCCGGGTAATTCCTATTCTGAATTACGATAATATCGCCCTCCCTTATCTTCCTAAGAGGAGGTATCTTTGCGGAAGGTATAGAAAAACTTTTGTTTATAAAAGGAACAGTTATCTTGTTAGGTGTGTGCGTACCGAACACAAGTCTGTTTATAAGAAGAAAATCGCCGGGAAGGATAGTATCGGACATTGAGGCCGAAGTGACTTTATAAAATTCGAAAACAATTACTTTGCTGATCAGTATCAATAGCAGTATAACTAAAAATATTATATACTTAGATCTATTCATCAACTTTCAAAAGAGCCAGAAATGCTTCCTGAGGCAGTTCCACCGAACCGATCTGCTTCATTTTTTTCTTACCCTTTTTCTGTTTCTCGAGCAGTTTTCTCTTTCTTGAGATATCTCCGCCGTAGCATTTGGCTAAAACATCCTTTCTCAGCGCTTTAACTGTCGATCGCGAAATTATTCTTGAACCGATAGCAGCCTGGATAGCGCAGTCGAACATCTGGCGCGGGATTATGTCTTTCAGTTTCCTGCAGATCTTTTCGCCATAATGATAGGCTTTGTCCTTATGAATTATTGCGGCAAGGGCATCGACTTTTTCGCCGTTTAAGAGGATATCAAGTCTCACCATGTCGGTCGCCTGATAACCGGCCACTTCATAATCGAACGAGGCATATCCTCTCGAGATCGATTTAAGCTTGTCAAAAAAGTCGAATATTACTTCCGACAAAGGAAATTCATATTTTAAAACTACTCTGGTCTCGTCAAGATAATCGGTGCCTTTATATGTTCCTCTTCTTTCGAGTGAAAGCTTCATGATAGCGCCGATGTGCTCCGTAAGAGTAACTATCTGGGCATGTATAAAAGGTTCTTCAACGCGCTGGATGTTCTTGCTCATATCAAAATCTTTAGGATTGTTAACCACTTCCATTTCGCCTGAAGTCAAATAAACATTATATGTAACGTTCGGGAACGTGTTTATCACGGACATATCGTATTCGCGTTCTAGCCTCTCGTGCACGATCTCCATGTGAAGAAGTCCGAGATATCCCACCCTGAATCCGAATCCCAGGGCGGTTGAGCTTTCCGGCGTATATACAAGCGACGAATCGTTAAGTTTGAGTTTCTCAAGAGAGTCCTTCAGGTCGTCATAATCCTCGGTACTGACCGGGAATACGCCTGAATAAACCATGGGCTTAATATCCTGATATCCAGGTAAAGGAAGCTCGGAGCCGTTCCTGGCATAAGTTACGGTATCTCCGACCTTAATGTCTTTTGCGCTTTTTGTACCTGTTATAAGATATCCTACTTCTCCCGCGGAGAGAACATCCCTCTTAAACCTGTCAAGTTTCAAAATGCCGATCTCTTCAACTTCAAAAAGAGAATTCTGGTTGAACATCCTTATCTTGTCACCCTGTTTGATCGTGCCGTTCACAACTTTAATATAGGCTACTGCTCCTCTGAACTGATCGTACATTGAGTCGAAGATCAGAGCCTGAAGAGGGTTTTCATCTTCTCCCTGTGGAGGAGGAATAGCGGTAATAATTTTTTCAAGGAGCTCATCTACTCCAATGCCTGTTTTAGCGGAAGTATAAACTATTTCCGAATCGATGCATCCGATCAGATCTTTTACCTGCTTAGCCACATGTTCAGGTTGAGCGGCAGGCAGATCTATCTTATTTATAACCGGAATGATCTCGAGATCATGACCCATAGCCAGATACAGATTGGATAATGTCTGCGCTTCAATACCCTGAGAAGCGTCAACGACTAGGATCGCGCCTTCACAAGCTGCTATACTTCTTGAAACTTCATAGGTGAAATCCACATGTCCTGGAGTGTCGATCAGGTTCAGAATATAAGTTTTACCGTCTTTTGCGGTATAGCTCATAGTTACCGCATGCGATTTGATCGTGATCCCGCGCTCCTGCTCAAGATCCATATTGTCTAGCGTCTGATTTCTCATTTCGCGGTTCGTCAAAGTTCCGGTAATCTCTAATAGCCTGTCGGCAAGTGTCGATTTCCCGTGGTCAATGTGCGCTATGATGCAGAAGTTTCTTATATTGTCTTTCATTGATCCGCTTTCTAATTAGTTCGGCGCAAATATATAGATTTTAATCGTAAAAGTCAACAAACAAAAAGGACTGCATCCGCAGTCCTTTTTAAGGTTAAAATAAAAAATAATGTTATTTTTTCAGCGAGCTTTTTACAGCATTTTCAGTGTTCGGATGAGGAATATGTTTTTCTTCATAGATTTTTGTGATGACAGATCCGTCCTTATTGATCGTTACCAAAGTCCTTTTACCGCAGCTTCCGCAGCCCATATACTTTTTTTCCGGCGATTTGTGCAGTTCTCCGATCTCTTCGCCGCATGAAGCACACTTAATTCTTACCTTTTCTTTCATCATGATAAGACTCCCTGTTTGGTTTTAGGTGGAACGGATATTTGTAAAATATCTCTTCATAAGTATATAATACAAAAAAAACCGTCTGAAAACAAAGGAATTTATCATTATTCGTAATAAGTGATAGTTCTCTCAGTAATAAACTTAGGCAGCCATATTTTATTTTCAAGGCTTTTTTTCTCGAAAGCTGTTTTTTTGATCCAGTTCCCTGTGCCGTCATATTCGTACTCATATTTCAGGTAAAGCACAGGATCGTTCCCAGTCTCTTCGATCACATTCCCGGATGCGTCATATTTATATTCTGTAAATGAACTTTTCTCATCTCCCGCTTTTCCGGATCCCTGACCGATCCTGTATCCGTCTCTGCTGAATTTTTCCCATGAAATGTTTTCGACCCCGTCGGTAACGAAGATATCTTTCACGGTACGGTTGCCTTCTCCGTCGGTCTCAATTATAAATTTGTGGCTGTCGATCAATTCTCCTTCAGAATTGTAGAAGTTCTCCTCAGTCTTATTTCCGTCGATATCATAGCCGTAAAGCTCAATGTTTGAAATGCTGCCCTCAGAATTGTACAGGCAGGATTCAGTAAGTTTTCTGTCAATATATTTATATTTATATTTGCTTTCAAGAAGTCCCTGAGAATTGTAAATGGTCTCTTCGGTTACATTACCTTTAATGTCATAGCTGATCTTCTTGGTATTGTCCAGTTTGCCGTCAGGTCCGAATGCGTTTTCGATCTTATTTCCTTTGCTGTCATACATATTTTTTTTTGTGCTTAAGGGTTTGCCCTGGTGATCAAAATACTGCTCTTCCTTTATCATTCCGGTCGATTCAAATAATACTACGCTGCTTTTTCCGGTGATCTGGCCTTTAACTATCTCGCCGAACTTATCCTGAGCTTTATATGTCGTTTCCGACAGGGATCTGACGCTGCCTTTCAGGCCCATGATCTTAATGTCGTTCCAGAACGAATTCTCCGTTTGTTCTGAAGGAATAACTTTTGAAGTGTCGATGCTGAAAGAGTCTATCTTCAGGGTATCTACAAATAATGTGTCCACCTCGATAACATCGGTTATCAGTGAATCGACTTTCAGCGTGTCTATTACTATGCTGTCAGGTGTAACGGGCTGAACTTCGGGTTTGTCGGGTAAACTGTCCTTCTTTTCCGAGCATGAAAAAATAAATGCAAAAGTCAGCGTCATACCAAATAACGAGATTAACTGTCTTTTCATACCAGCTCCTTTTAAATTTAAACAAATCATTTTGAAATAATCCTTATAAAGAAAACCGCGCCGATAAGAGCGGTTATTATTCCCACAGGTACCTCTGCCGGCCACAGAATTATTCTTGATATCAGATCGCAGACAAGAAGTATAATTGCGCCTGTCATCAGAGCGGTCGGAAGCAGGATCCTGTAATTTCTTCCGAAGTATTTAGACGCTATATGCGGTGCGATTATACCTATAAAGCCGATCGGGCCGGTAAAAGATACTATCGAACTGATCATAAGCGAAGAAAAGACAAAAAGGTATTTTCTTGATCTGTCGATATTAACTCCTCTCGAAACAGATATTTCCTCGCCGATGAAGAGAAGGTTAAGATCATCCCTGAAATTATATATGGTGACAAATCCTGCTGCAAAGACGATCGCCGCGAAGAAAACGGAATTCATTCCGACTACATCCAGTCCGCCCATAGTCCATCTTGTGATCCTGACCGCGTTAGCCTGATCGGTAAGATACTGAATGAAAAGTATAAGACCGGAAAAGAAGAAATTGATCACAACGCCTGTAAGTATCATAGAGTTCGGGTTGAATTTTTTTCGGCCTGAAGAAGCGAAATATACTATTGATACCGATATCATAGCTCCCAGAAAAGCAGATACGGATGTCAGCGACATTCCCGTAAAACCGCTCACAGAGAAAAATGAAATGAACAGGGTTACCCCGAATGAAGCACCGCTCGCTGTACCCAATGTAAAAGGGGAAGCAATTGGATTTCTGAAAAGGGACTGAAATACCGCTCCGCACAATGCGAATGTTCCGCCTGCAAGTATAGCCAAAAGCGCGCGGGGAAGCCTTATTTTAAAGATAATATCATTTGAGATCTCGGATGAAAAAATATTCAGGAAAGAATTTATATCAGACCCGACCGCTAAATTCAAAATGAATGAGATTAAAAGGAAGAATGAAAGAACATATATTTTTTTTCTTTTTGATTTCATGTTCTAACAAAGACCGGTTTATTGTCTTCAGGATTTTTCAGTGATAAGAATTCTATGCCGAAAAGATCGCTCATATCCTTCGAATTAACGGCTGCGGAGTCTTTTAAAAACACTATGCGTCCCTTTTTAACCGCCATTATTCTGTCCGAGTATTTAAGCGCGTCGTTCAGATTATGTGTCACATTTATTACAGTTATATTTCTTTTTTTATGAATGTCAAAAATAAGTTCGCTTATCTGGTGATCAAAAAAAGGATCGAGATGCGTTACTGGCTCATCGAATAAGATTATGTCGGTTCCCTGCGCAAGAGCGGATGCAATAGCCACTCTCTGTCTTTCTCCCGAGCTCAGATCGCTTATTTTTCTTTTCGCGAATTCTGATGTAAAAGTGATTTTCATGCTGTCCCGTGTAATATCCATGTCAATTTTGTTTATACCTGCAAAAGCTGAAAAATACGGATATCTGCTGAACAGGATGAATTCTTCCGCCGTAAAATCGTTCGGCTGAAGCTGCCCTATGTATGTGATCTTCCTTGCGAGCTCCTTTTGTGAATACTCAGAAATGCTCTTATCGAAGATCTTTATCTCGCCGGAGCTTCTATCTATTATCCTGCACAGAGACTTTAAAATGGTGCTTTTTCCCGCACCGTTCGGCCCTATTATCGAAATATACTCCCCTCTGTATATATTGAAACTCACCGAATCAATAATTTTTTGTTCATCGAGTATAATTGTCAGATTGTCGGCTTTTATCATTTTACCAGCCTCACAATAAGGATCTCAGCGCATAAAAGCGTCAGTATAAGGATCAGAAGATGATTTTTCAGATCCCTGCTTTCAAAAGAGATCAGTTCCGTATCACCGTAATCGTTATTGGCAATTATCTTTGAGTTAAAATACTTTTTTATCATTTCGGTATAATCACCGAAATCTTCCCGTTCATAATTGACGGCTGTTTGGTTGAGAAAAACACCTTCATCGCTGTAAGATCTGTAGAATCCGGGCGATTTGAGAAAGAATTTTTTTGATAGCTCGCCATTTGCTTTATCCAGGTTTTTTCCCGGTTTTGTCAGGTAGAAGTAGCTGTCAGATTCGACTGAATCCCCTACTTTTTTTGAGAAATCGAATTCCGGTTCGCTTCCAACAAGGTACAAAAGAGAATTGAGTATGACAGGTACTGATATGCCGTTTTCAAGAATATTGGAGTTGTTTTTCTCAAGGCCCGTCGTAAGAAACAAGATACTGCCTCTTCCCAGCTTTTTTTCTAAAAAAAGCGGGTTCTTGGAGACAGTGATAAGATTTGTCCAGTTCTTGTTCAAAACTTTATAATAACTAAATATTTCAACGCTGTTCACGCCTGTAAAACTCTCTGAAAAAACATCACTGAAAACAGGATGTTTCATCTCTTCGATCCTGATACCCGCGTATGAATCCGTAAGTTTTTCATAGCCCGAGACCGGTGGAAACCCCAAAGAGCCGACCAGATTCGCGCTGTATTCAACCATGTTAAGCTTATCCCCGGCGGAAAAATATGCCGACCCTCCTTCAGCGACATAATTCTTAACAGAAGTAGCAGTGAATGAGCTGAAGTTCGATATGCAAGAGAAAAACAACAGACTGTAATCAGAAAATTTTACCGAGTTTATTGCTTCAGGAGCTATGACCTGAGGTATTAATACCGAATCAGGATTTGTACCTATAAGGCTTAGAATGTTCTTGATTGCTCTGGAGTCTTTATCTCCTATTAGAAGAATTTTCTTTTTTTCAAGATCATTTATAGTAAAATTATAGCTGTTATTCAGAAGGTTAGAATTTTCGTCGCTTATCGCGGCTGTTATCGCAGCTCCCGTATTACCCAGATCTTTAAGTTCGACATTGATCATTTTTGATCTCTCGCTTCCGAAAATGACATCCTGCGAATATATCTTCCGTCCGTCCTGATAAAGGTCAAGCCTTGTTTGCTTACCGCCTGCGGATGTTAAAGAAATACGCAAAAATGTTCTGTTGGAAATGATAACTGAATCAACCGATATGTCTTCTTTTCTGCTTTCGTCGGAAGAGAAAAGGATGGCGTGCCTGTTGTAATCGTTTTCAAAGGAAATATTCTCATCGGCATTTACATTTCCGTCCGTGAGAAGCAGAAGTATTTTATTTGTATTTGAGACATCATTGAAAAGTGAATCCGCGAATCCTGTAATTTCTCTCAAGGGTCGTTCTCTGCCGTAAATATTAACAGAATTGAGATATCTGAGGGCATCCTTTTTATTACCTTTGAATTTTTCACCGGGATCTGATGTCAGTATAAAGACTGTCGTATTTTCAGGAATACCGTTTATTGACCGGATAAGAATATTTCTCGCAGCGTCGAACTTTGTTGTTCCTCCCGATCCGTCCGCCATAGACGAACTGGTGTCAAGATAAAATACTGCCGAAGTTCTTTTTCCGGGATCAAAGTCCGTTCTGTCGCCAATAAAAGGACCTGCGAAGATAAGGATAATCAAGATGATCAGGATCGTACGGATTATCAAAAGGATAATATCTTTTATCTTAGTCCGTCTGTTAACATTTTTTGTCAGGTTCTTCAAAAGAAAAAGCGAACTGAATACCAGTTTCTTTGGTTTTTTTTTGAAAATGAGATAAATGATCAGCGGAAGTGCTGCCAGCGGCATCAGATAAAGATATTGAAGGTTCTCGAAATACATATCTTTTCGTTTTTTCTCTGAATTTAAGCCAAAGAAACAAAAAACACAACAGCGATATGAATATTTTTAATTAAAATATAATAAAAAAAATCTTGTATAAAAGGAATACGATAAATATATTAGCACAGCGATTTAAAGAAAAGCATGGGGTTATATAAATGAGCAATGAAAGAGATATACTTGACCTGAAAGCAAAGAACGAAAAAGCTGAGCTTGGAGGCGGTGCGCAGGCTATCGAAAAACAGCATGCCAAAGGTAAATTAACTGCGAGGGAGAGAGTAAATCTTCTTCTGGACAGGGATAGCTTTGAAGAGATAGACAAACTCCGTACTCATTCCTGCAGCGATTTCGGAATGGAGAAAAAGAAATTTTATGGCGACGGTATGATCACAGGTTACGGAACTATTCACGGGAGACTCGTTTTTGTTTACTCTTTTGATTTCACGGTCATAGGCGGAACATTATCTAAGACCGTAGGTGAAAAAGTGGCTAAGGTCATGGAAATGGCCGCAAAAGTAGGAGCTCCAGTAATAGGAATCAACGATTCGGGCGGAGCAAGGATACAGGAGGGTGTTGACGCACTGGCGGGATATACACATATTTTTATAAAAAACATTCTTTATTCGGGTGTGATACCGCAGATCAGCGCGATCGTAGGTCCATGTGCGGGTGGAGCGGTTTATTCTCCGGCGCTTACAGATTTTATATTTATGGTGAGAAAGACGGCATATATGTTCCTGACAGGTCCCAAAGTTGTCGAAGAGGTCACGCATGAGAAAGTGACCGATGAAGAGCTCGGTGGCGCGGATGTTCACGGAAAGAAAAGCGGTGTCACTCATTTTACGAACGATACAGAACAGGAATTATTTGAGGGTATAAGAACACTGGTTGGTTTTATACCGCAGAATAATACTGAAGATTCACCGGTGTCGCCATGCGATGACGATCCTTCGAGAATATGTCGGGAATTGAATACGATAATACCGGATAACCCGAATAAACCTTACGATATGAAACAGGTGATCAAAGATGTCGTTGACAACGGAGTATTCTTTGAAGTTCAGAAGGACTGGGCTCAGAACATTATCGTTGGATTTTCAAGAATGAACGGGAAAAGCGTAGGTATAGTTGCCAATCAGCCCAAAGTCATGGCCGGTGTGCTTGACAGCAACTCATCGGTAAAAGGTGCAAGATTCGTCAGATTCTGCGACGCTTTCAATATTCCTATCATAACATTTGAAGATGTGCCGGGATTTTTGCCGGGAACCGCTCAGGAGTTCGCAGGGGTCATTGACCACGGCGCAAAACTTCTATATGCGTATGGCGAAGCCACAGTGCCAAAGATCACAGTGATAACAAGAAAAGCATACGGCGGAGCATACTGCGTAATGAACTCAAAACAGCTCAGAGGCGATATAATATACGCATGGCCTTCAGCCGAGATAGCCGTTATGGGTGCTGAAGGAGCAAGCAAGATAGTTTTCGCAAAAGAGATAGCGGAAGCCGAAGATAAAGAAAAAATGCTTGCAGAGAAAGTCAAAGATTATAAAGAAAGGTTCGCAAATCCTTATGTAGCTACCGACAAGGGATTCATCGACGGAATAATCGAACCTGAAGTAACAAGGTTCAAAGTAATAAAAGCTCTTGAAATGCTGAAAAATAAAAGGGAAACGAATCCTCCGAAAAAACACGGTAACATACCGCTATAACCAGGAGATATCAGGGAAAAAATATGGTAAGATTTATTTTAATAATATTGATCTCGGCTTTGACAACCGGTCTGTACCCTCAGGAGCAGGAATTAAAAGAACTTCCCGAATATACTATTGAAGATTCTATGAACGACAGTATATTTTACCAATATACAGATGAGGAGTTCAAAAGGGCGGTATTTCAGACGATACAAAAGAACAGCCTGACAAATTCCAAACTTTTTCTTAAGACTTTGCATGAAGTGAAGCAGGGCAGAATAGAAAAGAAAGAAAGAGAATATGGAGTTGAAAATATAAGCAAAGAATTTTCCGAGGGACTGAACGGATGGACAATTACATTGAGCGGTATGCTTGTCGTATTTGTCGGGCTTATACTAATTCTCATAACAATACATATTTTCAATTTTTTCTTTAAGAAAGATCTTCGAAAGGAAGCTCTGCCAGTACCTGCCTCGAATGTTAAGACCCAGGAAATTAAAGTTTATGAGAAAGAAGAGATCCCCGAGGAACATGTAGCGGCGATCGCGACCGCAGTGGAACTGTATAAAAGACTTTACCTTGTTAATTCGATGACCGTTCTTACTTTTAAATCAGCAGGAAATAGTGCATGGAAAGCTGTTGAAAAATTTGGCTTAAGATAAAAATTTAAAGGATTATGCAATGAAGGAATTAAAACTCGACATAAGCGGTAAAGAATATACTGTTGGGATTGAGGAATTCGGGTCCACTCATGCAGTTATTAGCGTTGACGGCAAGAAATATAATGTGGGATTAAAAGATCTCGGCGAAGAATTAAAGATCGAGACAGTACAAAGGTCAGGATCATCCGTTCCGGCCGCATCAGCAGTTAAGCAGGTACAGTCTGCCCCTTCCTCTTCAGGTTCCTCAGGCTCAGGAAGCCATGAAGTTCTTGCACCTTTACCCGGACTGATACTAAATGTCCTTGTGAAAGTCGGCGACAGCGTTAAAGCCGGTCAGAAGATAATGATAATGGAAGCGATGAAAATGGAGAACGACATCAATTCGACCAGAGACGGAAAAATAAAAGCGATTAATGTTCATAACGGGGATAATATATCAGAAGGCGACATACTTGCCGTCATAGAGTAAAACGAGATAAAGTAAAATGAATACATTCATACAACTGCTTAATAATACAGGATTCGCTTCGCTTACATTTGACAATGTAATAATGTTGATAGTAGGAGCGCTGGCAATTTATCTTGCCATTGCAAAGAACTACGAACCGCTTCTTCTTCTTCCTATAGGTTTCGGAGTAATTATCGGTAATATGCCGTATATGGCTGGACTACCTGTAGGTGTTTACGATAATCTTTCATCAGGAAACCCGCAGAACAGCGTTTTCAGCCTCTTCTACTGGGGAGTGACTTCAGGGATATTCCCGCCGCTGATCTTTCTCGGGATCGGAGCTCTGACAGATTTCTCAGCCCTGATCTCAAATCCGAAGTACCTGCTTTTGGGAGCGGCAGCCCAGATAGGGATTTTTCTGACTTTTATCGTAGCTCTTACTCTCGGTTTTGACTACTACGAGTCTGCTTCGATAGGAATAATAGGAGGCGCTGACGGACCGACATCAATATTTCTTTCTTCAATCCTTGCGCCTAAACTGCTCGGGCCTATAGCGATTGCGGCGTATTCATATATGGCACTTGTGCCGGTTATTCAACCCCCGTTCATGAAGCTGCTTATAACCAAAAAAGAAGCTCTTATAAGAATGAAAACTCCGCGAAAGGTTTCTCAACGAGAGAAGATATTGTTTCCCATAATAACTTTTATGGTTTCAGCTTTGATCGCTCCCGGCTCAATAACTCTTATCGGTATGCTGATGCTGGGTAACCTGCTCAAAGAAAGCGGAGTAACGGATAGACTTGCGAAGACCGCTGGGAACGCCATACTTGACACAGCTACTATAATCCTGTCCTTTTCGGTAGGCGCCAGCACTCAGGCCTCAACATTTGTAACTAAAGAATCTCTTTTAATATTTTTTCTGGGTCTTGTGTCATTCTGCCTCGCAACCATTGGAGGCCTTCTGTTCGCAAAATTCATGAATCTTTTCCTGAAAGACAAGATCAACCCTCTGATCGGCGCTGCAGGAGTATCTGCCGTTCCGGATTCGGCGAGGGTCGCTCATAATTACGCACAGGAATACGATAAAACCAACTTTATTCTTGCTCATGCGATGGGTCCTAATGTGGCCGGCGTCATCGGATCAGCTATTGCAGCCGGTGTTTTTATAGCGATGTTCCCTCATTAGAAAATGAGAATCAGTTCTTAGACTTCAACGCATCAAAAAAATGTATAGCTCTAACATTCAGATTACTGCCTGTGAAAAATTCATTCAGGTGCTCGATGCATTCAAATGAAGAACAGACGATATAGTCAGTCTTTTCCAAAGCATTTTTTTCGTAAAATGATCTTGCGATTTTACGTCGAATCTCATAATTCGACCTGTCAAGCAGCTCGGTACAGCCGCAGAAATCAGAGGTAAAATCCGGAACTTTCGTATAATCGGAATAGAGGGATTTTACAAAGTTTGAGTACAATTCAGTCTGACCGCAACCCGGGCACGAATGAAATATAACAGAATTATCGTATCTGGGAGCTAATTCAATTTGAAGTTCATTTACTAATTCGATCCAGTTACTGACAGGGAGTCTCAAAGACAATTTAGGATCAGTTCTGTCTAATTCTTTAAAAAGGTTCCCTGCCTCCGGGCATAGACTCACTATATATTTGACATCTAAAAGCGTATTAAAGGCTTTTATATTTGCATTTAGATTTTTGCCGGCTGATTTTAAAAGCCCTTTGTAAGATAAAGGGTTTCCGCAGCAGACCTGATTTTTAGGAATAAGAATCTCAATGCCCTGCGAGCGCATTATATTTATAAAATTATCAGCACATTCAGGGTACAGGTATTTTCCGCCGCAGCCGGTAAACAGAGCTATCCTTAAACCGCGGTCATTTTTTGTTTCATGCCTTATACCCATATTAAAAAAATTGTTTAACGGAATTTCAGGTAATCTTGCAGCTGAATTTATTCCGGCGAATCTGAAAATGATTTTTCCGAAATAATTCAGCGAATTATTTTTATAGAGAAAATGACCGCATTTTCTGAGAAGCATAAAAAAAAGATCTGATGATGAAGTTTTATAAGAAAAAATTCCCTCAAGAATCGATCTTTTTATATCGAATATTTTATTTCTTGCGCTTATCCTGCTCTTCGCATTTTTTATGATAAGAGAATATTCAACATCAGCCGGGCAAAATTCAAGGCATTGTCTGCAGTTAAGGCATACGAACAGCTTTTCCCGAAGCTCTTTTGAGGTTTTAAGGTCTCCGCTCAGATAACCTTTGACCAGATTGATCCTGCCTCGTGTTGAGTAGATTTCTTCTCCTGTTGTTTTGAAAACTGGGCAGACTATTCTGCAGTTTCCGCAGTTCGTACATTTGTCTATAAGTTCTGTTATATACAGATTATTTTTTTCCAAGCACTTTACCTCATGATCAGATCGGATAAATCGAATTCAGAATGAGTCTCGTCATAAAACTTCAGATCGATCTCAAGATAACGGATATTAAGTTCTTTAACTATATCCGGCGGGATCTTTACGAAATCTTTATATGTTGTGATAAGAATATCTGAATCATTTTTAATTTTATTTAAAACAGCCAGCTCGCTTTCTGAATAACTGCAGTGATCCGGAAAAATCCTACTGTAAACTATCTTGAAACTATTGAAAATACCGAAGAAATCATCAGGGTCGCCTATTCCGCAAAATAGCGAGATGCTCAAACCCGAGATATCTTTCAGTCCGGTTTTTAATTTTCCGTCAGAGATATAAGAATAGTCCAGCTTAGAAATAAGGATCCTTTTTCCGAATTTTTTCAGGTATGATATTTTCTCTTTAACTGAAGCTGAATTTATGTCTTTCACTTTTGACAGAATAATAACATCTGAATATCTCAGCCTTGAGATTTTATCCCTCAATATGCCTGACGGTAAAAGCAGACGATTCCCGAGGAATCTGTTCTCATCAATAAGAACAATATCAAGGTGCTTTTTTACCGCTCTGTGCTGAAAAGCGTCATCAAGAACAACGGCATCATAATTATCCGAGAGGTCTTTTATCGCAGAAGTTCTGTTTTTATCGCAGACAACTTCAGATTTGGTTTTCCTGTAGATCGTAAGCGGTTCATCCCCGGATTCGGTCACCTGCGTACTGATGTTTAGAATCACTCTTCCTTTGCTTTTTCTGCCGTACCCGCCTGTGACAACCAAAGAGGTTAATCCCCTCTTTGTCATCGAATTAACGAGACTTATAACTGTAGGCGTTTTTCCCGTGCCTCCTACTGTGATATTTCCGATAGAGATCGTGAATATTTCAGGTCTATAAGAACTTTTCAGGCCGGAGTCATATAAAAAATGTCTTATAGAAACGGCAATATAATATAACAGTGTTAAAGGGAGTAAAGCTACGCATAAGAAAGCGGCAATATATGTGTTTTTTGTGAAAAGCATTATCTGAGACTCATTTTGAAACATACCAGTCAAGTTCGGCGGCGATGGATCCTATATAAACCTTTGTTTCCATTTTTACGGGCATTTTTTTCTTGTCGGCAGTCAGCCATACCTGAACCTTTCCGTCCTTTTTGAAAACGCCTCCGTCCGCCATAACGGGTTCCACTACAAAACATCTGAATTTGCCGGCAGGAACTTCAACAGTTTCCATTTTGTGAACAATTACCTTTATGTTATAAACTTTCTTGTTGTCAGTTGCCGGTATAATGATCTCGTCTCCTACTTTAAGATCAAGCGTTCTGACATGAAAAAGTGCCGAAAGCGGGTCCATCACATTTTCCGGAATATCGATGACTGAGCTTTTATTCTTTTTGCCCTTTCTCTCTCTGAAATATTTCGCTTTGTGCTCTGTCTGATCGTAATCTATATCAATGTCAACTTCGTAGCTGCCTTCCCTCAACTGTTTTTCAAACCTGAGAGTATGGGCTTTTTCTTTATCAAAATATGACATTGTCCAGTCTCTTACCTTGAAAATCCAGTCGAATGCTCTTCTTGATTTTGCGGTCGTCTTAAAAATAAAGCAGTCTCTTCCGTTGAAATTTTTATCCTCATGGATCTCGATGGTAGCATATCCCGCCAGCATTATTCCGTAATTTACCTCAAAATGCAGATACTCACCGTTACTGAAAGGATAAACAGCCATTCTGCTTATGGCAGGCTTACCATTAGTAGCGGGATTCTGAGCTGAAACCGCAGCAGAGAAAAGAAATAGAGCGATCATTATTTCTTTCATCATGATATAATGGCCCTGTTTCCGTCAGTTTTTATTATTTCTGTAAGCTGAATTCCCTGGTACAGTTCTCTTTTGGTGAGAAATGAGAGCACCATCGAAATATTCACGCCCGAAACAGATGTTATCCTTTTGCTTGATGATGCAACTTTTCTCGATGCTATAAAGCAGCTTCCTCCCGGAAAGTCGGTGGCTATTATGTAAAAGGAATCAGTATCTGTTTCCGTTATCATTTTGATGCGTTCGGCAAGTTCTGATGTTGACATATTCTCGTTGGAGACGGGGATAATGACTTCGTCTCTGACCTCTCCGATCACCTTTCTGGCTACCTCAATAAGAGCGATTCCAAGCGATCCGTGCGTCACTATCAATAGTTTATTATTCATAATCTTTATCTAGGTACTGGGTAAGTTTCTGCTGTTTCTTCATCTTATTCAGAAGTAGTTTATTGAATTCTTTTGCCGCATTATAACCATAAACTTTCAGGTGAAGGTTTAGAGCTATGGTTTCAGCGATAACTGTTATATTTTTACCGGGAAATATCGGAAGCCTTATCCTCGGCAGATCTACATCAAGTATTTTTATCGAGTCATCTGCCATTCCGAGTCTCTCGTATTCAACTTCCTTTTTCCAGTCGTCAAGCTGAATAACAAGCTCCACCCTTTTCTGCATCCTTATCGCCCTGGTTCCGAATATTTCCTTTACGTTCAGAATGCCCAGACCCCTTATCTCCATAAAAGGTGTGTAACCGCCACCGCTTTTTCCCATCAGGACCTTTTCGTCTTTTTTCTGGATCGTTACAACATCATCGGCTACAAGTCTGTGACCGCGTTCAACGAGATCGAGAGCGATCTCGCTTTTTCCGATGCTGCTTCTGCCCATGATCAAAAGTCCGGTGCCGTAAACATCGACCAGAGTTCCATGTATCTGGGTCGAAGGGGCAAAGAAGTCATCAAGATAATCATTGATCACTTCGTAGAGCTTGGGAAATGCCTTTGTGCTTCTAAAGACAGGTATTTTTTTTCTGACGCACTCATCGAGAAATCTCTGATCTATCTTCTGGCGTCCTATTATTATAAAAGCCGGAATTTTGAATTCCAGAAGTTTTTTAATGTCTTTTGTGTGGCCTGCCTGATACTGGTCGTTTATAAAACTTATCTCGGCAGAGGATAAAAGCTGCAGGCAGCTCCAGTTAAAATCCTTGAAATAACCTGTAAGCGCAAGTCCGGGTTTATTAAGTCCTGAATGTTCTATCTTTCTTGATTCCGAAAAAGCTGCATCTGTAAGAAGTTTCAGCTTTAACTCATCCTGGACATCTTTATAAAACTTATTGACCGTCAAACTTTTATTCATATCAAAGACCTCATTATAGTGAACTGCAGTAAAATTTACTAATGATTGGTGTATAAAACAACATAATAATTTATTAAATCCGCGGAATATATTTTGGTTTTGCAGATAAATATTTGTTATATTTACAACTAACTTGGGCGGAGAGCTTATATTATGGAACAGAAGAAAATAAACGAACTCAGCGGACTTTTTAAAAAAGTGCTGACTGAATTGGGGGAAGACACGGGTAGAGAAGGACTTGCCGGAACTCCTGAAAGGGCAGCAAAAGCCTATTCGTTCCTGACACGCGGTTATGAAGAGGATATTGATAAAATTATCAATGGCGCTGTATTTTCCACGGACAATGATGACATGGTCATAGTAAAAAATATTGAACTTTATTCTTTATGCGAACACCATCTGCTACCTTTTTTCGGAAAATGCCATGTGGCGTATATTCCTGCCGGTAAAGTTCTCGGGTTATCCAAGATCGCCCGCATAGTAGATGTTTATTCCCGCAGACTGCAGATACAGGAAAATCTCGTAAGGCAGATTGCGGAAACCGTTATGAAATACACTTCGGCTGAGGGTGTCGGAGTGGTAATAGAGGCCCAGCATCTGTGTATGATGATGCGCGGAGTCGAGAAACAGAACTCGGTAATGACGACCTCATGTATGCTCGGAAGCTTCAGAGAAGACGGGGCTACAAGAACAGAATTCCTGAGCCTGATAGGTAAATAAATGGAAAGAACTCAAAAGAAAGCCGCGCTTATAACAGGAGGGGCGAAAAGAATAGGTGCGGAAATAGCGATAGGGTTAGCACTGGACG
>ERZ1645192.1988-NODE-1988-length-16961-cov-11.217319_pt1 | contig 16961 bp, 16 predicted proteins | sample MGYA00575354_ERZ1645192 | MGnify/ENA primary metagenome ERZ1645192 (study PRJEB40844, sample SAMN11349763) | freshwater sediment metagenome | isolation source: river sediment | host: Sediment | place: India: Faizupur Khadar , New Delhi | collected 2017-02-21 ... | reverse complement strand
CAACCAACAGAACCGGAATCTGTCATTCTATCCATTGAACTACGGGACCAATATTGAGGCAAAATTAACATCAAAACGCCGCTTCTGCAAAGATTTACTAAAGATTTCATATTTTCGCACTCCGAAAGCAAGGCTTCGGGCGTCAGGCATCAGGCGCCAGGCTAACAGATAATAAAGAAAATGGACTACAATTTCACCGAAATCGAAAAAAAGTGGCAGCGGTACTGGGAGGAAAACAAGACTTTCAGAACACCTGAAGATCTGACAAATCCCAAGAAATGCTATGTACTCGATATGTACCCGTATCCGTCAGGAGCAGGTCTTCATGTCGGTCATCCTGAAGGATATACAGCTACCGATATCTATTCAAGGTATAAAAGAATGAAGGGATTCAACGTCCTCCATCCTATGGGCTGGGATGCATTCGGATTGCCGGCAGAGCAATATGCAATACAGACGGGAACCCATCCGTCAATAACAACAAAAAACAACTGTGACACTTTCCGCCGGCAAATAAAAGAACTGGGCCTCAGCTATGACTGGGAAAGAGAGATCAACACAACCGATCCGAAATATTTTAAATGGACACAATGGATCTTTATCAGACTTTATAATACCTGGTTCGATGAAAAGTTACAAAAGGGAAGGCCTGTGTCCGAACTCATTGTTCCTGAAGATATTAAAAAAAGAGGGAAAAAGGAGGTAACCGCTTTCATCGACTCAAAACGGCTTGCCTATTATGATAATGCACAGGTTTGGTGGTGCCCCGAATGCCGGATAGTCTGTGCAAATGAAGAAGTTCTCTACGACGGTTCACATGAAAAATGCGGTAACAGGGTCGAAAAGAAGAACCTTAGACAATGGATGCTCCGTATCCCTCTCTATGCCGAAAGACTCCTGTCGGGATTTGAGAATCTTGACTGGCCGGAGGGAATAAAAGATATGCAGCGAAACTGGATCGGACGTTCTACAGGCGCTGAAGTCGATTTTGAGATCGAAGGCATGAATGAAAAACTGAAGGTCTTTACCACACGTCCCGATACTCTCTTCGGTGCTACTTATATGGTAATTGCTCCTGAACATCCTCTTACAAATGCCATAACAACACCGGAAAACATAAAAGCCGTAGGAGATTATATTAAAGCTGCCTCGCTGAAATCGGATCTCGACCGCACCGACCTTGCCAAAGACAAAACAGGTGTCTTTACAGGCCGGTACGCCATAAACCCGGTAAACCATAAGAAAATCCCTGTGTGGGTCGCCGATTATGTTCTGACCGGTTATGGTACCGGTGCCATAATGGCTGTACCAGCTCATGATAACCGCGACTTTGAATTTGCAGGGAAATTCAGCCTCCCCATTATCTGCATCCAGGATCCCGATGTGTCAGATAGTGAACAGAAAAGCAGGATCCTGGCCGGGAAGGAGTGCTGGACCGAAGATGGAAAATATATCAACTCAGCTGATAAGACAACAGGTATCGACATAAACGGACTGAACAAAGAGGAGGGAATTGCCTTGATCATAAAGTGGCTTCAGTCCAAGGGCCTTGGAACAGAGAAAGTCAATTACAAGCTTCGCGACTGGCTCTTCAGCAGACAGAGATACTGGGGTGAACCATTCCCTGTTATTCACTGGGAGGATGGTGAGATTACCCTGCTCGATGAGAAAGAGCTGCCACTGGAGCTCCCGGAAATGGAAAAATATCTGCCAGGCGAAACAGGCGAATCACCACTTGCAAATGCAACTGAATGGCTGAATGTTACAGATAAATCTGGCCGCAAAGGACGCCGTGAAACAAACACAATGCCGCAGTGGGCAGGATCGTGCTGGTATTACCTCCGCTATATCGATCCGGATAATGATATAAGCATTTTCGATAAGGAAAAAGAAAAGTACTGGATGCCTGTCGACCTTTACATTGGCGGAGCAGAGCATGCCGTCCTCCACCTCCTTTACAGCCGCTTCTGGCATAAAGTATTGTTCGACCTTGGAATAGTATCGACTGATGAGCCCTACCAGAAATTGTTTAACCAGGGAATGATACTGGCATTTGCCTATGAAAATGAGGCAGGTGCAAAAGTATCTGCTGACATTGTTGAAGAACGCGATGGAAAATTCTTCAACCGGGAAACAGGTTCTGAAGTAAGGCAGATAGTTGCTAAAATGTCAAAATCACTTAAGAATGTCGTCAATCCTGACGATGTTGTGAAAAGATACGGCGCCGATTCGCTAAGGCTTTACGAAATGTTCATGGGACCACTTGACGTAACGAAACCCTGGGATGATAAAGGTGTAAAAGGCGTTTACAATTTTCTTTCCAGGACTTTCAGGTTTTTCTCTAACAACGAAAACATAGTAAGCGGTGAGGAAGATCCCGAAATATTGAAAGGCTTGCACCAGGCTATAAAAAAAGTGGAGACCGATATTGAGAACCTAAGATTCAATACAGCTATCTCGGCCATGATGATCTTTCTTAACCTCGCCACAAAAAAAGGCAGGGTGACAAAAGAAAGCGTCGGCACTTTTGCAAAAATATTATCCCCCTTCGCACCACACCTGGCAGAAGAAATATGGCAGATGCAGGGTCATGAAAAAACCCTGGCTTACGAGCCATGGCCTGAGTATAATGAAGATTACCTCAAGGAAGATACTTTCGAATACCCGGTATCTGTCAACGGTAAACTGAGGTTCAAAATCGCTCTGCCGGCAGAAATGGATAAGAAAGAAGTTGAAAAGATCGTTCTTGCTGATGACAGAGCAAAAAAATGGCTCGAAACAGGTACTCTCTCCAATATAATTGTAGTACCAAAACGCATTGTGAATATTGTAATTAAAAGCTGATCTGCAGCAGTAATCACATGAGGATAAATCTTCTCATTCTTTCGGCGCTTCTGATTATTTCTGTTTCCTGCAGGCAATCAACCACAGTCAATCAGGAGATCCCGGTTTCAGAACCTGACACGTCCCTGGCTATTGCCGGAGAGAAAGTCGTAATTTTCGGAATCCCCGCAGATTCATATAACATAAGGACCGATAAAATAAGAAGAAATACTTTTCTTTCAGAGATACTTCTCGACAACGGTGTGTCCATGCAGGAAATAAACCAGGTCATAGATAATTCCCGTTCCGTTTTTGATGTCAGGAAAATAAGGTCGGGAAATCATTATACAATTCTGAGCGACACAGGCTCCATTGCACGCCTCCGGTATCTGGTGTATGAACATGATCCTGTAACCAGCTTTATATTCAGCTTCAACGACTCGCTGAATATTACAATGTATAAAAAGGAGATCAGGAATGTTATCAGGTTTTCATCCGGAGTCATTGAAACATCGCTTTGGGAATCAATGTATGCAGCCGGTATTCCTGTTTCACTAGCCGGTGATCTGTCTGAGATATATGCATGGACAGTCGATTTCTTCGGTTTGCAGAAAGGCGACACTTATAAAGTCTTTTATGAGGAAATATTTGTCGATGACAGATCAGTTGGTACAGGACATATTTATGGTGCGGAGTTTACCTGGGCCGGAAGAAGCATCACAGCCATTCCTTTTATCCAGGACAGTATAGAATCGTATTTTGATGCCGACGGCAACAGCCTGAGAAAGACATTTCTGAAAGCCCCTCTGCGGTTTTCAAGGATCAGTTCAAGATATTCTTCGAACAGGCTCCATCCTGTCCTGAGAATCCGTCGCCCTCATTATGGTGTTGATTATGCTGCACCTGTCGGAACGCCGGTTCAGGCTATCGGGGATGGGAGAATAACTTTCGCAGGTACTGAGAATGGAGCCGGAAGAATGGTGAAAATTACTCACAACAGTGTGTACTCAACCGCTTACCTCCACCTGAGCGCCTTTGGAAAAGGGATCTACCCGGGAGCAATGGTCAGGCAGGGCGATATTATAGGCTATGTTGGCAGCAGCGGACTTACAACCGGGCCTCACCTCGATTTCAGGTTCTACAAAAACGGATCACCTGTTGATCCGCTGACAGTGGAGGCTCCTCCGGTTGAACCTGTTTCTGAAGAAAACAGGGAAAGATTCGAAAAGAACAGGCTTCTTGTTATCAGCATGCTTGAAACCATTTAATCACTGAGTCGGCCTGCAAGGTCGTCGATCACAACCGGAAAATACTTATATTCCAGTTCATGGATCTTCGATGCCAGGGTTTCAGGCGTATCATCAGGTTCTACCCTGCAGCTGGCCTGAAATATAATATCACCTTCATCATACCTGCTGTCGACATAGTGGATGGTAATGCCTGATTCCGTCTCCCTGTTTTCAATTACCGCCCTGTGGACCCTTTCACCATACATGCCTTTCCCCCCGTATTTGGGAAGAAGCGCGGGATGGATATTTATTATACGTCGTTGGTATTCATCAAGAATGTTTGCCGGAATAAGCCAGAGAAAACCTGCCAGCACTATAAAATCTATCTTATTTTTATGAAGGATGTCAAGGACTTTTGTTCCTGAATAAAAATCATCGCGGTCGAAAAAATGTGTATTCACACCTAATGCTTCAGCCCTTTGCAGTACATAGGCTTCACGTTTATTTGACAAAACAAGTTCAACTTTGGCTTTGTTTCTGGTCGAAAAGTATTTTATGATATTCTCTGCGTTTGTGCCGGACCCCGATGCAAAAATTGCTATCCTTCTCATTATGTGATATTTATCACTTTTATGCAAAAATATTACGTATTTCTTCTTTTAAGTTTATTTGTCTGTTTATCAGAATATTGTCGCAATCACAAATAAAATTCCTTAAAACATTTGAAAAATATAGTACAAATATATTTCTTTGCATGGTTTTAAAATTATTATTAATTAAAATTTAGAATTATGTCTGACATTGCCACAAGAGTAAAAGAGATTATTGTTGATAAACTTGGAGTTGATGAGTCAGAAGTAACTCCCGAAGCCAGCTTCACAAATGACCTGGGTGCAGACTCTCTTGATACTGTTGAGTTGATTATGGAATTTGAAAAAGAATTCAATATTGGTATTCCTGACGATCAGGCAGAGACCATCAGCACTGTTGGTGACGCTATCAAGTACATCGAGGAAAATGCAAAATAATTTTGCATTGTTTATTATCCATTTATGAGAAGAGTTGTTGTTACAGGCCTTGGAGCATTGACTCCACTTGGTAAGAATTTGCATGAATACTGGGAGGGACTGAAAAACGGTGTCAGCGGTGCGGGTATGATCACCCGCTTCGACACCGGAAAGTTCAAGACAAAATTTGCATGTGAAGTAAAAGGATACGACTCTTCAAACTATTTCGACAGAAAAGAAGCAAATAAGCTCGACCTTTACGCGCAGTTTGCACATGTCGCTGCCGAAGAAGCTATTATTGATTCAGGCATCGACCTGCAGAATATCAATAAAGACCGTATCGGAGTTATATGGTCATCAGGAATAGGCGGACTTGTTACTTTTTATGATGCCATAAAATCGTATGTTCAGGGCGATGGGACTCCCCGCTTCAGTCCATTCTTCATCCCCAAAATGATTTCCAATATAGCTTCCGGATCTATATCAATTAAATATGGATTCAGGGGGCCGAGTTTTGCCACCGTATCTGCCTGTGCTTCTTCAACACATTCGCTCATCGATGCGATGACGTATATCAAGCTGGGAAAAGCCGATATTATACTCAGCGGTGGCTCAGAAGCAACTATTAATGAGCCTGGAGTAGGCGGGTTCAATGCCATGCAGGCTATGTCAACCAACAATGACGAATTTTCCTCTGCTTCCCGTCCGTTCGACCTTACGAGAGACGGTTTCGTAATGGGCGAAGGCGCCGGTGCAATTCTTCTTGAAGATCTCGACCATGCCAGGGCAAGAGGTGCAAAAATATATGCTGAGCTTGCCGGTGCAGGAATGACTGCTGATGCATACCATCTCACTGCTCCCCATCCCGAGGGAATAGGAGCTTGCAATGTTATGAGACTGGCAGTTGAAGATGCAGGATTGAAGCCTGAAGATATAGATTATATAAACGTTCATGGCACATCAACTCCCCTGGGAGATATTTCAGAAGCAAAAGCTATTATAGATGTTTTTGGCGAACATGCTTATAAACTTAATATAAGTGCCACAAAATCGATGACAGGACACCTTCTGGGCGCTGCCGGTGCTGCTGAAGCCATTGCTGCCATTCTTGCAATACTCAAGGATACCGTACCTCCTACAATAAACTTTAAAGTACCAGATCCCCAGATCGATCAAAATCTTAACCTGACATTGAACAAAGCACAGTCCAAAGTGATTAATGCTGCTTTGAGCAATACCTTTGGCTTCGGAGGTCATAATGCTTCTGTCGTCTTTAAAAAAGCAGTGTTTTAGTGGCTCTCTTTAAATCCAGGGCAAACGGAACTCTTCTTCTTGATAAACGTGAATTCGGATCCCGCTTAAGGAAGATTATAGGCTTTAAACCGGGAAATCTCCGGCTTTATGAAATTGCATTTATACACCGTTCTGCATCATACAAACTTCCTGACGGTCAACGGATAAATAACGAAAGGCTCGAATACCTCGGCGATGCAGTTCTCGACGCCATACTCTCCGACTACCTTTTCGGGAAATTCCCGGAAGCCTCAGAAGGATTCCTGACTAAAATAAGGTCCAGAATTGTAAACAGGGACGTGTTGAACAGCCTATCGGTATCAATGGGCTTAAACAAGATACTTGTAAGTAATGTTAATTCATCCCATTCAGTAAAAAATCTTTATGGAGATGCCCTCGAGGCGCTGATAGGCGCGCTCTTCATCGACAAAGGTTTCCGGAAAACGAAAAAATACTTTATCAGGAAGGTCCTTAATAAATACCTGAACCTCGAACAAATAGTTAAAACCGATACTGATTACAAAAGCCTCGTGTTTGAATGGGTCCAGAAACATAAGGCAAACCTGATCTTCACATATAATGAAGAATACGATTTTAACAACAGGAATTCTGTCTTCACTACCACACTCTTCATAGACAGGAAGGTTTACGGAAAAGGCCAGGGCGTTTCAAAAAAGGAGGCTGAACAGGAAGCTTCATGCCAGGCATGGAAAAGTATAAAAGATATTTCGTCAGACCTGTCATAGTATCTGTCAAATTTTCCATACCTTTATATATTGATCACACCTGAAATGATGAGGAGCACTCCTAAAATCACACGTGTACAACTAAAGGTGAATCAGAATATCGAACCTGTAATCGTCGGAATAGTATCTCCGGAACCTGACTATAAGCTTTCTCTTACCCTTAACAAGAGACTTAAGGTGTCTCTGAAACATTCAAAACCCCTTATTATCCCGGGCCTTAAAAATAATGAAATCCTCTTCAGCAGATTCTCGGACAATTCATCTCCGCATGGTATGACAATAGACCTTATTTCTAACCATAATGAAAAGGAGACTCTGATAAAGAAACTGAAGAATATTGATTTTTTCTTCAGAATTCATTGTGCCGAGAACTTGTCAGATACTTCAGAGATGATAGCAGAAATAAAAAAAATAGAATCTGTTACCGCTGTCTTCAATATCGAAATTGGATCCCTGAAAGATAAAAATGCCAATTATATAATCCAGTAATTTTATGGAGAAACTTCATTACAATCTTGCAGAGGAACAGATTACAGGCAGCAGAAAATATCTTCTCTGGATAGTTACCTGTTTCTTTTTCCTCGGTGGTATTTATGTTATAATGCTTCGTCCTGTTTTCGGAAATGAATCTGTAAATCCCTGGCTGTCACTAGCTCCTCTGGGTATAGGATTTTTCATCGGTCTTATCTCGCTTTATGCCACCATAAAAAGAAAAGATATCTATTTTCATATCGACGACGAAATAATTGAATTCCGCTATGGCATATTCAGGCCTAAAAAATACTCCTTTCAATGGAACAATGTCAAAAAGCTCGTATTGCCTCACCGCGAACGAAAAGTAAAACTTATGTTCGCTGACAGGACATCTTTCATCATTGACCTTTCATATATTCAGAGAAAGAGATCCATACTTATCCGTAAGCATCTTTTTCATATGGCAAAGTCAAAAAATATAAGCGTAATTACTGTGATCAGCCTGCTTCACCACAAGCATCAGAATTGAAAATATTGATTTCTGAAATACACGGGTGAAAAACATATAAATAAGAAGAGCCGTTCCAGAACAGAACGGCTCATTTTCTAATAACCCTAAAACTAACCTAACCTATGAAAAAAACCTCTATATTATCTTTAACAAATATCGTGCCAAATCCTGTACAAAGATAAATACGTTTTCTGATTCAAAAAAATATTTTATGCTAAATAGCTGAAAATTAACATTTATTTAATATTCTGTTAATTTATTTTAGAGAATCCCTTAACTCCTGATAAATATATCTCAGTTTGAACCGATTACCCTGTTAAAGAAAGTTAAAGAGAAAAAAGTACAAAGACATATAGTTGTACTTTTGCATTAGCATGAAGCAAAGGACCATCTTTTTACTGGCGGTTTTCTTTTTTCTGGTCATCACCGGAATAATTTTCATCCAGCTCTACTGGATAAATAATGCCATTGCCATGACCGATCAGCAATTCCGTACCGATGCCAATAAAGCTCTCGAGACTGTTGTTCTCGACCTTGAAGAACAGGAGCTTATAAATAATATAATTGAACAGATTGATGTGACCAGCACCGATTCAGTAACCGCAGTCTATCCTGCAAACTCCCCTCTTGTCAGGAAGCTGAGGGGATTTTCACCAAATTCTGAACTTCTGGCGGCTTACGGATTTGATTCTGAGAATGAACCCTTTACAATTACAAGCGCAGGCCAGAAAATAGTTATTTCTGCAGAAGATATGAATGCATATTCTCTCCCCTATGAAATAACAGAAACTTCAGCATTATCATTAACTGCGGAACTGAAAGGGCGCGTTACAAATAAAATAGTATTTCTTGAAAGGATAATGGATAAGATCCTTTCAGAAACTCCCGAAATAATGGAAAGGATCGACACCGACGTACTGAGAAAATCGATAAGATCGTCGCTGAATAATGTCGGAATCAACCTCGACTTTGAATTCTCCATCCGCTCGGGAAATTCAGGGATAATATGGAAAACACCGGGATTCACAGATATGCCGGGCACAAGCAAATTCATAATACAACTCTTTCCAAATGATCCTCTGCCTGGCCAGAATCAGCTGGTAATGTACTGCCTCCAGGAAAAACAGTATAAATTTGAAAGGATCGGATCCCTGGGAATGCTATCACTTGTATTTACCCTTATGCTTCTTATCCTTGCTACCGGAACATTTATTGTTATTTTCAGGCAGAAAAAGATATCGGAGATCAGGAGCGACTTCATAAATAATATGACCCATGAACTGAAAACTCCCATATCCACAATATCCCTCGCCTCTCAAATGATGGCCGACAGATCAATTCCTGATGAAAATAAAAACTTCGACAACCTTGCTAAGGTAATCTCCGATGAGAGCATCAGGTTAAAGATCCTCGTGGAAAAGGCTCTCCAGATGGCTATCTTCGAGAAGACAAGGATGAAGCTTAACCTTACACTGACAGATATACACAGGCTTCTATCAGGCGCAATAGAGACCTTTTCTCTTCAGCTGAAAAGTACACAGGGCAGGATAGAAACCGATTTCAAGGCTTCTCCTCCGTATGTCCTGGTCGATGAGATACATTTCCTGAATGCTGTCTCCAATCTGATCGATAACTCGATCAAATACTCAGGCAGCAAACCGGAAATAACTATTTCAACCAGGAACTCTAAAAAAGGACTTGCAATCATTATTGAGGATAAAGGTATCGGCATCAGCAAAAAAGAACTGAAAAGAATATATGATAAGTTTTACAGGGTCCATTCCGGTAATCTTCATAATGTAAAGGGATTCGGGCTTGGTCTCAGTTATGTGAAAAAAGTCATTGATGACCACAATGGGACTATTACCACTGAAAGCCAGTTAAACAAAGGCACTAAGTTTATTATCACCATTCCAAAAAACAATTAAGATGAAAACCACAAAAGTATTGCTCGCAGAAGATGACAATAACCTTGGCATTCTCCTTAAAAATTATCTTTCTGCAAAAGGTTTTGAGACTACCCTTATGGTAAACGGTAAACAGGCCTTTGAGGAATTCCAGAAAAAACAATACGAATTGTGCATCCTCGATATAATGATGCCTGAGATGGACGGATTAACCCTTGCTGCAGAGATCAGAAAGGTAAGTCCGATGGTGCCTGTAATCTTTCTCACTGCAAAAAGTCAGAAGGAAGATGTCCTGGAAGGTTTCCGTACCGGCGCCGACGATTACCTGACAAAACCATTCTCTATGGAAGAGCTCTTATACAGGATCCAGGCTATTCTGAAGAGAATGGCAGGAAGTAATACTGTAAAAAAAGAACAATCATACACCATCGGGAAGTACAGTTTCGATCCTCTCAAGCAACTCCTTTCGGGAGAAGGCGGATCGGTTAAGCTGACAACAAAGGAGTCAGAACTCCTCGAACTTCTCTGCAGGAACAGGAACGAAATACTTGAACGAAACTTTGCCCTGAAATCTATCTGGATCGATGATAATTATTTTAACGCCCGAAGCATGGATGTGTACATAACCAGGCTGAGAAAATACCTTAAGAAAGATCCTTCTGTAAAAATCCTGAATGTACACGGAAGGGGCTATAAGCTGTTATGTTAAAAACCCCGGCGTTTAGAGGCCGGGGCAGGTTACTTAGGTTAGATAAAAGGATTGAAATATCTTTTAACTCAGCTTTAGTCCTGCTAAAATAGTATTTTTTTTATTCCGTACAAGCTCATTAATAATATTTTCATGTTCATTCAGCTCAATCGAGCTTAAGAACTGCCAGGAATGCCTGCTGGGGGACTTCAACATTTCCTATCTGACGCATCCTCTTCTTACCCTTCTTCTGTTTTTCAAGAAGTTTCCTCTTCCTGGTAATATCGCCTCCATAACATTTTGCAGTGACATCCTTTCGAACAGCCTTTACCGTTTCGCGTGCAATGATTTTCGCTCCGATAGCTGCCTGTATTGCAATATCGAACTGCTGCCGCGGGATCAGCTCCTTCAGTTTTACACACATTTTTCGCCCGAAGTCGTATGCATGGCCCCTGTAAATCAATGTTGAGAGTGCATCAACCATCTCCCCGTTGAGCAGAATATCGAGTCGCACCAGGTCAGCATCCTGGTATGCGGTATAATAGTAATCAAAAGAGGCATACCCCTTCGAGATACTTTTCAGCTTATCATAGAAATCAAAGATTATTTCCGAAAGCGGCATTTCAAAAGTAAGCTCAACCCTGTCGCGCGTTAGATAAACCTGGTTCTTAAGTGTCCCTCTCCTGTCGATACACAGGTTCATTATCGAACCGACATAATCGGAGAGGGTGATTACCTGTGCAATAATATATGGTTCTTCAATACGATCAATATTTGTCACAGGTGGAAGCCCTGAAGGATTGTGAACATCAATTACTTCTCCCCTCGTTGTAATCACTTTAAAGGAGACGTTTGGAACAGTGGTAATAACATCCATATCAAACTCCCTGTCGAGTCTTTCCTGTATGATCTCCATATGCAGAAGGCCAAGAAAACCACACCGGAATCCGAAGCCGAGTGCGGCCGACGATTCCGGGATAAAAGTTAGCGAAGCATCATTGAGCTGAAGTTTCTCAATAGAGCTTCTCAGGTCCTCATATTCATCAGCATCAACCGGGTACATTCCCGCAAACACCATCGGTTTCACCTCCTCAAAACCTTCAATGGCTTTTTCGCAAGGATCTTTTACATGTGTAATGGTGTCACCAACCCTTACTTCCGATGAGTTTTTTACACCCGTAATTATGTAACCTACATCGCCGGCACTTAAAACTTCCCTGGCTTCCTGTCTGAGCTTGAGGACACCTGTCTCCTCGGCATTATATTCATGGTCAGTACTCAGGAACTTGACACGGTCGCCTTTGCGTATTGTTCCGTTAATGATCCGGAAATAGGCAATAATACCCCTGAAAGAGTTGAATATAGAATCGAATATAAGAGCCTGTAAAGGAGCGTCAGGGTCACCCTTCGGAGGAGGGATTCGCTTCACAATTGCACTGAGTATCTCATCCACTCCCAAACCTGTCCTTGCGCTTGTTTCGATAATGTCGTTCCGGTGGCATCCAACAAGGTCTACAATCTGATCTTTCACTTCCTCAGGCATGGCATTCGCCATATCCATTTTATTGAGAACAGGAATTATCTCAAGGTCGTGGTCGAGCGCTTTATAGAGATTGGCAATAGTCTGGGCCTGTATTCCCTGCGTTGCGTCGATCACCAGGAGAGCTCCTTCGCAGGCTGCAATGGAGCGGGATACTTCATAAGAAAAATCTACATGCCCCGGGGTATCAATAAGGTTAAGAAAATATTTCTGCCCTTCATTGACATATTCCATCTGTATCGCATGGCTCTTTATTGTGATCCCTCTCTCCCTCTCAAGGTCCATATTGTCAAGCACCTGGTCCTGGTACTCCCTTTCGGTAATGGTCTTGGTTCTTTCCAGCAGCCTGTCGGCCAGGGTACTTTTACCATGGTCGATATGTGCTATTATACAGAAATTTCGGATGTTGTTCATCAGCAATCCGGGATAAAAATCAGGTGCAAATATAAACAAAAAAAGATGCCGGATAATTGATCCGGCATCTGTAAATATTCAAGCCTTCATCACCCATTAAAGAGGGCCGCAGGCATTACATCATTCCCGGCATTCCGCCGCCCATTCCCTGGGGTGGCATTGCAGGATGTTCTTCTTTTTCTTCAACGATGACAGCTTCGGTTGTCAGGAACATTCCTGCTATAGAAGCTGCATTCTCGAGAGCAACACGTGTTACTTTGGCAGGGTCGATAACACCGGCAGCCATCAGTTTTTCGTATGTGTCAGTCTGTGCGTTATATCCATAGTCGCCTTTTCCTGCTTTTACATTCTGTGCCACAACGGCGCCTTCCTTGCCTGCGTTAACAGCTATCTGGCGAAGAGGTTCCTCAATGGCACGTTTTACTATTTCAATACCGGTTGTCTGGTCTTCATTGTCGCCCTTGAGGTTTTCAAGTGCAGAAATTGCGCGTATATATGCTACGCCTCCACCAGGGACAATACCTTCCTCGATGGCTGCGCGTGTAGCATGCAGTGAGTCGTCAACCCTGTCCTTCTTCTCCTTCATTTCAACCTCTGAAGCTGCACCTATATATAATACAGCAACACCGCCTGCAAGTTTTGCAAGACGTTCCTGAAGCTTCTCCTTGTCGTAATCAGAAGTTGTTGTTGTCATCTGCTGTTTGATCTGTGCAACACGTGCCTTGATCTGATCTTTCTCACCTGAACCGTTTACGATGGTTGTGTTCTCTTTACTAATAGTGACTTTTTCAGACATTCCGAGCATATCGAGAGTTGCATGTTCGAGCTTAAGTCCTTTTTCTTCTGAGATCACTGTTCCGCCTGTCAGAATTGCGATATCTTCAAGCATCTCTTTTCTTCTGTCACCAAATCCGGGAGCTTTCACGGCACACACTCTGAGTGAACCACGGAGGCGGTTTACGACAAGTGTTGCAAGAGCTTCACCTTCAATGTCTTCTGCAATGATAAGAAGAGGTCTGCCAGTCTGTGCAGATGATTCGAGAATAGGAAGCATATCCTTCATCGTCGAAATCTTCTTGTCATAAATGAGAATGTATGGATTGTCGAGGTCGGCTTCCATCTTCTCGGTATTGGTCACAAAATATGCTGATATATAACCGCGGTCGAACTGCATACCTTCCACAACCTCTACATGTGTTGAAGTACCTTTTGATTCTTCGACAGTTATAACACCTTCTTTGTGAACTTTCCCCATTGCCTCGGCAATAAGTTTTCCAATTTCTTCGTCATCATTTGCCGATATCCTTGCTACCTGCTCGATTTTGCCAAGGTCATCACCAACAACTTTTGACTGCGATTTAATGTTTTTCACAACTGCTTCAACGGCTTTGTCGATCCCTCGTTTGAGGTCCATGGGGTTTGCACCTGCCGTTACGTTCTTCAGTCCTACGTTTATAATTGATTGTGCAAGCACAGTAGCGGTAGTAGTTCCGTCACCTGCTATATCACCGGTTTTTGAAGCCACCTCTTTAACCATCTGGGCTCCCATATTCTTATATGGATCTTTCAGTTCAATCTCCTTGGCAACGGTAACACCGTCTTTTGATACCTGGGGAGCACCGAATTTTTTCTCAAGCACCACATTGCGTCCTTTTGGACCTAGTGTTACTTTGACTGCATCAGCAAGCTGGTCGACGCCTTCCTTGAGAAGAGCACGTGCATCAATGTTATATTTAATCTCTTTTGCCATTTTATTTTCTGTTTAATTGTTTACTGATTAAGCTATAAAAAGAATATCTGACTGTGAAATGAGAAGATAATCTTCACCATCGATAGTCAGTTCCTGACCTGAGTACTTTCCATAGAGGACCTCATCGCCTTTCTTTACTTCCATCTCTTCATCCTTCTTGGGAGCTCCTACCAGGATAACCTTGCCCTGACGCGGTTTTTCCTTTGCGGAATCAGGGATGATGATACCGCTGGCAGTTTTAGCTTCAGCCTCGTAGGGTTTTACCAGAACCTTGCCTGCCAGAATTTTGCCTTTCAATTGTGCCATTTCTATTTAGTTTTAAAGTTAAAAATCCGTTATCGGTCAGAATTTAACACATTCTGTGCCAAAAGAGGAAAGTGACATTTTTAAACAAAAAAATGTCAGCCTGTATGACAAACTGACACTATTCTGTTATACCACAATGATACTACCTGACAGGTTGATTGTTTCCGGCAGGTGTTTGTGCAGGTGCAGGGGCACCGGCTTGTGGCAGGGTTGGTATCTCGCTTGGATTTGCCGCAGCATTAATGCTTGTTCTTGGATTAATCTCCCTGGTCTGCCTGGGAATTGTAGCTGTAGCCACCAGGCTTAATACAAGAATTGACACTGCAAGCGTCCATGTTGCCTTTTCCAGGAAATCTGCTGTCTTACGGATACCCATTGTCTGTCCTGCCGATGTAAAATTAGCAGCCAGCCCTCCACCCTTTGAATTCTGTACCAGAACCACAAATATCTGGAAAACACATGCAATAAGAACCAATACCGAAACTAAAATATATATTCCCATCTGGTTATTTTTTTAATAATTCCTTTATTTTTTCAATTTGAGACGCAAAGTAACTACTTTTTTCCGGAAATTTCAAACTGAGTCTTTCATAAATGTCAATTGCCCTTGAATAATATCCCTGATTGATGTAAATTCTTGCAAGAGTTTCTGTAACAAAACCTTCCCTTTCTTCAACAAAAGGTGTAGAAATGTCGACAAGGGGCGTCTCCGACTTTTCCTTTCTTGGTTCAATCCTGGGATTTGCCAGAATGAATTTATCGATCAGGTCCGACTGAAGCTTTTTATTCGACAAGGGAGCACATTCCTCATCATCAACTGATTTCCGGTCCTGGGGTGCTGCCTCAGTCTCAAGTTCAAGAAGATCGGCCGTTACTGATAATGAGAATCCAGGATCCATGTAGGTAATCTGGCCTTCAATTTCACCTGATTCCTCGTCAATTATTATAATTGCAGCATTATCATTTTCCTCGTATAAATCTTCTGAGATGAGCACCTTTCTCTGTTCTTCTGCTTCTTCCCGGGAAAAACTTCCAGGATCATTCTCAATCCCGCTGATAAAATCTTCACTGTTCCTGGCACTCTCTATCACCACCTGTTGGCTGTCTGAAGAAGGATTCCCGGCAATTACGGGAGCCGGTATTACCACCTCAGCAGGTTTTTCTGTTTCCTGCTTTTTATCCAGGAGGTAATAGAGAACCTCACGGTCAGCAATTCTTAAAGCAGAAGTACGCAGCTGGTTGTCGAACCTTACATCCGAAATATTTTTCATACCCTTCAGCAGGAGAAGGTGGGCGCTCTGGCAGTACGGAAATATATTAATAAGTTCATTCACCTCGGCAGTCATTGTCCTGTCGGAGGGTCCCGAACTTTGTATCATCCGTAAAAAATCACTCCTGTCCATGGTGCTTACCAGTTCACAAAAGCCCTGTTAAAAATATCTTCCACGATAAGTTCTATAATCTTTTCTGAAAGTTCTGCTTCTACAGCGCTAAGGTCGAGATCGCTCCTGTAGTCTTCGTAACGTGAAAAGGTTTGTTCATAGCTATATTCGGGTTGAACCGTATTCGTGAATTTGACTTTTACGGCAATAGTAAACCGGTTTGTAGCTGCCTGTGCATCGGCACCCACTGTCAGGGGCCGGGTATTGTAATCAGAAATTTCCCCTTCAAAATTCACATCTCCGATGCTGTTTGTCAGACTAAGGTTTGTCTGTGCCTTGCATTTATCGATAAGGGCATCGGTAAGCTTCTGGCTCAATCCTGGCTGCACCAGGCTCGCCCTGTTCTGGAAATACTGTATGCTCAGGGTCTTAACGTCGGCAGAAATGCTTGCTCCCGAAAATGAATATGATATCTTACAGCCGTATAATAGCAGCAGGCCTGCAAGGGAAATTAGGTACAGTCTGATGCCTCCGGAGATTATCCTTCCTGGTTTACATCTCAATGCCATATTCTTTTATTTTCCTGTATAACGTCCGCTCTGAGATTCCAAGTTCATGGGCCGCCATCTTTCTTTTTCCGTTGTACTTTTCAAGGGCTTTCCTTATCATCTCCATTTCCTTTCCGGCAAGCGACAGCGATTCTTCGACGATTTCCTCAGTATCCACGATGTCCTCCCTGCCTTTCAAAATGGTAAAATCGCCGGGAGGAGTTTCAGGTGTCTTGTTTTCGGGAAAGCCTGCCTTGGCATCAGGAAAAAGGTTTCTTATTGTCCTGGTGCTGGCCTCTGAAAATCTTTCATTACCATCGCTTTGCATCAGATCAAAAACCAG
>ERZ1645192.1987-NODE-1987-length-16962-cov-5.054179_pt1 | contig 16962 bp, 16 predicted proteins | sample MGYA00575354_ERZ1645192 | MGnify/ENA primary metagenome ERZ1645192 (study PRJEB40844, sample SAMN11349763) | freshwater sediment metagenome | isolation source: river sediment | host: Sediment | place: India: Faizupur Khadar , New Delhi | collected 2017-02-21 ... | reverse complement strand
GACTATTCATCGGCAAGAATCTCGCTCTGCGCCTCGGAAGCGAATTCGACATCCCCCTCCGCCGCAGCTTCGCTGAAAGCGTGGTACAGAAGACGCTGTTGTTTCTCGATCATCTTGGGTGTTTTCTCGACATCTTTCAAAGACTCCGCCCTCTTCTCTTTTTTACGACGAGAGGGCGGCTTTCGCCGCCCTCTTTCCATCCATCCCTACTCGCCGCAGAGCCAGCCGAAGAAGCGGCTCCAGAAGAGCGGGTAGTTCGCCCACTCGACGAACTCCTGCGGCCCCCAGTGCGGGGCGCAGTCGGAGGCGAAGGCGGCCGTGCGCCCCTTGCCGACGAGGCGGACCGCCACGAAGGGGTCTTTGCCGGCCGAGGCCAGAAGGCGGCCTTCGGGGCGGAGTGTCGTCCGGTTGTACCCCAGGAAATGCGGCCAGGCGCCGATCCCCTGCATCATCGGGTGCCCCTCCTCCGTCGTGACCGGAGTGATTCCCTCGGGTTTCTCCACTCTGTCGTCAAAGTTCGCGATCTTGACGGGCAGTATCTCGTCGATAGCCGTGTCGGCATAGCGCGCCTTGCCGTCGATCCCCGCGAAGGAGAGGTAGCCGCCGATCATGGCGAAGCCGCCCCCCTGCTCGACGTACTCCCGGACGACCTCCAGCCTGTTCGGCATCACCTTGCTTCTGTTGAACGTGTCGCCCGAGAGCAGCAGCGAGTTGGCCCCTATGTCGGAGAGGGCGACCGCGCCGTACGCGGCAAGCTCCTTCGCCGTGAAGGGAAAGCCGTCCGCGACTTCGTGCCCCGGCAGATGGACGACCTCGAAGCCGTGCTTCTCCAGCGCTTCCTTCAGCCATGTGATGCCCGTCTCATACTCGCAGCTCGTGAAGATGTCGAACCCCTTGATGTGGGAGATGTGCTTCACCCACGACTCTCCCGCGATCAGCACGCGTTTGTTCATGAACGCTCCTCCTTGTGACGCCCGCACCAGTCGAGGATCAATCGGGCGTAGATTTCGATGTACTCCAGATATTCGTTCGCTTCGATATACTCGTCCGGAGAGTGGCACTGCTCCTGCCGCCCCGGTCCCGTGATCACCACGGGCATCGTGCCGATGTTTCGCAGCAGCCGGGCGTCGTTCCCCGCCGGGGAGCCGACCACGGGCGGAGCCTCTTTGCGCACGGACGCGATGCTCTCCTCGACGGCGAGCACGAATGGGTGCCCCCGCTCCATCTCGAACGCGCCCCCCGCCTGGTAGATGGAGATCTCAGGCGGGTTGTCCCGCAGCCACGTGTCGCCCGCAGCACGGAGCAGCAGGCGATCCGTCACCTCCTTGACCACGGAGTCGTGGCTCATCGTCTCCGGGTGATAGTGGAGGCAGAGCTTAAAGACGCAGCGGTCGGGCACGGTGGAACCCGCCGTTCCCCCCTCGATGACGCCGATGTTGAGCGTCGGAGGCGGGAGAAGGGGGTGCTTGTAGCGCATCAGCCATTCGTGTTCGAGGTCGTCGAGCGCACCCATCAGCAGTACAGCCTTTTCGATGGCGTTGACGCCCTTCCACTTGCTCCCCGAGTGCAGCGCGACGCCGCGCACCTCCACCTTGAAGAAGACGAACCCCATGTGCGCCACGGTGACCGAGCCGTTCGACGGCTCGCAGACCACCGCCGCGTCCGCCCTGTGGCCGGAGAGCATCGCAGCCAGCGACCCGTTCCCTCCGCCCTCTTCGTCCACCACGGAGAGGATGTGCACGTCGCCGGGGAGCGGAATCCCCGCGTCCTGCAGCAGCTTCACCCCGAGCACGGAGGCTAGGAGCCCCCCCTTCATATCGCACGTCCCGAGCCCCCATATCTTCCCGTCGCGCATCTGCGCATCGAGAGGGTCGAAGCTCCACAGCTCCCTCGGGCCGGACGGCATGGTGTCGATATGTCCGTCGAAGAGAAGCGACCGCCCCTCCCCGCCCTTGAAATGCCCGATCAGGTTCCACCGGGAGAAGCCGTCGCCCGAGTAGACGTGGCCGGGATTCCCCTCGCCGAAGCGGGCGAGACCGTCCTGGATGATCTCCTCGGTCAGCGGTTCGCGGACAGTCTCGGCGCCCATCTCCCGCAGCAGGGCCTCCATCCAGAGCTGGCCCCGCTCCTCGCCGCCGCCCTCAATGCCGTGGCCGATCACCGCAGTATCCAGCGAGGCCAGCTCCAGCAAACGCGCGATATATTCGTCCCGATGCAGGCGAAGAGTCTTATTTAGAGTATCCATCACTTTGATCGTCTCCGAGCGCCAGAAACATGCGCTCTATACCCTCCGCTTTGCTGCGGGCACGAGAGTGACCGACGCGGCTTCTTATTCGCTTCGCTCATGTTCGCCGGTCGTCTACTTATAGAGCGCGAAGCAGTCGTAGATGATCTTCCAGAACTTCTCGAAGTCAACGTCCACGGCGACCTCCGCGTTGGGGCCGGTTGGCCGCGCGAGCGCGCCGCCTCCCTCGTACAGCTCCTTCCCCGGCCCCTCCTGATGTTCAAGGCCGAAGTAGTCGCACGACGTCCGCCCGTAGGTCAGGGAGCCGCGAAGCTCGATCTCCACGCGCATCGGCTTCGTCGTGAAGCACGTCGGGTCGATCAGCCACGCGATGCAGGTGGGATCGTGCAGAGGGGGCGCGTCCCAGCCGAAGACCTCCTTCTGCGACTTGGCGAAGAACTCCATCATCTCGGCGAAGAGAATCGCCTGCGGATTGCCGAGCGAACGGACCTTCGCCACCATTGCGGCGGTCGCGTTCGCCTTGCGCGTGACGTCGCGCCCCATCATGACGATCGGGCGTCCGCCCGTGAAGACGACGTGCGCCGCCTCGGGGTCGGCGTAGATGTTGAACTCGGCCGATGGGGTGACGTTGCCGTGCTGGTACGCCCCACCCATGAGGACGATGCGTTCGATCTTCTCGACGATCTCAGGCTCCTTGCGGATGGCCATTGCGATGTTCGTCAGCGGCCCCGTGGGAACCAGCGTGATCGGGTCGTCGGAGTCAAGCAGCAGGTCGATGATCAGGTCCACAGCGTGGCGCGTGTCAAGCCCCAGCTCCGGCTCGCCGAAGACGGGGCCGTCGAGCCCCGACTCGCCGTGGATGTCGCCCGCGATCACCTGTTCGCGCACCATCGGCCGGGACATGCCCGCCGCGATGGGGATGTCCGCGCAGCGTTTGGACGCGCTGCAGACGTTAAGGGCGTTCCGGACGGTCTTTTCGAGCGTCTGGTTGCCCGCCACCACGGTCACGGCCTTGAGATCGATCATCGGGTGGACCGCCGCCATCAGGATGGCGACGGCGTCGTCGTGTCCGGGGTCGCAGTCGTGAATGATCTTTACAGGTTTCTTCGCAGTTGTAGCCATTGCAGCACCGCCTTTTCTCAAACTTCCGCGCATCGAGCGCGGTGAAAATCCATTTCCGGAAAAAATGTTATATCGCGCTCTTCCGCGCCGTCTCCGCGCGCTTCTTGCGCATCATGGCGAGGGTGAGCACCACCACGGTGACGACGTACGGGATCATCAGGATGAACTGCGACGGCAAACCAAGCGATTGCAACCGCGATCCGAGGGAGTCGGCGAAACCGAAGATCAGACAGCCGATCCACCCCCAGAAGGGGTTCGCGCCGCCGAAGAACATCGCCGCCACACCCATGAAGCCGCGGCCGTTGGTCATGTTCTCCACGAACATGCGGGAGTACCCGAGCGAGAGGTGCGCCCCGGCGATGCCGCCGAGCACCCCGGAGTAGAGCATCACCTCGAACTTGCGGAACGTCACGTTGATTCCGGCCGTCTCCGCTGCCAGGGGGTTGAGCCCCACGCTGCGGAGGCGGAGTCCCCACACCGTCTTGTAGAGGATGAAGGCGAGGACGAAGACGAGGACGATCCCGACCGGCTCGAAGAGGGAGTAGTCGTTGAAGAGCGTGTCGAGAAGGGCGTTGCCGCCGAAGTCGAAATTTAGCCGCGGCATCGGGACGATGTCGTTGTGGTGAAAGCTGCCGGAGACGCCGAAGGTGCGCTGGAGCAGAAAGCGCGTCATCGCGATGGCGAGCATGTTCACCCCCATGCCGACGACGAAGATGTCCGCCTTCGCCTTGAGGTGCGCGAAGGCCATGAAGGCAGCGACCACAACGCCGGTGATGATGGCGGCAAGAAGGCCCAGCACCCAGCTTCCGGCGAAGTAACTGGTGGTCACGGCTGCGAAGGCGGCAAAGATCATGATGCCCTCGATGCCTATATTCAGGATGTTCGCCTGCTGCGTCAGGACGCACGCCAGCGTGGCGTACAGAATCGGCGTAGCGGCGCGGATGGTCGAGCGGACGAGGGTCGCGTTGAAGACGAGGGAGAGTATCTCGTTCAGTCCGTCCATTACGCAGCCTCCTCTCCGGAGCTCCGGGCGCTTCTGCGCCGCGAATAGGCGAAGAGCCCCTCCATAGCGGCGAGCAGGATGAAGACCGCGATAATCGTGTCGATCAGGGTCTTGGGGACTCCTGTGAAGCGTTCCATCCCCAGCGCCCCTGTCTTGAGAACGGCCAGGAAGAGCGAGAGTACGGGAACCATGCGGATGTCGTTCTTCGCGATCAGCGAGGCGAGCATCCCGTCAAAGGCGATTCCCGGCGAGAAGTTGTCGAGGAAGTGCCCGTGGATGCCCATCACCTCGATGGCCCCCGCGAGACCGCCAATGGCTCCGGAGAGAATCATCCCCCAGATCATCGCCTTCTTCGGAGGAATGCCGACGTACTCGGAGAAAGAGGGATTCTGCCCGACGTGGCGCAGCTTGTACCCCCAGTTGGTATGATAGAGCATCCACCAGACCAGCACGAGCACGCCGAGCGCGACGAAGATACCGATGTTCGCCCGGCTGGGACGGAGAATCCGAAGCAGACGCGCCGACTCTTCGATGGTGGGCGTTCTGGGGATGCTCGCGCGCGCGGAGAAGGGGTTCCCTACCAGGTAGGAAGTGAAGTAGATGGCGACGTAGTTCATCAGGATGGTGACGCAGACCTCGTTCACCTTCCAGTACGCCTTCAGCACGCCGGGGATGGCCCCCCACGCTCCGGAAGCGACCATTGCGACGGCGAAACAGAGAGGAATATGGACAAGAGGATGAAGCCCGGTGAAAGCGTACCCCGCCCACGCCGCGGCGATGGCGCCCAGGTAGAGCTCTCCCTCGACGCCGACGTTGAACACGGCAACCTTTGCGGAGACCGCGAAGGCAAGGGCCGTAAGCATCAGCGGGACGAAACGTTCCATGACGCCGCCGATGTTGAATTTCCCCACGAAGGCCCCGCGGAAGAGCTGGTAGTAGGCTTCGATGGGATCGTAGCCGAGCAGCAGGATGGCCCCCGCTCCCAAGGCAAGGGAGAGGATGATGGTCATCAGCGTGCTGCCCCAGGATGTCTTATACATGCGTCCCGCCTCCAGTCATCAGCAGGCCGAGCTTCTCCTCGTCGGCCTCCGAGGAATCGACCTCTCCGGTGATCCGTCCCTCGAACATGACGGCGATCCTGTCGGAAAGGGAGAGGATCTCCTCGAGATCGGAAGAGATCAGCACAACCGCCGCCCCCGCTTCTTTGGCGCGGTTCAGCTCGTTCCGTATGGTCTCGATGGAGCCGATGTCGACGCCCCGCGTGGGCTGCGACGCCAGCAGCACCTCGGCTTTCCGGGAGACCTCCCGCGCTACGACGACCTTCTGGGCGTTCCCGCCGGAGAGCCCGGAGGCCTCGATGTCGGCGCCCGCCGGACGGATGTCGTACGAACGGATCAGCCCCTCGGCGAATTCGCGCACCTTCCCCCAGCGAATCACGCCAAGGCTCGAGAGCGGAGGCTCCGAGACCGAACAGGCGGCCAGGTTCTCCTTCACGTCGGAAAAGCGGTCGAGTCCGCGCTGGTTCCGGTCCTCCGGAATATGCGACAGTCCATGCTCCCTGATACGCCGCGGAGGCATGTTCTGCACCTCGGCGCCGCCGAGCACGACGCGCCCCCGCTGCACCTGACGAAGCCCGGCGATGGCCTCGGCAAGTTCGCTCTGCCCGTTCCCGTTGACCCCGGCGATGCCGAGGATCTCTCCCTTTCGTACGGAGAACGAGACGCCGCGCAGCTTGGAGAGCTCCTTCTCGCCGGGAACGAAGATGTTCTCCACCGAGAGGGCGACATCCCCCTTCGCCGCCGGGACGGGCGAGCCGCCGAGGAAGACCTCGCGCCCCACCATCAGGCGCGCCAGCTCGGGAGCGGATGTAGAGGATCCCGCCACCGTCGCGATGTGCTTTCCTCCCCGCATCACGGTGATCCGGTCGCTGATCGCGAGCACTTCCTGCAACTTGTGGGAGATGAAGACGATGGACTTGCCCCCCTCTTTCATCGAGCGCAGAATGCAGAAGAGCTGTTCGGCTTCCTGGGGTGTGAGCACGGCGGTCGGCTCGTCGAGGACGAGGATCTCCGCGCCCCTGTAGAGCGTCTTGATGATCTCGACGCGCTGGGCCTCCCCGACGGAGATCTCCTCCACCTTTTTATCCGGATGCACGCGGAGTCCGTAGGTATCCGCATAGTATTCGATTTTTTCGAGCGCCGCCCTCCGGTCGATGCGCCCTCCCCGCCTCGGCTCAAAACCGAGGATGATGTTCTCCAGCACCGTCATCTCGCGGACGAGCATGAACTCCTGGTGCACCATGCCGATCCCGAGCCCGATCGCCTGTTTCGGCGTCAGCGACGGATACGTTTCTCCCTTGACGGCGATGCTCCCCTCCTCGGGAACGTACATGCCGTAGAGAATCTTCATGAGCGTCGACTTCCCCGCTCCGTTCTCTCCTATGAGCGAGTGGATCTCTCCCTCCTCAAGCGAGAACAGTCCGTCCTGGACCGCCTTCACTCCGGGGAATTCTTTGCAGATGCCTTTCATTTCGATCAGGATACGCGACACGAACCCCACCTCGCAATGGAGACGGACGGGGAAATCTCCCCGCCGCCTCCGGAAAATGATGTCTAATTTCTCTGGAATCCCTCGTAGGAGTCGACCTTGATCTTGCCGCCCTTGACTTCTTCGGTCAGCTTCGCGATACTCTCCAGGATGTCCTGCGGGAACTTGTCGCCCAAAGCCTTCTTCATCGTGGACATGTCGGTGAGTCCCACGCCGCCGTTGGCGATGGTCATGTCGAGAATCTTGCCGCCCTCGAAGTTGCCCTCGACGACCGCTTTCACGATCAGGTAGCTGCCCATGTCCACTCTCTTGAGCATGGAGGTGAGGATGTGTCCGGGGTAGGCTTCGTCCTGATTCAGGTCGACGCCGATGGCGTACTTCTTCGCCTCGTAGGCCGCCTCGAGGATGCCGTTGCCGGTGTTCGACGCGACGTTCATGACGATGTCCGCGCCCTGCTCGAACTGGGCCAGCGTCAGCTCCTTGCCCTTCAGGGGGTCGTTGAACGTTCCGGCGAAGGAGACGAGCACGCGGGTCTCGGGATCGACGTAGGCAGCGCCCTGCTTATAGCCCACGAGGAAGTCGTGAAGCACCGGAATGTCCATGCCGCCGACCCAGCCGATAATCTTCTCGGCGTTGACGCCGGGAACGTCAGTCTTTGTTGTAAACATGGCCGCGGCAGCTCCGGCGAGGAAGGAGCCCTCGTTCTGGGCGAAGATGGCGGACATGACATTCGGAGCCTTCACCACGCCGTCGATGATGCCGAACTTCACATCGGGGAAGTCGGGAGCATGCTTGGCGATGATCTCCTGAAGCTGCGTGCTGCAACCCAGAACCAGGTCGTACCCCTCGGCCGCCATGGCGACGAGGTTGGACTCCCAGTCGGAGGGGACCTTGGACTCAAGGACCTTCAGATCGATGCCGAACTCCTTGATCGAGCGCTCGAGCCCCTCGTACGCGGAATCGTTGAAGGACTTGTCGCCCAGGAAGCCGGAGAGGACCAGGGCAACCTTGACTTTCGACTCGGCCGCTCCGGCGACGCCGAACGCGGAGAGCGCAATAACCAGAACCATAACCAGCAGAAGAACTTTTCTCAAACCTTTCATGCGTTTCCCTCCCTGAATGTGGATAGTATGTTTCCGCCCCTCGAAGGACGGACCGACCGGACGGAATTCGTCCGGAAAACCAGGAGCGCACCGTGCCGCATCGCGCCCCGCGGGAAAAGCAACCCTCCCCCGGAGCGGTTCATCGCATACAGCCCGACCCATCCCCTCCTTTCGACGCACCCGGCGAAGCGGTGGATTTTCGCACCACGAGCCGCGCGTTCATACGCAGAGAGCGCGCGGGCAGCGACTCGTCGTTGATTCTGTCGAGGAGAAGACCGAAAGCGGCCCTCCCCATCTCCTTCTTCGGCTGCGCCACGGTCGTCAGCGGCGGATTAAAGAAGGAAGAGAGCAGTATGTCGTCGTAACCGACGACGGAGACGTCCTCCGGGATGCGAAGCCCCCTCTCCGCGAGGGCGGTGATCGCGCCGAAGGCCATCAGGTCGTTGAAAGCGAAAAGTGCCGTGGGGAGCTTACCATCTGAGAAGAGGAACGGTATGGCGGCGTAGCCGCTTTCGGAGCGGAAGTCGCCCCGGTAGACGAGGGATTTGTCGTAGGGTATTCCGGCGCGGCGCAGGGCGTTCGCGTATGCCCGAAGGCGCAGCAGCGCAGGGGTGGAGTTCGAGGGGCCTGCGATGCAGGCGATCCGTCCGTGACCGAGCGAAAGAAGGTGCTCCATCGCGTCCATGCCCCCGGCGTAGTGATCCACGACGACCGAGTCCATTCCTCTAGAGGCGCCGTCGCGATCAACAAGGACAACTGGCACGGCGAGCCGCCGCCCTGCCGCCTCCCGCAGGTTGGAGTCGCGAACATTGAAGAGAATGACCCCTTCCACTTGCTTCTCCGCAAGGAGCTCAAGAAACTCGTTCTCCCGGTCGGGGTCTCCCTCCGAGTTACAGACGAGAACGCTGTATCCGTTTTCGAGGGCGGCGTCCTTGACGCCTCGGGTGGATTCGGAGAAAAAAGGGTTGGTATCGTCGATGAGGATGACGCCGACGGCGCCGGAGCCTTTGCGGCGGAGGCTGCGGGCGATGAAGTTCGGACGGTAGCCGAGTTCCGCCACCGCTTGGCGTACGCGGTCGCGGAGGACGCTTCCCACAGGCCTGGTTCCGTTGAGCACGTGAGAAACCGTCGCGGTGGAAACACCCGCCTTGCGAGCTACGTCCTTCATTGTCGCCGTCCGGTTCATACCACACGCCTCCCGAAAAATGGGGTTCCCTGCAAAGGGACACTGCGGTAAACGATTACGTAAACGATTAACCGGATTCTTTTATCTCATAAAGAGGCGGGTGTGTCAATGACGGAAGTGAACTGTCCCCCCTTACGATCTTCTTTCAGGAGCGAGAACATCCACTGATCCTGGTACCGCCCGCGCGCCCATTCGTACTGGCGCAGCGTGCCTTCAAGCCTGAAGCCCGCCTTTTCCAGGAACCCTCTCGATCGCTGATTTCCCTCCGTCACCAGCGCCTCGACACGGTTCAACTCCATCGTGCCGAAACCGTACTCCAGCGCGGCGAAGACGGCTTCGCTCATGAAGCCCTGCCGCCACATACGGGAGTCGAGTTCGTACCCCATCTCGGCGCGCCCGTGTTCCTTCTTCCAGTTGTGGAAGCCGCACGTTCCGAGCACCGTTCCATCGGAGCGCAGCGTAATCGCCCAGCGGACGCCCTCTCCGGAGGGGCGCAGCCACTGGAGAAGGCCAATCATCTCCTCGCTCTGACGCAGCTCGGTAAAAGGATCCAGAACGAGGTATTCTATGACGAGCGGATCGGTCCAGACTGCGTGCAGCCGCTCGGCATGGGACGATTCGATCGCGCACAGTCGCAGCCGGGGCGTGAAAAGCACGGGGAAAGGGGTATCCTGTTTTTGCATTGCGTTTTCCTCCATATCGCGCCCGCACATCAACGGACGAGCAGCTGGTAAAGAAAGTCCTTGATGCGAGACACACTCAAAACGGCGTAGAGAAAAGGGAAAAGGGCGAACCGGAAAAAACCCGGTCCGCCCTTATGACTGGAGCAGAAAGCTTTTGCTATGCGGCAGCCTCTTCGGAGGCCTCCACGGCATAGAGTCCTTTGAGCGCCGATACAAAGAGCGCGAGCGACGCCATGTAGAGCGCCATCCCCGACTCTTCAGACCTTCCGGCCAGCAGTACAGCTACCGGAGCGGCCGCGGAGAGAAGAACGCACAGGCGGAACATGAAGCCAAGAAGCGCTCCGTGCTCGGCTCCTCCCCCGAACGATGCGAAAAGTGCCCCGACCAGGACAAAGCAGACAGGAAGAAGGTAGACAAGCCATGAAGGCACATCCATGGAGCAGGAGAGAGAGGGCAGCGTCCCGGGAGCGCTCAGAACAAGGAAAAGGAAGGCTGCCGAAAGCATGGCCATCTGCGCAGCCAGGAGTTTTTGACTTGCGCCGACGATCGTCGTGCCTCTATCGGTCCGTCCGGTTGCCAGGAACGCATGGCTCATCCCGGAGAGGACAAAAAGGAACAGGAAGAAAAAGGCCCCGCGGAACGCGACGAACGCGCCGTACGTGTCAGTGCTTTCGGAGAGTCCGGAAAGTGTGACGGCCATCGGCACAACAAGGAAACCGATGAACGAAAGCAGGACGACGACGGAGTGTCCGGCCCGAAGGAAGAGCCGCGCCAGATCCGACGTTCCGCCTCCCGCTACGTAGCGCACCGTCGCAACGAGCATGAGAACGGCGAAGACCGCGCCGACGCACGACCACGTAATACCGGGAACTGCCGGAAGAACGTCGAGCATGCCGATGCGGATTCCCGGGAAATCGACGATCAGAATATCGGCGAAGAAAAGGAGAAAGGCTGCCGGATAGTAGAAGAGGAGTGCGCCGGCTGAAGCGGACGTGTCTTCTGGACGAAGTGCTGTGCTTGTCATTGGAGAACCTCCTCGAAATAAAAATAAGTGTGGCCTTGGCATTTACTGCCGCTCTGATTATACAGAAAAAAGCTTAAAAATCAACATCGGTACAAGAAGGCGCTCCATTATTTGTTTCGTGAATGGCCTTCTTGCCGGAAGCGGTCTTCCGGAGAGCAGGCGTTCGCTCCGCAGCATTCCGGGTGCGCGGAAAACTGCCCGTCAGGGTAGGGCGATGAACAGGAGGAAAGGGCGCTTCACTCTTCGACCCACTTCTCCAGATCTTCACGCCGGCCGGCGACCAAAAGCATATCGCCCGCCTCGATAACTGTTTCCGCAGTGGGGAGGAAGCGGTCGCCGGACCGGTTGACGCTCAATACCACCGCATTATAGCGCACTCTGAAGTTGAGTTCCGGCAGGGTCTTTCCCACCATCTCGGGAAGAGGGCGGATCTCTCCGACGTGAAAACGCGACCCCGGCACCTGTACGAAGTGCGACATCCACGGGTGCACCAGCAGCAACGCCAGCCGCTCCCCCATATCCCGCTCGGGGAAGACGACGCGGTTCGCCCCCACGCGGGCCAAAACACGCGCATGCACTGTATTCTGCGCCCGGGCGATGACGTACGGGATCTCCAGATCCTTCAGTATGGTCGTCGCGAGGATACTGGCCTCGATGTTGCCGCCGATCGCCACAATGCCGATGTCAGCCTCCTTCGCGCCGACCTTCACCAACGCCTCGGAATCCGTAACGTCCGCCTGCACGGCAAGGTCGACGATGTCCGCCATCTCCTCGACGAACTGCCGGGAACGGTCCACCGCGATCACCTGTCTCCCCTGCTCGGAAAGCGTCTTGCAGAGCGACTGACCAAAACGTCCCAGCCCTGCGACCAGGACGACTTTCTCTTTATCGTTCACTTCCCGCACCTCCTAACCTATTGGTATGTCCGCATCGGGGTAGGATACCTTTCCTCTCGGCACGGGTTTCAGAAGCCCGTAGAGGAAGGTAACGATGCCGACGCGCCCCCAGAACATCAGGAGCATGAGCACGATCTTGCCCGCGTCGCTCAGCTCCGCAGTGATTCCAAGGGAAAGGCCGACCGTTCCCATCGCCGAGACTGTCTCGAAGAGCAGCGACCTGAAGGGAAAGGGTTCGAGCAGCGCAAGCGCCCCCAGGCCCAATCCGATGGTCCCCAGATAGAGGACGACGACCGTGACGGTCCTCTGCAGTATCCGGATGGAGATTCGTCTGTTCCACAGGTTGATCTCGGGGTTTTTCCTGAGGTTGTTCCACGTCGAGACCAGCAGCACTGCAAGCGTCGTCGTCTTGAATCCGCCTCCTGTGGAGCCGGGGGAGGCGCCGACGATCATCAGCAGTATCAAAAGGAAGATACCGGCGGAGGAGAAGGTCGCCGGAGGGACCGTATCGAAGCCCGCGGTCCTCGGCGTGACGCTCGCGAACAGTCCGTTCCAGATCTTCCATCCGCCGGACATCCCTGCGAACGCATGATTCCACTCCGAGAGGGTGATTGAGAAAAGGCCGAAAAGCAAAAGCCCCGCCGTCGTAAAGAGCACAAGACGCGGGAGCATCGAAAGTTTTTCCCTTCTGCGAACTGTCATCATGAGCTCGGAAAGCACCATGAACCCCAGTCCGCCGACGACGATAAGCGCCATGACCGTCCCCGGAATCAGAAGATTCCGCGAAAAACCGGCCAGACTGTCGGAGAAGAGGGAGAAGCCGGCGTTGCAGAAGGCACTGACACTGTGAAACACGGCGTTGTACAGCGAACGCAACGGGGAAAATCCGGCACGGAGAAACCCCGCGTAGAGAAAGAGCGCCCCGACAGTCTCGACGGAGAAGGTTAGCAGCAAAATCCGCCGCAGGAAACGCACCACGCCCGCAGGCGTCTCCATACCAAAACCACCGGCGAGGAACATCCGCTGTCGTAGTCCGATTCTCTCCCGGATCAGCAGGGAGAGCGCCGTCGTCGCCGTCATCACACCGATACCGCCAAGCTGTATGAGCAGCAGGACGACGGTCTGAGAGGCCGGCGCCAAGTCCTTGCCGGTATCCACGACGACGAGTCCCGTCACGCAGACCGCCGAAGTAGCTGTAAAGAGCGCGTCCACAAATCGCAGAGGATGCGAATGTATATTGAAAAGAAGCAATAACAGCGTTCCTGCACCAATCAGGAGCAGGAACCCTGCGACGAGTTTCCTTTCAATGGCCAGCGAGGTAAAGGCTCTGAATGCTATACTACGACCTCCTCCCGGACGTGCGTCTTCCCGGGCATTTCTCTCTTCGCGGTTTCTTTCTTATGCACGCGCAAAATCAGTGTTTTTGCAACCACTTCACGGCGTCGCTCCCGGAAAGATCGCTCTCCCCGGCGGATACGACCACCTTGTTGTCCTCGCCGTACAGTATATCGGACTCATCCTGAAAGTACAAATGCAGTTCGCCGTTTTCCTCGAGCGAACACGAGGCGTTCGCCTCAAGAAGATCGCCCAGACAGAGCAACATTCTGCATCTCCTCCGTTTCCTCGTAGAACTCCGCGAACCGCTCCCAAAACAGCGCCATCGTGGGTTTTTTCTTCGGGGATTCGTCCGCCCTGGCGCCGTTCTCCAGTATATCCAGCGCATGCACGAGTGATTCCCTGCATATTTCCCACCGATCCCGGAAGGCAGCGCGCATATCCCCTTCTTGAAGCAAGGCTCGGAGTTCTCCGATCTTGATCGTTCGTGCCAGGGAGCTGCGGCGTAACTCTTCGACCCGCTCCGGAATCAGCGAATCCGCGCATTGACTCAGCAGAAAACATGCATCCATGATTTCGAGCGGCACTCCCGCTCTCTTCAGCATGAGCAGGGTGATCTCGTTCCGATGCATGTACTGCGCGGCCTCGGCGATATCCGCCTCCGCTCCGTTCCGCCGCAACTTTTCTATCACGGAGCACAACCCGATGTCTTGAGCAGTCACAAAGAATCCTCCTGTTGAAAAGGCATTTCTTTCCATGTGCAGGCATATGCTACCAAGCGAGGGATAAAGGCTCCGTCAAGAAACGGGGCGCGGGCGTAAAGTTTTCGTAAAGGGTGAAGATCATTCGGGGGTGAAGCGGAATCCTACTCCGGGCTCGGTGTGAATGAAGCGCGGCAAGGATGGGGCGGGCTCGATCTTTTTTCTCAGGTTGCTCACATGCACACGAAGAAGCCGCGGGTCGCGCTCTTCTTTGTCGTCCCAAAGCTTCTCCATCAGCATACGGTGGGTAACAACGCAGTCGGCGTTCTGGACAAGAAGCGCCAGTATTTCGAACTCCGTGCGCGTCAGGGAAACCTCCTCCCCCTTCACGAAGACCTGCCTCCTGGCGAGATTCACGGTCAGATCTCCGGCGCAGAGTTCAGGAGGGGACACGACCCTCGACTCAGCCCTCCGCAGCAGCGCCCGCATCCTGGCCAGAAGCTCGCCGGCCTGGAACGGCTTTGTCAGGTAGTCGTCGGCGCCCGCGTCCAGAGCCTGTATCTTGTCGGTTTCGTTTCCCCGCACTGAAAGTATGAGGATGGGAGCGGTCATCCAGGCGCGCAACTCCTTGCACACATCCTGTCCGTCCATATCCGGGAGCGCAAGGTCGAGGACGACCAACTCGGGGTTCGTCTCGATGGCCGTGTCGATCCCTTCGGCGGCGGTTGCCGCGAGGCTCACCTCGTACTTTCTGGCGGAGAGAACCGACTTGAGCGCCCGCCTGATGGACTCTTCATCGTCGATCACCAGAACCCTGATATTTCTTTCGGGCGCGCTCGTCATCCGTTCATTCCTCCGTTTCCATAACGTGCGCCGCGGGGAGCCGGACGACGATACGGGTTCCCGCGGGCGTATTGTCCTCGATACTGATGCTTCCTTCGTGGACCCTGGCAATCTCCATCGCTATAGGGAGACCGAGCCCCGTTCCGCCGGGAAGGCGGTTCGAAAACGTTCCCCGGAAGAACTTCTCGAAGACCCGGCTCTTCTCCTCGTCCGGTATTCCGGGTCCCTCGTCCGCAATCCACGTGACGAACCCTTCGTCCGTGCTGCGGGCGCCCACGGCCACGGGACTTCCGGCGGGACTGTAGGAGAGCGCGTTCTCCAGCAGGTGCATCAGCAGCCTTCCCCACTGCTGAAAATCGACAAGGATAAGCGGCAAATGTTCCGGGAGGTCGACCCGTACGCGCTCGCGATCCGTCTTGTCGAGTCTGAAGAGCACCCAGCTCAGCACCTCGCCGGGCTCCGCCCATTGCAGATCCGGCTTCCACGCCTCGGCGGCAAGACGAGAAAGTTCCAGCAGGGAGCCTATGGAGTGCGAGAGCCTGTCGAGATCCTTTTTGACCGAGAGCAGCTCCTGGCGTACGCGCGAAGGGTCCGGTTCGGCATCCTGCTCCAGAAGTCCCGAGATCGTGGCCGTCAGCGAGGAGAGCGGCGTCTTCAACTCGTGCGAAACCGACGAAAATATCGCCGACTTCAATTTGTCTCCCTCCTTCAGGGTCCGGGCCTGCCGCGCCGACTCGCCGAGGCGGCTCCGTTCAAGGAAGGTCCCGGCCATGCGCGCGGCGGCGAAGAGAAGCTGCACTTCATTCCAGCGGTACGGACTCCGGCTGCGACGTTCCCCGACGTGAAGTATGCCCTCGATTCCTGAAGAAGAGAGCGCCGGGAGAAAGACATCCCCTCTCGACACGGCGGAGAAAATCGACGAATGCAACACCGGGCTGTCGCTCCCGCCCGAACTCCACAAGCGGGCGACATCCGACGCAGGAGACGCCACCCCTTTCCGGTTTTCGACCACCCAGTCGAGAAAATCCTCCTCAAGAGGATCCATCGAAAGCTCGTTCTTCTCTCCGAACAGGAGCTTTCGTTTCTCACCGCCTGCGATCAGGTGGAAACGGATAAAGGCAGGGGAGAAAACAGCTTCTATCTCGGAGCAGAGCGTCTCCGCCATCTCAAGGGCGCCTTCGATGGCGAGCAGCCTCCCGGTCAGCCTGTTGAGGAGCGCCATCTCCCGCTCCTGGGAGATGGCCGTCGTTTCGCGCTCCCGAAGGCGTCCCGAGGTCAGGCCGATCAGGAGACCGACGATCAGAAAAACCCCGAGAGAAATCCAGTCTTTCGGATCGTCCACCCGGAACGTGTTGTACGGAGGGAGAAAAAAGACGTTCCATGTAAGAAACGACGTCACTGCCGCCACGAAGGACGGCCTCGTCCCGACGACGGAGGCCACTACAGAAATGACCAGAAGATACAAAAGCGCCCAGTGCCCCTTGCCGAGAAGCTCTCTCCCCGGCAGGAACAGCAGCGTTGCAAGCCCCACAAATCCCGGGGCGAAAAAGAACGGATGCGCCTCGGCCCATCTCCGGATCGTCGTGAACATATCTTTCTCCTTATCGACCGCTTGAAGCGGCGGGAAACCGATTGCTTCCTCTACCGCGTCTTGAAGAAGGCCGCGAGCATCGTGGTGAAAAGCACCATGCAGACGATGGCCACGGGATAGGCTCCGCCGTACCCCGCGCTGCACTCATCCGTGCCTGTCGCGTCGATGGCCGCGCCCAGGCCGGGCGTGCTCGTCATCGCGCCGCAGATCGCCCCGGCGAGGATGATCCAGTTGATCTTCCAGACGTAGTGCCCAAGGAAGAAACCAACCATCTCCGCCGCCAGCGCCGAGCCGATACCGACGGCGATGAGCAGAACCCCGTGCTCAAGAAAGGCCTTCACCACGCCGCCCCCAGCGTTCAGCCCCACCACCGCGAGGAAGAAGCCGAGCGAGATGGCGCGCACCGCCGAGAGGACGTTTTTCTCCATCCGCATCTGCAGCGGACCGATATGATCGAAGCTGCCGACGCCGAGGGCGAAGAGCAGCGCACCGCCCGTCGTCCCAAGCCCGACCGAACCGAGCGGCCCCAACGGAAGCGAAATCCCGCCCAATACAGAGCCGCCGATGATGCAGACCACGAAGGAGAGCAGCGAGAACGGGATCGAAGCCGGGCGCGCGTCCGGGGCGGCCGGCTCCGCCGCCTTTCGCTCAAGCGCCAGTTTTTCACGCTCCTTCGCCACGTC
>ERZ1645192.1986-NODE-1986-length-16966-cov-7.281651_pt1 | contig 16966 bp, 14 predicted proteins | sample MGYA00575354_ERZ1645192 | MGnify/ENA primary metagenome ERZ1645192 (study PRJEB40844, sample SAMN11349763) | freshwater sediment metagenome | isolation source: river sediment | host: Sediment | place: India: Faizupur Khadar , New Delhi | collected 2017-02-21 ... | reverse complement strand
ACATTGAGTATGTGTATGTTGTCTTCCCATAGGAAAGACGCTCCGGACAACAGTTTTCCCGGCTCATCCCTCTTTACGAAGCAGAGGCTTCCGTTTACTATTCCCCACTGAAGCTCTGGCCACGGGTAAAATGCCTCTTTCACCTCCGAAAAGGCAGATCTTGTATTGACTGTAATGCCTTCATCTTCAACCACGATGTTGCCAAAAGGATACTTCTTTCCTTGAGCAAGCCCCTCCATCATTTCAGAAAAAAGGCGCCTTCCTACTGCTTTCCAGTACTTGTCCGTAAGATGCTCGTAAAAATCTTTTTGTTTTGTTTTTATGGTGTATTCCTTATCAGATGTTCCAAACACCGCAATATATACCCTTTTAGGGAAGATGCCCCCCCTTCTGAGGTCAACTCCCCACCTCAGCCGTGTAATATTTTTCATGGGGATCAATTCCCCGCACCAGTAAAAGCCTTTGGGTGTGATCTCCAGAGTCCTTTTAAAAGGCCACAGGCCAAACGAACATCTAAAATCTATCTCATAATGCCATGATTTGTTATTTCCCAAAAAAACACATCCAATGCAGAGTTGAAAAATTATGTCACAAAAAATCATATCACAATCAGTTAATTTTATCCCTCACCGTTATATAACCGGCTCCTGAAACGACAACATAGAGAGGATCGCATTTGTGAGGCGGTTGGGGCTTTATGTCGACAGTCAGAGCAGGGGTAAAAGAACCCCATTCTCCGTCAAAGACTCTTGGTTTTGAAAGATCCCCCGTAACAGGAAATATTCTGGCCCTGGAAGTTTGGTAGGTCTCTGTCTTGCCATCCTGTGTGCCATCCTGCCATATGAGCCTGAAGAATGCGTTTTTGGTGCTTTGCTGAGACATTGAGATTTTAAAGCTGCATTCTTCTACCTGTGCCCTCGACATTCTGTCTGCAAGCCAAAAAGCAAAGTTATCCGCCTCTTCCCTGACGATCCTGTTGCCGTCTCTGCCGTCTGAGATAACAGTACATATACACCCTGCCATCATACCAATGATCGCCAATGCTGTTATCAGTTCTATAAGTGAAAAACCTTTCCTGTTTCTTATGGTGCTCTAGTCTCCCTGGCCGTTTTTGTCTTTATTTGAGACTATCCAGTTATAAAAAGGATGTTCCTTTTTGTAGAGCTTACCTTCGCAGTTCGTGCATCCGTGTTTTGTCCAGCCTTCTGCAATAAGTTTGTAGTCGGAAGCATTCAACAGTCTGTATTCGAATGTCACGCTAAAAATTTTAACATCTGTAATCCTGCACCAAAGCTGTATCTGGTCATCGTACCGTGCGGGATGCTTATACCTGCAGTGGCTTTCAACTACAGGAAGAATAAGTCCATCCTCTTCCCATTTTGAATATGGTATGCCCATAAGACGGCAAAATTCCGTTCTGGCCACCTCGAACCAGTCAAGGTAGTTCGCGTAATAAACAACGCCCATCTGATCAGTCTCGCTGTACCTTACCCTTACCGTTGCCGCAAGCGTGTAATCTTTTTGTGTCATTGCAAATACCCCCTGAATTCCAGATGGCATCAGACCGAGCCGGAACTGAAATAATATCTGTATAAACATTATAAGGTATAAATTTAAAGGACTGCTCCTCTTTTATGCAGAATATATTTTTCCCTGTCAGCAGGGCTGATCCCCCTGAAGGGAACTTCGAGGCCTGCTCCGGGCGGACACAGATCATAACCGTCAAAGAATGTGTTTATCGTACCGCGCCCTCCGGTAACAGATGAAAACCTGGCAGGAAAATCAATTCCTTCCGCAACTGGATACCTTCCTTCCATGAGAACTGTTCCTTTTTTGATCAACGGAGAATCAAAAGTTCCCCTCATTCCGATTATTTCACCGATCACCCTTCCTGACATTTCCTCAGGGTAGGTTATTTTAAACCTGTTCATCGGCTCCATAAGATCTGTTCCGGTATTTTTCAGGGCATCCATTATCCCGATCGGAGTTGCAAGGATGAAATCCATAGGATGAGTATGGGAGACATGATGTTCCCCGTCGACCAGGGTGATCTTTATATCTGTTACCTCCCATCCCTTGGGTCCTTGCCGAAGAGCCTCGGGTATCGTCTGCTCGACCTGGAGCTGATACTTTGTAAAAATTTTCTCGTTTCGTACCCGGCTCTCAAAGAGCACTCCCGAGCCTGTTTCAAGAGGTTCGATCTCAAAACGAAGAATGGCCCAGCATGGTTTTGGCATCGTGTAATCGACATACCCTGTTCCCCTTCGGGAAGGCCTTTCTTTGTAAATGACCTGTGGAGTCCCGATGACCGCATCAACAGAGGTTCTTTCCTTCAGAAGTGCTTCTATGACCTCGATCTGAAGTCTTCCTGTCACAGACAATATCAGTTCTCCCGTGCTTTGTTCCCATATGACATTAATCAGAGGGTCTTCAGCACTGATCTGATTTACCGCATCAAGAAGGACAGGATAATCTTTTTCGGACCGCGGTACTACTCTGACCCTCATCGAAGGACATGTTATGTTTATCTCATCCCTGATTTGGGAGCAGCTGCCAAGCACATCACCGTTGCGAGAGCTGGAAAGTCCGTATATCGCCGCTATCTCGCCGACTGATGCCTCACCTGTGTCTATCTCTTTTGCTCCTGTTACTTTTTTTATCTGTACTGCTTTATCGTAACTGTTATTGCTTGCGTTATATATCAGATCTCTGTTTTTCATACTGCCGGAAAAAAGCCGTGCATATGCGACACGCCCCATCTGCGGGTCGTGTTTCATTTTAAAAATGACCGCGGATAGGCCGTTCTCTCTGTTCTCTGTTTTCTTTTTGCGGGCAAGAAGCTCGATAAGATCCAGAAGCTCCTCTACACCCTCTCCGATAAGTGCCGCTCCGGCAACAAAGGGGAATACATTTCTTTGTGAGAAAGAACTCAGATAGGATCCTAAAAGCTCCTCTTCCGATATCGACCCCGGTCCTTTTTCAACATATTTTTCAAGCAGGTCATCATTTATGCCGCATAGTATCTCTGCAATGACTCTTTTTTCTCCGCTGAAAGAAGGTATAAGTGCAACACCGAAGGAATCCTCAATTTCTTTCAGGACCCTTTTGAGGTCAGCTCCTTCCCTGTCTTTCTTGTTTATGAAAAAAATAACCGGAATTCCTGAAGAACAAAGAGCCTCCCAGAATACCTCTGTCTGGGGCTGTACTCCCTCTACCGCAGAAACGACCATAACTGCGGCATCCATAGCACGTATCGACCTTTGGACTTCTGAAGAGAAGTCACTGTGTCCGGGGGTATCGATTATGTTTACAGGCTGGCCTTTCCAGGAAAGATATGCGGAAGCGGCTCTTACAGATATTCCCCTTCGTCTTTCTATCTCCATAAAATCAGTATGGGCATTTCCTTCGTCAACGCGCCCTATTTTCTTGACCGAACCTGACATGTAGAGCATCTGTTCTGTAAGTGTTGTTTTACCTGAGTCAACATGGGCAAGAAGGCCTATGTTCCAAGGCTCTTTTCGTTTTATTTGATCCATGAAATGTTCAGCTTTTTTCTTGTCGGGTATTGTCTTGCAGGCCTGAGCAGCGGATAGCCGAGCATCTGAGCACCGCAGACATGTTCATCAGGGCTTATTCCCAGATAATCTCTTAAACCTTCAAAATTTCTTATGGCTGCAGTGAGAAAACCTCCCCAGCAGGCTCCTACTCCAAGGGCATGAGCGGCCAGTTCCATGTATGTCAGCGCTATGGAAGCATCTTCAGGCCACATGTGATCCTTTGAAACCAACGCAACTGCGACATGAGGCGCTCCCCTCAACAGTGCATCTTCACCCGTTTTTGCCTTTGCGATCATAGATGCTCCGATAAGCGATATCCTGGAGGTCGGATCTTTAAATATTTCTTCCCTCATCCAGCAAAGTATAAGATTCGTTATCTCTTTCGTTTTTTCAGGATCTTCAGATACGACCCATCGGACCGGCTGGCGGTTCGATGCAGTAGGAGCAAGTTTTACGGCATCAAAGATCTGGTCGAATATCTCCCGCGAAAGTGGCTCTTTTTTGAAACGCCTGATGCTTCTCCTTGTTTTAATGAAATTCATCGCTTCTTCCGCTGATGGCATTTTAATGCCTGAAGCTTTCTCCATCTCCTCATTGTTAAGGAAAGAAAGACTGTTGGCGCTTTCAGGGCAAAAGAGCGCGCAATGGCAACACTCAATGCAGTTTGCTGAACCCCTTACATCCATCTCCGGCAGACCGGTCTCCCCGAATTTAACTATGCCTGCAGGACACACTTTCAGACAAATTCCACATCTGGTGCATTTTACAGGATCTACTGTCATTGACCGCATTTATATTCCTCCCCGGAGTTAGAAAAACTTGTAGTCAGGCACTATTATATCAACCTTACTCATACAGTTGGGAATTCGCAAAAATAACGAACTTTAATAAATTTAATAAATTAAATTTATAAAAATTCATCTAGCCTTCTTTTTCAACGTCAAACAGCATGAAACAATGTTTGCTTTCTCAGAATCAGCATGAATACTAAATGAAACGCAAATATTTTGTTCTATAATGCATAGCCAGATCTTAAAAAACGGAATGGAGACAGAAACAATGAAAAAACTGTTTTTGATCATTACTTTAATATTCCTGATCATTCCACCAGCAGCCTCAGCCTCTGACTTGATCCCGCCATACCATTGGACTTACCATTCTCTTGAGATCCTCTCCCAGAAGGACCTGATCAAAGAAAAAATAATACCCGGAGAAAGCTTTTACACAAAAGAACAGGCTGCAAATATGATAATTGAAGCTATTAAAAATATAAGAACTGATCCGTCGTTAATGGGGGATGATGAGCTTTGCAGTATGAGACAGCTCATCAACGGATACAGGGATGAGCTTGAAGCGCAAGGTCAGGATAATGAGAAGATCAGGACTGAGCTTGAGGACATAGCGCTTGGCGCAGGTCTGTCTGCAATGGAAATACGAGCCGGTTCAGGTTCAAAAGAGAGGCCGCTCAATTTTCAGGCTGTCAGATCGGTAAATAAATTCACATTCGAAATATACGGCCATTTAGCATCAAAGAACAGTAATGGACTGTTTTTATCCCCATACAGCATATCTTCCGCGCTCTCAATGACTTACGCAGGAGCAAAAGGAAAGACAGCAGGTGAAATGGAGAAAGTGCTCCATCTTGACTCTGAGATACACCGAAACATGGCGGCACTGATAAATGACATAAACTCAGTTCCTGGAGAGACGGCAACTGTCAAAACTGCCAATGCCCTCTGGCCGGCAGAAGATAAGCACATTCTTGAGAGCTACACCGGCAAAGTAAGTCGTTTCTATGAAGCCACGGTCGCCCAACTGAATTACAGGGAGAAACCAGAAGAGGCAAGAGAGACAATAAACAGGTGGGTTGACAGGGAAACAGAAGGTAAGATCAAAGACCTCCTCATGGAGGGAGTCCTGACGAAAGACACCTCTCTTGTACTGACAAACGCGATCTATTTCAGATCAGAATGGATGACAAAATTCGACCCCCGGAATTCCAGGGCCATGCCTTTTTACACCAGCCCCTCCAAATCTGTCCCGACTGTTATGATGACAAAGACCGACAAAGGGGTCAGATACACTAAAGAGCACGATCTTGAAATAACAGAGATACCATACAGGAACAACAGGTTTTCAATGCTGGTGCTTCTTCCCAGTAAGGGAATAAAGCTGGAGAATATTGAGAAAAAACTTGACCATCTGAAATTCACAGAATGGACTGCTTTTATGTCCGCCCAAAAAGTCAGGCTGACTATTCCCAAATTTAAAGCCGAGCAGAGTTTCGAACTTAACGATGCACTGAAGGAAATGGGTATGGCAAGCGCGTTCACAGCAAGTGAAGCAGATTTTTCCGGAATGAGCGGGAAGAAAAACCTCTATATCGGGTCAGCTATACACAAGACATTCCTTGACGTCGGGGAAGACGGCACAGAGGCCGCAGCAGCAACAGCCGTGATAATGACAAAGACATCTATGATGCCTGATAATGAGGAAACGATCGAATTCAAGGCAGACAGGCCTTTTATTTACTTGATCAGAGACAACCAGACCGGGGTAATTTTATTCATTGGCCGCTACACAAAACCATAACAAATCCATAAATTGAATATGAACCGCTGCTGCCTTTTTGGTATTTTACTAAAATATCCCGGCAGCAACGGTTTTTACAATTTCCCTGTCTAAACTGCAAGAAGCATGATCGCTTCAGCGTATATGTGAGTTATCTTTCGAAGATTTTCAAGGGTCACGTGTTCGTCAGGCTGGTGGATGACATCAGGATCACCGGGAAATACGGGACCAAAAGAGACTGAGTTTGGAAGATACCTGCAGTAAGTCCCCCCGCCTATACTGATCGGTTCAGCTGTAGATCCTGTGACTTTCTTATACGCCTCAAGAAGTTTCTTTATCAGTGGGCTTGAAGGATCGACAAATAACGGTTTTTTGTCCCTGTCGACAAAGAACTTGGCGCCAAGCTTCTCTGCTGACTTTTTAAAATCTTCTGCAAGTTCATCTCCTGAGAGCGTAACAGGGTAACGCAGGTCAAAACTTATTCTGCAAATCCCGTTTTCCAGCCTTATCATTGCAGTGTTGAAACTAAGAGATCCTGAAACCTCGTCCATTCTTTCAAGTCCTATCCCGGCTCCGTCTGTGCCCTTAAAGCTTTTGGCAGCCTGATGCAAGAAGTCAGATAACTCCTTTGGCTCCCAGTCAAAGGATGAGAGTGCTTCAAGGAGCAATTCAACTGCATTTGTCCCCAGCTCCGGCGACATAGCATGGGCAGAGACACCCTTTGTCCTAATAATGGTACTTCCCTCTCTGCCTCCGATAATTACTCCCTTTGCAGATTTTAGTTTGTTAATGATATTTTCTTGGAAGTGACCGACGAAAACCGCTTCTGCAGAGTCAGGAACTACATTATATCTATCTCCCCCTTTGACAGAGACAAGATTCGGGGCTAAGCCTTTTCTCTCATCTGAGAACTCTTTTTCCACCCAACAGTGAAATATGCCCTTCTCAGCGTTGATCAACGGGAAGTTGGCATCGGGAGAAAAGCTTGAACCGGGGATTTCTTCCGTTTCCAGGTATCTTGCGATACATCTTCCGCCGCTTTCCTCGTCCAGTCCTACTATCAGCCTGATCCGGCAGTCAAGTTTGAAACCGGAGTCACGCAATGCCTTCATTGCATAAAGAACCGAAAATGCCGGCCCCTTGTCATCGAGGGAGCCCCTCCCATAAAGCCTGCCGTCAACGACACTGCCGCTGTATGGAGGAACAGTCCATGCCGATGTCTCGCCCTCCGGAACTACGTCAAGGTGAGCAAGTATCCCCACCAGTTTTTCTCCGCTGCCAATTTCTGCATACCCTGCGTAATTTGAAATGTTGGCTGTATTGAAGCCAAGTTTTTCTGCACATTTGAGGAAGTCTTCAAGGGCTTCTGACATTTCCGGACCAAAAGGGTGTTCAACGGAGACGAATGATTCCTCATAAACACTTCTGATCATTAGGGATGACTGCAGGTCCTTCAGCAAGTCTTCAAAATCATCATCAATGATCTTATGCATCAAATCTTCCATACATACCCCGCCTTCTTAAGGGAGAGAAGCTGTTTTGACGGCCGCTCCCCCTCTGTATTTGAATAATTATCAGACTCCCGCGATCATTGAGAGTATTTTCGCTACTGTGAGGCCTCCAAATGTCCCGAGGACATATCCCATCAAAGCCATCAGAACACCTACCGGGACGAGCGTCTCTTTGTAAGCCGCCGCAATTATGGGAGCAGCAGCTACAGCGCCAATATTCGCTAGACTTGCCACCGCACATGTGAAAAGATCCAGCTTAAAGATCTTGGCCAACAGGGCAAGCAAAACTGCGTGAATGGCAAGTATCACAAATCCGGCAAAGAGATAGTAAGGAGCGTCTGTAAGTTCTTTAAACGATGCTCTGGATGCAATAAGGCATATTATTACATAGAGCATCGTCATTGAAACAGGTGAGGATCCGGGCACTTTGCCAAGCGGGGTAAGGGCGCAAACAACACCGGCGACTGTAGCAAGCACTATCGTGACTGTGTTTGCAGAATAGAAATCGCTCTTTCCGAATGTTTCAACAAGCATTGGGGATAGTATCGAGGCAAGCCAGCTCGAAAGTGCCGAAACGAGGATACCGGCTCCGATGAGGAGACACAGGTCGCTCGTTTCCATTTTTGTTCTCGCATTATCATCGGTCTGGGACAAAGTTTCACCTATTGAATCGATAAGGGTTGTGTCGCTCCTTGTCCAGCGGTTGAAAATATATGCGTAGGGAACTGTTGCAAGCAGCATAATTACCCAGATAGAGTAGTTGACATTGTCGACCAGCAGAGTGTAGCCCATTGCCGAATCGTTTATCCCAAGTGCTCCCTGAATTGCGACCATGTTTGCTGTCCCACCGATCCAGCTGCCCGCAAGGGCTCCCCAGGTCTTCCATCCTTCCGGCGGGAAACCATTCTTCATAAGGGCGAACATCACTACGAACCCCACCATGATAGTGAAGGTCGCACAGAAAAATCCCAGAAGCATCCTGGGCCCAAGCTTGAGTATCTTCCTGATGTCGCAGCGCAGCAGCATTATAAAGATCATGGCTGGGATGAGGTTGCCTCTTACTGCCCTGTAAGTAGCCTTTATCGAATCATTGTTTTCCCAAAGGTCGAAAGTTGCAAAGAGCATGCACATGACATAAAGAATGACCGGTGTTGGCACATACTTGAAGAATGTGCTATCTTTGTACTTTCGCTCCAGAGAAGATACTATTCCTGCAAAACAGACAAGGAATGCCAGATATGCAAAACCATTGGTTATCATATAAAAAACCTCCTCATAATAATGAATTTGTTCTTTTTGGATAAAAAAGATAAATCATTAATTGGACCACTGCAGACCGAAAACATCCTCTACTCCAAACCCCGGATCTTCCGTCAGCAATATCTTCGGACCGCCGTCAAAGATCGGACCTCCCTTGACCGGATCTGTACTGCATAAGACCGGTCCATCCAGATCGACCCTAGTTATGCAGCTGTAGGCAGAAGCCAGGTGGACAGCAGCAGCGCAGGAGACCTTGCCTTCGAGCATACAGCCTATCATTACCTCTGCTCCCATGGCCTGCGAGAGCGCGATGATCTGTCGCGCGTTCCTTATCCCTCCGCATTTCATAAGCTTGATGTTGACCATATCCGCTGCACGGCGCCTCAGTATTTCCATTGCATCACGTGCCGACCAGCAGCTTTCGTCAGCTGCGACAGGCACCGGAGAATTTGCTGTTACATGTGCAAGTCCATCCAGATCGCCCGCCTTTACAGGCTGCTCAACAAGCTCAAGGTCAAAACCGGCATCCTGCATCCGGTTAAGTATCCTTACGGCCTCATTGGGCTTCCAGCCCTGATTGGCGTCGATCCTGATCTTCACTCCGCTGCCGACCGCATCGCGTATTGCCTTCAGACGCAGAAAATCGATCCCGGGATCAATTCCTACTTTTGTTTTTATGATCCTGAAACCGTCTTTAAGTGCCCTCCTGGAGTCTTCAGCCATTTCTTCAGGATCATTGACGCTGATAGTGACATCGGTCTCAACCGTTCTTCCGCTTCCTCCGAAAAGTCTCCATAGCGGCTGTTTCACTGACCTCGCCCATATGTCATGGAGTGCAATGTCGATCGCAGCTTTGGCACTGGTGTTCCTTATCAGGGAAGCGTCAAGGATGTCAAGGCAATGCTCCAGGTCTGACGCGTCGACTCCTGTCATTACAGGCCTTATCATTTCATCAATTGCGCCCCTGATAGATCCGACAGTATCTCCTGTCACTTTTCCGGTTGGGGGCGCCGAACCCCATCCCGATATTCCACAGTCAGTATCTATCCTTACTATCACATCGGTCATTTCATCGACTGTCCTGACCGCTGTTTTAAAGGGTACTTTTAGCGGAGTCCTCAGAACTCCCGTTTTTATCCCGGTTATCTTCATAATTCCTCACCTCTTTTCCTGTGTGTATATTTCTTAAGTAAAGATGTTTCCATCAGCAATCCCCCTTGTTCCTTTCTTTTTGGGTCCCAGTATTGATATTCCTTGCAGCCGATCCAATGTGCTGCATCATAGAGAAACAAAAAAGCACCTTTCGGCATCTGATAAACAGATGTCCAAAAAGGTGCTGGATCTTCTCCCCATTGCTGCAAACGTATAGCTTACAGGCGGTTGGACAAGGCAGCTATTCCGTTATTATTATTCCTTTGTTCCACGATCTGTACTTTTTTACGGCGTCTTTATATGCTACCTGGATAGCTTTCTGGGACGAACCCAGATAGGTGTGGTCTATCTTTTCTATTATTTTTGGGTCAACGTCGGCCAACGACATCCCCAGAAAAATATCCTTTATGAATTTATTCGTCAGTTCCAGTACTACCGAAGCTTCGAGATCCAATATCTCTCCTGACTCACCGTCTGCAATGAAAGTGATGAAAAACTGCGAAAACTGGTGTGTTATCGGGTTTCCCATCTGAGATTTTGCATTTCCGATAATACATAGTTTCTCCCGTTCCATAATTCCACCCCTAACGGCCTATTATCATTATATATTTAAGATCTGCCACAAGCAATACGACAGTTCAAAATCTTCCGACAATCTATTCAAATATTTCGCAGTTGTCTGATATGTCTTCTTCCCCGGCCTGCAGCGGAATGCCTTCTACTGTCCTTAGTGTTCTTTTGATCGCTCTGGACCTGACCTCGGCATTTTCAAGCTCTTTTCCTGCCTGTTCTATCTTCTGTCTAGTCTTTTCCAGAATTGAACCAAATTTATCAAATTCAGTCTTGACTTTTCCAAGGAGTATCCATACCTCACTCGAACGTTTTTCTATCGCAAGGGTGCGGAATCCCATCTGAAGACTGTTAAGCAGGGCGGCTATTGTTGTCGGACCCGCCGGAACGACCCTGTATTCACGGGACAGGGTATCGCACAATCCGTCTATCCGGAGTATCTCTGCATAGAGACCTTCGACCGGAAGATAAAGAATACCGAAATCCGTTGTGTATGGAGGCTCGAGATACTTGTCCCTTATTGTTTTCGCCTCTTCTATTACACGGTTCTTAAGGGCTTTCTGAGCGTCAGCCAGTGCCTGAACATCTCCATTTTCGGAAGCTGTCACCAGCCTTTGATAGTCTTCAAGAGGGAACTTCGAGTCAATAGGAAGCCACACAGGCGAAGCTGAGTCATTGGCTCCCGGGAGGGAGATCGCAAACTCAACCCTTTCGCCGCAGTTGGGCCTGGTTGCGACGTTCTCTGCATACTGGTCCTTTGTAAGTATCTGTTCAAGCAGTGCGCGAAGCTGAGTCTCTCCCCAGGTGCCCCTGACCTTTACGTTGGAAAGGACTTTTTTAAGGTCTCCAACGTCAGCTGTGAGAGCCTTCATCTCCCCAAGTCCCTTATGTACCAGCTCCAACCTCTCGGATACGGTTGAGAAAGCCTCTCCGAGTCTTTTTTCAAGAGTAGAGTGAAGCTGCTCGTCAACTGTAGCGCGCATCTTTTCAAGTTTTTCCTCGTTATTTTTATGTATCTCCTGGAGTTTAGACTCGACTGTGCCTCTAATGGCCTCCAGCTTTTCCTCGTTCAGACGGCTGATGTTGGTCAGCTGCTGTGAAAAAGCTTCAAGGCTTTCCCTTTGCAGATCTCCGATCTCTTTTATCCTCTTTGACTGAGCTTCGCCAAAAGATGTAAGGCCCCTTAACTGCTCCTCGCGTCCCGCTCTGGCTTCATCCCTTTGCTCTTTTCTCATAGAAACAAATTCAGAGTTGATGTCGCGTTCAGTATCCTCAAGCTTTCCTTCGATATTCTGCAGCCTGACCAGAAGTTCCCTTGAGACCTGCTCCATAGCAGCGCTGTTCTCCTTCAATCTTGCCACCGATGCTATTATATAAGCAGCGACAAGTAGCGCCGCGACCGCTATGCCTATGATCAAATGCATTGTGCATGCACCTCTCCTTCCATTCAAGACACTATTATAAGCTAAAAAAGCAGAGGCTTGAAAAAGAAAACCATAAACTATACCGCCGGATCTGCTTCTGGGGGATAAATTTATTGCTGGTCTGGCAATCTCCGTTTAAGGCTATTTTTTCGTTTAAAAGACGATATGAAGCACAAGCATCAGAGGAATACCCGTGATGCTTCTGTTCTTGATGATTCTTAATGTTTTCAGTTCCTATCCCGACTATCTTTGCTCAGTTGCAGGGGTTACAATATTGCTCAAGAGGTGATGGACATGCCAAAAAGAGCTGACGTAAACATTCCTCGGCTTATTTCTTCATACTATACCGAACATCCGGATCCTGCCGAACGTTCTCACGGGGTATCATTCGGAACATCGGGACACCGGGGATCCTCTGTCAGGCGGAGTTTCAACGAAGACCACATAATGGCAATTTCACAGGCTATCTCAGAGTACAGGTATGCGCAAGGAATAAAAGGACCGCTGTTTATTGGAATGGATACGCACGCCCTTTCAGAACCTGCCCTAAGGACAAGCGTGGAAGTATTCGCAGCAAACGGTGTCCTTGTAAGGATCCAGAGCGGCTTTGGCTACACGCCTACGCCCGTGATCTCCCATGCGATACTCTCCTGGAACAGAGCTTCCGGGGCTCCGGTCGCTGACGGCGTAGTCATAACGCCGTCGCATAATCCCCCTGAAGATGGAGGCTTTAAATACAACCCTCCGTCAGGAGGCCCTGCAAACACTGACATTACCTCCTTGATCGAAAAAAGGGCGAACGAGATACTTGCCGGCGGACTTAAAGATGTGAAACGTATAGATTTTAATAATGCACTTTCCTCTGACAATGTCCGGTCGATCGACTACATCATTCCCTACGTCAAAGCACTTGAGGAGATCATTGACATCGAGGCTATACGCAGCTCCGGGCTGAAAATGGCAGCTGACCCGATGGGAGGCTCCGGAGTCCACTTCTGGGAACCGATAGCTGATATTTGGGGCTTGGATATCGATGTGATCAACAAGGATGTCGATCCTACGTTTTCGTTTATGCCGCTTGATCACGACGGCAAGGTCCGCATGGACTGCTCCTCCCCCTATGCGATGGCAAACCTGGTAGCACTTAAAGAGAGATATGACATAGCATTTGGTAATGACCCGGATTATGACCGTCATGGGATAGTTACAAAAGAGGGTCTTATGCCCCCAAACGCATATCTGGCAGCATCAATAGAGTACCTTTTCACTCACCGCCCGGGCTGGAGTGACAACTGTATGGCAGGCAAGACGCTTGTCTCAAGCTCAATGATCGACAAAGCTGTGGATTCGATCAGCAGGAAAATCTATGAAGTTCCTGTGGGCTTCAAATGGTTCGTCGACGGCCTGATGTCGGGCATGCTTGGCTTTGGCGGAGAAGAGAGCGCCGGCGCGACGTTCCTGAAGAAAGACGGAACAGTCTGGACTACGGACAAGGACGGTTTCGTAATGGATCTCCTTGCTGCTGAAATGACCGCAGTAACAGGGAAAAACCCGGCCGAACATTACAGAAGGTTGACTGAGAAATTCGGACATTCCTACTATTCCCGTAAAGATGCACCTGCTTCACATGAAGAAAAAAGCAAACTGAAAAAACTCTCGCCTGAAAATGTGGCAGTGAACACACTTGCCGGTGAAGAAATAATCGCAAAGATGACAACTGCTCCGGGAAACGGAGCCCCGATCGACGGACTTAAGGTCACGACTGAAAACGGATGGTTCGCAGCCAGGCCTTCGGGGACAGAAGAGATCTACAAGATCTACGCGGAAAGCCTGATAAGCAGTAAACACCTTGACGCTATAAACGATGAGGCAAAAGAGATAGTATCAAAAGCCATTTCAAAATAATTGATCTCAGAGAAAGATCAACACAACATTTTATTTTTCATACATGAGTTGAACACCCCGGATATTTTAGGACCCGGCTTGGCTTTTGACAGCCTGACCGGGTCCCTTTTTTTAAATTATGCAGAAGGTTTTATGCCTTCTGTTTGCTTACTGGCCAAGAATCGCCTTGAGGTCCCCTTCGGCTGTTCCGATCGGCTTGATTCCGAAATTCTGTACAAGAACGTCAAGGACTGCCGGGCCGACAAATGCTGGAAGCGTGGGACCGAGCCTTATGTTCTTTATTCCAAGGTGAAGCAGCGTGAGAAGGATACATACCGCCTTCTGCTCGTACCATGAAAGGATCAGCGAGAGAGGGAGCCCGTTTACATCTGTCTTGAAAACGTCCGCAAGAGCTACAGCGATCTTTATCGCAGAATAGGCATCATTGCACTGTCCGCAGTCAAGAAGGCGGGGTATGCCTTCGATATCTCCGAATTCAAGCTTGTTAAAGCGGAATTTGCCGCATGCAAGCGTGAGGATGACAGTATCCTTAGGTGCCTTCTCGGCAAACTCAGTGTAATAGTTGCGTCCTGACTTTGCACCGTCGCATCCTCCGACAAGGAAGAAGTGGCGGATCTTTCCTGCATTGACAAGTTCCACAACTTTGCCTGCGGCACCAAGGACTGAATTGCGGGCAAACCCTATCATGATCCTCTTCTCAGGGGCATCTTCCGTGAATCCGGGAGCCTCAAGCGCTGCCTTTATCACAGGAGCGAAATCCCTGTTCTCAACGTGTACTGCTCCGGGCCACTGGACAAGTCCGCATGTGAAGATCCTTGCCATGTAACTCTCCCTGGGCTTCTGGATGCAGTTGGTCGTCATAAGGATCGCACCGGGGAATTCGTCGAATTCCTTCTGCTGATCCTGCCATGCTCCGCCGTAGTTGCCAACGAGATGGGGGTATTTCTTAAGTTCGGGATAAGCATTGCAGGGAAGCATCTCACCGTGCGTATAGACGTTGATACCCTTGCCCTCTGTCTGCTTCAGCAACTCTTCAAGATCGCCAAGGTCGTGTCCTGAGACAAGGATAGCTTTGCCCTTCACGGGGGTCACTCTGACCATAGTAGGTTCGGGATGTCCGTATGTTCCGGTATTGGCTGCATCAAGCATTTCCATCACTCTGAGATTGACTTCGCCAATTTTGAGGTTGAGCGCAAGCATTGAATCAACTGTAATATCCTCGTTTAGGAGTTCTGACATTGCTTCCAGGAAGAACTTGTTGACTTCCCTGTCCTTCTGGCCAAGGATCCATGCGTGGTCGGCATAAGCAGCGACGCCCTTAAGTCCATATACGGCAAGCCATTTGAGGCCGCCAAGGTCTGCGCCGTACTTGTCGATGTCGGCCTGGGGCGAGTAGTCTTGTCCCTCTTCGACCAATTCGTCGGTCGTAGGTTCTTGTGAAGCTCCACATCCGCAGCAGCATGAGCATCCGCCGGCAAACTCGTCTGTTGCCTTTCTTGTATTTCTGACCATCTCTGCAAGAGTTTCGGGATCGAAGTTTACATTTGTTACTGTCGTAAATAAGTTTTCGATGACCATCTTGGACACTTCGTCGGAACTGTCTCCTGATTCAAGGGCTGCTTTTGAAAGAACCATCGTCTCATAAAGAAGAAGGTCCTGAAGTGCCGCTGTCTGCGGATCTTTGCCGCATACTCCCATTGCTGTGCATCCTGTACCCTTTGCTGCCTGTTCACACTGATAACAAAACATCGAAGTCACTCTCCTTAATTATTCTGCCGATATCCCGGCGATGTAAAATAAATTCCCTAGTTCGGGAATATCTGCCTTACCTCAAGAAACTTGCCTGTCATCGAAAGTTTGATAAGTTTCAAAGTCACAGCTTGGCCTGATTTCTTTACCGCGGTGTCAACAAGTTTGACAAGTCCGCCGCAGCAGGGAACTTCCATGTATGCCACGTCGATCTCTTCAATCCCGTTCAGCTTTATGATCTGTGCAAGTTTTTCAATATATGGCTCTACCTCGTCCAGTTTCGGGCATCCTACGAGGCACACCTTGCCCGGAAGAAGGTCCTTGTGGAAGTTGGGGCATGCAAATGCTGTACAATCTGCTGCCAAAAGAAGTTTTGCCCCTTCAAGGTATGGTGCCTGAACAGGCACCAGGGAGAGCTGTACAGGCCAGTTACGGAGTTCAGACTCCTGCCTGCATGAAGTTTTTTCTTCTTTCTGTACAGGCTTGTCTGACTTCAGTTCTTTAGCCATGCTTCCGGGACACCCGCAGGGAAGGGTCCCGCTGCAGGGTTCTTTCTTTCTGGCTGCCATCCTCGCCTTAACAGCTGCTTCGTCGTAGGCAGCAGCTTCTCTCATTTCAAAGGAGATAGCTCCCTGAGGACACTCTCCTATACAGTCTCCAAGGCCGTCACAGTAGCTGTCGCTTATTAATTTTGCCTTGCCGTTCTCTATAATTATTGCGCCTTCGTGGCAAGCATCTGCACAAAGTCCGCATCCGTCACATTTTTCCTCGTCGATCTTGATTATCTTTCTCATTTTTTTTCCTCCTCAGAATTAATTTCTATTTTTAAAATTCATCCAATGTTTTAGATCTGAGCCACTCTTTTGCTTCTTTGGTCATCTTTACGAGGAAATCCCCGAATATGCATCCCTCACGAGAGCACTTGCTTTTTCCAAAAACGCATTTCGAATTTTCCAATGGACCTTCTATTGCTTCGACGATGTCCAAAAAGCTTATCTCTTTTGGCTTTTTGGCAAGGACCGCACCGCCGCCCGGGCCTCTTGTTGTACTGATTAGTCCGGTATGGGCCAGTCTCAAAACAACCTTAGCAAGATGTGCCTCCGAGACGCAGATCGTCTCTGCCATTTCTCTTATAGATATCCTTTCGCCATCTTTCTGTGAGATCAGGACCATTGCATGAAGCCCTATGTATGTTGCCTCGCTGAAACCCGCTACTTTCGCCATGCATTTTCACCAACCTTAATTAAGGTATTCAAATACCTTAATA
>ERZ1645192.1984-NODE-1984-length-16968-cov-7.123041_pt1 | contig 16968 bp, 11 predicted proteins | sample MGYA00575354_ERZ1645192 | MGnify/ENA primary metagenome ERZ1645192 (study PRJEB40844, sample SAMN11349763) | freshwater sediment metagenome | isolation source: river sediment | host: Sediment | place: India: Faizupur Khadar , New Delhi | collected 2017-02-21 ... | reverse complement strand
CGGTAGAGCCGCGCGAGGGCGCTGCGCAGCGCCTGCGGCTGCGGATCCGGGTAGCGCCGCAGCGCGCCATCGGGATCCGCGACGGAGGGCAGCGCCGACTCGTTCGCGTTCAACCAGACCTCGCCCTGCACCGCATGCGAGCGCGCCGAGGCATAGCCGGCGAAATCGCGCAGGTCCTCGCGCAGCAGGCGGGACGCGGTGCTCATGCGCCGGCCGCCAGTCGCAACTGCACCGCGCGGGCGTGCGCCTGCAGGCCCTCGGCCTCGGCCAGGGTCACCGCGCACGGGCCGATCGCGCCGAGTCCGGCACGCGTCGCGTGCTGCACGGTCAGCGACTTCATGAAGCTGGACACCGACAGCCCGCTCCACGCGCGCGCCGCGCCACCGGTCGGCAGCACGTGGTTGCTGCCGCTGCAGTAGTCGCCGAGCGACTCAGGCGTCCAGTCGCCGAGGAACACCGTGCCGGCATTGCGCACGTCGTCCAGCCAGCGTTCCGGCTCGCGTACCGACAGGATCAGGTGTTCCGGCGCATAGTCGTTGCTGATCGCGATCGCCTCGGCGATGTCGCCCACGCGGATCAGCCGCGAATGCGCCAGCGCCTTGCGCGCGATCTCGGCGCGCGGCAGCGCCGCGACCTGGCGCTCGACCTCGACCGCCACCGCGTCGAGCAGGCCCGCATCGTCGCTGAGCAGGATCACCTGCGAATCCGGCCCGTGCTCGGCCTGCGACAGCAGGTCGGCGGCGACGAACACCGGGTTGGCGCGGGCGTCGGCGACGACCAGCACTTCCGACGGCCCCGCCGGCATGTCGATCGCCGGCCCGTCCGGACGTTCGGACGCCTGCCGCTTGGCCTCGTCGACCCAGGCATTGCCCGGGCCGAACAGCTTCTCGCAACGCGGCACGCTGGCCGTGCCCAGGCTCATCGCGGCGATCGCCTGCGCCCCGCCGAGCTTGAAGATGCGCGCGTTCGGCGCGTAGGTGGCGGCGACCAGCACCGCGGGGTCGGCGCTGCCGTCGCGGCGCGGCGGCGTGCACAGCACGATCTCGCCGCAGCCGGCGAGTTGCGCCGGGATCGCCAGCATCAGCGCGGTCGACGGCAACGGCGCGCTGCCGGCCGGCACGTACAGTCCGACCGGGCTGATCGGCCGCAGCACGCGTTCGCAGCGCACGCCCGGCGCGGTGTCCAGCGCGTACGCACGCGGCATGCCGGCGTGATGGAAGGCGTCGATGCGCGAGGCCGCCTCGTCGATCGCCGCGCGCAACGCCGGGCCCACAGCAGCCACCGCGGCCGCGCGTTCCGCGGCATCGACCTCGAACGCCTCCAGGCGCACGCCGTCGTAATGTTCGGTCAGCACGCGCAGGGCGACATCGCCGCGCGCGGCCACGTCGGCCATGACCTCTTCCACCCGTGCCTTGACCCCCGCCGCCAACGACCGCGTCGGCCGCGTCAGCAGCTGCGCGCGGGTCGTATCGTCCATCGCGGACCATTCGATGCGCTTCATGCCAGCATCCTCTCGACCGGCAGCACCATCAGCCCGCGCGCGCCGGCGCGCTTGAGTTCCTCCAGCCGCTGCCAGGTGACCACGCCATGGCACAGCGCCTGCATCGCGAGCATGTCCTCGCCCTCCATCGGGTAACTGGTGGGCGGTTCCGCGTCCGGCAGCAGGCGCAGCACCTGCGCGACCGCCGCGCGTGGCGCCTGGAACATCAGCAGCTTGCTGTCGCGGATGCGCATCACCCCGTCGATCCGGCGCAGCAGCATCTGCGCGGTCTCGGCCAGAGTGGGGTCGAGGTCGGCGACCGGCCCCGCCAGCACCGCCTCGCTCTGCAGCAGATCGCACACCGGCGCCAGCTGGTTCGCCGCCAGCGTCGCCCCGCTCGAGACCAGGTCGCAGACCACGTCGGCCTGCCCAAGCCGCGGCGCGATCTCCACCGAACCCGACAGGACCACGACGTCGGCCTGCACGCCCGATGCCGCCAGCCAGGCGCGGGTCAGCGCCGGGTACGAGGTGGCGATCCTGCGTCCCTGCAGTTGCGCCGGGCCCTGCCAGTCCCAGCCCTGCGGCACCGCCAGCGACAGCCGGCAGCCGCCGAAGCCGAGCGCGCGCCATTCGCGGAAGTTGGCGCCGCGGCCATCGCCGGCGCGCTCCGCCGCCTGCTCGGCCAGCACGTTGCGGCCCACGATGCCGAGGTCGCAGAGCCCGCTGTCGATCAGGCCGGGGATGTCGTCGTCGCGCACCAGCAACAAGTCGACCGGGGCGTTGTCGCCGTAGCAGAACAGCTTGTCGGGGCTCTCCCGCCACGACAGGCCGCAACTGCCCAGCAAGGCGCGAGCCGGCTCGCTGAGGCGGCCGTTCTTCTGGATGGCGATGCGCAGGCGATCGCGCACGCCGGGGGCGGCGACGGGACTCATGCCGGTGACCTCAATGGGAAGGAGTGTGCGCGGCGAGCGCGGCGGCATAGCCGCCCGCGCCCTGCTCGAGGGTGCGGGCGACGCGGCCGATGGTGGTGACGCTGACGCCGGTCTTGTCGTGGATGCCGCGGTAGGGCTCGCCGGCACGCAGCAACGGCACCACCTTCCAGCGGTCGCACATCGCCTCGAGCTCGGCCGGCGTGCACAAGTCCTGCAGGAACGCGGCGACCTGGCGCGGATCGTCGAGCGCGGCCAACGCCTCCGCCAGCGCGCGGAAATCCGCGGCACTCTGGCGCTTGGGCGGGTTGTAGGGCCGGCTCTTCATCGAGATCCAATGTATTAACGTGTTAGTACATTAATCCACGGATGCGGGCTGCGTCAACCACCCCCCGGAAACGCAGGACGGGCCTTGCGGCCCGTCCCCGTGCGACGCCGTGGCGTGGTCGCCTCAGCCGTTGGCCGCTGCGGTACCGGCCTGGCCGCAATACTTCTGCCGGAAGGCCAGCGCCTTGGGTTGCAGTGCCTGCAGGTGCTGGATGCGGCTCTCGGCGCTGGGGTGGGTCGACGCGAATTCCGGCGGGCTCTGGCCGCCGCTCATCTGGCCCATGCGCTCCCACAGCGGCACGGCTTCGGCCGGATCGAAGCAAGCCGCAGCGGCGAGCATCAGCCCGACCTCGTCCGCCTGCGATTCGTGGGCCCGCGCGTACGGCAAGGCCGAGGTGACGCCATACGCCGACATCACGGTCTGCAGGGTGCCGGCGTCCATCCCGCTGGCGGCGCCGGCCATCTGCCCGATCTGCTCCAGCTTGCCGCGCGCCATGCGCTGCGCGCCATGGCGCATCAGCGCGTGGGCGATCTCGTGGCCCATCACCACCGCCATCCCGTCCTGGTTGCGCGCCACCGGCACCAGGCCGGTGTAGACCGCCATCTTGCCGCCCGGCAGCGCGAACGCATTGGCCTGGTCGGACTGGATCACGTTGACCTGCCACTCGAAGTTGGCGGCGAAGTTCTGCGCCTGCAGCCCCTTCTCCGCGGCGAGGTCGGCCTCGACCTCGTCCACCCGCGCGATCAGGCGCTCGGCGATCGAGCGGATCTGCCGCGCCACCTCGGAATTGGGGTCGACCGGTCGCTCCTGGCTCAGGATCTCCTGGTAGGCCTGCAGGCCCAGCGCGTTCTCGTCGGCGGCGCTCAGGTTCTTGTCGATCATCACCTGCTCGCCGGTGTAGGGATCGACGGTGCGGTTGGAGAAGTAGTAGTAGGCGGCATAGGCCGCGAACGCCACCAGCACCCAGATGCGCAGGCCGCCGCCCCCGAGTCCCCGACGGCGCGGCGCGCCCTGATTGCCGAACGGATCCTGTCGCATCGCCTGCTCCCCGCGCCTGCTGGCGCCGTCATCGTCAAAGTTGTCGAACCACCCGGAACCCGATCCGCGCATTGGTGGCATCGGTGCCGCCGAACGCGCGCCACGCCGAGCGCACCTGCGCCGGCGCGCTGGCCCAGGAACCGCCACGGTACATCCGGTTGCGGCAGCCGGGGTTGACCCAGGCGGCGCCGGTTGCCGGTGCGCGGCGGTAGCCGACGTGCCAACAGTCGGCCACCCACTCGCTGACGTTGCCAGCGAGGTCGTGAAGACCGTATGCATTCGGCGCGAACGAGCCCACCGGCGCCGGCCCCCACCAACCGTCGCCGTAGCCCGCGAAGGCATTGCTCCAGCGCCGCCCCTGCGGGGACACGTCGGCGGTGCCGGTGACGTTCTCGCTGCCGGCCGGCGGCGTCGGCGCATCGCCCCAGGGATAGCGGCCCTGCCCGCCCGCGCGCAGGGCGTACTCGAATTCGGCCTCGCTGGGCAGCCGGTAGTGCGCGCCCGTCTGCGCGGACAACCAGTCGGCGTAGGCCTCGGCGTCGCGCGCGGTGACGTGCAGGACCGGATCGTCCTCGCGCGCCGGGCGGCCGTCGTAGGCGGAGCGCCAGTCGATCCCGCTGGCGCGCACGAAGTTGCCGCTGCGGCCGTCGTACACCATCGAGTGGCCGCGCGAACTGGCGCGCGGTTCGTAACCGGTCGCCTGCACGAAGCGACGGAATTCGCCGACCGTCACCTCGCGCCGCGCCATCGCGTAACCGCGATCGAGGCGGACGTAATGCTGCGGGCGCTCGGCATCGTCGCCCTCGGGGTCGTCCCTGGCCGAGCCCATGCGGAACGCGCCATGCGGCACCACCACCAGCTCCGGCCCGCGCGAGCCGTCCTGCATGCCGTCGGTGAACACCTGGCCGGGACGGAACAACCCGTAGTGGGTGACGAGGTCGATGCGCTTGCGCAATTCGACGCTGGCCGGATCGCGCGGGTCGGCGATCCGCAGCATCTCCGCGAGCCGCTCGCGCGCCACGTCCAGGCCGCCGGCGTCGCCCAGCGCGATCAGCCCCTGGTCGCGCAGCCAGCGCACGCGCGCGCCGCGGATGGCATCGATGCGGCGCAATGCCGCGGGAATGGTGTCGGGGTCGTGGCGGACCCGGGCGGCCAGCGCCAGCTGCGCCTGCGCCTGGGCGAAATCGCCGGCCTGGGCGGCCACCTCGGCACGCCGGATCAGCGCGCTCTCGACCGCGGCCATGCCCTGCGCCGCGCGCGCGGAACCGGGCACCAACACCAGCGCCTCGGCGAACGCCTGGTAGGCGCCGTCGCCATCGTCGCGTCCCGGCGCACCGGGATTGCCGGCCGCCAGCAAGGCCTCGCCGCGCGTGCTCCAGTCCCAGGCGCGCTCGGCGCGGTCGACCTGGGCGAGGTAGGCCATCACTGCCGGGTCTTGCGGCCAGAGCCGCCGCAGCACCGCACCCCGTCGCTGCGCCGCGCGCAGGGCGTCCAGGTCGTCGTCGCCGGCGCGCAGCGCGTCTTCGCCCTGCGCCAGCAGCGCCGCGCGCGCTTCCTCCAGCAGGGCGGCATCGCCGGCATCGCCCGGTTGCAGGCGCTGCAACCCGAACAGGATCGGGATCGCGGCGTCGGCGGTTTCGAACAGGTCGCCGGCGGCCAGCGCCTTGCGCGCACGCTGGCGGGCGGATGCGGCCTCCGCGGGCGAAAGCTCGACCGCCGGCAGCGACCAGCTCAATACCGCGGCCATCGCATCGTCGCCGCTGATCCGCACCGTCCCGGTCGGTGTCGCGGGCGCGGCCGCGGGCGTGGGCGCCTCGCGCGGCCCGCATCCGGCGAGTCCGCAGGCGATCACGGCGATGGCGGTCCAGCCTGCGCGCAAACCTCGCTCCATGCTCCGGTGACATGCGCCGGGGCGGCGCCCGGCGCGGCTAGGGTAAGCGATCCCCGCCGCGACCCGCATAATGCCGGGATGCCGCACTGGATCGACACCCCCGACGCATTGCATGCGTCCCTCGCACGGTTGCCCGCGGTCATCGGGCTGGACACCGAATTCATCCGCGAACGCACCTACTGGCCGCAACTGGCGCTGGTGCAAGTCGCGCTGGGACCCACCGACGACGACATCCTGCTGGTCGATCCGCTGGTGGACGGCATGCGCGAGCCGCTGGCCGCGCTGCTGGCCGCGCCCACCGTGCTCAAGGTGATGCACAGCCCCAGCGAGGACCTGGTCGCCTTCCGCCACTTTTGCGGCGTGTTGCCGCAGCCCCTCTTCGATACCCAGCTGGCCGCGGCGCTGTGCGGGCTCGGCGCGGGATTGGGCTACCAGAAGCTGGTGCTGGCGGAGACCGGCATCGCGCTGGACAAGGGCGAGACGCGCTCGGACTGGCTGCGGCGGCCGCTGTCGCCCGCGCAGCTGACTTACGCGGCGGACGACGTGCGCCACCTGCACGCCCTGCACGCCAGCCTGCAGGCGCAGCTTGCGGCGAACGGCCGCGGCGCGTGGGAATCCGAAGACGGCGCGCGCCTGCTGGCGTCCGCGGCCAGCGACGACGGCGAGCGCTGGCCGCACCTGTCGATGCGCAGTGCGCAGTTCCTCGATGCCGCCGGCCAGGTGCGCCTGCTGCGGCTGCTGCGCTGGCGCGACGCGCAGGCCCGGCGTAGCGACAAGCCGCGCAGCTGGATCCTCGACAACGAACTCGCGGTGGCCCTGGCGCGCACCAACCCGGCCGAGCGCCGCGCCTTCGACGCCCAGCTGGATGCCGCCCCGAAGGCCCCGCGCGGGCTGCGCGACGCGCTCTGGCAGGCGTTGTCGACCCCGCTCGACGACGAAGCGGATGCGCCGCCGGCACGCGGCGACGACCGCGACAAGCGGCAATTGCGCGCGATGCAGGACGCGGTGGCGGCCATCGCGGGCGAGCTCGGCGTGCCGGAAGGACTGCTGGCCTCGCGCCGCCTGCTGGAAGGCCTGCAGGACGGCGGCGGCTGGACCGGCCCGCTGGCCGGCTGGCGCCGCGACCAGTTGCAGGCACGGCTGCAGCCGCTGCTCGGCGAATCCGTCCCGCCGACGCGCTAGGATCGCGCCGTCACCCCGGGGGAATCCACGCCATGCGCCACCTGCTGCTCGCCGCGCTCGCGGTGACGTCGTCCCTGCCCGCCTCGGCGGCGGATCCCCAGGTCGAGGCGATGGCCGCGACGGTCGATGCCAAGGTGCTGGCCTGGCGCCGCGACCTCCACCAACACCCGGAACTCGGCAACCGCGAAGTGCGCACCGCACGCCAGGTCGCCGAGCACCTGCGCGCCCTCGGCTTCGACGACATCCGCACCGGCGTCGCCACCACCGGCGTCACCGCCGTGCTGCGCGGCGGCAAGCCGGGGCCACGGATCGCGTTGCGCGCCGACATGGACGCATTGCCGGTCACCGAGCGCAGCGACCTGCCGTTCGCGTCGAAGGCGACGGCGACCTTCCGCGGCGAGGCCGTGGGCGTCATGCACGCCTGCGGCCACGATGCGCACACCGCGATCCTGATGGGCGTGGCCGAGGCGCTGGCCAAGGCGCGCGCCGACCTGCCCGGCGAGATCCTGTTCGTGTTCCAGCCGGCCGAGGAAGGGCCGCCCGATGGCGAGGCCGGCGGCGCCAGCGAGATGCTGCGGCAGGGCCTGTTCGCCGGCTTCAAGCCGGAGGCGATCTTCGGCCTGCATGTGTTCAGCACGCTCAACGCCGGCCAGGTCGGCTGGCGCAGCGGCCCGGCGATGGCGGCCTCGGACCGCTTCAACATCGTGGTGCAGGGCCGGCAGACGCACGGCTCGCGGCCGTGGGGCGGGGTCGACCCGATCGTCGCCGCGGCCGACATGATCGGCACCGCGCAGACCATCGTGAGTCGTCGCCAGAACATCAGCCGGCTGCCGGTGGTGGTCAGCTTCGGCGCGATCAAGGGCGGCATCCGCTACAACATCATCCCGGATTCGGTGGAGCTGATCGGCACCATCCGCACCTTCGACGACGGCATGCGCGACGCGGTGTTCGCCGACCTCGCCAACGTCGCCGAGAAGGTCGCCGCCGCGCACGGGGCAACGGTGGTGGCGAAGATCCCGGACAAGCCGGGCAACCCGGTGACCTACAACGATCCCGGGCTCACCGAACGGGTGGTGCCCAGCCTGCGCAGGGCGGTGGGCGAGGCCAACGTGGTGGCGATGGACCTGAACATGGGCGCCGAGGACTTCAGCTTCTACGCCCGCGAAGTGCCGGGGTTCTTCTTCTTCGTCGGTGCCACGCCACGCGGGCAGGACGCGCTGCGGGCGCCGTCCAACCACTCGCCGGCGTTCTTCCTGGACGAGGACGCGCTGAAGGTCGGCACCCGCGCGATGCTGCAGCTGGTGCTGGACCACCAGCGCAGGACCGGGGCCTGACCGGGCGCCCGGCGGGCGCTTGCTTGCCGGCCCCGGCTTCCACTAGACTTGCGCTCCCTCGTGGGGCCATAGCTCAGCTGGGAGAGCGCGTCGTTCGCAATGACGAGGTCGGGAGTTCGATCCTCCCTGGCTCCACCACGATCCGAAGGAAGCCGGCCATGCGCCGGCTTTTTTCATGCCCGGAGCCGGCTCAGTCGCGCAGGAACAGCGCGCCGACCGCCAGCGCGGTCGCGTAGGGCGGATCCTCGTTGCGGTTGCTCAGCAGGACCACGGTCAGGCGCTGCCGCGGCCAGCGCACGATGACGTTGCGGAAGCCGATGGTTTCGCCGGAATGCCACTGGGTGTCGCCGGTGATCCGCCAGCCGAACCCGTAATGCGCGTCGATGCCCTCCCCCGACACCGCCACCTGCGGGGCGAACGCCAGCGCCCGCGAGGCATCCGAGAGCAGGCGGTCGTCGTACAGCGCTGCGTCCCACCGAGCCAGGTCATCGACGTTCGAATAGATCCCGCCATCGCCCAGCACCGCGCTGGTGGCGCTCTGGTCGGTGCGCACCCAGTCCTCGCCGCGGCGGCTGTAGCCCCAGGCGCGATGCGGCACCGCGGGGCCGCCGGCCACGTAGGCCAAGGTGTCGTGCATCGCCAGCGGCTGGAAGATGCGGCTGCGCAGGAAGGCCGGATACGCCTGCCCCGACGCGCGCTCCACCACCAAGGCCAGCAGCGCGTAGCCGCTGTTGCTGTAGCGATAGGCCGTCCCCGGCGGGAACGACGGCGGCGCGGCGTGTTCCAGCAATGCCAGCACACCGGCATCGCGGATCTGCTGCACCCCATCCGGCGGCATCAGGTCTTCGTAATCGGCCAGGCCCGAGGTGTGGGTCAGGAGGTGGCGCAGGGTGACCCGGTCGGCGGAGGCCGGCAGCGAGGGCAGCCAGCGGCGCACGGGATCGTCGATCGAGAGCACGCCGTCCTGGGCCAGCAGCAGGATCGCCGCCGCGGTGAACTGCTTACTGACCGAGGCCAGCCGGTAGTTGGTGCCCGGGCCGGCCTCGATCCCGGTCTCCAGGTCCGAGCGGCCGTAGCCGCGGTCGACCAGCGCGCGTCCGTCCTGCAGCACCAGCAGGCTCGCGCCCGGCACGTCGCCGTCGTAGCGCTGCATCAGGGCATCGATCCGGGCCTCTCGCTGGGTGTCGGGTGCGGTCACGGGGATATCGTAGAGGGTGTCGGGGCTCGGTTCCGGGCGGAACGTGTAGTGCCACCATTCCATCGGGTAGTTGCGGAAGCCCTCCGCGGCCATCGCGTCGCGCAATTGTCCGCGGTTTGCGCGCTGGACTGCATCGACGTCGGGGGCGTCGGTGTTGGCACGGGTGCCGAAGTAATCGAAGTCGGTGCCCATGTCGAGCGCGCGGCACTCCGCGCCGGACGCATCGCATTGCAGAAGGGTGAGGTCCACCGTCGCGCCGCGGCTGTGGCCCGACACCGGGGCGATGTACTCACCCACCAGCGCGGCCTTGGGCAGGGTCGGGTAATGGGTCGCCTTGGTGCGTTGATCCGCGGGATCGCTGGCCCAGCGCATGAAATGCGCCACCGCGCGCGCGGGCCGGTAGCAGTCGTACACCCGCAGCCGCTGGTGGCGCTGGCGCAGCCGGGCCTCCACGCGCGCCAGCGCCTCGGCCGCCTCGCGCTTGAGCCAGCAGCGTGGCGCGAGGTAGCCGTCCACCGGCGCGCCGACGAAGTTGTCGTGCCCGAAATACTTGATGTCCTGCGACAGGTCGGGAACAAGGCTGCGCAGGTCCACCAGCCCGGCTTCCTCCATCGTTCGGGCTGGCGACAGGGTCGGTGCGGGGCGCGGCGCGACGGTGCTGCAGCCGATGACGGCCAGCAGCGCGGCGGACAGGGCGAGGCCACGCCTAGTCACAACCGCCCACCCGGGTGAAGGCCAGGTGTTCGTAGTCCGAACTGAAGTCGCCCTCCGGGTTGCGCTTGGCCATGCGCAGGCTGCGCGCGTCGCCGCTGCCGCTGAAGTCCAGCCAGGCGTCCTCGTCCACCGCTTCGTCGTCCCAGTGCAGGAAATGCCGGCCAGCGAGCAGGCTGATGCGGCCGTGCATCCGCGGCGACTTCGACGCGCGCCACTCGACCCCGTCGCCAACCGCGCAGATGCGCACCTCGCCGAACCACGGGTCGCGCCAGGTGCCGAGCCACCCGTGCATCTGCGCCGCGGTCACCGGGACGCGCGTGGCGATGTCGGGCAGCGCCGGCTTGGTGGAGGCGACGGCCGTCGGGGCAACGGGACGCGCGAGGTCGTCGGCATAGCCGTCCACGCCCAGCGAGGCGTCCGGCGCGGTGAACAGCTTGAGCAGCACCTCGCCGAGCACGGTGCGGGCATTGCCGCCCTCGCCATTGATCATGAACACGAAGCCCGAGCGACGATCCGGCAGCAGCAGCATCATCGAGTACATGCCGCCCAAGGTGCCGGTGTGCGACACGGTCCATTCGCCATCGGCATCGGCGACCCGGAAGCCGTAGGCATAGGCGTAGTAATGGGTGTCGTCCCAGCGCTTGCGCAAGGCGGAAATCGGCATCGGCGTGCGCGCCTTCCACATTTCGGCGCGCTGCGCCGGGCCCAGCCAGGCGAGCTGGGATGCATCGGGCGCCAACCAGTTGCGCATCCACGCCAGCATGTCGTCGAGCGTGCAGCGGATGCCGCCCGCCGGTGCGGAGGCGATCTCGGGGACGAGGTCGGCATCCGCGCGGGTCAGCGCGTTGTGCCCGTCGACCCGCGCATGCGGCTGCGCCACGCTGCCGGCATCGGCCAGGCGGAAGCCACCGACCCGGCATCCGGCCAGGCCCAGGGGCGCGAACAGTTCGCGACGGACAAGCTCCTCGTACGACGCCCCGCCCGCTGCGGCCGCCACCTGCCCGGCGACCACGTACAGCAGGTTGTCGTAGGCATAGCCGGCGCGGAACCCGTAGGCCGGCGGGATGTGGCGCAGCCCGCGGACGATGTCGTCGCGGGTGAACAGGTTCGGTTCGGGCCACAGCATCAGGTCGCCGCCGCCCTCCGGCAGGCCGCTGTTGTGCACCAGCAGGTCGCGCACCGTCATGTTGCGGGTGACCCACGGGTCGTGCATCGCGAACGCCGGCAGGTGCTTCACCACCGGGTCGTCCCAATCGAGCTTGCCCTGCTGGACCAGGCGCGCCAGCACGGCGGCGGTCATCGCCTTGCTGTTCGACGCGATCTTGAACAGCGTCGCGCCGGTCACCGGCTGGCCGCTGCCGGCCACCGTTTCGCCATGGCCGCGGGCGTACACCACCTTGCCATCGGCGACCACGCCGACCGCGATCCCGGGCAACTGGTAGCGCGCGATGGTCGCGCGCACCGCCGCATCGATCGCCTCGGGGCTGGGCGTGGCGGGTGCGGTCCGGGCAACTGCAGCGGCAGGCAGCGCCAGCGCCACCAGCAGCAAGGCAAGGAACCAGCGAGGAGCCGAGGTCATGCGGTCGTCCAGTCGGTCGCGAAGCACTCACCGGCGATCATCGCATCGAAGTCCTGCCGCCGGCGGACCAGCGCGTAGCGGCCGCCGTCGACCATGACCTCCGCCGGCAACGGGCGCGAGTTGTAGTTGGAGGCCATCGACGCCCCGTAGGCGCCGGCCCCGAGGATGGCGACGAGGTCGCCGGCCTCGCAGCGCGGCAAGCTGCGGTCGATGGCGAAGGTGTCGCCGGTCTCGCACACCGGGCCGACCACGTCGTACGCGAGCCGCTCGCGGCCGCTGTCGACCAGCGGGACGATGTCGTGCCAGGCGTCGTAGAGGCTCGGCCGCAACAGGTCGTTCATCGCCGCGTCCAGCACCAGGAACCGTCGCGACGCGCCCTCCTTCACCAGCAGCACCCGCGACAGCAGCACGCCCGCTTCCGCCACCAGCCAGCGGCCAGGCTCCACCAGCAGCCTGCCATCGAACCCCGCCAGCGCCTCGCGGATCGCGGCCACGTAGTCGACGGCGTCGGGTGCCTGCTCGCCTTCGCGGTAGCGCACGCCCAACCCGCCGCCGACGTCGATGCAGGCAAGCCGGTGGCCGGCCGCCGCGAGGTCGCGCCACGCCCCGGCCATCCGCGCCAGCGCCTCGCGGACCGGCGCGAGGTCCAGCAGTTGCGAGCCGATGTGCATGTGCAGTCCATCCAGGCACACGTCCGGCCAAGTGGCGCCCGCATCGAACCAGGCATGCGCCTCGGCGATCGACACCCCGAACTTGTTCTCCGCGCGTCCCGTGGAAATCTTCGCGTGGGTCCGCGCATCGACGTCCGGGTTGATCCGGACCGAGGCATGCGCGCACACGCCGAGCGCGCGTGCACGCGCCTGCAGCAGGTCGAGTTCAGGCCGCGACTCCAGGTTGAAGCGCGCGATCCCGGCCTGCAGCGCGGCATCGATCTCGCCCGCGGACTTGCCGACCCCGGAGAACACGATCCGGTCCGCCGGGATCCCGGCGGCCAGTGCCCGCCGCAACTCGCCACCGGACACGATGTCGGCGCCGATCCCCTCGCCCGCCAGCAAGGCCAGCAGCGCGCGGTTGCCGTTGGCCTTGACCGCGTAGCAGATCCCCGCATCCAGCCCGGCCAGCGCCGACCGCAGGGCGCGCGCCCGCGCCAGGATCGCCGGCGTCGAATACACGTACAGCGGCGTGCCCTCGCGTTGCGCCAGCGCCGCCAGGTCGACGCCAGCCAGGGTCCGCATGTCGGGGGCATCCGTTTGCATGTTCGTACCAAAAAAAGCGGCGGCCCGACCACCGGACCGCCCCAGGGGAAATGTTCCGGGCCGTCGCCGGCCCGGTGGTCACGGTGCCGTCAGAAGTCCCAGGTCATCACCAGCTGCGCGTAGCGCGGCGACTGCCAGCGGGTGCCGGTGTTCCAGGTCGGACGCACCTGGCCAGGTTGGGCTTCGTAACGCTGGCTGACGTTGATCACGCGCTGCTGGTCCAGCAAGTTGAAGACCGACAGGCGCAGCTTCAGGTCGACCTCGGGCACCGGCAGGGTCCAGGTCACGTTCGCGCCCAGGTTGTAGGTCCAGGGCAGGCGACCGCCCCAGCCACGTCCCGCGTACTCGTACACGCGGTTGGCGACGGGGACCGTCGAGCAATTGGGCAGGCCCGCGGGCGGGATGCAGTGCCAGAACGAACCGCCACCGGAACCGATGGAGGTCACGCTGCCCGCAGCCAGCGAGTCGTTCGGCCAGGTCACGCCGAACGCATTGATCGGACCGCCGGACTGGGCGACGAGGGTCGCGCCGAAGGACCACATGTCGTTGAGTTCGTAGCTGCCCCGCAGCTTGATCTGGTGGGTACGGTCGTTGAAGAGCGGGCCGTAGTCCTGGTTGTTCGCCGGGTGGTCCCAGTGTTGGACCATGCCGGTGTCGCCGTAGTTGGTGTCCGAGTTCACGGGCCCCTCGTGGTTGCCCTCGGACCGCGACCACAGGTAGGAGGCATTGAACGCCCACTTCCCGTCCCAGGCGCGGTCGACCTGGAACTCCACGGCCGTGTAGGTCCGCTTCGGCGCCGAGTAGCCCACGATCTGGTTGGTCGTCGAGGTCATGTAGCCTTCCTTCGACGTATCGATGGTGACCCACCCGTCCTGCGCACATCCGAGCGCCGTCGTGCCCCACAGCGTGAGCTTGTCGCCGGGGTTGGCGATCGGGAACAGGGTGCCATGGCGGACGCCGCACAACGCATTGATGCGGACGTCGTCCATCGCGTTCGGCATGCGCCGGTACGTGGCATTGACGCCCCACGACCAGGCCTGGTTGATCATGGTCTGGAAGCCGAGGATCGCCTCGTCCTGGTAGACCGCGTCGAGGTCGCGATCCACGCTCTGGCGGAGGTCGCGCACGCTGAGGTTGAACTGGTCGTCCACCGGCCCGATCTGCGCGCCGACGATGGGCTCCATGTAGGGCGCGCCGGTCACCGGGTTGGTCGCCGCGCGCCAGCCATCGAGGACGTAGAACGTGCGTTCGTCGAGCAGGCCGCCGGCGAAGTTGTAGCTGACGATGCTCGGCACCGGCTGGTAGTAGCGCCCGAGGTTGCCGAACAGCTTCGTGCTGCCATCGCCCTTCACGTCCCACGAGAAGCCGAGGCGCGGCGACACCAGCTTGTCCAGCTCGATGAACGTCCCGCCCGCGGCGGTCTTGTTGAGGAAGTTGTCCACGCGCACGCCGACGTTGAGCAGCAAGCTCGGCGTTACGTTCCAGACGTCCTCGAGGTACCAGGCGCTCGCCTCGATGTCGAACACGCCACCATCCGCCCGTTCGCGCGCCATCAGGAAGGCATTGACGCCGATCGGTAACGGCGTGCCGTTGTCGAGCACCTGGGTGGCGCTGGTGCGGCCATAGGCCGTGTACTGCTTGCCGCTGCCCGGGTAGAACGTGACCCGGTCCGTCGTCATCAACTCGTGGTCCCAGCCGAAGCGCAGCAGGTGGTCCCCGAGCGTCCACTCGAAGTCGAGGCGCTTGGCCTTGCGCTCGTCCTCGTGGCTCACCACGTTCGAACCGGGGTGGCAGCCCAGCACCGGGCTGCCCATCGCCCGATAGACCGATCCGTAGGAGGCATTGTTGTAGGTGACCCAGTCGCACAGGCCGTCGGCCGGCGAGCGGGTGAACGCGCTGGAACGGTTGATGCCGTACATCGCCCGCGCCGTGAAGTTCTCGCCGAAGTGGCCGGTGTAGGTGATCGAGCCGCTCTTGCCGCCGCCAGAGGAGGTCGACTCGCTCGGCGCCGCGCTTCCCACCGTTCCGGTGTCGAAGTTGTAGGCATAGACCTTGGTCAGCGAGTCGCCCGCATCGGAGAACGCCAGCAGCTCCAGCAGGTGGTCGTCGTTGACCTGCCAGTCCAGCTTGCCGCCCCAGAAGCCGTTGCTCGAGTCGCGCACGCTCAGGCTGCTGCCGGAGGCGTTGGTGAAGCGCGACGGATTTTCGCGCCACTCGTACATCGCGAACAGGAACAGCTTGTCCTTGACCAGCGGGCCCGATCCCCACACGTTGGCCTTGTTGAAGCTTTGGCGATCCTGGCTGCTGCGGACGTTCACCGACCCGTCGGCGTAGTAGTGGTCGTCGGCCTCCGCCCGCCATGCCGATGGTTCGAATGTGGTTTGGATCCCACCCTTGAATTCATTGCTGCCCCGCCGGGTGACGGCGTTGATCACGCCGCCGGTGCTGCGCCCGAACTCGACCGAATAGCCACCGGTCTTGACCTGGAACTCGTCGTAGAACGCGAAGGGTGCCGTCGAGAAGCCCTGGCGACGATAGAAGTCGGTGACGTTCAGGCCATTGATGAAGATCGAGTTCTCGGCCACCGACGAACCACCGAAGGAAATGCCGCCGAACGACGAATTGCCGCCGATCACGCCGGGCGCCAGCAGGGCGACCGAGCCCAGGGTCTGGTCCACGGGGATGCGCGCGATCTCCTCGCGGGTCACGTTGGTCGCGGTCTCGGTGGAATAGACGTCGACCCGGTTGATCACCGCCGAACCGACCACTTCCACCGCGGCGAGGTTGGTCACGCTGCCGTCGCCACCGAGGTTGACGTTGGTGGTGCCCCCCAGCGACACCACCACCGCGTGCGCGCTGCCCACGTCCTGCCCCCCGCGACGCACCTGCAGCCGGTAATCGCCGACCGGCAGCTGGGCCAGCCGATAGCCGCCATCGCCACCGGCGGTCACCGTGCGCGTGGCCCCGGTCGCGACATTGGTGACCACGATCTCGTCGCCGCTGGTGGCCCGCCCGGCGACCGCGCCGGTGGCGCTCTGCGCCAGCGCGGGCGCGATGGCCAGGGTGGACAGGCAGAGACCCGTCGCGAACGCGAGGGCGGTTTTGCGCAGGTGACGACGACTCATGGATTCACTCCGGACGAGGCACGACGGAAGGGCCGCCGACGGACACCGACGGCGATGTGGAAAGGCGGGACACGGAGGGGTCCGCCTGGCCGAACCAGGACGGATGCAGGCGCGATGAATGCAGGCACGGCACGGAGGTGCGATGGCGGTGGCGCGGGCGTCGCGCGCCGACCCAACCGGCCAGCATGCCGATGACCCCGAAGGCGCGTGGCATGGTTTCCAACAGGACGTCCCCCAGACGATCCGCGTTTCCCGGCTTGTGTATCACGCAGTTGCGAGGTGGTCAATAATTTATTCTTGCCGTATAACGCAATGGCATCACGTATTCATTGAAAGCCTGAATACCCGGCCCGACAGCGGCATGGCAAGCTGGGACATGGGGAGGAACATGCGCACTCAACAAAGCGGTCCGCGTCGGTTCGGCAAGGTCGGCTGGCTGGCCTTCGCCCTGGCGATCGCCCTCGCCGGCCCGCACGCGGCCGCGCGCGACCAGAGCGGCGGCAGCGCGTGGCAAGTACCACCCAGCGGCGTGATCGGGGTGCAGGAGGCGTACCTCGATGCCGAATTCTGGGTCGCGCGCACCGCGGACGCGGACACGGTGCTTATGGATCGCGCCGCGATCGACGCGCGCAACGCGCGCCTGCTGCGCGAAGACGCATCGATGCACGACATCGCCGCACTGCCGGCGACCCTGCCCCGGGCCCAGGTCGCCGCATGGATCGAGGACCTCGCGTCGCCGCCGACCAAGGCGCTGTGGGACGAAGCCGGCAAGCCCATCCCCGCGGACACGCTGGCGGGCATCGTCGGCAACCGCGCGATGGCCGCGATCCCGGACCAGCAGCCGACCCGCTACGGCATGGCGGTGCGCCGGGCGGCGCTGCGCGCCTTCCCGACCACGTTGCGGGTGTTCAGCA
>ERZ1645192.1983-NODE-1983-length-16972-cov-6.655081_pt1 | contig 16972 bp, 25 predicted proteins | sample MGYA00575354_ERZ1645192 | MGnify/ENA primary metagenome ERZ1645192 (study PRJEB40844, sample SAMN11349763) | freshwater sediment metagenome | isolation source: river sediment | host: Sediment | place: India: Faizupur Khadar , New Delhi | collected 2017-02-21 ... | reverse complement strand
TTCAAAAATAATTTACCTACTCGACAAGAAGGGTTAGAACTTATAAAACTTTCACGAGGTTTATAATGAATATAGTAAAAGCAGAACTTTTATGGTCAAGAAAATGTCCATTAAAATGTTCCTATTGTGCTATGGTTAATCACAAAGATAACACTCCTAGTCTTGATCAGTGGAGAGCTGGGATTGATAATTTGAAAAGACTGGATTGCAAATTCATAGCCATATACGGAGCAGAACCTTTAGAAGAATTTGAAAAGCTTCCACAAGTGATCGACTATGCTGAATCATCAGGCATACACACCACACTTATCACAAGTGGATTTACCAAAGACTTAAATAAAAAATTAAAACTGCTATATGATTTTGGATTAAGATCCATAACTACTTCATATGATATGATTCCACTAGATCATTCTAGTGGATTAAAATCTTCAAAGGCTTTAGAGATTATTGATACATTCAGATCATTTGGAAAAGTACGGGACGTAGCAATTGTAGCCACACTTACTAAACAAAACTTCAGAGAGCTTCCTCAAGTCATAAGGAAGATGTCAGATGAAAACATCTGGACGTTCTTTGATCTGATACATGCTGACAGAGGACAAGCTGGATCTAAAGTAAGGAACACAAATTTAGATTTAATGTTCTCGGATGATGATTTCAAAGAATTAGCAAACGTACTAGATGAAGTTATTTATATGAAAAACCGCGGATACCTGTGTCATGCCAGCGAAATCTTCTTAAATAAGTTAATTGATGAGCATAACGAAGTTTACAATTGGAATTGTGCTATGGAGCGTAGTTTTCCCGCTTGGGTTACTATTGATTGTGATGGTACAGTTTATCCTTGTGATGATTTTCAACCCAATACAGTATTGAATATAAAAATGTGGGACTTGTATGATATGTGGAATGATTTTTGTGCTTCTTGGAGATCAGTCGTGTTAGTTGAATGTCCAGGATGCTGTTGGAATACACACATCGACGGAATTGCCATAAAACAAGGTTTGATTCCTTTGTCAGATTACATCCATGGTTTAAATGAATGAAAAAAATAGAATTAAGTCAGGGACAATTTGCCTTGGAGGATTAATATGTGGAAATCAACTTTAATTAGTATCTTGTTTTTGGTGTCCCCCTTTCTAGTTTGTGATCCTGATCCAGATGTCAAATCATACATTCTGACTAACAAAGGGAAATTGATTGGACAGATTCCTGCACAAAAGGATGGATCGTTAAAATATGATGTTGCTGGATTGGAAGATGGGTTACATCGGTTTATGATTATATTTTGCACCCAATACGAGTGCAAGGTGACTGGTGTTTATTTTGAATTTACTCGACCGTATGATATAAAGTTTCTTAATCCACCCCCAAGGAGAGAAAAATGAATGATAAGAAGCGTGTGGCGAAAGAGTATAGACGCACATGGGACGCCATGATTGGCCGTATGTTAAGCAGGGTGTAAAGAAAGTTAGCCCCACCAGAGCCAATGCAGGTTCAAATCCTGCCACGCTTATTTTAAAAAAGGAATAATATGTCCAGAAAAGTCAATCTTAATTTAACAATATTAGAAGCAACGGCTATACTGAAAGCTGTTGGTAACACAACTGATTGGGAAGATGTTATGCAATCATTATTTCCTGTAGGTAATGAAAGAGCAACTTGTTATAGAGCCGTCAAAAAAATTCAAGAAGCTTTATGGAGGGCAACATGATACTATTATTTTCAGGGGGAATAGATAGTTATGTAGCCTATCATTATTTAGGTAAACCTAAAACAGTTTACTTTGATTTGGGAACTCCTTACACAAAAAAAGAAATTAAAGTAATTACTCAATTAATTCCTGAAACCATTATTGATCATTCTCTCAATCTTAGTAGCAGACAAGTAGGACAGAATGCTTATATTCCTTTTCGCAATCTCTATCTTGCTATGCTTGCCTCTAAATATGATGATGATATTGTAATTGCTGGAGTTAAAGATGATGATGTGTCGGATAAGAATGAACAAATCTTCGATGATTTCACCACTCTACTTTCTAAATTAGAAGATAGGCCTATCACAGTAACAAGTCCATTTTGGAAGATGACAAAAGAACAAGTAGTAGCTTGGTATTTACAGAGATACCCCGCTGACAATTTATTTAATACAGTTTCTTGTTATTCAGAAGAGGATACTAATTATTGCGGAAAATGCCCCTCTTGTTTTAGAAAATGGTGTGCTTTGCGAGCAAACAATTTAGTGGTTCATTTCTATAATAAACCATTAATGTTAGAGTACAAACAAAAAGCATTAGATGGTCATTATATTCCTGAACGTAACGAATTGATTATTAAAATTTTAAAGGAGCATTTATCATGAGAATTGGAGTAGATATTGATGGAACACTTACTAATGAAACTTTTGGTTGGGATTATGCTAATCGAACTCCTAATCTTGACATGATTGCTTGGGTAAATATGCAGTTTGAAGGAAGTCATTACATCGAATTGTTTTCTTCCCGACTTCCTTGTGATAAAAAAGTAACAAAAGAATGGTTGAAAAAACATGGAGTAAAGTACAATCGTTTAGTTCTAGGTAAACCTAGATATGAATTGTATATAGATGACATAGCCAAAAGACCTGAGGAGGTTATCAATGAAATTCTACTCCGAACATAATGAAGATAAATGGATAGCAAAAAATCTTAGACTTCCTAAGAAAGGTTTTTATCTTGACGTAGGAGCGGCTCATCCAACACGGATGAGTAACACAGCATTTCTAAGAGACTTAGGTTGGAAAGGTATTCAAATAGATGCAGATCCTTATTGGATTCCCTTCTGGAAAAAGAAAGGATTTAATTTACTTTCCCGAACAATATTCACAGATACAACCGTAGTTTCCCTTGATGTAAATAAGTCAGCCCATAGACTTACAAAAGTATCTCCAGATAAAAAAGACCTGATGGTCACGACTACTACCTTAAATAATCTACTTTATACTAATTGTGTGGAGCATATAGATTTTATGTCCTTAGATGTTGAAGGATTAGAATACGATATTTTTAAAAGCCTTAGTAAAAGATATTGGCCTGACATTCTTATATTTGAGTATGATACTATAGGTAAAAAAGATCATCGTTTAAAAAAGATGTTGGATAAGATACCATCTTTTAAATTCTTACATCAAACGGAAAACAATTTTATATACTATCACACAGAAAGGATTTATAACTATCATAGATCATGTTGGAGATATAAATATGGTCATGTAGGATCTGAAGAATCTCATCCTTGTTATTTTTGCGGACATAATCTGCCTATGAAAGATGTTGACAAAATCGAATGCAAAGTATGTGGAGTAATGATCTGTCCTAAATGTGGTAAGTGTTTATGTACCATATCAGATTTTCAATATATGACTCTTTGCAGGATTCACCAAAAATATTGTTGTCGATTACCTAAGTACGAAGGTAAAATTGAACTTGAATTACCATATGACAGTGGTTTAGTTAAGAATTATTTAACAACAATCCAAACTTGTTTTGATGCAGAAAAAAAGAATGGAAATATATGAAATCAAAACTCTTCCTCGATTCCGGTGCGTATAGTGCCTGGACTAATAAAACAGAAGTAAACATCCAAGACTATATTAATTTTATCAAAGAACATAAGGATGATATTGAAACTTATTCTTGTTTGGATGATATTAAAAGTCCTGAAAAGACTTGGGAGAACCAAAAAGAAATGGAACGCCAAGGATTAAGTCCCTTACCTGTATGGCATGTTATGGAAAATGATTCTTTTTTAGAAAAAGCTATGCAGTATAATTACTTTGCTGTAGGTGGCATGTCTCTTGATAGCTCCGTTGCTAGAAAAAACCGATTTGATTATGTCTTTTCCAAAGTCTGTACTAAGAAAACAGATTACTTTCCTTCTCATAAAATACATGGGTTCGGATTATCAGCCCCTAATCTTCTTATTGCTTATCCCTGGTATTCGGTAGACAGCACATCATGGGTGCAGTATTCGAGATACGGTTTGATTCTTGTGCCTAATTTAAAGAATGGAAAACCTTCTTATAGTGAAGCTCCTTATACAATAGCTGTATCATCTCGATCTAAAGCTGTAGGAGATTCAAAGCATTTCAGAAACTTTGCTCCTATGGAAAGAGAATGGATTACTGCTTATTGTTTAAGCAAAGGATTTTCTATGGGGAGAACTTTATTTAAAAGTGTCAAAAAAGGATATGAACTTAAAGAAAACGAAAAATGGACTGACAGAAAAATAAAAAACAGAGTAGAAGTTGTAGTGGAAAAAGGACTTTGCTGTGATGGAGAAGCTAGAGATGCTTACAATCTTTTGTATTTTATTGAACTTGAAAAAAATCAACCCACGTACCCCTGGAGATGGACAGGACATAGAAAATCTTTTTTTGATTAATTTTTTAATTGTGTGATATACTAAAAGAGAAAGGATCAATATGATTCTATACTTATCGGGTAATTTTCAACAGTTATCTAAATTTGAAAAAGAATTAGCAATGGCTGAACGAGTTACAGAAATAGGAGAAGGGTACCACCGTCTCATGACGTTTTATTATTTGGATGATTGCAATACAATACTTTCAGTAAAGAGGAGGCTAGATGAAAACAGACAGAATGGAACTAAGGAACAAGTTAGCGGCTCTTAAACCAGGGTTAGCTAAAAGAGAGTTTATAGCTCAAGCCACACATTTTATTTTCTTTGATAATTTAATAGCTACCTTTAATGACAAGATTTTAATAACTACTCCATTTGAATGTGATGTTGTTTTTAGTGTTAAAGGTGAGGAGTTTTTCCGTTTAATTGATGGTATCACCGATGATACAATAAATATCGAATTAAAGGATAAAAAAATAAAAGTAAGGTCAAGCTCAACTTCCTCTTCAATGGCTACTATATCTGAAGATCAAAACAACTTACCTGAATTAATTAAAAAAATGTTAGAGAATATGGATGAATGGAAAATACTACCATCTGATTTTTTAAATGCCATTTCTCTTTGTGCTTTTTCAGCATCAAATGATCTTAGTTCGGGAGTGAGAGCTTGCATTTCTATTGTGGGAAATAGATGCTATGCTACAGATGGTAACAGAGTTAGTAGATATTGCATGGAAGATAACATAAAGGAAAAAGATTTCAATATCTTCAGTAAAGAAGCAATGGAACTATCAAAATTTCCTGTTGTTGATTACTGTATTCATGATAAGTGGGTTCATTTTAAAACAGCAGATGGAGTTACATTCAGTACCTCATTTATAAAAGGGGAACTCCCTGTTAAAAAAATAGAAGAAATCTTTTCCGATATTGAAAAGTATCCTTCTCTTGAACTTCCAGATAATCTCAAAGTTACATTAGACAATGTAACAATGCTGGCATCGGATCTTACAAACAATTCTGGAAGAGCCACTTACTTACACATAGAAGATGGAGAGATCATTGTCAAAGCATCTAACGATTTAGGATGGGTTGAGAAAAATCTTCGTTGTAAATATGATGGAGAACCTATTGACATAGGAATTAATAATCGTTTCCTTGCTCAAATATTACAAAAAACTGCTACTCTGTCTTGGTTTGAAAACAAACTTTACTTTTCAAGCGGAAACTTCTTACACGCATTAATGCAAATTGATTCACTCGGTTAGGGGGAATGATGTCAGGTTTCTTTTCGATGGAGGATTTTGTAACTAATTCAACGGATCATTTATGTTCAAATTGTGGTCTATATAAAGGGAAACAAAGATCAAGCTTAGTAGGAGAAGGGAAATCAAATATATTAATCATAGGTAAATCCCCTGGGTTCGGGGAAGTTACTTCCTTCTTTGAAGAACATTTGAAATCATTAGGAATGAATTTAATTAATGATGCTTGGAGAATAAATGCTATTCGTTGTTCTCCAGGGGAAAGAGAACCTAGCAGACAAGAGATCAGTTGTTGTTTTCCTTATATTGAAAAAACAATTTCTGATTTAAAACCTAAGTTCATATGGTTAATGGGAGAAGCGGCTATTACTTCTTTCTATATGAATAGTTTTTCAGAATTGTCTCCTGCTAGATGGAGGGGGTTATGTATTCCCGATCATGAAAAAAATGCTTGGGTTATTCCGATGTTTGATCCGAGTCATGCTTTTGAAAATCAAGAAGATCCACTTATAATGTCTCAATTCACAAGGGATTTAAAATTTGCCGTTGATTGTATAAAAAACAAAGGGGAAGTAAAAGATGAATTTAAACCAAATTTTGATGACGTTATTATCCTAAAAGATTTCAATAGTATCTATACCGCTTTGTATGAAGAAATAGATAACCCATCAAAATATTTAATCTTTGATTATGAAACAACAGGATTAAAACCTTATAGAAAAAATCATCGAATAGTTTCCTGCTCCTACTCTACAGAAAAAATAAAAGGAGCAGTATCATTCCCAATGCAACATCCACATTTTGAAGCTACTCAACAAAAACAAATAGCAACTTTATGGTCTAAGGTTTTATTAAACAAATCTAAAAAGATAGCTCACAACATACAATTTGAAGATGTCTGGTCAAAGATTATTCTCAATACTGAACCTAGAAATTGGCATTGGTGTACTCAAGTAGCCGCTCATATCATTGATAATAGATCAAAATATACAGGTTTAAAATTTCAATCGTTTGTATACTGGGGACTTCCTAACTACAGCAAAGAGATAAGTCCTTACATAAAAGATGTCGATGAGTCAGGTTTTAACAGAATAGATAAAGCCCCATTAAATAAATTATTATTATATGGTGGCATAGATTCCATGGTTACTAAGTATCTTCTTTTCACTCAAAAGGAATTGATTGATAAGCATCTTGAAAAAGGATTAGATTTATTTGTTGAAGGCACTCTTGCTTTAGCTGATGTTCAGATAGCAGGAGTAAATGTAAATACGGAATACTATAAGAACTCCCATAAGGAATTAGAAGATCGAATTGAAGAAAGGAAAAAAGAACTTCTTTCCTATGATGAATGTAAAAAGTTTTTAGAAGTTGTAGGAAGAGAACCTAATCTAGGTTCTTCCGATGATCTTAGAACTATGTTCTATGACATTCTAAAACTTAGACCTCCTAAAGTAACTGACAAAGGAAATAATTCCGTAGATGCTGACACAATGTCCAAGCTGAATACTCCATTAGCAAAAGAGATTACGGAACTAAGTAGAATTAAAAAGATAGATGGAACATACATGAAGCAATTTTTAAGAGAAATTGATGATGATGGTCGTATTCATCCTTTCTTTGGTATAACTATTCCCCGTACTTATAGAGGACAATCAGATCGTCCTAATCTTCAAAATGTTCCCATCAGAAATGAAGAAGCAAAAAGATATGCTCGATCAGGAATAATTCCATCCCCAGGTTATCTTATAATTGACTTTGACTATTCAGGAATTGAAGTAAAAATGGGATGCTGTTACACCGAAGATCCTGTGCTTATTGCTTATTGCAAAGATCCTTCGACTGATATGCACCGTGATACTGCTGCGGATATCTTTGCTTTACCTATGAACAAAGTGACAAAGAATCTAAGATTTTACACAAAAAATGGATTTATATTTCCTGAGTGGTATGGTTCTTACTATAAAAATTGTGCATTAAATATATGGAAAGAATGTCGTAAACTTCTCACAGGAGATAATATACCATTAGAAGAGCATTTAAGAAATCAAGGAATCATTAAAAGAAATCCTGAACTTGATTTTATAAATCATGTTAAAGAAGTTGAAAGTGATTATTGGAAAAAGTTTAATGTATTCAAGAAGTGGCAAACAAATTGGTATAGAAAATATGAAAAGAAAGGATATGTAGAACTACTCACAGGCTTTCGTTGCTCAGGTTATATGGGCAAAAATGCTATAGTTAATTATGCTTTTCAAGGCACAGCATTCCATTGTCTATTGTGGAGCTTGACTCAAATAGTTGCAGAGTTCCGAGAAAGACGAATGAAATCAAGAGTAATAGGACAAATACATGATTGCTGTATTATTGATTGTCATCCTGATGAATTGGAATTTGTAATTGATTTAGCAACGGAGATAGCTACTGAAAGAATTTTAGACAACTTTAAATGGATTAATGTTCCTATTCCTGTTGAATGGGAAACTACTAATATCAATGAAAGTTGGTATGGTAAATCTGAATTAAAGGAGGATTAAAATGACTTCAATCAAAATAAATAAAGACATCACAAGAAAAGGAATAAATATACATGAGGACACCATCATTAAAACAATTAGAAAAATGAGAAAATTAGGAATGGGGATGGTAATTTACAATGAAGTGGATTATGAAAAATTTACTTTGCTAGAATTTAAAAAGAAAACAAAGAAGAGGAATAGTTAATGGAAAAACTATTACCTACAATAATCATTCTTATTAGTCTTGGAGCAGGAATCATCTATGCTATTTATGGTGACATAAGACATGCTACTTATTGGTTTGCTGCTGCGGTATTAAATATGTCAATAACATTTTAAAGAAAGGAATCTAAATGACATTACAGATTACACACAGACCTAACAAACTTGAAGATGTATTTGGAAATCAAGCAATCAAAGATGGTTTAACAAGCATCTTTGCAAGATCAGAAGATTTTCCTCATGCTTTTTTATTTAGCGGACCCACCGGATGTGGCAAAACTACTTTTGCCCGCATCATAGGGAACCTATTAGAATGTGAAAGTATCGAAGAATTAAACATGTCCAATCTAAGAGGAATTGATTCTGTAAGAAGTCTTGCAGAAACTTGTGTGTATGCTCCAATGTTAGGAAATACTCGGGTGTATATACTTGATGAAATTCATAGGCAAACTAAAGATGCTCAAAATGCTTTATTGAAACTGCTGGAAGATCCACCTAGTCATGTTTTCTTTATCTTATGTACAACTGAACCAGAACAATTGCTCCCTACAATCTTAGGAAGATGTCATCAATATCAAGTCAAACCATTAAAATCTATGGAGATGATGGCTCTATTAAGAAGCATAGCAAAGAAGGAAAAGTTAAATGATTATCCAGAAAATATTCTAAAAGAAATAGTTGGGCTATCAGAAGGTTTACCTAGAAATGCTCTTGTGCTGTTTGATTCTATCATTGATATAGAAGATGAGGATAAAGCGATTGCCGCACTATCTTCCGTATCTTTATCTAGTGTCAACATAAAAGAGCTATGTCAAGCAATCGTCAAAGGAGACACGTGGAAGAACTGGAGAAAGAAAGTAAAAGAAATCCTAGTTGAAACTGAACCAGAAAAACTAAGACAAGCTATTCATGGTTATCTAATGGCTGCTCTTTATAATACAGACAGGGCTGATAGATTATCGGGTATCATCAATGAATTTTCTGAACCTAACTTTTACACTCCGAAAGATATAGGAAATGTTATTTACAGAGTATTAACTTTGATGTAGGAATTGTGAAAATTTTTTGCAAAAGTGTGATATAATAAAATAAAACGAAGAAAGGAGACCACATAATGAGCCTAAAAGATGATATGAAACTAGACATACTTGATCTTGATGCTGCTGCTCTTACTCAGGCTGACTTATATTACACTATAGGGCAACAATGGGCTGAAGCAGTGGCTGAACGTGATCATTTAAAAGATCAATTAACAGCGGTCAAAGCTTCTGCTGATGAAGAAATCAGGAAAAATCCTAAAAAATTTAATGCTGAAGATATGAAAATTACAGAAGCCTGGGTAGCTGCTAAAATCAGTTTGCATCCTGAGGTAGTGGATATTTCAAATAAACTGATTGAAGCCCAATTAAATGTGAATATGTTAGCTGTGGGCAAAGAAGCTCTTGATCATAGGTTAAAAGCATTAAGTATTTTAACAGAACTTTATAAGGGAAATTATTTTATTGCTTCTTCTCGGACACATTCCCCTCATGAATTAGCAATAGAATCTTCCCATGAAAAACAACGGGAGATAATAGAACAACATCCCAGAATGCTCAAGAGGATAAATAAAAATGGAAACACTTAGCCCGTTATCAATAGCATTGATATTTATAGGGGGACCGGTATACCTATATTTTGTTGTAAGATGGGTAACATCGGCTATTGTTCGATCATACTATGAAACTAAAACCCAATTAAAGAAAGAAGAGGAGGTTAAAAAAGATGAACGCAGCAGATAGAAGGGCACTTTACAAAGCAGAGATGAAACAGAGACATGATGAAAGTTATGCAGGAAAAGATGATACCGGACGATTCAGAGACATTTATGAACCTGATAAAAAATCAGGAGTAAAATTTTTAAAGATGAAGGAAGATACTCACGAATTGTTTATTGTTCCTTATGTAACTGGAACACAACATCCTAGATTAAAACCTAATCATTCAGATTTTTCTCTTGAAATATTTGTTCATAGAGGAGTTGGTGTTAATCAGGATAGTTATGTTTGTTTAAACAGAACTTACAGGAAAAAATGTCCAATTTGTGATTATCAAGAAGAACTTAGGAATGGTGGAGATGCTGATGATGAAACAATCAAAGCTTTGAATCCTACAAAACGAGCTATTTATAATGTAGTTTGTATGGATACAATAGCTGATGAGGCTAAAGGTGTTCAAATTTTTGATGTATCTCATTGGTTGTTTACTATTCCGCTCGAAGAATTTGCTCATAAAAAAAGAGAAGGTGGTCAAGTTTTATATGCTCATATTGATAATGGCAAAATTATCAATTTTCAGCAGTCAGGTTCAAAACGAACTTTAAAATTTACGGCTTTTGAATTTAAAGATCGTCCCAAAATAACTGATGAACAATTGGAACAAGCTGTTGCTCTTGATGAATTGATTCATGTTCCTACTTATGATGAAGTATATGAAGCTTTTTGGGCAGCAAAAGAAGAAGAACCTAATAGAGTAAAAGAAACAGCAGCTCCTCCTAAACAAGATGTTAAAGAAGAACCTGTTAAAGAGCTTGTAAAAGAAGAAAAAGTTACAGCAAAAGAAGAAGATGTAGGCAACATAGTTGAAAATGAAGAATGTCCTTATGGAGCGGCATATGGCGTTGACTATAATGCTTATGAAGAATGCCGTACTTGTGATATTCGCAAAGAATGCCGAGATAAAAAAGATGAATTGGATGAAGCGGCTAAAAAATTAGCAGCACCAGAAAAAAAGAAACTCACTAGGAGAGAAAAATAATGCCTATAATCAGAAAGAGAACTGAAGATGCTGTAGCGGAAGTTAAACAAGCCATTGAAGCTGATATTGACACTTCAGATTTCTCCTTCACAACCCGTAAGATAGAAGTGGACTCAGTAGTTTCTACCGGGTCCACTTTACTTGATCTTGCTATTTCAGGCAAAAGGAGACGGGGAGGGGGAGTTCCTGGGGGAATAATGATGGAAATATTCGGTGGGGAAGGTTCAGGAAAGACAGCCATTCTTGCTGAAATATGTGCATCAGTCCAAAGTCATGATGGAGAAGCTAAATTTCTTGATCCAGAAGCTAGACTAGATAAAGAGTATGCTAGAATTTATCAAATGAATTTGGAGATAGCAGACTATTCAAGACCAGATACAGTAACAGAAATATTTGATGCTATCACATCATGGAAACCCAAGAATAATAAAGTTATCAATGTTATAGCAACTGATTCCCTTGCTGCCTTATCTACAGAATTAGAAATGACTAAAGGAGATAAGATGGGAATGAAACGAGCTAAAGAATTTAGCACAGGTTTTCGCATAACAGCTCGGCAAATTGTCAGTAACAATTGGTTATTGGCCTGCACGAATCAAACAAGGCAAGGGGACTATGGAGAAGTGACACCTGGTGGAAAAGCTATTGCTTTTTATTCCTCTCTCCGATTACGAGTAACACAAAAAGAATTAATCTACCAAGAAAAAGATTTCAATGGAACTAAGATAAAGAAAGCCATAGGTATTCACAGCAATATTTATGTGAAAAAATCTACTGTTGATGATCCTTACAGAGAAGTTCCTATCTATATTATCTTTGGATATGGTATAGATGACATACGAGCTAACCTGCAATACTATAAAGATATGATGGGACTATCAACTTATGCTTGCCCTGATGGTAAAACTTACCAAGCTCTTAATGCAGCTATAGGATACATAGAAAAGAATCAATTACAAAATGATTTAAAAGAAAAGGTCATTGATCTTTGGGAAGAAATTGAATCAAAATTCAACTTGAATAGAATGAAAAAGGAGAGATGATGAAAAACACAGATGAATTAAAAGGAAAGCTGGTATGTTGCTTGATAGAAGGCATGGGTTTAGTTGCAGGTAAATTTAACAATGAAGGAGAACTGACTTTAAAAAATCCAAGAGCATTACAGATCAAACAAGAACAACCGCATCCAAATGATCCTCCACAAGCTCAACTAAGACTTGTCGAATTAGTTGGCTCCCCTGATAGACTCATTATGAACCGACAACCTGTAATAATATATGAGATCATGAAAAAAGAGATCAAGGATCTTTACGTTCAAGCAACTACAAACCTTGTTGTCACCAACAAAATGCCTAACTTGGAGATTGTTAAATGATATTAATTGATGCTAATTCCATCTGTCATCAAGCAAAACATTCCCTCGGTAATCTATCCTGGCACGAAAAACAAGTCGGAGTAATATTTGGATTCTTTAATCAAATTCTTATTTTGGCTAAAACCTTTGAAGAAAATAAATTCATTTTTATTTGGGATTCCCGTAAATCAAAACGCAGAGATATTTTTCCTGCTTACAAAGAAGCCAGAAGAAAAGAAAAAACTCCTGAAGAGGAACAACTTGATGCTATTGCTTACGGACAATTTTATACCATCAGAACTGATATATTGCCGAAGTTAGGATTTATTAATAATTTTATGGAAGAAGGATTTGAAGCTGATGATCTTATTGCCAGTCTTGTTAAATCCTATCCACAAAATAAATTCACTATTGTTTCTACCGATGAAGATTTATACCAATTGCTTTCTGATAATGTAAGTATTTACTCAACAAGGAAAAAGAAAATCTATACCCAGACTAATTTTTGGAAAGACTATAGAATAACTCCAAAAGAATGGGCAGAAGTAAAAGCCATAGGTGGATGCAATTCAGATGGTGTTCCTGGTATAAAAGGAATAGGAGAGATAACTGCTTGTAAATATTTAACAAGAAAACTTCCCATAAATAGTAAAGCTTTCAGAACTATCCGAGAAAATAAAGAACTGATTGATAAAAATATGAGGCTTGTTAAATTACCACTTGAAGATACTCCTTCTATAAAACTCTCATTTCTGGATAATTTATCTTTCCGATCATTCCAAAATGTTTGTAAAGAATATGGTTTTCAATCTTTTCTTGAAAAAGATAAACTAGAACAATGGAAAAAATTCGTATTCAAGGAGAATGATGATGTCGGGAAAAAGCAAGGGAGGCAATTTTGAAAGAGAAATAGCCAAAGAATTATCTCTATGGTGGTCAGATGGAGAAAGAGAAGATATTTTTTATCGTTCCCATTCTTCAGGAGGAAGATTCACAGTCAGAAATAAAGCAGGAAAAGATACTGCTTTACAAGGAGGGGATATAACAGCTTCCGATCCTAAAGGAGAACCCCTTGTCAAAGCTTGGTCTATAGAAATAAAAACAGGTTACGGAAAGAAAACAAAAGCTGGGATGACTAGATGGGACACACTTGATTTATTAGATTCCCAACAAAAAGAAACTGTAATAGAAAAAATGTGGAATCAATGTTGCAGGGATGCTGAATTAACAAACCGAGAACCTGTTCTAATATTCAGAAGAAACGGAAGAAGACCTTGTATAATGATACAATCTTCTTACATCTTTAAACTTCAAGATTATTTTGGAGAAATCATTATAAAATTTATGGTAATAAAATTAGAAACTAGCTGTATCATAATGCCTTTGTTTGAATTTTTTGCTTGGATTCCAAACATTAGAGCAGCATTAACCCCACATAGGAGTGAACCATGTTCAAAACCTCAACAATCCAAAACTTTCAATCACACAAAGAAACTAATCTTACGTTCTCCAACGGTTTCAACGTCATAACAGGTTCTAGTGATTCTGGCAAAACTGCTATAATGAGAGCTTGGAAATGGTTAGCAACGAATAGACCTTCAGGAGATGCTTTTAAAAATTGGAATACTTCAAAAGATGACTCTGTAGATGTTGAGATAGTTTTGGATGACAATACTACAATAGCCTTATCAAGAGATAATGGTAAAAATACTTACTTCCTTTCTCAAAACGAAAAAGAGAAAACCTTCTCTGCAATTAAAACAGATGTTCCGGAAGAAATAACAGATGCTTTAAACATGCCAGAGAGAAATATTCAATCACAGCATCAAGAGTATTTCCTTCTTCAAGACTCTCCTGGTGTAAGGGCACAAAAACTGAATGACTTGGTTGGTCTGTCTGTCATAGATACAATATTCAAAAACTTGGCAAGTAAGATACGGGAGACAGCATCCACTATTTCTTCTTTGAAATCCACTAGAGATCATATTGAAACGGAATTGGAAAAATATGATAATCTCGATGCTGTTAAAAAACTACTTGACAGTATCGAAGAAAAAGAAGGTAAAGCTTCGGAAATATCGTCTTCCTTAAATGATCTGCGAAAAAACGTAACAACACTCAAAGAAATAAAAGAAAGCAGGGAAGAAGATATTCAGTGGATTGCTCTTGAGCCTCAATGTGAAGCAATCCAAACAAAGATAACCGCTTTAAAAGAACAACAAGAGAAAAGGAAAGCACTTCAATCCACAATTGATGACTTAGAAAGTATCCGATCGTCAAAAGTAGAAACTATGGGAAAGAAAAATAAAGCAAAGAGGGAATACATTTCCTTGTTAGAACAAAATAAGATATGCCCGACTTGTTTCTCTACAATAAATGATGACAGGATGCTAGAAATAGTAGGAGGTTTAGAATGAAAGCTCTCGTGACCGGGGATTGGCACTTAACTGACAAACAACCCGTCAATAGAATTGATAATTATGAAGAAGCCTTATTTAAAAAATTAAAGTTCATCAGCAGAACTGCCCAAACTAATCATTGTGATTGCATTATTCAACCTGGAGATTTTTTCAATCAGCCTAATCCATCTTATGAATTTTTCTCTAAAGTAATTGATGAGATAAAAAACATGGATATGTATATCTATACTGTTATGGGACAACATGATTTAAAATACAGAAATGCGGAAGATACCGCATTAGCAGCTTTAGAAAAAGCTTGCCCTACTTTGCTCTTATTAGGAAAGACTACTCATAAAAATAATTGGTGTATCCATGGTTGTTCTTGGGGGGAACCAATTCCTGAGCCCGATCCTGATTATGATTTCAACATACTTATCATTCATAAAATGATTGTAGAAAGAAAACTTTGGGAAGATCAAGAAGATTTTGAATACGGAGAATTATTCCTTGCCAAACATAAATATGATCTTATAGTAAGTGGAGATAATCACAAAGCTTTTTCTGTTAGTTTAGGTAAACGATATTTATTTAACTGCGGATCATTAATGCGTTCTACAATAGATCAAACGGAACATTTTCCAATCATCTTTATCTTTGACACAAAAGATCCTTTGAAAGTAAAAACAATTCCTATTCCTTGTGAACCATCTGAAAATATTTTCCGTTTAGAAACCGTAGTCAAAGACAAAGAACGAAATGAAAAACTGGAAGCCTTTGTATCTGGATTAACTTTACAAAAAGAAATGGGTCTTGATTTTGAAAATGATTTAGTTACTTATGAATCAACAAATAAGATTGAGGAACATTTAATTAGAATCCGACAAGAATGTATGAGGTAAATTATGCCAAAAACTTTGAAAATCAATGTTGTTAAAGTTGAACAGTTTCCAGGAAAGAATAAGTTTAAAGTTAAGATCAAAGAAACAAATGTCAATCTTGCAACTTTAAATCATAATGGTCGTAATTTTAAAGTGCTAAACAATCTTGGTCGTGGTAGATATATCATGGCTGAAATAAAGGAGGAATGATGGAAGCAATATCAAGAAAGCTCATCATACTGAAAAAAGATATTGATGAGGCTAAAATACATTTAGCCAAGTTAGACGGTAGAGAGCAAGAGGTTCTGTTAGGAATGAAGAAAACTCATAATCTTTCCTCTACTGAAGAAGCAGAAAAAGAAATTAAAAAATTAGAAAAAGAAGAATCTAAACTTGCGGAAATAATTAAAACCGAGTACGATGCTCTTAGGGAGATTGCTGAATGGTAAAAGAATACAGAATGAAATATAATAAGGCAGTAGGACAAAAGGATTTGCTGACTAAACAACTGGGAGAGACCATAGAGAAGTTAGAAGAATCCGAACAATATTTTATTGATTGTCAAAAAGTTAGAGCTTATGTCCAAATTGTAGCCGAACAAACTCAAAAGAAAATTGAGTACCACATATCTAATCTAGTTTCTATGGCTTTGTCAGCAGTATTTCCCGATCCTTATGAATTTTCTTTGCAGTTTGTCCAAAGAAGAAACAAAACTGAAGCTGATCTTATCTTCAAAAAAGATGGCAATGAAGGAGACCCTTTAGATATATCAGGAGGGGGAGCATTAGACGTAGCCTCTTTTGCTTTGAGAGCGGCTACATGGAGTATTAAACCATCAAGAAAGGTTTTACTTTTAGATGAACCAGGTAAATTTATATCCCGAGACTTACAAGAAAAGTTTGGAGAGATGCTTAAAACAATAAGCACTAAACTTGGTATTCAACTGATTGTCATATCTCATATTCCAGAGATTATTTCCTATGCTGATAAGGTATTTAATACGACTAATATAAAAGGAGAAACTATAGTAAAATGATGGCTACTAAAAAAGACTTGGTGGAAGCTATGAAAGATTTGGATGACAATGAGATTATTTATTTTTCCCATAACACAACTGAAATTTACATCAAGAAGGA
>ERZ1645192.1982-NODE-1982-length-16983-cov-10.705281_pt1 | contig 16983 bp, 14 predicted proteins | sample MGYA00575354_ERZ1645192 | MGnify/ENA primary metagenome ERZ1645192 (study PRJEB40844, sample SAMN11349763) | freshwater sediment metagenome | isolation source: river sediment | host: Sediment | place: India: Faizupur Khadar , New Delhi | collected 2017-02-21 ... | reverse complement strand
TCCCGCAGGTTGGCGATGGTCTCCAGGTCGCGCTCGATCAGCACCACCTCGTGCCGGCGCGCCGCCAGCAGGCGGCCGGTCAGCACCGCCAGGGAACCGCTACCGACAAAAACGAAACGCATGGTATCTCCTTGGCTCGAAAGGGCCGTCCGCCGACCTCAGGTGCCTTGAGTCTAGCACCCCGGCGGACTTTGCCGCTGGGTCGCGTCAGCGGCGTCCGCGCATGCGCCGGGAGGGGGGACGCGCCGCTCCGGTTGGTAGAGGCTCCGGGTGTCTGCCACGCAAACGGCCTAACTGTCAGGAGGCGGCGGGCCACCCACCCTGAAAAGGAGAGTCGTTGCCGTGACTTTCATGCTAACTGTCATGAGGGGGCTGGCCATACCTTTGAAAATGAAAGACTTTCAGGTGACATTCGCGCTAACGGCTCTTGTGCCAACTCCCGCCATAGAGCAGTACCACCAACGCCAGGATCTCCACCCGTCCGGCCAGCATGTCCAGTCCCAGGACCAGCTTGAGGCCCGTTTCCAGGTCCGGGCCGGTGATGCCCGCGGACAGGCCCACGGTGGCGGTGGCCGAAACGACCTCGAAGAGGGCATCGAGGGGCGGGTAACCGGCGGCGAGGAAGGGTAGCCAGGAGACCAGGATCAGCAGGACGTAGAGCAGGATCAGCATCAGGGCATGCTCGATCTGGGCGGTCTCCAGGGTCCGGCCCCCCAGCATCGGCGCGGCGACGGCATGGGGTGGCAACTGCGCCCGCCACAGGGCGAGTTGCAGCAGGCGGATGAAGATCAGCAGGCGCAGCAGTTTGATGCCGCCCGCGGTGGAGCCCACCCCGCCCCCCAAGGCCATGGACAGGATGAGGACCAGCTTGCCCGCCGGTTCCAGGTTCGCCAGGTCCAGGGTGGAGAAGCCAGTGGTGGTCTGGGCCGACAACCCCTGCAGCAAGGCGTCCGCCGGGCTCAGGTCCGTCAGCCACCACAGCAGCCCCGCGGTGAGCAGGAGGGCGGCCAGCAGGGCCCGCAACTCCGGGTCACGCCACAACTCCGCCTGCCCCAGGTACCAGGCGCGCAGATACAGATGCAAGGGCAGGGCGCCCAGGGCGGCGACCACGAGCACGGCGAACTGGGCCGGCCTTCCCAGGCTGGCCAGGCTGTCAGCGAAGGCACCGAAACCGCCGGTGGAGATGGCAGCCAGGACATGGATCAGGGCCTGGAAGGGCGCGAGGCCGCAGGCCCAGGCCAGGCCGATCCCGGCCAGGGTGAGGAGGACATAGACCACCAGGACGCCGCGGGCGTGGGCGCGGATACCGCGGGCCGGGTCCTCCTCCTCCCAGGTGGTGGCGGCCAGACGGCGCATGTCCGCCACCCGCCCGGAGGCCAGGGCCAGGGACAGGACCACCATCCCCAGGCCGCCGAACCACTGGCCCCAGGCGCGGGCGAAGAGGAAGGCGTCGCTCTTGGTCTCCGGTCGCGGGATCGTGGACAGCCCGGTGGTGGTCACCGCCGAGACGGCCTCGAACCAGGCGTCCGCCAGGTTCAGGCCGGCGGCCATGAAGGGATAAGTGAGGAGGGCGGCGGCGAGGATGAAGGCCAGGGCCGCCACCATCAGGGCCTCGTTGGTCCGCGGGGGTGGATCTTCCGGCCGTCGCCGGGCGGATAGGCCCAGGGCCAGGGCCGGCAGGACGCCCGCCAGCAGCAGCCGCCAACCCAGGGCGGCGTCCCCCGCCCAGGCGGCGAAGAGGGCCGGCACCGCGAGCAGAACCGCCAGGATCAGGCTGAGATGCCCCATCAGCCGCCGCAGGGTTGGCAGACGGGCCGGCAGCCACAGGGGCTGGACCTGGCGGTAGAGACTCATGGGGGAGGGAGATGGGCCCTAGCGGCGGGCTCCGCCGGCCATGGCCGTCTCAATCATAGCGGCTGTCCTTCCACTGGCGCAGGGCGGTGAAGACCTGGGCATGCGTGGTCAGCGGCTGGCCGGCGAAGGCCTCCGCCGCCGCCCGCACCCCGGGCTCCGCCGCGCGCAGGAAGGGATTGGTGGCCAGTTCCTCGGCCAGCCCGGAGGGTACCGTCGGCAGGCCGGCGGCGCGCCTGGCCTCGACCCGCGCCCGGCGCGCGGTCAGGGCCGGGCTGTCCGGCTCCACCCAGGCGGCAAAGCCCAGATTGGCCAGGGTGTACTCGTGGGCGCAGTAGATCAACGTCGCCGGGGGCAGGGCGGCGATGCGCGCCAGCGAGGCGGCGAGCTGGTCGAAGGTGCCGTCGAAGACCCGGCCGCAGCCGGCGGCGAAGAGGGTGTCGCCACAGAAAAGGGCGTTGGCGTCCCCGCCCGGGGGCTCGGCCAGGTAGGCGATATGGCTGGAGGTATGGCCGGGCACCTCCAGCACCTGGAAGGAGGTCGCCAGGCCGGGGGGTGAGATCCGGTCCCCCTCGCCCACCGGGTCCGTCACCAGCCGGATGCGCCGGTCGCGGGGCCCGTAGACCCGCGCCTGGGGCCAACGGGCCAGGAGGTCGGCCACCCCGCCGATATGGTCGCCGTGATGATGGGTGAGGAGGATGGCGGCCAGGGTCAGGCCTTCCGCCGCCAGGCGCGCGATCACAGGCTCTTCGTCGCCGGGGTCCACCACCGTGGCCAGGTACTGTCCCTCCTGCCGCAGCAGCCAGATGTAATTGTCGTCGAAGGCGGGGATGGGGCTGATGTTAAGCATGACGGGCTCCGGTAGGCACCCCTTCGCTAAGCGCCAGTGCCCAATCGTCCCAGGGCCTCCCGGACCGAGCGCTCGATGCCCGCCGCATCCAGGCCGCAGGCGGCCAGTTGGGCCTCGTGACTATCCTGCTCGATATAGCGATCAGGCAGACCCAGGTGCAGGAGGCGCGGCGCCAGGCCGCGGCTGGCGAGGAACTCGGCCACGGCGGACCCGGCGCCGCCGGCGATGGCGTTCTCCTCCACCGTCACCAGCAGGGGATGGCGGGCGGCCAGGTCCAGGATCAGTTCCTCGTCCAGGGGTTTGACGAAGCGCATGTTGGCGACGCTGGCGTCCAGGGCCTCCGCCGCCACCAGGGCCGGGGCCAGACGGCTGCCGAAGGCGAGGAGGGCGACCTCGCGCCCCTCGCGCCGCACCTCGCCCTGGCCGAGGGGCAGGGGCTCCAGGCCGGGGGCGATCCGGGCCCCGGGTCCGGTACCCCGGGGGTAGCGGACCAGGGCGGGTCCCGGGTGCTGATAGGCGGTCTGCAACAGGCGCCGGCACTCGTCCTCGTCCGCCGGGGCGGCGATCACCAGGTCCGGCAGGCAGCGGCCGAAGCTGAGATCGAAGCTGCCGGCGTGGGTGGCCCCGTCCGGGCCCACCAGGCCGGCGCGATCCACCGCCAGGGTCACGTCCAGGCCCTGGAGGCAGATGTCGTGGACCAGTTGATCGTAGGCGCGCTGCAGGAAGGTGGAATAGATGGCCACCACCGGCTTGAAGCCCTCGCAGGCCAGGCCCGCCGCCAGGGTCAGGGCGTGCTGCTCGGCGATGCCGACATCGAAATAACGCTCCGGGTAAAGTTGCGAAAAGCGCGTCAGGCCCGAGCCCTCGCACATCGCCGGGGTGATGCCGACGAGGCGCTCGTCCCTGGCCGCCGCGTCGCATAGCCAGTCGCCGAAGACCTGGGTGTAGGAGCGCCCACCGGCCGTGCCGCTCTTGCCCGCCGGGGCGCCGGTGGCGCGGTCGAAGGGCGAGACGCCGTGGAAGGCCACGGGCTTCTCCTCCGCCGGCTCGTAGCCCCGGCCCTTGCGCGTCACCACGTGCAGCAGGCGCGGCCCGGTCATGGTCTTCATGTTGCGCAGGGTGGCCACCAGGCTGCCCAGGTCATGGCCATCGATGGGGCCGATGTAGTTGAAGCCCAGTTCCTCGAACAGGGTGCTGGGCATGACCATGCCCTTCATGTGCTCCTCCCAGCGCCCCACCAGCTCCCGCAGGCTGGGCAGGCCCTTGAGGGCCGTCTTGCCGCCCTCGCGCACGCTGGTATAGAGCTTGCCGGACAGGAGCCGCGCCAGGTGGTTGCTGATGGCCCCCACCGGCGGCGAGATGGACATCTCGTTGTCGTTGAGGACGACCATCATGTCGGTGTCGGTGGCGCCGGCGTGGTTGAGGGCCTCGAAGGCCATGCCCGCCCCCAGGGCGCCATCGCCGATCACCGCGACCACGTGGCGTCGCTCACCCTTGAGCCGTGCGGCCACCGCCATGCCCATGGCGGCGCCGATTGAGGTGCTGGAGTGACCGACGCCAAAGGTGTCGTAGTGGCTCTCGCCGCGCTTGGGAAAGCCGGACAGACCGCCACCCTGGCGCAGGGTCCCCATGCGTTCGCGCCGCCCGGTGAGGATCTTGTGGGGATAGGCCTGATGGCCTACGTCCCAGACCAGACGGTCCTCCGGCGTATCGAAGACGTAATGCAGGGCGATGGTCAGTTCCACCACCCCCAGCCCCGCCGCCAGATGGCCACCGGTACGGGAGACGCTGTCCACCAGGAAGGCGCGCAGCTCCGCCGCCAGGGTGGGGAGTTTGTCCTCCGGCAGGCGACGCAGGTCAGCGGGCAGATCGATGGAGGCGAGCAGCGGAAAGCGCCCGCCGCCCTGGACGGGGCTAGGGTTGGTGGGAGGCATGGTAGGGTCGGTCCTTCCCGGGCAAGGCCTACGCGGTGGCGGAAAGGTGGCTAGTCTAACGCAAGCGCTACCGGGGTGGGCGGCTAGGGATGGGCGGTTGGGAGTGGGCGCCAGGCGTGTCGGGTCCCTGGTCGGTACCCTGCCGGGGGGACCCGGGGGATGGCATTCCGCCTGGGGCCTCCACGGCGAGTGTGCGCGCCTCGGCGAGGATGAAATGCCGGAAGGCTTGGGCCGAGGCCGAAAGCCGCTTGCCCTGGCGATAGACCAGGTACCACTGCCGCTGGATCGGAAAGCCCGCCACGTCCAGTACTACCAGCTTACGGGTCGCCAGTTCCAGTTCGATGGTATGGACGGAGACCACGCTCAGCCCCAACCCGGCGCGCACGGATTGCTTGATGGCCTCATTGCGGGTCATCTGCATCCCGGCGCGCAGGGCGATCCCATGATCGGTGAAAAAACGTTCCATGGCCTGGCGTGTTCCCGAGCCTGGCTCGCGCATGACGAAGACCTCCTCGCTCAGGCGCGCCAGGGGGATGTCCCTTTCCCCGGCCAGGGGATGGTCCGAGGGCGCCACCACCACCAGGGGGTTTTCCATGAAGGCCTCGGACTCGACCTCCACCCCGTCCGGCGGCTGACCCATGAGGACCAGGTCCACGGCATTGGCCTCCAGCAGCCGGAGTAATTGCTCGCGGTTGGTCACGTCCAGCGCCAGGGCGATGCCTGGGTAGCGATGGTGGAAGGCCGCCAGCAGCTTGGGGGCGAGGTATTTGACCGTGGTGGCGACCGCGATCGACAGGCGACCGCGGCTGACCCCCTTGAGGGATTCCATCACTTCCTGCATCTCGCGCAGTGCGCGGTTGATGCCTTCGCTGTAGGGGACCAGTTCCCGCCCGGCCTCCGTGAGGGCAATGCCGCGTCCCAGCTTCTCGAACAGGGGCAGACCCAGTTCCTTTTCCAGTTGGCGCACCTGCATGGATACCGCTGGTTGGGTCAGGTGCAGTTCCTCGGCGGCGCGGGTATAGCTCTTGTGGCGCACGACCGCCTCGAAGACCCGCAATTGCCGTAAGGATATATTCATCGGAGTCATTTTAGCCGGATTCGCGGCCGGGGAAAGCGAACGACGCCGAGGGCGCGATCAGGCCCGGGAGGTTATAAAGTGGCGCAACCTCAGGCTATTGCCGACGACGAAGAGGCTCGAAAGGCTCATGGCCGCCGCCGCGGCCATGGGGTTCAGCAGCCAGCCGCTCCAGGGGTACAAGACCCCCGCCGCCAGGGGGATCAGCAGCAGATTGTAGGCGAAGGCCCAGAAGAAATTGCCGCGGATCGTCGCCAGGGTACGTCGCGCCAGGGCGATGGCGTCCAGGAGGACGCGGGGGTCGTGGGACATGAGCACCAGGTCCCCCGCCTCCAGCGCGATATCGGTCCCCGACCCCATGGCGATGCCGACGTCCGCCTGGGCCAGGGCGGGAGCATCGTTGATGCCATCGCCGACGAAGGCCACCTTGCGCCCCTGGGCCTGGAGGGCCCTGACCGCCTCCGCCTTGCCCCCCGGGAGCACATCGCCCCTGGCCTCATTGATGCCCGTCTGGCGGGCGGCGAGGGCCACCGCCGCGCCGTGGTCGCCGCTGATCAGGACGGTTTTCAGCCCCAGGGCCTTGAGCCCGGCGACGGCCTGGGCGCTACCCTCCCGCACGGGGTCGGCCACCCCGATGAGCCCCAAGGGCCGGCGGTTGCGGGCAAGGAACAGCAGGGACCGCCCCTGGCCCTCCAATGCCGCGGCCGCGTCCCCCAGGGGGGCCAGGTCGATGCCCAGACCCTCCAGGAAGCGCGCCGAGCCGATGGCGACAAGGTCCCCGCCGAGGCGCCCGCTCAGGCCCAGGCCGGCATGGCTGACGATATCCGCGCGGGCTGGCGGTGCCTGGCCCAGACCGGCGTCAGGCATGTCGGGCTCCCGGGACCCGGAGTCGGCAGACCGGGCTGGCGGGTGCGACGGGACCGCCCGGGACGACGGGAGTGGCGCCTGGCCCTTTCCCGCCGCGGCGGCCACCACCGCCCGGGCCAGAGGATGCTGGCTGTAGGACTCCAGGGCCGCCGCCAGGGCCAGCAGACCCTCCCGGTCCCCGTCCAGGGCGACGAGGTCCGTCACCTCCGGGTGTCCCAGGGTCAGGGTCCCGGTCTTGTCGAAGACCAGGGTATCGACGCCGGCCAGGCGCTCCAGGGCCGGGCCGCTCCGAAACAGCAGGCCCAGCTCGGCGGCGCGGCCCGTGCCGACCAGGATGGCCGTGGGCGTCGCCAGGCCCATGGCGCAGGGGCAGGCCACCACCAGCACGCTCACCGCCGCGACGAAGGCATAGTTCAGCGCCGGCGCGGGCCCGACCAGCAGCCAGATGGCGAAGGTCACCAGGGCCAGGGCCATCACCCCCGGCACGAAGACGGCGGCGATGCGGTCCGCCAGGGCCTGGATGGGCGGCTTCTCCGCCTGGGCCTCCTGGACCAGGCGGATGATCTGGGCCAGCACCGTGTCGGCGCCCAGGCGGGTGGCGCGAAAGTGCAGCACCCCGGTCTGATTCAGGGTGCCGCCCACCACCTTGCCCCCCGGCCCCCGGGCCACCGGCAGGGGCTCGCCGGTGAGCATGGACTCGTCGACCCAGCTCTCGCCGCGCTCCACCTCGCCATCGGTGGCGATGCGCTCCCCGGGGCGGGCAATGACCAGGTCACCCAGGACGATGGCCTGGGAGGGGATATCCAGCTCCCGCCCCTCCCGGACCACCCGCGCCGTCCGGGGCCGCAGCTCCACCAGGCGCCGGATCGCCGCCGAGGCCCGGCCCTTGGCGCGGCCCTCCAGCCACTTGCCGAGCAGGATGAGGGTGACGATCACCGCCGCCGCCTCGAAATAGAAATGGGCGGTGCCGGCGGGGAAAATCCCCGGGACCAGCAGCGCCAGGGTGGAATAGGCGAAGGCCGCGCCGCCCCCCAGCATCACCAGGCTACTCATGCCCGGGCTCAGGGATCGCAGTTCCGCCCAGCCGTGGCGCAGAAAGCGCCGACCGGCCCAAAAGTAGACGGGGGCCGCCAGCAGGAGTTGCAGCAGCCCTTGGAGGCGCCAGCTCAGGTGCGCCTCGAGCCAGTGATGCCAGGGCAACCACAACATGGGGCCCATGGCCAGGAGCAGGAGGGGAAGGGTGAAGGCGGCCGCCAAGCGCAGGTCATGTCCCAGGTCCGCGTCGCTGGTCCCCCTTCCCCGACCCGCTGAGGTCCCCCTTACCCGCTCTCGGATGGCGGCCGTAGCGGTCCTTGTCGGTGCCTCTGGCAGGGTTTCTTCCGGCGCTGCTGAGGCGACGCTGGCATCCGTCCGGCGGTCGCCGCCAGGGACTGGGCGGAAGTCGGCCCCCGAGCTCATCCGGGGGTCGGCGGAGGGGTCCGCCTGGCGGTCAGCCCTGGGATCGGCGGGGGTGGCGGGACGGAGGTTGGCATGGGGGGTGGCGCAGGCGTCGACCCGGAGGCTGGTTGTCACCGGGCCCGTCTCCCCGGGCTCCCCGAAATGGGCTTCGTAGCCGGCATCGAGGATGGTGGCCGCGATGGTGGCGGTGTCCAGCAGAGCCGGGTCATAGCGCAGTCTGGCCTGCTCCGTGGCGAGGTTGACGGTCGCCTCGGTAACCCCGGGCAGGCGCTTGAGCACCCGTTCGACCCGGCCACTGCAATTGGCGCAGGTCATGCCCCCGACGCCAAAGCGGATCTCCGCGGTCATCAGCGGCATCTCAGGCGGCGGTCGCCTGGAAACCCTCGTCCTTGATGGCGGCGATCAGGGCCGCCAGCTCGGCCTCTCCCTCGACGACCGCCCGCCGCGCGGAGCGGTCTACCGCCAGAACGGCGGTCACCCCTGGCACCGCCGCCAGGGCCTTGCGCACCGCCTGCTCGCAATGGCCGCAGGTCATACCCTCGACTTTGAGTTCAATCATGGCTTGGCACCTCACTGAGATTGCGTTGGGTAACAGGGACGATAATGGGGACGGTAATGGGTCGATGGTATAGGGATGGAATCCGCCTGGGTTATCCCAGGCGGTTCCGCGCTGGTGGATGACGAGGGTATGGCGGCCCTCGCAGGGGGTGACCAGGCCGAGGCCGAGTCGGTTTGGGTCTCGCGGAGCCCCAGCGTTGGCCGGGAAGGAAGGACGTCATGGGAGTGACGGCCGAGGGGGTACGGCGTGGAGAGGAAAGGCTATCATTGACCGACGCACGGGGGCGCTTCCCGGGGGGGCAACCCCCGCTTTTCCCCGCCTGATTCCGAGGTATCCCAGCTAACCTGTCGTCCCGATCGCCATGTGGTCCAGCCGTTTCGATCCCGCCGCCATCACCGAGCGCCTGGCCCGCGCCGCCGGGAATCCGGAGACCTGGGCCGATGGGGCGCGACGCGAACATGCGGCCGCCGGCGCCAGGTCCTCCCGGCCGGCGGCCGTGCTCTTGCCTCTGCTTCGTCTCGGCGCCGACCCGACCAGGGACAATGCCGTGGGTAGCCCTCACTCATCCTGGCATCTGCTTTTCATCCGCCGCGCCGAACACCCCCATGACCGCCACAGCGGTGAGGTCGCCTTTCCGGGTGGTCGCGTCGATCCGCAGGACCCGGACCCGGTGGCCACCGCCCTGCGGGAGGCGGAGGAGGAGATCGGCCTCGATCCCAGTCTGGTCCAGGTCCTGGGTCGGTTGCCCGCCTTTCATACCGTCAGCGGTTACCGGGTCACGCCGGTGGTGGGACTGATCCCCTGGCCCCTGTCCCTCCGACCGGAGCCCACCGAAGTGGCGGAGGTCTTCACCCTGCCCCTGGACTGGCTGCGGGAACCGGCCCATCGCCAGACCCGCCTTTGGCCGTCCCCTGGCCATCCCCTGGCGCGGGAGGTCATCTTCTATCAGGAACGGGAGGGACGGCGCCTCTGGGGGGTGACCGCCTGGATTACCCTCGATTTTTTACGCTGCCTGGAGCCCTGAATTCGAAGGTGGGACCGATCAGAAGCCGAGGTCCTCGACGCCCTGATGATCCCGCCGCGTCAGGAACATGGCGTCGCCGTAACTGAAGAAGCGATAGCCCTGGGCCACGGCGTGGCGGTAAGCGGCCATGACCGCCGGGTATCCGCTAAAGGCGGAGACCAGCATCAGTAGGGTGGACTCGGGCAGGTGGAAGTTGGTGATCAGGGCATCGACCACCCGGAAGCGGAAACCGGGCCGGATGAAGAGGCGGGTATCGCCCTGGTAGGGTGCCAAAGTGCCACTCGCGGCGGCGGTTTCCAGACTGCGCACGCTGGTCGTCCCCACGGCCACCACCCGCCCCCCCCGGGCCCGGGCGGCCGCCACCCGGGCGCAGCCCTCCGCGCCCACCTCCCGCCACTCGGCGTGCATGGGGTGCTCGTCCAGGTTCTCCACCCGCACCGGCTGGAAGGTCCCGGCCCCCACGTGGAGGGTTACATGGGCGGAATCGACACCCAGCTCCGCCAGTCGCGCCAGCATGTCAGCATCGAAGTGCAGCCCGGCGGTGGGCGCCGCCACCGCCCCCAGGCGACGGGAGTAGACCGTCTGATAGCGCTCCTGGTCCGCGGCCTCGTCGGGGCGCTGGATATAGGGCGGCAGGGGCATGTGGCCATGTCGCTCCATCAGCCCCGGAAAGTCCCCGTCCCGCGTCCGCAGCCGGAAGAACTCACCCTCCCGGCCCAGACATTCCAGGATCTCCCCCGACGCCAAAACCAGCCGCCCGTCAGGCTTGGGCGACTTGCTCGCCCGCACCTGGGCCAGGACCTCGTCCGGCCCCAGGAGCCTTTCCACCAGGATTTCCACCTGGCCACCCGTCTCCTTACGGCCGAAGAGGCGGGCGCGCATCACCCGGGTATCGTTGAAAACCAGCAGATCACCCGGCCGGAGCAGGTCCGGCAGGTCGGCGAAGCGTCGGTCAACCACCTCGCCAGTGGGGCCGTTCAGGCACAGCAGGCGACTCGCCCCCCGGTGGGGCAGGGGGTGCTGGGCGATCAGGTCCGGTGGCAGATCGAAGTGAAAGTCGGAGCGTTTCATGCCGAGGATGATACTGGAAAACCCCCGTCAGCCCGGGACGGTACCCGAGGCATCCCGCGGCCGGAGGTAACCCTGGCGGTAGCCAGGGTAGCCGTCAGCCGGTTTCCCCATCCGCGGGCAACAGCCGCCCTTTGCCCAGCCATCGGGAAAGGTTATACTTGTCGCCAGCAGCGGAGGCTACGCCGGGGTGGCGAAACTGGTAGACGCATCAGACTCAAAATCTGACGGTAGAGATACCGTGCCGGTTCGAGTCCGGCCCTCGGTACCACTGACAAGGCCGTGCCAGATGCGCGGCCTTCCTTTTTTTGTGCCCTGAAGATTGCCCTCCATACTGGAGGGTGATAGTTTTAGGCGTTTTCCCGGACCAAGCCCTTGGGGCCAGGCAGATACACCATGAAAGAAGGCATCCACCCCGCGTATCGCGACACCAAGGTCGTCTGCAGTTGCGGCAACCAGTTCACAACCCGTTCCACCCTGAGCAAGGACCTGCATGTGGAAGTCTGTTCCGCCTGCCATCCCTTCTTCACCGGCAAGCAGAAGATCGTCGATACCGGCGGCCGTGTCGACAAGTTCCGCCGCAAGTACGGTCGCTGAGGTTACCCGCCCCCTCGGGGGCCCCGGAGCGCCGGTGATGCCAGGCCGCATCCCGGCGCTTTCCTTTGGGGGGGTGCCGCCGTTTCCCCTCCGTCGTCAGCCCCGGCGCTGGATTTCCTGCTTCCTCTGGCGCCGTCGCCACTGGGCTCGTTAAGTCCGCGGTATCCAGACCGCCACTGATCATCCCTGGTGCTCTGGTACGCCGGCCAGCGGGTCGGTCAAGCCCGCGGTGCCCAGACCATCCGTGACTCACCCTTGTTCCACCGGCTCCCCGGCCAGCAGACGGCTTACGCCCGCCGTATCCAGACCGCGCTCGGGGCGTTCGTCCAGGGGGTCCAGGGGTGGGTTGCTGCGCGCCGACCGTGGCAGCACCAGTAATTCGAGGGCGGTATCGCCCGCCAGAAAGCTCAGCACGGGCAGAAAGCCCCGGCTGCCGTCGGCGAAACGGCGCGACTCCTGGCGTTGCCGCCAGCGGATGCCCCGGTTGAGCAGATCCAGCACCACCTCGTCGATGGTCTCGGCGAACAGTTGCAGGCGTACCGGCTGGGCGGGATCGGGGTAATCGGTCGCCAGGCTACCGCTCAAGCGCGGACCGAAGCGGTGAAAATGGCGCATGGCCATCAAGGCCTGCTGGCGTTGGCGGCTGACCGCGGCGCCCTGGTCCGGTCGCCAGAACAGCCGGCGATAAGCCTGGAGCGCCGCGTGGATTTCCTCGTTGCTCGGCCACTGACGCTTGTCGTCGATTCCCGCCCGCTCCGCTACCTTGCGTCGTGCTCGTTCCGGCTCGACGATGCCCTGCTCCGCCATGAGGCGCGCCGCCTCCTCCGCCAGCCAGCGGCGCCGGGTCTGCGTGCGCTCACGATGTCGCATGCTCTGGGGCCTCCCGCCGGGTAAGTCGCGGGGAAATGAGATATAGTGAACCGCATTAAAGACCTATTCCCACCTGGCCCGCAACCCGACTCATCATCACGCCTAGCCGCCATGTTCAGCCTTGGCCTCGGCCGCAAGCAGGCGCCGCTCCTGGGGATCGATATCGGCTCGACCGCGGTCAAGCTGGTGGAACTCTCACGGACCCGCCCCGCTTCCACCTCAACCTACCGGGTGGAAAGCTGCGCCCTGGAGCCGCTGCCCACCACCGCCCTGGTCGATAAAAAGATCGCCGATATCCAAGCCGTTGGCGCGGCCATTCGTCGGGCGGTCGCCCGTTCCGGTACCAAGGCCAAGGCCGCGGCCGTCGCCGTGCCCAGTTCCGCCACCATCACCAAGGTCATTTCCATGACCGCGGGGTTGAAGGATACCGAGATGGAGGGCCTGATCCAGCTCGACGCGGATCAATACATCCCCTATCCCCTCGATGAGGTCAATCTCGATTTCACCGTTCTGGGACCCGCCGTCATCCAGGGCGAGGTCGATGTCCTGCTGGTGGCGACCCGTCATGAGGTCGTCGATAACCTGATGGCGGCCCTGGATATCGCCGGCCTCCAGGCGGAGGTCGTCGATGCGGAGCCCTATGCCCTGGAGAACGGGGCCATTCTGGCCATGGGTGCCCAGGCCAAGGACAGCACCATCGCCATCACCGATATCGGCGCCAAGGCCACGCGCATCCAGGTCGTCCGTAATGGTCGGGGTCTGTTCAACCGCGAGCAGGGTTTCGCCGCCGCCCAACTGCTGGAAGACATCCAGCATCGTTATGGTTTCTCTGATGTAGAGGCCCGGCGTCGCCTCGAGGGGGGGGAGTATCCCGAGAATTTTACCGCCGAGGTATGCTTTCCTTTCCTAGAGGTATTGACCCAGCAGATTGGGCGCGCCTTGCAGTTTTATTACTCCTCGACCAATTCCAAACCCGCCGACCAGATCCTCCTGACCGGCGGCGTCGCGGCTCTCCCGGGCATGGAGCAGGAAGTCAATGCCCGCCTGGGTATCTTGGCTTATGTCGCCAATCCCTTTGTCCACATGACCTTGGGCCCTCGGGTCCCGGCACGCTTGATCCAGCGTTACGGGCCGGCGTTGGTCTTGGCGGTGGGTCTGGCCCTGCGCGGGTTCGACTGAATGGCCCGCGTCAATCTGCTCCCCTGGCGGGAGAAGGAACGCCACCGGCGCCAGCGGCTCATGACCGCGGCGAGCATCCTCGCGGTCGTCCTCACCCTGGCCGGCGCCCTGGCCAGTTACTTTCTCACCGAAGACTGGATCCTGGCCCAGGAAGCCCGCAATGCCTTGCTCACCGTCGAAATCGCTCGTCTCGACAGTAAGATACGAGAGATCAAGGAAATCGAGAACCAAAAGCAGGACCTGCTGGCGCGCATGGAGATCATCCAGGAGCTACAGCATCTTCGCCCGGAGGTCGTCCACCTTTTCGATGAGATCGTCACCACCATCCCCAACGGCGTCCTGCTCACCGGTATCAGGCAAACCGGGAACCAGGTGGTCCTGGAGGGGCGCGCCCAGTCCTACGGCCGTATCTCGGAACTGATGCGCAACATCAACGCCTCGGCCTGGGTGACCGATCCCATGCTCAAGATCATCAAGGAGCAGGACAAATCCGACACGGGGCTAAGTCACTTCGAACTGCAAATGCGACAGCAGCGGCCACCGTCACCCGAGGAGGCAAAGGCGGCCGGCTGAGACCGGCGCCAGCCCTGGCCCGCCATGGATCTGAGAGAACTCAACAACCTCGATCTCAGCACGATCGGCGACTGGCCCCCCCTGGCCAAGGGCATCCTGATCTTTTTTCTGTGCGCGGTGCTGGCCGGCGGCTGGTACTGGTTCCTGGCGCAGGATCAACTCGACCGCCTCAGCCAGGTGGAGAGCAAGGAGACGGAACTGCGCGCCACCTTCGAAAGCAAGCAACGCCTGGCCGCCAACCTGGAAACCCATCGCGAACAGCTCGCCGAGATGGATGAACTATTCAAGGATCTGGTACGCCAACTGCCTGGCGGGGACGAAATTGCCGCCCTGCTGGTGGATGTGTCCCAGACCGGCCTCGCCACGGGCCTGGAATTCGAGCTGTTCCAGCCGACGGCGGAAGTCGCTCGCAACTTTTACGCCGAACTGCCCATTCAGGTCCAGGTGACGGGTGGCTATCATGAACTGGCTAGCTTCGTCAGCGGTCTCGCCGCCCTACCACGGATTGTGACCGTCCATGACGTGATCATCAGCTCCCTGCACAAGGACCCTCCCGACCCCACGACCCCCAGCAAACTGAGTATGCGCGCCACGGTCAAGACCTACCGCTACCTGGAAGAGTCGGAGATGGCTCAGGGGGAGGACAACAAGAAAGGTGCCAAGGGGACTAAGGCGCAGGCCAATAGAGGGGATCAGGGGGTGAAGCAGGAGCCCGCCACCAAATGACCAGCCTGGTCAGGTCAAGGGCGGTTTCGCATCTCGTCCTGAGCCTTGTTGCCCTGGGTCTGGCGGGGTGTGGGAATCGGGATCTGACCGACTTGCAAGATTATGTCCATCAGACCAAGCTGCGACGCCCGCCGCCCATCGAGCCCCTGCCCGAATTTACCCTGGCGGAGGGCTTTCTGTACGATCCCGGCAAGCGCCGCGATCCCTTTGTTCTGGACCGAGAGACGGCGGCCGTCATTCCCGCCCCGCCCGATTCCGGCGGCATCGCCCCGGACCCCCATCGGCCCCGGGAGGCCCTGGAACGTTTCGCCCTCGACAGCTTGATCATGCGAGGGATTCTGCAGCAGGGCAACGCAATTTGGGGGCTGGTTCAGGCCAAGGAGGACCAGACCCTCCACCCTGTCACCCCCGGCAACTATCTGGGTCAGAATCATGGCCGTATCATTCGGATCTCGGAACACCGGATCGACCTGATCGAGCTCATCCCGGACGGTGCCGGCCGCTGGCTGGAGCGGGAGGCATCCCTCACCCTGGCCACGGATCAGTAACCAAAGTAACCCCCGGACTCAGCGCCCATGCAGCCTCACCCCTGTATCCTGGCCGAGAAGAACGGCGCTTTTGCCCATAGGCAGGCCGCGCTCCCCTGGCGCCTGGCACTGATCGGGCTCCTTGTGTTGCTGGGTCTGGCCCCCTCCCGGGTCCTGGCGGTGGCCCTCAAGGACGTCGAGTTCACTACCCTCCCAGGAGGCCAGGTCCGCATCGACCTGGTGCTATCGGCGCCCGCGACGACCACGGCCCAGGATTTCGCCACCGACTCGCCGGCCCGGATCGTCATCGACCTCCCCGCCGTCACCAGCGAACTGCCGCGCAAGAACGTCCAGATCGACGTCGGTCCGGTGCAGAGTCTCACCGCCCTGGATGCCCAGGGTCGTACCCGGATCGTCATCAATCTCACCAGTCTGGTCCCCTACCAGGTGCTTAGCCTGGGCGATCGGGTGACCGTCGCCATCAATGAAAAGACCATCGTCGCCCCCGAGGGAAACGGGGCGCTCTTGGGGGAGGCGGGACGGGCCGCGACCGCGCGTGCAGGTCCCGAGTTGCGCGCCGTCGATTTCCAGCGGGGTCCGGGGGGCGAGGGTCGGGTACTGGTCAAGCTCCCGACCGAAAAGACCCGGGTCTCGGTCCAGGACAAGGGCGGAAAGGTGGTCGCCGAGGTACTGGATACCTCCCTGCCCGAACGCCTCCGTCGCCGGCTGGACGTGGCGGATTTTGGCACCCCCGTCGTCGCCATCGAAACCCGTGCCCAGGGTCGGGATGTCGAGATCAGCGTTGCAACCGCCAAGGATCACGAATACCTGGCCTACCAGGTCAACGAGACCTTCACCCTCGAATTCCGAGCCCCCAGCCTCAAGGAACGGGGACGGCGTCAACGGGAGCGGGTAACCTTCACCGGGGACCGGTTGAGCCTGAATTTTCAGGACATCGAAGTCCGCGCCGTACTCCAGCTCCTGGCGGATTTCACCGGCCTCAACCTGGTCGCCAGCGACACCGTCACGGGTAACGTCACCCTGCGCCTGAAAAACGTGCCCTGGGATCAGGCCCTGGATATCATTCTCAAGGCCAAGGGGCTGACCATGCGCCAGAAGGGCAATGTCATCATGGTGGGGCCCACCGAGGAAGTCATGGCGCGGGAGGAAAAGGAGCTGGAGGCCAGCCGGAAGTTCGAGGAACTGGCCCCATTGCGCACCGAGTACATCCAGATCAATTACGCCAAGGCGGCGGATATCGCCAAGCTCCTGGAAACCCGCCAGATCACCACCGGCCAGGCGATGGCCAATCTCGGCCAGACCACCGGGAAAGCCATGGCCGAAAAGGAACAGGCGGAAGTCAAGGGGCTCCTCTCCAGTCGAGGCAGCGTCACCGCTGATGAACGCACCAACACCCTCCTGGTCCTGGAGACGGCGGAAAAAATGGCGGAGATACGCCAATTGGTGGCCCGTCTGGATATCCCCGTGCGCCAGGTCATGATCGAGTCGCGGGTGGTCATCGCCACCGACAATTTCGCCCGGGAACTAGGGGTCCGCTTTGGCTATAACCGTTTGGAAGTCAATGAGAAAACGGGCAACTTCAACGAAATTTACGGTTCACAACGGGGTACGTTGAAAGGCGAGGATTATTGGGGCACCACCATCGACGATACGGTCCCCCTCATGGTTGATTTGCCGGCCATCAACGCCACGAGCGGTATCAACTTCCTGGTTGGCAAGATCGGAAGCTACCTGCTCCAACTGGAACTGACGGCGATGCAGGAGGAGGGGCGGGGGGAAATCGTGGCCAATCCCCGGGTCATCA
>ERZ1645192.1978-NODE-1978-length-16995-cov-7.303601_pt1 | contig 16995 bp, 12 predicted proteins | sample MGYA00575354_ERZ1645192 | MGnify/ENA primary metagenome ERZ1645192 (study PRJEB40844, sample SAMN11349763) | freshwater sediment metagenome | isolation source: river sediment | host: Sediment | place: India: Faizupur Khadar , New Delhi | collected 2017-02-21 ... | reverse complement strand
ATCCTCACCATCGGCCAGAGTGCTTCGCAGAGCATTACCGAGAGCATCGCCGTCGGCGGCTTGGACATGATTACCATCTATCCCTCCTACGGACAACGTACTACAGGAACTTTCAACGAGGAGTTCTCCGATATGCTCATCCGCGATGTTGAAGGACTGCAGACCGTTCTGCCGCAAAACAACAGCAGTGCCCGTGTCCGGTACGGAAAGGAATCCATGAACGCATCGGTTGCCGGGGTGCTTTCCGACTACGGATCGGTATTGAATCTTGAATACGCCGAAGGTTCGTTTTTCAGCGATATGGACAACATCAACCGCCGACAGGTCGTAGTGCTGGGCTCGACGGTTGCAGAAACGTTGTTCCCTGACCAACAAGCCTTGGGTCAGTATGTGAGTCTGTTCCGCAACCAGGCAAAAAGTTATTTGGTCGTCGGGGTGCTTGAATCGAAGGACGCAACCTTCAACCTCTCCTACGACAACACTGTCTTTATTCCCTACAATACCTATGGTCAGAGATTTCTCAGAACCAGCGGAGTAGGAGCGTATGTGGTAAAAGTGCAGGAAGGGTATGACACCATTGAGGTTTCCGACAGGGTTACCGAATATTTGGACGGCATAGTCGGTACCGACGGATACAACCTTTTCAGCCCGGCTTCGCTTGCTGAAATGGCCGACCAGATTACGGGAACCTTCAGTGCCTTCCTTGCAGCCATAGCAGCGATCAGCCTGCTGGTCGGAGGCATCGGAATCATGAACATCATGCTTGTCTCCGTTGCAGAGCGCACGAAGGAAATCGGCATCCGCAAGGCTCTCGGGGCAAGTCCCAGTGTGATTCGCGGACAGTTCATCGTAGAGGCTCTCACCTTGACGATTCTCGGCGGCCTGCTTGGTGTTGCGTTGGGCTCGCTGCTCAGCTATGCGGTGACCAACCTGATGGATTGGTCGTTGCATTTATCCTACGCCTCGTTCATACTTGCAATGGGCTTTTCCATGTTTGTCGGTGTCTTTTTCGGGTGGTATCCTGCGATGAAGGCCTCCCGGCTCGACCCGATCGACGCCCTCAATTATGAATAACATGGGTGGGAGATGTACGGTTGAAAGCTAAACGAACTCGATGGATGATTGTGGATGCAAAGGAACCTTTCATTGTCATAACCAGCCTTGCATTTGCTTTCGTCGTACTCATTGCACTCGTAATTTTTCTCACCACTGCACTTGTGGAACGAGAGCAGCTTCGCATGCAAAGCGAGGCTGAACGGGCTTTCAACTCAGTGTTTCTTGCTCTGCAGGATAGTACCTCCAAAGCACTGAAAACCATGCAGGACGAGAATATCTCCGGTATTGGCGTGTACAGTTCCATGGGTCGCAAGGTTCTCAGCCTCGGCAACGTGCCCATGACCATCCCCCTTGATAGGTTTTCCACTTCGCATGATTCCTTGAACAAGAGTAATCCCAATACAGGAATAGCCACCTACAACCGTGAGACGGGGATGATCGAGTACATCCGTTTCAGCCGGCTCACCATCCTCCTCGATACCGGGGAGCTCACCCTGACCGAGAGCGGGCTGCTGCCCACACCCATCGATTTTCCCGATGTTCTCTACCTCCATTTTGATGGGCAGAGCTATCATCACCGCCTCGTGGTGATTACGGTGATCGGAATCATTTCCACGTTAACGCTTATCAGCTTGTTCCTGTTGGTACTCAGCATCTATCGCAACAACCGCCGGTACCGGGATGCCTTGACCAAGCAGGAGAGTCTGGTGAATCTCGGGCAGGCAGCCCGTACCTTGACGCATGAGATAAAGAATCCACTGAGCGCCATCACCATTCAGTTGGCTTTGCTGAAGAAGACGCTTCCCAAGCAGCATGCCGGGGATTTGCTCCTGATCGAGCAGGAAGTACAGCGGCTCACCCAGTTGACCAATAAAGTCAGTGACTTCTTGCGCAACCCGATAGGAACGCCTGTTTCTGTAGACTTGACTGAGCTGTTTACCTCCCTGATCAAATGCTTTGACAAGCCGATACGGTTTGTCAGCGAACAACGGGTTCAGATAGTGATTGACAGCGACCGGGCTCGTTCAATATTTGAGAATCTGCTCAAGAACGCTGTCGAGAGCTCCAACGATCACGATCCCCAGGTAGAGGTGCGCATCACTACTGATAAAAAAAATTTCGTACATGTTTTTGTCATGGACCGGGGGGATGGAATCCGTCTCGGTGATGCAAAGAAAATATTCGATCCCTTCTTTACCACAAAGATTCATGGTTCAGGCATAGGCCTATCCATCAGTCGGCAATTTGTAAAGGCCCGGGGCGGAAATATACGCTTGTACGCCCGCGAAGGAGGCGGTACCGTGGCAGAGGTCATCCTTCCACGGTCGCTCCATCCGGTGAAGCTGGTCGAAGAGGAAGTGAAATGAAGATACTGATAGTGGATGATGAACCAAATATTCGCGACTTGATGCATCGCTACCTGAGTCTGGACGGCATTGAAAGTGATTGTGCAGAAAATGGACTGTCCGCCCAGCGCATGCTTTCAGAAGTTGCCTATGATGCCTGCCTGGTTGATTTGAAAATGCCCGGCATGGACGGGCTTTCCTTGATCAGCTGGATCCGCAGTGAAGGCTTTCGCATGCCGATCATCATGGTCAGTGCGCACGGGGAGATCAGTGATGCGGTTTCAGCACTCAAGGAAGGAGCCCAGGACTATATCGTAAAGCCCTTCGACCCTGAAGAATTGGTGATTCGTCTCAAAAAATTGGTGGAAGCCCAGCATCTGCGCAACCTGGTGGAGAGCGAGACGAGGAACAACACCGATGAGGACAAACAGATTTTTGTCGGCGAGAGCTCCTCGATCAAGCGGATCAAGGAGGTAATCGGCAAGATTTCTGATACAAACTCCACCGTCCTGATCACCGGTGAAAGCGGCACCGGAAAAGAAGTGGTTGCCCGTGAGATCCATGCTTCCAGTCCTGTGAAGGATGGCCCCTTTGTGGCCATCAATATCGGCGGGGTGCCCGAGAACCTTCTGGAAAGCGAGCTTTTCGGGTATGAGAAAGGAGCGTTTACCGGTGCGGTTTCGCGCAAGACCGGTATGTTCGAATTGGCCAGCGGAGGCACACTTTTTCTCGATGAGATCGGCGATATGCCGCTCTCTCTGCAGGTAAAGATCCTGCGTGTGCTGCAGGACCGGAAAATCACCAGGCTTGGCGGAACCGCCGCCATGCCGATCAATGCCCGCATTATTGCCGCTACCAACAAGGATTTGGAACAGCGTGTCCGCGATGGTGTCTTCCGCGAGGACCTGTTCTACCGTCTCAACGTCGTGCGCATAGTCATTCCACCCCTGCGTGAGCGGCGCGAAGACATCCCGTTGCTGGCGGCAGGAATCCTGAAGCGGCTCAATCGGCAGATGGGGCATAAAGTCACTGGTTTTTCCGCTGATGCCTTGGCCCTGCTGTGCAGCCATGAGTTTTACGGCAACGTCCGCGAGTTGGAGAACATTCTGGAAAGGGCTGTCATTTTCAGCAGCGGGGATGAGATCCAGAGTGACGACCTTGACCTGAGGGGTTCGGTCTCCCTGCACACCCAGTCCAAGGAGGAACCCAAGCTGTCCGATGCCGAGGCAAAAAGCCTCAAGGATGTGGAAATCGATGCCATCATTCGTGCACTGCACCGTTGGGAGGGAAACCGAACCCGTGCCGCCGAGGAGTTGGGCATCAGCCGCCGCACACTCATCAACAAAATTGCAGAGTACGATCTGCATCTGTAGAAGGAGCCATCAATGAATACGTTGCCTGCATGGGATCTCACTCCCATTTATCCTGGCTGTGACAGCAAGGAATTTTCAGAGGACCTTCACACGGTAGTAACGGAATCAAAGGCCTTGGAAGCAGATCTTGAGACTGGGTCATGTGATCTGAAACAGAGTATCGAGCGCTATGAGTTGGTTCTCGATTATCTGGAGAACCTCAACGCGTACAGTTCCGCCTGCCTGACCACCAATACATCCAATCCGCTTTTTCTGAAGGCGGTGAGTCAGGTGGAGGAGGCTTCCTTGGTAGTGCAGCATTTGGAGGTGCTGTTTCTCAACTACCTTGCCCAAAGGGGCGATGAGGTTGAAAAACGGACGAGCCAAGGCGGAGACCTCCAAGCGTACCGGTTCCCCTTGCAAGAGCTGCTTGAAGAGCAGAAGCACCAGATGGCCCCCGAATTGGAGGCCTTGGCCAGCGACCTCGCCCGGTCCGGAACCGATGCGTTCTCCCGGTTGCAGGAAGCCATGGGCTCAAGCATCCATACGCAGTGGGATGCAGAGACGGTGAAGACCGTGGTGCAGCTGCGCAGTGATGCCACCAATGCCGACCGCAATGTCCGCAAAGTCGCTTTTGAAAAGGAGCTTGCGCTGTGGAAGGCGTATGAGGTGCCGTTCGCTGCAGCATTGAACGGGGTGAAAGGGACGACGTTGACACTCGACAAGATGAGAGGGTTCGCTTCTCCTCTTGATCGTTCCTTGTTTGAGTCGCGTATCGACCGCCCGATTCTCGATGCCTTGATCGGTACCTTGGAAGAGAGCCTTCCTCTTTTCCGCAGGTACCTGAAGAAGAAAGCCCAACTGCTTGGACTTCCCGGTCTCAGCTTCTATGACCTATTTGCTCCAGTGGGAAAAGAGGCGAGTCATTTCACCTATGAAGAAGCCCATAGCTTCATCGTAAAGCAGTTCTCCACCTTCTCACAGGAGATGGGAGCCTTTGCCGATCATGCCTTCAAGGCTCGTTGGATCGACCCGGAAAGCAGGAAGGGGAAGGTAGGGGGAGCCTATGATACATCCTTCCCCTTGGCAAAACAGAGCAGGATACTATCGAATTTTGACTATACCTACAGCGGGGTTTCGACCTTGGCCCATGAACTTGGGCATGCGTGGCATGACTCGGTGGTCCTTCCCAAGAGCAATCTTCAGAGAACCTATCCCATGACGCTGGCTGAGACCGCTTCAATTTTCAGTGAGTTCCTTGTATTCCAAGGCTCGTTAGCCGAAAGCTCGGGCGAACAGAGATTGGCCTTGGTCGAGCAGTTTGTACAGGATGCCACGCAGGTCTGCATCGATATCCTCAGCCGTTTCTATTTTGAAACGGAGGTTTTTGCCAGAAGACCGGATGGAGAGCTGTCAGCGCTCGAGCTTTGCTCGATCATGGAAGAGGCCCAGAAGCGGACCTACGGCGATGGTTTGGTCGAGTACCATCCCTATATGTGGGCGGCGAAAGGCCACTACTACTCCTCGGATTTCTCCTTCTACAACTACCCGTATGCCTTCGGCCAGCTGTTTGCCTTGGGTTTGTACGAAAAGAGCAGGCATTCCGGTTCTTCCTTTCCGGCGCAGTACAAGACACTGCTCGCTGCAACGGGAAGCCTCAGTGCACGCGAGGTGGCTTCCTTGGTCGACATCGACCTGGCTGATAGGAGTTTTTGGGAGCAGGGGATGGCTGTTATTGCAACGTACATTGGGGAGCTGTGTGATGCGCCTCTTCATTGAGAAGCTGATAAGCGGAGGGGATGGACTTGCCATCGGAGAGGATGGAAAGAAGGTCTTTGTCGCCCGGACGCTGCCCGGTGAGGTGGTCGACGTCACCATCGATCAGATCAAGGGCGGCTACAACCTTGCCACCGTCGATGCACTGCTTGAGGCAAGCGGGCATCGCATTCAGCCTGCCTGTCCCTACTGGGACATCTGCGGTGGTTGTGACTTCCAGTATGCCGATGCAGCTTTTCAGGCTGTGTGCAAACAAGAAATTGTCCTTGACAACCTCAGCCGGTTGGGTGGTTTGGAAACAGGTTCTTTCCACCTTGAGCCGACAGTGACCGGGCCTGCCTGGAACTATCGAAACCGTGTACGATTCCATGTGGACTTGCCCAACAAGCAGGTTGGTTTTCTTCAGCGCAAATCATCAAGTCTTGTCCGCATCGAAGGCTGTCCCATCCTCACCGAGGGGCTCAATGCTTTGCTTGCAGACCCGAAACCCCTGTTTGAAGCAGCAAGAAAGGTGATGTTCGCCAATAAAGCGAGGAAAGGAGGGTACTTGGAAGTTCCCGCCATTGCCTCGGATGCAGATGTCTCCCTTCTGGACAAGGAGATCAGCCTTCGTGTAGGAGGGAAACACTTTTTTGTCACCAGCGAGGTCTTCTTCCAGTCAAACAAGTATCTGACCGCTTCTCTGGGTGAGTATGTGGCAAGCCAGGCAATAGGCGACACCGTCATGGACCTGTACAGCGGGGTGGGAACCTTCAGTGCGTTTCTTGCTAAAAAGGGAAGGCGTCTTATCGCGGTTGAACGGCAGGGACAATGTCTTCAGCTGGCAAAAAAACACCTTGATGCATGTGAGTTCTTTACCGATGCAGTGGAAGTGTGGGCCAAGCGGCAGAGCATCCAAGTCGATACGGTGGTTGTCGACCCACCCCGTACCGGGTTGGATGAGAGCGTACCATCCCTGATTGCTTCCTTCAAACCCGAGCGGGTTGTCTATGTGTCCTGCAACAGTGTCACTCTTGCACGAGACTTGCAACGGTTTGCCTGTGAGGGCTACACTACAACTGTGGTCAGGGTGTTCGACCTCTATCCCCAAACCTTCCACCATGAGGCGGTGGCAGTCCTTGACCGCAGGGAGAATCGAGAATGAAAGACGGGTTTATCAAGTGTGCTGTCGCCTCTGCCCACGTCAAGGTTGCCGATAGTCTGTTCAACACCCAAACGATACTGCTTCTCATGCGTCAAGCCGAACAAGAGCAGGTGCGCCTGCTTGTGCTTCCCGAACTGGTCACCAGCGCCTATACCTGTGCCGATTTGTTCCTGCAACAGACGTTGCAGACAGGCTGCCTCGAGGCAGTAGCGGCAATTGTTGAAGCAAGCAAGGAGTGTGAGCTGCTGTTGGTTTTCGGCTCCGCCTTGGTCGTTGAGGGAAATCTCTACAACTGTGCCGTGGTTGTCCATAAGGGCTCTATTCTTGGTGTTGTTCCCAAGCAACATCTGCCCAACTATCAGGAATTTTATGAGAAGCGGTGGTTTTGCACCCCCAAGGATGGAAATCGTGAGATAACGCTCCTGGGACAAACCACATGGTTTGGAACACGCCTGCTCTTCCAAAACAGTGAAGTTCCCGAATTTGTCATGGCCTGCGAGGTCTGTGAGGACTTGTGGGTCCCCGATTCTCCGGGCATCGGATATGCATTGGCGGGGGCCACCGTTATTACCAACTGCTCTGCCAGCGACGAGCTGGTCGGCAAACAGGAGTACCGGCGCAGCCTGGTGGCCAGCCAAAGCGCGAAACTCGTATGTGCATACTTGTACAGTGATGCAGGACAAGGCGAATCCTCAACCGATTTGGTCTTCACCCCCCACAACCTCATCTACGAGAACGGCGTACAACTGGGCGAGCAGTATGGAGTCACCGATGCCCTGCTCATTACTGAAATCGATGTACAGAAACTTGCACTCGAGCGCATCAGGATGCAAACCTTCAAATCGGATAGGAGTGCCTATAAGGCAATTTCCTTCTCTTGGAAGGTTGCAGCCTGTACGCTTACCCGGTTTATCGACAAGGCTCCTTTTGTTCCTTCCGATGAGACTAACCGCAGCGAACGATGTGAGAAGATCCTGATGCTCCAAGCCCTTGGACTGAAGCAACGTCTTGCCCACACCCAAACAAAATCGGTGGTGGTGGGGCTCTCCGGCGGGCTGGACTCAACGTTGGCCCTGTTGGTCTGTGTACGGGCTTTCGATATGCTGGGTTTGGGCCGAAGCGGCATCGTTGCGGTAACCATGCCGGGCTTTGGTACCACCAAACGCACCAAAGGCAATGCCGTACAGCTTGCCAAGGCCTTGGGTGTTGAACTGAGGACCATCTCGATTGCGAAAGCCGTCGCTCAGCATTTCAAGGATATCGGTCACGATCCTGAGGTGCTGGACGTCACCTACGAAAACAGCCAGGCACGTGAACGGACCCAGGTGTTGATGGATTTGGCCAACAAGCTGAATGCTTTGGTGGTGGGAACAGGCGACCTGTCCGAGCTTGCCTTGGGATGGGCGACCTACAACGGAGACCACATGTCGATGTATGGGGTCAATGCTTCGGTCCCCAAAACCTTGGTTCGCCACCTCGTCAAGCATGTCGCCGCCCAGAGCGATCCGGCCCTCAGGAAGGTCCTGCTCGATATTGTTGCAACACCGGTCAGCCCTGAACTGCTTCCGGCGAACAGCGATGGAACGATCAAGCAGGTGACGGAGGGCATCGTCGGGCCCTACGAGCTGCACGATTTCTTCCTCTATTATGCCATCAGGTGGGGCTTCAGCCCTGCCAAGGTCCATCGCTTGGCAGTACTCGCATTTGCCGGCGAGTATGAGCAGTCCTTCATCCTTGCTTGGCTCAAGACGTTCTACCGCCGTTTCTTCAGCCAACAGTTCAAACGATCCTGCCTGCCCGACGGCCCGAAGATCGGCTCGCTTGCACTCTCTCCACGCGGGGATTGGCGGATGAGCAGCGATGCTGCTTGCACGATCTGGATGCAGGAACTTGAGGCTTTGTGAAGTTATAGCAAAATAGTACAAGAATTCAACAAAAAATTTCTCATTCTTTTGTAGTAATCGGTATTCGAGTGCTGTTATAGAGATGAGGAGTAATTACACCACATGCGAAACAAGTCTCTGGCCGTGTTGGTCATCCTGTGTTTGTTGCTGCCTGTCTCCGTTGGAGCGAGGAGCTTGTTGAACGTAAGTCTTGGCTTCGGAGCTGCCTACTCGCCTGATGAAGAAACCGAATTCTCATTAGGGATGGAAGATCCGAACAATTGGTTGTTTGGTGGAGAGGTCAGCGCCAGGCTCGCTTTCCTTCAGGCACAGGCAATGATTTTCCCGATTCAGTGCAACGAAGAAGAAACAGGAATCCTGATGATCGGCATGGGGTCGCTGAGTTTGCCCATACTTGGTCCTTTGCTCTCTCTCGAATTGGGTGCAGGAGTAGGGGTGACCTATGTACCTACAAACAGTACAGTTTCTAAATCCTATTATGCACTTGCCCAAGGTGCAAAGGCGGATGCCGAGGATGTAACCTTCGGGGAAGCGGTTTGGGAAAGCCCTGTATATCTGCAGGCTGGATTTGGGACAGAAGTTGGTCCAATCACCGTGAAACTGAGATATTTGATGGAAAGTCAGAAGACTGTTGGGTCTGCTCTTGCTTCTGATGCATGGTGGGGCGCTTTTGCTCTTGAAAAGGGGACTCTTTCCCTTGCGTTGGCTCTAAAAATGTTCTAGATTTAGAACATAATCGCTTATATGACAGGAAAACTGGCAAAAAGGGGTACGATATGAAGAGAAGATTCTTGGTCACATTGCTTGTCGTGTGTGTCTTGTTGCCTGCAGCTCTCAGTGCTGCAATCGTTGATTTGAGCCTTGGTGCTACAGCGCAGTACAAGCCGATTTTGGGTGATATTAAGGATTCTGCAGATGCCGACGATTTCACTGGTTTCTCAAAATTTGAGAACTATGCACTTGGTGCAGACGTCCGTGTCAAGCTGTTGATTGCTGAAGTTGACTTGGTTGGTATGTTCTCCCAGAGTACGAAAAGTGGAGTCGACTATACCAAGATCGAGTTGTTGACAACTGCCGGTATTTCCATGGATTTGTTGGGATTCGCCCGCCTTGGCTTCGGACTCGGTCCGAACTGGATTATTGAAATGAACAATGACACCGGTGATTTTGTCATGTTTGAAAAAAATAATCCTAATGTACCTGTACCTCTTGAGAATTTTGGTGATACATTTATCAACTCTCCTGTCGCCTATCGTGCAACAGTTGACTTCAACCTTGGCGGTTTGATGCTTGGTTTGAACTATACATTGGAAACTGATTACACTTTCAAGAATGCCCAGGAAGTGAACAAACTTTTCGAAGCTGATTTGGATGATGGGAAGTTCGGTGTTTCCCTGCTTTTCTCTCTTTTCTAGTAACTATTCGATCATTTCCTCAGGCCCGGAGAAATCCGGGCCTGAGTTGCTTTTCTGCGACGTCCAAGTATGGTACATTTGCCTAGAGGAGTTCAGCCATGGCCAAGAAAGGTTTTTTTCATGCATTCCTGTCATCCATCATTGTTGCAATTCTTTCATTCTTCATCATGTACTTCTTTATTCCGAGCATGAGCATGCAGTTTCTCGGGGTGAGTTTCGCTTTACGAGAGGGGTCGGTGAACTCTCAGGTCCAGACTGCCTTGGAAGCATTGAGGGTGAATCCTGAGTTCTCCCAGGAGTCCTTCGAGCGCCTTCAGTCGCTGCTCTCCAGTCCTGAGGTACAGCAGAAGCTCAAGGATGCGGCAAAGCAAGGACAACAAGCACTTGAGGATGCAGTGAAGAACTTGTCGGATATGGCGAAATGAGTCAATTGGATGTCACATTTCTCGGTACCGGCACCAGTCACGGCATTCCCGTCATTGGCTGTTCCTGCCCTGTCTGCACCTCCTCCGATCCCCGGGACACCCGCTACCGTGCAAGTATTCTTCTTCAGCAGGCGGGAAGCACCATCCTGGTCGATACTTCTCCGGAGTTCAGGCTGCAGGCTCTCAGATCCGCCTTGCATCATCTCGATGCTGTGCTCTACACACATGACCATGCCGATCACTTCAACGGCATCGATGACTTGCGGGTGTTTTGCAAAGACCGCAGTCTGCCTGTATACTGCAAGGAGGATGTGGCGCAGGCGATCCAAAGCCGTTTCAGCTATGTCCTCAACGGCGATGATATCGCCGGGGGAATTCCTCATCTGGATTTGCGGATTCTCAAACCGTATGAAGCGGTTCAAATCGGCGATTGCAAGGTCCTGCCCATACCCATCCTTCATGGGAAACGGGAGATATTTGCCTTTCGCATCGGCTCGTTTGCCTATGCGACCGACTGCAGTGAAGTACCCGAGCAGAGTATTGAGTACTTTGAGGGGCTCGATACCTTGGTGGTGGGTGCGTTGCGTTATTGGCCTCATCCCACCCACTACAGTGTTTTTGAAGCGGTGGCATTTGCCCGGAAAGTTGGTGCAAAACGGGTGTTCCTTACCCATTTGAGCCATGGACTGAGCCATGCCGGGCTGTCCGCTGAGTTGCCTGAGGGGTTTCAGGTGGCCTATGATATGCTGCATATAGCAGTAGGGAGTTGAATATGGACGAATTGTTTACAAACCAGGACTTCGATCAGGAGAAACTTGCCTTGGAGGCCAAGGATCGGGTATTGTCAGTGCCCCCTAAGCCGCAAGAGCCGAAGGCTGTGAGCCCCACCACACTCAGTAACCAGAAAAAACTCTATATCATCGATGGCTACAGCCTCATTTACCGCTCCTTTTTCGGGTTCTTTGCCAATCCGATCCGAGACGCCCAAGGCAATAATGTATCAGCAATCTACGGATTCTTCTCCACCTTGCTCAAGCTCATCCGCGAGTATAATCCCGACTATCTGGTGGTGGCGATGGACAGCATCGGACCGACGTTCCGTCACAGCTTGTACGAGCCCTACAAAGCAAACCGTGACGCGGCTCCCGAGGAGCTGCACACCCAGGTTCCGCTCATCCAGAACATCCTCAAAGCCTTGAAGATACCCACGATAGAGATGCAGGGCTTTGAGGCCGATGACATCATCGCCACGCTCAGCGACGAGGCAACCCGCCATCAGATCGACACCATCATGTTTACCGGCGACAAGGACCTTCTGCAGCTGGTCGATGAACATACCTTTGCCCTCAGGCCGGCAAAGAAAAATGAGAAGTTCTACCGCCTCATGGGGTGTGCTGAAGTAGAGGAAGAGTACGGGATAAAGCCGTCGCAGGTAGTCGATTACCTCTCCCTGCTGGGCGATTCCTCCGACAATGTTCCCGGTGTGAAGGGCATCGGGGAGAAGGGGGCTGCCAAACTTTTGCAGCAGTTCGAATCCTTGGAGGGCATTTATGCCAATCTCAAGCTCATTGCTCCCGGTTTGCAGAAGAAACTGGTCGAGGGTGAAGAGAACGCCAAGTTGAGCAAGCGCCTTGTTGAACTGAAACGAGACCTTTTCACCGTTGAGACCTTCGACACCGAGCAGTATTTGGTACGCGATGTGGATTACGATGCCGCCGTTCCCCTGTTTCAGGAAATCGGGATGCGAAGCATCATCAAGGAACTGGGAAGGGCCTCGAACGGAGACGGCGCCGCGCCTGCTCCTCCCAAGGCTGAAGTGAAGACGCAGGCCGGTACAGCTTCCTATGTGGCGGTTACCGATCTTGCCCAGGTCAAAAGACTGTTTGATGAAGCCGTACAGGCCGGTGGCGTGATGGCTTTCGATCTTGAGACGACCGGCTTGGATGAGATGACGGCCCAGGTGATCGGCTTCTCGTTCTGCTGGGTTGAAGGCACTTCCTACTACGTGCCTCTTGTACATGAAGGCAGGGAGCTTGTGGACAGGCGGCAGGCCAGGGACCTGCTCGATTCCTACTTCAGCACAGCCAAGCTGTCGTTGGTGGGGCAGAACATCAAATATGACTACAAGGTACTCAGCCAATGGGGCATCAAGGTCAAGAGCATGGTGTTTGACACCATGGTGGCTGCCTGGCTGTTGGACAGCACATCCGTCTTCAACATGGACTACCTTGCTGAAAAGTATTTGAATCACAAAACGGTCCGCTACAGCGACATCGTGCCCAAGGACAAGCTGCTCTCGGACATCCCCCTGGACCAAGCGGTCTTCTATGGCGCTGAGGATGCCGATATCACCTTCCGTCTCTACAAACTCTTTGCCGAGCTGCTTGCGGCACGCAATCTTCGCACGCTTCTGGATGAGTTGGAAATGCCGCTGCTTCGGATCATCGCCGAGATGGAGCTTGCCGGCATCTACCTCGAACGCAAGCTCATCGAACCGCTTTCAGCGGAATTCGAGCAGCGCATCGATGCTATACGCAGTCAGATTTTTTCCATGTGCGGCCATGAGTTCAACCTGAATTCGCCTCAACAGCTTCAAGAGGTGCTCTTTGTTGAACGAAATATTCCAACCGGGGCAAAAACGCGTTCCGGGTTTTCCACCTCCACCGATGTGCTGGAACCGTTGAGGGACAGCTATCCTGAGGTCGAGCTCATCCTTCAATACCGGATGCTCAACAAGCTCAAGACAACCTATATCGACAAACTGCCGCAGCAGATCAATGAGAAGACACAGAGGATTCATCCTTCATTCGCCCAGACCGGAACAGAAACCGGCCGGCTCTCCTGCAAGGACCCCAATCTGCAGAACATACCGGTCAGGACGGAGGAGGGCAGGAGAATCCGTTCAGCCTTTGTACCCAAAGCCGGCCACCTCTTCCTCTCTGCCGACTACTCCCAGATAGAGTTGGTGGTGCTGGCCCATATGGCCGACGATCCCGGCCTGAAAGGGGCGTTTGAAGCCGGTATCGACGTGCATAGGTTCACCGCCAGCCTGATTTTCGATGTTCCGCTTGAGCAGGTGACAGCCGAACAACGAAGGATTGCCAAGACGATCAACTTCGGGGTCATGTACGGCATGGGAACCCACAGCCTGGCAATGGACCTGAAGATTCCCCACTCCGAGGCGAAGCAGTTCATCGAGCAATACTTTGAACGGTATAGTGCAGTCCGCACATTTGTAGAAGAAACCAAAGCAACCTCCCAAAGAACAGGATCGGTCTCGACGTTGCTCGGCCATGTGCGCACCATCACGGAGATCAACAGCCGCAGTGCCGTGGAACGGGCGAAAGCCGAGCGTATATCCGTCAATACCGTCATCCAGGGAAGCGCCGCCGACATCATGAAGCTCGCCATGCTTCGGGTCGATGCCATGCTCAAGGAGCATAAGCTGGGTGCCCGCCTGTTGTTGCAGATTCATGACGAACTCATTTTTGAAGTCCCGGAAGCCGAAATTGAACAGACCAAGGCTGTCGTCAAAGAAGCATTGGAACATGCAGTTGCGCTCAGTGTCCCCTTGCGTACGAGCATCGAGGTAGGTTCCAACTGGGGGGATATCCACTGATGCTGGTGATTGGAATCACGGGGAAAGCCTGTGCAGGGAAGAACGCATACTCCTCGGTTTTTGCATCGTTTGGGTTTCCCGTCGTGGATGTCGATACCTTGGGGCACGCAGCGTTGCAGACAAGCGAACAAAAGATTATCCAAGCCTTTGGAAGCGACATCCTGACCGGCGGGGCCATTGACCGGAAGAAGTTGGGGGCCCTGGTGTTCTCAGATCCAAGAAAGCTCAAAGTGCTGGAAAGCATCTCCCATCCCGAGATGGTTGAGGCTTGCAAGCACATGATCGACCAGGCGAGGCAGCAGAACAAAGAGGCAATCATTCTCAATGCCGCGCTGCTCGGCCGAATGGGTTTGGCCGACCTCTGTGACCATATCGTGTTCATTCAAGCCCCGCTTTTGGTCAGGTACCTGAGGGCGAAAGGCAGGGAGCGACTTTCCTGGAAGCGTTTTCTTGACCGCGAGCGTGCACAGAAGGACATCAATGTCGCCTCCCTGGCAGGGAAAAAACCGGTGAAGGTGTTGCACAATACCCGCTCAAGAACGTTAATTCATCGACAAGTTGCAACCTATTGTGCTACGATAGGATTACCGATTTCTCCACAGTTTTGAAATCGTGGCAATATGAGGGTTTGATATGAGTAAAGCGGTTCGGATCAATGTACTGGTCATCACCATAGTGGTGACATTGTTTGTATTCGCAGGACTGTGGTTTATGCGTCCTGGTGTACCAAATGAAATCCTTGAGCAAGCAAGGCAGAGACAGTCCGTACCCCTGATGGAGGTTCAGCCTCCAGTCAAAAAGCCCTCTGTCCAAGACGTCTCAAATACCCTGGCCTTGGCCAAGGAACTCCTTCCCACACTCAAACAGGAGTTGGAAGGTCCGCTTGCGCAGTCCATCCGATCCCAGTTGCTTGCCGACCAGGCATTGGCCTTTGAGTTGTCCAAGTCTGTCCAGCCCTTGTTGGCCGAAGTTCTGCAATCACAACTGGGGAATTTCCGTCAGGAGATGGAGCAATCGATGCTTTCCAATCTTCAAGCCCTCAGGGAAAACCTGCAGGCTGATGCGGTTGCTAATGGAAATCAGATACAGTCGGTCATGTCGGAGGCGATTGCAAGCAACAAGGCAGAGTTGTTGAGCCTCCTGCCGCAGCTTGTTGATGCAAAGATTCCCCAGGTGGTGGAGCAGGTGGTCGCGCAATTGGAGGCAAACAAGGAAAGTTATCTTGCAAGCCTGCGAGAGAGTATTGCCCCTGCTTTGGAGGAGTCGGACTTGATTGCCTTGTATGACACCTATCGCAACCAGATTGTGCTCGACCTGGTGCCTGCTTTGCTGGACGAGATGGAGACGACTGTGAGGGAAGAGGTGAATGCCTATGTTGCATCCATGCCCCTGGTAAGGGTTCCTGCAGCTCCTACAGTGAAACGTCCTTCTATACAAGTACAGGCTCAAAGCGAAACGGCGCCTGTCGCCCCGGTCGTTGAAATTGCACCAGAGGTGGTGACGTCGCCAAGCGAGATGGAGACTGCTCCAATTATTCTCCAGGAAGAACCTGCAGAGCCCATTGCTGAACCTGTTCCCGTCCCCAGCGCACCGAGTGTCGCACCCGCTGTCGTCCAGCCTGCAGAGCCCATTCCGAGCGCTCCGGTCCCAGCACTGGTTCTTGTGCAACCTGCGGCTCCTTCGATCCCCAAGACAGTGCAGACCACGGTGACAGTCGAGGCCCCGCCGGTACCCAAGCAAGGACAGCCCATCATTACGGTTCCTGTCTTTGAAGAAAAGGAGAAGGTGGTATTCCTTGCTCCCGAGGAGTATGAGAGACAGCGTCAGGAGATACGAAACAAGGCTATCGAGGATGTTCTGAAGAGGATTGCTCCATAGAGTCGGGATAGGTTCTCGTTTCACCCTCTACGGTCCTGAAGGACCAGAGCCCGCAACCGGATTGTTCGGAGAGGTATCCTTGCATCAAGGGTACCTTTCCTCCTCCTTGGGGAAGGTCGATTGCATACAAAGGCATGGCCAGTCCGCTCAGGCGCTTCCTGAGCTCGGCCTCGATCGCCAGGCCCTCCTTGAGTGGTACCCGAAAATGAGCTGTCCCCGATACCAAGTCTCCTTGGAAGAGGTAGTAAGGCTTGATGCGGTTGAAAACCAAGGTGTTGCACAGCTCTTCCAGGGTGGAGACCTCGTCATTCACTCCCTTCAGCAGCACCGTCTGGTTCATTGCAGGAATTCCCCCATCAACAAAAAACCTGACCGCCTCGATCGCCCGGGCTGTCAACTCACGAGGGTGGTTGAACTGTGTCATCAGATAAAACGGGGCGCTGTCGAACTGCTTGAGCATGGCGATCAAATCGGCTTTGATGCGCATCGGATAGGATGCAGGCATCCTGCTGCAGAGGCGGATGACCAAGTCGGGCCGTTTGTCCCTGAATGCCTTGATCATCTTTTCGAGTGCTTTGTTTGAAAGCGTGAGGACATCGCCGCCGGTAAAGAGAATTTCTTTCACTTCGGGATGAACATGAACGTAGGCTGCTGCCTGCTCTACCTGCTGTTTGGTGGCCGGTCCTTGGAACGTGCCGGTAAAACGCCTACGGAAGCAGTGGCGGCAATGGAGGGGGCAGACATCGGTTGTCAAGAATGCCACCCGGCTCTGATAGCGGTGGATGAGACGGTCGGTAACGCTGTGGTCGACTTCTGCCAGCGGATCAAGGTGTTCTTCAAAAAGCACCTGTTGTTCCCGCCTGGTGGGAACAACCTGGCGGCGGATGGGATCCTCTGGGTCGTTCTTGTCGATGAGAGCAAGAAAATAGCAGGGAATTTTCAGAGGCAGGGATGTAGGATCATCAGAGTCGAACAACCATTCATCCTCGGTGAGCGCTAGATGGGTGCTTAACGCTTCTTTGGATGTAATGATGGTTGACTGTCGGTGTTTGTGCATGACGAAGGTGTACCGTAAAGTCA
>ERZ1645192.1977-NODE-1977-length-16998-cov-7.638258_pt1 | contig 16998 bp, 20 predicted proteins | sample MGYA00575354_ERZ1645192 | MGnify/ENA primary metagenome ERZ1645192 (study PRJEB40844, sample SAMN11349763) | freshwater sediment metagenome | isolation source: river sediment | host: Sediment | place: India: Faizupur Khadar , New Delhi | collected 2017-02-21 ... | reverse complement strand
TGCTCGGCCTGGTCGCCTCGATATCATCTTCGATCTGAAACCGCAATACGGTGGTTATGAATACGTAAGGGAAGGAGTAAAACAACTCCTTCCCCTTTTGTTTTTTGCAAAAGGTTATTCTAAAAGGTTATTTTGCGGTCGATTTGAAGGCTTCCCATTCGCCGCGGCCCTTGAGGACCTCTTTGAATACTTCGAGGGCCTTGTTCACGAGGGGCATGCCGCCGTAGGGGGCGAGCTGGAAGAAGACTTCGGCGAGCTTCTTCGGGTCGCAGCCGACGTTGAGTGCTGCGTTGACATGGAGCCTGAGCTCATCGGAGGCGCCGAGGGCGGCAAGCATGGCGCAGGCGGCCATCTGGCGTTCGGGCAGGGTCAACACCGTGCGGGAATAAAGGTTGCCGGTTATGAACATGGAAAGGTCGTTGGCCAGGTCCTTGTCGAACTCTTTCCATGTCAGGTACGGAGGATCGAGTTTTATACCGCCCGTCCACAGTTTTTTTGCGGTCTCCTGCGTCCTCTTCTTTATCTCGTCGTTCACTGTCACCCTCCGTTTTTTCAAGGTTTTTACCACGCATCTTTCACCGGCGTCAAGGGCGGAAAATCTATATTTTTTTTGGGCAAAATGATACTATTACATCCGTGGGCCGTTCGAAGAAAGGGCGGCGCGCGATGATTGCGAAATGAAATTTATATGGAGGATATAATGAAACGATCGTTTTTGTACGGGATCATTGCGGTCGCGGTGATCATGCTTTCCGGATGCGGATATAACACGATCCAGCAGAAAGATGAAGCGGTCAAGGCGGCGTGGGGCGATGTCGAGGCCTCATACCAGCGGCGCAACGACCTCGTACCGAACCTCGTCGAGACGGTGAAGGCGTACGCGAAGCATGAGAGCGAGACATTCCAGGCCGTAACAGAGGCCCGCGCGAAGGTGGGCTCGGTACAGGTCTCGAAGGATACCTTGAATAGCCCGCAGGCCATGGCGCAGTTCCAGCAGGCACAGGCAAATATGTCCGGAGCGCTTTCCCGTCTCCTGCTCGTTGCCGAGCGCTATCCGGACCTCAAGGCAAACCAGAATTTCAGGGACCTCCAGAACCAGCTGGAAGGAACGGAGAACAGGATCAACGTGGCGCGCGTGCGTTACAACAAGGCGGTGCAGGATTTCAATACCACGATACGTGTATTCCCCAATAACCTGACGAATATGTTCCTGACGAAGCTTCCCCAGAGAGAGCCGTTCAAGGCTGAGGCCGGCGCAGAAAAAGCGCCAAAGGTGAAGTTCTGAAAGGGCGTATACTCAACCCATGCGTGTGCATACGTTAAATGGTCAATATCCGCGCAGGGCCCGGTGGCGTCGCCGGCGCACCGCCCCGGCCCTCATCGTGTTTCTTGCGCTCCTGTTGACAGCATCGCTCGGCTTTGCCCTTGAGGTGCCGCCGCTCAAGGGGCGTGTGAACGATTACGCGAACATGATATCGCCCCAGGTGCGGTCCCGGCTTGAAAACGAGCTGAGGAATTTCGAGAAGACCGACTCGACCCAGATCGTGGTCCTGACCGTCAACTCGCTCGAAGGGGATTCCCTCGAGGACTTTTCTATACGTGTTGCGGAGGCCTGGAAGATCGGGCAGAAGGGGAAGGACAACGGGGCCATTCTCCTCGTCGCGAAAAATGACCGCAAGACACGGATCGAGGTCGGCCGGGGGCTCGAAGGTAAACTGACCGACCTTACCGCCGGCAGGATCGTCCAGCTCGTGATAAACCCCCAGTTCAAGCGAGGTGATTTCGATGCCGGATTCTCTGCGGGAATTCGCGCGATGATCGATGCGACTCGCGGCGAATTCAAAGCAGATAAGCCCCGGCGGGGGACGCTCAAGGGGAAGGGCCTTTCATCAGCCCTTCCTTTTCTTATATTCGGCGGGGTTTTTCTCCTCATCCTCGGCAGGATCTCGAAGGTCCTCGGCGGCGGGGCAGGTTTGCTGGGCTTTGGCGCGATCGGGTTTATACTCGGATTCTCCCTTGTAACCGTGGCCCTTCTGGGCGTTCTCGGCCTTGTTCTCGGCATCTTTCTGCCGTTCTTGTTCGGCGGGCGCCCTGGCGGCGGTTCTGGTCCGGGTGGTTTCTGGACGGGCGGCGGCTATGGCGGCGGCGGGGGATTCAGCTCGGGCGGGGATTCCTTCGGCGGCGGCGGGGGAGATTTCGGCGGCGGCGGCGCATCGGGGGACTGGTGATGAGCAAGGCCTCGCGTTTTTTCAGCCATGCGGAAAAGGAGCGGATCGAGGAGGCGACACGGGCGGCGGAGTCGAAGACGATAGGCGAGATAGCCGTCATGGTCGTCGACGCGAGCACGCGCTATCGTGAAGCAGAGGTGCTCGGGGCGATAAGCCTGGCGAGCATCGCTGCCTTCCTCGTCACGATCTTTTTTCTTCATGAATCGTTATGGTGGTATATCCCGCTTGCACTGGTCTTCTTTATCGCGTCATGGCCTGTCCTGAAAAAAATGCCCTCCGTCACGGTCCATTTCACCGGCGGCAGGCGCAGGCAGCAGGCGGTGCGTGACAGGGCCATACGGGCCTTTTACGAAAAGGGGCTTTACCGCACGAAGGGGTCCACGGGCGTTCTATTTTTCATTTCTCTTCTTGAGAGAAAGGTGTGGGTCCTCGCGGACAGGGGCATACATGATAAGATGACACAGGCGAAGCTGAACGCATTTGCCGGGAACGTTTCAGCGGGGATCCGCGGCGGTCAGGCCGCAGATGCCCTGGTGCAGGCGATCGGCGAAACGGGGGAGCTCCTTGCGGAGCATTTTCCCGCCCGGGACGGGGACATCAACGAACTTGCCGATACGGTGCTGACCGGCGGCAGCGAGGAATGATCGGCCAGTCTCGTTTTTTTTCGGTCCCGGTATTATATTAAGACAACGGGAAGATGGAACACGATATTTATCTGAAACCAACCGGAACAATAGATTCCGGACATCCGGACATCCGGGGTGCGGCGGAAAGATTGACGGGCAATTGCCGGACCGATGAGGAGAAGGCCCGGTCCCTGTTCTATTTTGTCCGTGACGAGATCCATTACAATGTCTACATGCTGTCGACGTTTATCGAGGATTTCAGGGCGAGCGTTGTCCTTTCCCGGAAAAAAGGCTACTGTGTGCAAAAGGCGGTTCTGCTTGCGGCACTGCTGCGGGCATCAGCCATTCCGTCGCGCCTCGCGTTTGCAAAGATCCGCAATCACCGGATGCCCGAAGAGCTCAGGGCACAAACCGGGATCGACAACCTGCCAAGCCACGGTTATACCCAGGTTTTCCTGCACGGCACATGGATCAGCGTTACCCCGGCTTTTGATAGAAAACTGTGCGAAACGCTCAATGTCCCGGCCTGTGATTTTGACGGCGAAAACGATGCCCTTTTGTCCGGGACCGATCTGGCAGGCCGGCCGTATATTGAATACCTGGAAAAATATGAACCCCAGGCAGATCTGCCTTTTGAATGGATGCATGGACGGATATTTCCCATCTGGGGGGCGAAGCGCCCGTGGGTCAAGGAAGCGGATTCGAAAGGTCACGTCATGCCCCTGTCAGGATACCGTTTTAAATGAGCCAAAAACCAGCGAAACCGGAACATGGTTACTGCATAGGCTGCGAGAACAAGCACGGATGCAAGTCGAAGACCCCGCCATGCATCGATGAGATGGCCCGGGACGGGGTGGAGTCTGATTCCGGGAAACAGTACCTGAGGTCGAAGAAGAAGCTCCACCTCTGCCGCGATTGCCCCTTCCTGCGCTCCTGCTGGACCATGACAGACTACCGGCGAGAATGTACGTAAAACGGGAAACGTAAAATGGAAGACGTGAGGCGAAGGATGATACATAATAGGGGGCGGGAATATTTGCCCGCCCCCTCATTGTCCGTGAATTTGCCGGTCTTTTAACTTTTTCCGTTTTCCGGCCTTTATATCTTGAACTCCTCCACCGATTTCTCGAGGCTTACCGAGAGCGTGCTCAATTCGAGGGCCGCCTGGGTGACCTGGTCTGCGGAGTTTGAGGCCTCCTTTGTGACGGATGCGACCTGTTCTATGTCTTTGGCTATTTCGTTCGTTGTCGAATTCATCTCTTCTATGGCGGCGGCTATCTGCTGGACCATTGACTGAAGGCTCGAAGCGCTCTGCAGGATCTCAACGAGGGCGCTGCCGGCCTGCCCTGAGAGCTCGACCCCGACCTGGACGCTCTGGGATGCCTCGCCCATCGATTCCACGGCGCGGTCGACACCCGTCTTGATCGAGCCGATCATGCTGCCTATCTCCTGTGTTGACTTGCTTGTCCTTTCCGCGAGTTTTTTGACCTCGTCGGCGACAACGGCAAATCCCCTGCCCGCTTCACCGGCGCGGGCCGCCTCGATCGCAGCATTGAGTGCCAGGAGGTTCGTCTGGTCGGCGATCTCGTTGATGACATTGACGATCTCGCCTATCTTCTGGGATTGGTTGCCGAGGTCTTTTACAAACTCCGACGACCTGTGGACTGTCTTTGCGATCTCCCGGACCTCGTCGACGGACTTGTTCACGATACCGTTGCCGTGCTCGGCGATGTTGACCATGTCCTTGGCGGAATCGGATATGTTGTTCGCGTTGCGTGCGATGTCGAGGGATGCCTGTGACATCTCTTCCGACGCCGTGGAGACCTGGATCGTCCTTTCAACCTGGTCCGCCCCGCCCCGTGCCAGCTGATCGGCGCTCACGCTCAGCTCGTGGCTTGCCGATGCAACACTGCTCGCCGACATCTTGACCTCGGATATCAGTTTCTTCCATTTGTCGACCATTGTATGAAAAGCCCTCATTTCGTCACCCAGCTCATCCCTGCGGTCCGCTTCGACATTTACGGACAGGTTCCCGTCGGCGAGTGTCTGTGCCACGGCGATGTTTTTCTGGATCGGGACGGTGATGCTCCGGGTAATGACAACGCTGATGAGGACGCAGAAAACGATGGAGATCAGGCCGAAGGTGATAAGTATGACCTTTACCCTGTGGTTGCTATTGACGATCTCGGTGTATTTGGTTTCGACGCCTTTTTCGTAGTGCCGGATAAGCTGTGAGATGATCTCGATAAATTTTGATACCGCGGGATCGACCTCGGAACTGTAAAGCGGGGCTGCGGCCTTGAAATCCCCTGCCTTTATCGTATCGCCGAGCTTGATGTTGCTTGCGCGCGCTTCGCCCACCGTTTTCTTGAATTTGTCCAGTATCGCCTTTCCTTCCGGTTCCTTTTCAAGCTTTTCGAGCTTTTCAAGGGCGGCAATATAGGCCTTTCTCTTTTCCGCCACCGCCTTCAAGGGTGACGCGTCTTTGTTGTAGACCGCTTTCCCCGTCTCCTTGTTAATGAATTGGAGGTTTGTCAGGATGGCATTGGCCATCATGGCCTTTTGGAAATTCACATTGGTTATTTCGTTGGCCCTGACGTCCGTATCGGCCATGTTCTTGTAGCTGATGATGCACAGGAAAACGATGATTATGATGAAGATCGCAAAACCTCCCGCAAGCCGTTTTCCTATCCTGATATTTTGCAGCTTCATAATTCCCTCCCGGAGGATTCATTAGAGTGGGCTTCGACCCTTTTTAAATATTCGTCATATTCGGGATTTTACTTAAGTGCGGGAATTCCCCCCCCACCCGTCACCCCGGCGCCTGACGCCGGGGTCCAAGATTCTGTATTTTTTTCTTGTTTTTGGGCTTTAAGGTTTCAAAAAGACGTAAAAGAAAAACCTGGGATCCCGGTGTCAAGCACCGGGATGACGGCGAAATTATAATTGGGACAGAGTCTATTCGGCGGAATGACGTGGATGGGGGGAGTGCTTCGCTCACACCTCGCGACGCGGGGCTTACCCGTGCGGTATCACTGAGACTTCGCGGTAGATCGCTTCGATGGTTTTGGCGTCGAGACGGTGGAAATCGGTCTCGGAGGGGGTTACGATCACGCCTCCCATCTCCATGACCGCGGGACTGACCGTTATCCTCTGATCGCCCTCCCGGAAGAAGGCCGCGGGGCGATGGGCCCGGCGCGGAAAAACGGAGAGAATGAAATTGTTGTTCATGTAATGCCCGATAACGTTTATCATGGGTTCGGCCTCCCGGTCCGTCTCTGACCGGTACGTATCAATTAATCCCCTGAATGCGCGGGAGACGTCCCCGGCGTTGCGGCCTTCTATAAGGATTATCCCCCTGCCCATCCCCCGGCCTGACGAGACGGTGGCATGGTCGGCCCCGTTCACAACAGAAAATCTCTCCCGGGCGAGGAGTTCGTTTTCGACCGGCATTGATCCCGACGGCACTGCCTGAAAATGCAGGTGGTCCGGCGCGGACGCCCCGCACCGGGGCCCATTGTAGAGTGCCGTGAAGTCGGGCGCAATGTCCTGTGTGAGGAGCAGGAAGTGGTCTATGCTTTCATACAGGGACTGCGGCCGGTGCGCCCTGTGCGCCACGGTGAGGTGGAAGGGTACAACAGGCCTCGGATTCGCAAGTATCAGGAAGTCGTTCCTGTACAGGATTGCCTTTTGCTCCGCCGGCAAATTGTCCGTACAGAGAAAACAGGGCCTTTCGCTGATCTCTTCCGGCGTGACGGTTGCGAGGGTATTTACAGACCTTCCCGGGTTATACATGAGCCTGACCGAAAAACCGGAGCATTCGATATCGCGCTCCCGTGTATCACCCAGCGACGCGCAGGCGCCTCGATAGCCGGGCCAGGATTCCCGCTGTTCGTCGACCAGTTGACGGCAGAGCGTGCCGAGGATGGAGGGCATATCGCCGGCCCCCGTGAAGTGCGCCCGGACACGGGCCTGTAAAGTGTCTTTCATCGTGATGTGAGTTCCTGCCGCGCCATTATCTCCTGGCTCCGCAGGGAGTCCTTGAAGGAATTGTTGTTGTTGGATGCCTCTATCGAAAGTCCGGCATCGGTATTGCCCGCCCAACGGCGGCACAGATAGAGACTTTCGTATATCCTGCCTATCTTGTACTGGCGCGATATGCGAAGGGCGGCGGCGTAGTCTTCCCCGTAGCTGACGTTCAAAAAACCGATGCGGCGCATGACCGTGGTGCTGAAAGCGCGGGGCGCACCGATCCCGTTGACCCTGAGCGCGTTGTTATGGCCGTTGGCATCCGTCCATTCCCGGTGATCGATAAGCCCCGGCGGGACCTGTTCGAGATGTTCATTAACGATAGTATATGACCCTACGACCATGGCGTAGCTGCCCTCGCGCATCGCGTCCACAATGCTTTCGAGCACCAGGTGGTTCTCGAAAAGATCATCCGAGTCGAGCTGAACCGCATACCGGCCGCACGCCCTGTCGTTGATGCCAAGGGTCCAGCATCCCCCGATGCCGAGGTCCTGACGGTCGGGGATTATGTGCACTATCGCAGGATTTCTATCCGCAAGGGCGGCCACGATATCCGTCGTACCGTCCGTGGAGTGGTTATCGATCACGACGACATTGAACGTGAAATCGGTTTCCTGCGTGATCGCGCTGTGTATCGCGTCGGCGATGGTGTGCCGCCTGTTCTTTACGGGAATAATGATCGAGGCCTTCACGGGAAAAGGGTCCGCGGGTTCCTGCATCAGTTCCAGCCTGTCCGGCGGTATGTAGGCCCCGATCCTCTTTAGGTGGTCCGTGAAGATCGATTCCATCTCCCTCTGGACCTGTTGGTTGCGCGGATCGACGTATGTAAAAAGAGACATCCCGTTTTGCTGGTTGCGATGGGTAATGATGCTGTAAAGGGCCTCCGGGACGCGGTAGATGCCGTGATCGATTGACAGCTTGAGGCGAAGGTCGTAAAGCGCCCCGTGACAGCATTGCGGGGTTTCGCCGAAGAAGCCGAGTGCGTTGTGTATAGCGGTCACGCTCAGAAGGGCGAGATGACCAAAATCGAAATCATCGCGCACGCTGCCCATCTGGTAATCGGTCAGGGGATGAAATATCCTGCCGCTTCCCGTGTCTTCGTAAAAGTCTGAGTAAACGAACGCCGCATTCACGGACCGGGCCGTATCGATCATCTTTTCCAGTGTGAGCGACCTCGAGAGCACGGGGATGGCGCCGGGCATGAAAAGCAGGTATTCCGTCCTTGTCTTTTCCAGCACCCTTTCCAGCGCGGCCCGTGAGGCAAACGTGCCGGTATCGATAATGCTGCACCGGGGCAAAACCTCAGGTATCTGCTCGCGGGTGACGATCAGCACTTCTTCGATCATATCCGAAGCGAGAAGGCGCCTCAAGGAAGGCAGGAACAAAGTTCCTGTTTTAAATGTGCAGACAGCTGTTACCGGTTTCATTTTTCTTTATATCTTAGCATGACCGGCCGGATTTTTAAAGAAAGACCACAGTCTCCCGCACGGAATTCCCCTCCGGTCAACGGACGGAGGATGCTTATCCGAGGGCAACCTGACCGAGCAGGATTACATCGCGCAAAGATTCGAGTGACGGGACATGGGACACAGCGGTACCAAGGTTACGGAGGCCTGCCGGGATCGACCCGAGAAAACCCTCAAGTCCCTTGACCTTCCCCAGGAACCCGTAGGCACCCAACGCCTGCAGGAGGCGTTGAACGGCCGCATCCCAGAAATACCCCTGAAACGCATCCCAGTCAAGCTCCTGAGATGAGAGGACATAATAAAAGGACAGGAGCTCTTCCCGGCCTTCCTCCGGTATCGATACGTACGGATCGCACAGAAGTGATGCTAGGTCATAGAAAAGGTTCCCGAACCGCATGCCCTGAAAATCGATAAAATACGGCTCACCGTTACTGACCATTATGTTGCGGGACTGAAAATCACGGTGGATAAGGCAGCGCGGCAGTCCGCACAGCCTTTCGGTGAGCGGGGAGAACTCGGCCCGGAGCCTCGATTCGAATGCCGGTTCGAGGTCAAGGTCACAGCATCGCCTGACGAAGTTATCGAGGAAATAGTCCTGTTCCCAGCGATAGAGGGCGGGATCGAACCTGTCCATGAGCCGTGGCCCGTCTGAGGGAAAGTTCGTCTCCGTCACCCTGTGCAGCCTTTGCGCAGCCACGAGGGTTTTCTGATAAAGGGGCCGTCTTTCCGGCCATTCAAGGGTGCCGAGCGAATAAAGGTCGGTATCGCCGAGGTCCTCCAGTATCATGAGGTGTCTTGCGGGATCGTGCGCGATGAGGTCGGGAACCGGTACGCGCATCTTTCTCAGGAAGACGGCAATGTCCCCATAATATGCATTCTCCGTCCGGTTCGTATCGTAGTGGATCCCGATGGCGCTCCTGCCGTCCCAGCGGAGCCGGTAAAAAACCCGGTCCGAACCTCGTGCGGAAAGCGCCCCGACTGCAATGTCGTGCGAACTGTCAATGTCCAGCGTGGTGCGGGCAAGGGCCGCGATCTCATTCTCATAATTCATGCGGGTGACCTCTTTTTTCCGGATGTGATGACTGTCCTGCAAGCCGTTCATATATGTCCGCCGAGCCTATGTCATCCCATTCCCCGGAGTCGATGATGGCCCCCCGTATCGAGCCCGGGTCCGCAACGATCCTCCGGAGAAAGACCTCGACTATCGATTCGATCCTGCCCTTATCGATCGCGGACAGCAAAGATGTTTCGACGGTGTAGATGCCGGTGAAGAGGCACGCTGCGGCTCCCGGTTTTTGGAGCCTGCGGCGCATATCGCATATTGCGCCCGACAGGTCGATATCGACGTTGAGGTTGGGGCCTTGTGTTCTCAGGGCAAGCGTCGCCTCGCAATTGCTCCCCTCGTGGGCCTTGACGAGAGCGTCGAGCGGCATGGTGCACAGGATGTCGCCATTATAGCAAACGATCGCCTCGTCGTCTTGAAGAAGGTCTTCGACATTCTTCAGGCCTCCCCCGGTGTCGAGAAGTGTCGGCTCGTACCTCAGCTCTATCGGGACACCCCGCCATGCCCGGGCGGGAAACGCCTCTGAATATTTTTCCGGGTAATGGTGTGTATTGACGATGAAACGCTCGACGCCGATGCTCAATAAATGGTCCATCGCATAGGTGATCATCGGCCGGCCGTTAATAGGCAGGAGGGGTTTCGGGACATTTTCCGTCAAAGGGCGCAAGCGCGTCCCGAGTCCCGCGCCAAGGATGAAGGCTGTTTTGAAACGTCTTCCCGTCATCGGTCCTGATGATACATCGGTATCAATAGATCTTCTTGATCCCGGCACCGGTAAAATAGTGCGCCAGGATCTCTTTCGCCGTGAACCCCTTCTTTGCCATAACGGCGGCCCCTATCTGGCAGAGGCCGACACCGTGGCCCCATCCGGCACCGTTGAATACGAAGCGGTCCGGCCGGCCGTCAGGCGCAAAGTCTTTCGACACAACGAAAGCGCTGCTGTAAAGGTGCGTCGGCGACAGCCACCTGCGGATCTCGAGCTCTTTCCCGATGACGATGCTCTGCTTCGAACCGGTTACCTTGAGGCGTTTTATCCTTCCGGACGGCCCCCGTTCGAGTGGTGCAAGGTCCTGAAGCGTGCCGAAATCAATCCCCGATTTTTGCCGGATGATCTCTTCCAGCTGGCTTCGCGTGTATTCCACCTTCCAGCGAAAAAAATGCGTCGTTTCCCGGTCAAAGCCGGGGAGTATCTCTGCGAGCAGCTCTTCATCCTGCGTGTTGCAGTATACATCCGGCAAGCTCTTTACCCATTCGGCCGCCTTCTCCTCGGAAACGACAGGGGGAAGAGCATCCCGTGAGTCGCTGATGCTGACGAGGTAGGGGATCGGTGTTTCTTCCCAGGCAGTCTCGTAATTCTCGGTGATGCCGCCGCAGGCCTTGAAATACCGGGCATCGCAGACGCTGCCGCCGTACGCGATGACATATCCGCGCGTCTCGTTGACCGCATTGGCGGCCGCGTCCGAGATTATCTTCGTGATCCCCTGGTAGCGCTGACAGTGGTCATCTGCGCAGACATCAAAAATGTCATGGTCTTCCCGGTTGTACCAGCGTATCAGCTCTTCGGTCCCGGGCCGCTCGGCCGGCTTATGTGCCGTGTTCTTCCGTTCGAGAGCCGCGAGCAGCCAGCTGCGGGAGATAATGGAGTGGACCTTGAGAAATTCAGGCGGGGCTGTCCCGCTCATTTCGGATGATATGACGCTCACAAGATAGTTTTCCAGAGGTATTTCATTGATGATCGCGATATTGTCGGTACCGCGGGCAGTCAGGATGAGATTGCCCTCAAACACCTGGTCCTCCTTGCGTTCCCAGTGAAAGCGGATCCCGATCGTGACATCGGATATGCGGAATGTCGAGCCCTCGTGGGCCGCAAGGCGCACCGACGGGGCACGTGCGACGACACGGTCCCCTTCGTCGAACAAAAGGATGCCTTCGCTGTCCGCTGAAGCACGGAACGGGCCGGACAAAAGGCCCGTTCCTTCGATGAGGAAATTTCCGTTCAGTCGGCCCGCCACGCCGGCCTGCATATCGGCAATCCCGACGGTGATCACCGGTTCCCGTATGTCAATGGACACGATATGCCTCCTCCTGATATTCTGCCGTTATTTGTTTACCTTAGTATTTTTTTAAGCAGCTTGTCAATCGGGTCGTTCATATCGACATTCATGTCGACGCAATTGTCGTTCCGTAAAACCAATGTCGACACATTTTGCCTGTTCCGGCACGCACATGTTGGGTCAAAACGTGAAAGTGCCTGTAATTACAAATATTGTAGCCGAGATAGGTCGGTGGTATTGTTTTTGCTTATTTACCCGTAGTAAATTAGTATTTCAGGAGGGGACATGAAGCTGACGATCGTAATTTTCACGGTGCTCGCGATCCTGGTGATGACATTATCACCTGTCATAAGCGAGGCCCGGGGATACTATTACAGGCCGCATTATCGTCCTTATTACGGCGGCTGGGGTTATGGCGGAGCAGCTCTCGGAGGGTTTGTTGCGGGTGCGCTCGTAGGAAGCGCAATGCGCCCCGCCCCGGTCTACGTATATCCGGCCCCTCCGCCACCGCCTCCAAGGGTATACTATTACTACCCGCCGCCTCCCCCCGGACCGGTCTATGTATATCCTTACTGAGAGGCGATAGGCAATAGGGAAAAACAAGGGAAAGTGGAAGCCGTCATTCAGGATTGCAGCCCTGAATGACGGCTTTTTTGTTTTTGCCTGAAACTTGAAACGCTTCTATCTGTTATAATCCCAATCCCTGTCTATCCACGTTATCGTTGGCGGGCTGTCTATACGGGCCAGGATGCCCCGCTCAAAATAGAGGTAGTTTTTCACGAAGCGCCTGCACCTTTGTTCTTCCTTGTAGGGCGAGGGCGGTATGAATGCCTCCTTATGCCCCTGCTTCTTCTTGTCCTGCCACTCGTCCCATGCCGCCTGGTACTGCCGCCTGTACTCCCATTCATCCTTGGGCGCCTGGAACTTTTTGCAGTCAAACCCCGGGTATGTCCACTGGTTACCTCCCCGGTAGTACGGCTCACCCCAGGCGATATAGACCTGGGTTTCCGTAAACCCGGGCCTTACCTGTCCGTTCTTTATCAATGCCTGTATGTCCGGGGGATAGGTCTTGAACTCGTTTTCGTGCTGGCTGATCCTGTTGTCGATCGCCGAGCAGGCCGACAGGAGAAGAGCGACGATGAACGCAATGAACGATATGCGGACGGGCCGGACGAACGCGGGGTCTGTGGCCATATTCCCTCCTACGGGTATGGTGAGCTTTTAAGCATACAATACGTCATTTGATAACGCCTTTCAAGTCGCACCATGTGCAGCGATGCCCGGTTCAGCGGGAGGCGGACGCGGCCTTTGCAGCACTCTCCGCGGACCTGTGTGCGAGGTCGATGGCTTGCCCGAGGATGTTGAGGCACAGGGCAGGATTGTGGAACCCCATGCTGTTCTCGGCGGCGACAAAATCCCAGTACCACTGCGCCCGCCTCAGACTTTCACGCGCCTTTTCCAGTTCCTCTTTGTTGACGGTTTTCGCTGCGAGGGCTTTTGCTATGGCCTCGTGCGCCCTTGCGATCCTGGCACCCGCAATGTGCTGCAATTCCCACACACTTTTTTGCGTGTTCCTGACCCTTTCAAGAAGCATTTTCTCATCTTCCGGGTGGCATCTTCTGCACGAGGCTCCCGTTGTTTTCATAGGGGACGTCACCCGGTGTGAACTGTACTTTCTGCCCCCGTCCCGCATGTAAGGCATGTGGCAATCGGCGCATGATATCCCGGCCCGTGCATGGGTGCCCGTGGAATGGACCTCGAAATCCGGGTGCTGTGCCTTAAGCATCATGGTCGACGAATCCGGCTGGACCCAGTCGCCCTCGAAACCGCCGGGTTTTTGACTGTAATATGCATAGATCTGTTCCGGGTGCAGCCCTTTGTCCCAGGGCATTATTACCCGCGATGACCCGGGTTCGAAATAATACTCTGCGTGGCACTGACCGCATACATAGGACCTCATTTCCTCCCGGCCTGCCTTCGTCACGTCGACGCCCCGCCTGTTCATAGCCTCAACGAAGGCCGGATTTGTGACACGCAGTTCCATCGTGGATGGATTGTGGCAGTTGGCGCACCCGATGGAATAGTGGGCACGGGTGAAAAGCTCGGAAAGGGGTTTCTTTGCATATGCCCACCCGCTGTCCTTGAAGATACCGGCGATCTGCGCTGTTTTGCATGTCATGCAGGCGCCAGGGCTCTTTTCTGTGATCCTCTTCGACTCTTTCAGGTCCGTCAGTGCATAGGGGTGCCCTCTGTCTTCCGTGTAATCAGTGCTGAATGCGTTCCCCTTGAAATTCGTAAGCATTTCCGGCTGACGGAGTGAATGCTGAAATTTGACCGATCCGCCGAATTCCGTAGGCGAGGCGGACATCTCGAGGTTTTTCTGAAAGCTTGCATATTCGAGCGGATAACGTTTTCCCCATACAGCGGGGTCGTACTCGCCTTCCGGTATAGCGGTCACTTTGGGGGGCCTGTCGGACGGTTTGAGAAAAAATGACCGTGCCGCTGCCAGGACGATAATAAAGCAAAAAAGCGCGATGATGAAGATCGTTATGATCTTTCTATTCAAAAAAGTCCTCCATTGGGCACGGGCCGTCCATGGACCAGGAACTTATGGCATTTCATGCAATCGGCATTTCCCTTTGCCATGGGTGTTGTTTCGATTGTCGAAAAGTGACATCGCGAACAATTGGAATTCGCTATCGTCCGGGCGCTGCCGGTCAATTTTATGCTGAACGGATATGACCGCCCTGTCTCTCCCACCACATCACGAATGCCCGCATATGCTTTGTAGAGGACTGTATATGCAAAATTCCCGGCGGGGAGGTGACACTCAGTGCATGCAAACTGTTTATGGCGTGATGCTTTCCAGGTAAAATAATTGTTTTCCATGCTGTGGCAGGAACCGCAGAATGTCGACCTGCCCGCGAAATTATATCCGGCAACGATCATGACGATGAGGGCCGCCCCGAGGACGGAACCTATCCCGATCAGTTTCCAGACATGCTTCTTTATTACCGCATCGAAATCGGAACTGTCGGTTCCCTGGCCGGCCAAGTCGTCCTCTTTGAATGGTTTTGGACATTGTATGAAAAAACATGGTCTCTTGCAAGACATCATCTTTTTGTACGCCTTGCGATTTTTTCTCAAGTTGCTTGACGAATGGACTATTACCAATATAATTGTGGTATGAATAAATTTTCCGGGTTTTAGGGATTTTACCCCTGTGCGATGCTGACACATCTTAAAGGAGGTGTTGTATGGCAGCAGTGAAACCAAAGGCAAAGAAGAAAGCGGCCCCCAGGAAGAAAGCGGCAGCCTCCAAGAAAGCGGCGGCCACCAGGATCGACAAAGGTTTTATCGCAGCGCTCAAGACTGTCGAAGATATGGCCATAGCGCAGATAGGCTCGGCAAGGGACCCTTTTGGAACGGGCCTTGTAATAATAGCCGAGATCCGCAAGGTGACCATGCGCATCGAGAACGAGATCGAAGACGATGCACGGGCCCTGACAGAAGCGTATGATTCCGGCCCGGGTATGGTCGGCGTCGGTCTGGGTGTTTTTTAGGTTCGAGGGCAACATCGGGGACAGGTTCACAGCGGAGAATATACGCAGGGCATTACTGGGCCCATTGCCGGGTTATGAGGCGCAGGTGCGGATGTCGCCGTCGCACCGTGCCTTTACGCCTCCGCCCGGGAAGGGTGCGCCGTTGATCGGGGCCGTTATGCTGCTTCTGTACCCTGGCGAAGACGAGGATGCGCTGTTTGTTGTACTGACAGTCCGCACCGAGAATGTGGCCCATCACAAGGGGCAGATCAGTTTCCCCGGTGGGGCTGCCGAGCCTGAAGATGCCTCACTGGCCCATACGGCGGTCCGCGAGGCGTGCGAGGAGCTGGGTGTTTGTGGTGACGATGTGTCCGTCATAGGCAAACTGACCCCCATTTATATAGAGCCGAGCAATTTTCATGTCCACCCTTTCGTTGCGTATATGCCGTACCGCCCATCTTTTGAAGCGCAGCAGGAGGAGGTGCTGCGCGTGCTCGAAGTGCCTGTTTGTCACTTCTTCGACCCGAAGAACATAAGCGCCGAAAACCGGGTCATAGACGGGACCGAACGGCACATTCCCTATTTCGATGTTCAGGGAAGAAAGGTGTGGGGAGCAACGGCCATCATCCTCAGCGAATTTATCGCTGTCCTGGAGAAGATCGGGGGATTGCCCGATATGCGCCCTTGATCCCGGTTGCGCGGAAAAACGTACATGCCGATAAAACTGAATGAAGCCGAATTTGACCGAATAGTCGCGAAGGCCATAGAGAACATCCCCGGGGAGATACGGCAGTATCTTGAAAACATCGTGATCTCTGTCAAGAAGAGACCTTCGCGGCGCATGATGATAGAGATGGGGATCCCCGCCGGCGAAGAGCCTCTCGGCCTTTTCCAGGGTGTGCCCATGATCGAGCGCTCGGTCACCGTCCCCCCGCTCTATCCCGATATGATCTATCTTTTCCAGGAGCCTCTCGAGGAAATGTGCGAAACCCGTGAAGAACTCGAGGAAGAGATCGAGATAACGGTTGTTCACGAGGTCGCACACTACATCGGCATGACCGAAGAGCGGCTGGAAGAGTTAGGGTACGGTTAGGACCGGATCGCTTTATCCTTTGAGGAGCGGCTCTCCGAACCGGTCAAGGTATGTGGTCTCGGAAAGCGGTTTTCGCGGGGTCTCGCGGGGAACCTCATCGAAATAGCCGACAGGCATCATTTCCGTAATGCTGTACCCTTCGGGGATCCCGAGGACCTGCTCGGCCTTGCCTGCGTCGAAGCTTCCCACATGGACCGTACCGAGCCCGAAGTTGCAGGCGGCAAGCGCGATATGCTCGAGCGCGATCCCGGCGTCAAACATGAACCAGTCGCCCTTGTTCGTCACGGGGGCCCCGTTGCGGCACCCGGAGACATTCCTCTGGGCGGCGGCGCAGATAACGACAGGTGCCTCGACCATCGCCGCTCGCGCCGGATTCTGAGGACCAAGGCAATCCTGCAGGGCCTCCTTGACCCGCGCCTCTTTAACCACGATGTACCGGCACACCTGCGTATTTGCCCACGACGGCGCACGCCGCGCCGCCTCGAGTATCTCGATCAGTATCTCGTCGGGGATATTGTCGCTCCTGTAATGCCTCACACTCCGCCTGTCCCTGATCGCTTTTAAAAGTTCCATTGTATTATTATCCGAATCCTGTCCGTCTCTGTCAATCCAAACGTAAAAAGACCCCCTCTCGCCCGTTCGTCGCTTGCGCTCCTCTCTAGAGCCCGCAGAGAGCGCAGAGAACTGCGGAGGCGCCGCCGGAGCCCGGAGCCTTACCAGGCTCCGGCGGCAACTTCGATCCTGCCTTGCAGGCAGGATGACCGCTTGGTCTGATCATTTCAAATGATATTGTTTTTTTCTTTTCTGCGGCGAAGCCTAACGAAAGCGCCGGCTGATCGTGGCAGGCTCCACGATCAGCCGGCATCTCTGTGTATCCTCTGCGCTCTCTGCGGGCTC
>ERZ1645192.1975-NODE-1975-length-17004-cov-5.946487_pt1 | contig 17004 bp, 8 predicted proteins | sample MGYA00575354_ERZ1645192 | MGnify/ENA primary metagenome ERZ1645192 (study PRJEB40844, sample SAMN11349763) | freshwater sediment metagenome | isolation source: river sediment | host: Sediment | place: India: Faizupur Khadar , New Delhi | collected 2017-02-21 ... | reverse complement strand
GCCTGCGCCCCAGCCAGGTCCGCTTCGGGTTCGGGAGGCACTCCGCCCACGAACGGTGTGATTTCCATAATGCCACTCCTCGGGAAGACTGCTTTCATTATACCTTATCGACGATTCCGGGAAATCGTTGACAATAAAAAACCGACCGGTGTGGGTAGAGTGATCAATGAGCGGGCTGGACACGGCGGGTGCCGGGAGCGACAGGCCTCCGCCGGCGCGCTGCGCCTGGCCTTCGACCCGCCGCGGGGCACCTGGGCCTTGCGGCCCAGGCTCTACTCCGGCGGCGCTGCCGCGCCTGGAACAGGAGCGGCTGCCGAGCCGGGAACTCCGGCCGTCGCCGCAGGCGATGAAGGAGGACAGTCAGGGACTTCCGGCCCTGGAAACTCTCCGCACGGACAGGGCGTCATGGAGGGACGGGAAAACGATTGCAACAACACCCTGAAAGTCCGAGGCCAAAAGGTGGAAGTCATCCCCGGCCGGTGTTCGGCGCAAGGCGCCGGTGGAGTGTAGCCTGGGCCGCCAGGCCCAGGCCGGGTGGCCGCCAGCTCTGGAGCGGCGCGTCGCGCCGCCGGATGGTTGCCTTGGGTACCCGATGAAATTGTGGCGAGGATCGGAATGAGACGAACAACATGGAGCTTTCCGCCGGCGCGCTGCGCCTGGCCTTCGACCCACCGCGGGGCACCTGGGCCTTGCGGCCCAGGCTCTACTCCAGCGGCGCTGCCGCGCCTGGAAAAGGAGCGGCTGCCGCGCCTGGAACAGGGGCCAGTGATCACCCCAAAATTCTGCCGGCTGTGGTTGCCCGAGCGCTTACGCCGGAGCTTACCGGGAAGCGGAGACGGCTACCGCACCCGGTAACGTTCCACGCCCACCTCGCGGATGTCGCGCTTGTAACGCTCCATCACAGTAAGCGGCGGCAGAATCGGGCTGGGGCGCGTCTTGACGTCTACCGCCACCAGCCGCCCCTGGCCATCCCAAGTTCGCGGCTCGCCGCAATTCCAGTACAGGGCGGTTTTGGCGGCCAGTTTTTCCCGGACCACGCGGTCGATCTCGGCGGAGATGGCCGTGAGCGACGGCCCGATCCCGGTGACCCCGAGGGCGGCGGCCAGGCCGGCCAGCACCTCCCAGCCGGACTGGCCGGCGGGCGGGTCGAGCACCCGCTCGAAACGCAGCAGCCGGCCCTCGAAGTTGCATCGGGTCCCGGCCGTCTCCAGGTAGGTGGAGTTGGGCAAGGCCACGTCCGCCGCGGCGGAGGTTTCGGTCTGGCCCCAGTCCATCGCCACCAGAAACTCCAGGTTGCGGAACCAGGTGGCGGTACGGTCTTCCCGCAGGGGGTCTTCGCCGATCACCAGGGCGGCTCGAAGCTGCCCCTCGGCCAGCAGTGCCCGTAGCGCGGCGTGGGTATGCGCGCCGGGCAACCCGTCCGCGGCGTTCCGGCCCGGCCGGAAGGCGGGATCCGCGCCCATCAGTTCCAGCCCGTAGCGGTTCGCGGCCATTGACGGGAGCAGCAACTCGGCCCCTTGGCCGGCGGCGCGTAGCAGGAGCGCGAAGTTGGCGAGTACGGAGGCGTCGCCGGGCGAGAGATCCTGGAGGCGGTCCGGGCCGTGGAGGAAGACAACCTGTTTGGCCTGGCGGAAGAGGTCGGCCGCCGCGTGGATCTTGGCCGCCTCCACCCCGGTCCAGGTGGCGACGTTGGCCGGGCCGTAGTCGAACATGTCGGCCAGGAAAGCCTCGCCGCCGGGCTGGTCCTTGGCCTTGGCCCGGTCGAAGTGGCCCGAGTCGAGCAGATCCTGGATCACGCCGTTCCAGAGCAACGCGGCCCGCCCCCGCATGGGATCGAGCACCACGTCGGCATGGGCGTCCAGGGTGATGGCGGCGGAACTGCACACCAGCAGCTTGGCGCCCCGCTGGATCGCCTCCAGGACGTCCACCCCCAGCACGGCGAAGTCGTTCTCCGGGTCGGCATTGGTGCAGACGATCAGGTCGGCCTTGGCCAGGGCGCCCCGATCGGCGGTGGACTGGGTGAATCCGATGGAGGCGTCCAGCACTCCGGCCTCGGAACCGCAACCCAGCACCGCCAGGGAACCGATGTTGGCGGTGCCGAGGCCCTCCCGGGCGATGCGAGCGGCCAGGTACATCTCTTCGTTGGTGGCTTCCGGGCTGATGAAGACGCCCACGGCTTCCGGCCCGAAACGGCCGGCGATCTCCCGGAGCCCGCCGACAACCTGGGCGAACGCGTCCGGCAGTGACAGCGGCTTGCGTTCGCTGCCTCTCCGCAAAGCAGGCTCGGTCAGGCGCCGGGTCTGGATGAACAGCTCGTTGCCGAACCGGCCATATCGGCACAGGTACTCGCCGGCCCGGTCCGGCCCGGTGACCTGGTAGCGGCCCGGTCCGAACTGCTTCACCTGCATGGCGCACCCCAGGGAGCAGGCGGCGCACCGGGACGCGGTGACGGCGGTGACCAGGTCGGCCCGTCCCGGGAAGGGATACTTCTCCGTCAGGGCCCCGGTCGGGCAGGCGTCGATGCAGTTGCCGCAACTGATGCAGTTGGTCCGGGCCAACGGTTCGTTCATGGCCGGCCGCATCTCGGTCTTGAAGCCGCGGTTGACCAGGCCCAGGGCGGCGATGGGCAGCACCCGGGCGCAGGTCCGGATGCACCGGGCGCACAGGATGCACTTGTTGGGGTCGTAACTGATGTGGGGATGGCGGTCGTCCACCCTATGCTTGCGGAGGTAGCCGACGAAGCGTTTCATGTCGACCTGGTACTCGTCGGCATAAGCCCGGAGCTGGCAGTCGGTGAAGCGCAGGCAACCACAGGAAAGGCAGCGCTTGGCCTCCAGCATCATGTCGTCATATTCCAGGCCGGTGGCCACTTCCCGGAAGTTGCCCTCCCGCTCCTCGACGTGAATCTCCGGCAGGGGTTGGCGTGGGCTTTTGACCAGGTCGCCCAGCTCGGCCTGGCCGGGCTTGGCCCAGAAGTCCTTGCGCACGGCGAACGGTTCGCGGGGAATCGGCTCCCCGGACAGGTAGGCGTGGATGGCCTTGGCGGCGCGCTGGCCGTCGCGGATGGCATCGATGACCACGGTGGGACCGTCATCGGCGGCGTCACCGCCGGCGAACAACCCGGGGACGTTCGTCTGGAAGGTCTCGGCGTTGACCACTACCGTCTGCCATTTTGACAGTGCCGGGGCTCGTTCACCCTTGCCCACCAAGTCCTCCAGCACCGGCCGCTGGCCGATGGCGGCCATGGCCAGGTCGCAGGGCAACTCGAACTCGGAGCCCTCCATGGGGATCGGCCGGCGGCGTCCGGAAGCGTCCGGTTCACCGAGCTTCATCCGGATGCAGCGCAGGCCGCGCAGCTTGCCGTTCTCGGCGATGACCTGGACCGGCGCGGCCAGCTCCAGAATTTCGATCCCCTCTTTGATGCAGTCCTCGATCTCCAGCTTGTCGGCCGGCATTTCGGCCTTGGTCCGCCGGTAGAGGAGGATGACCTTGTCAGCGCCCAGGCGCCAGGAGGTCCGGGCCACGTCCATGGCGGTGTTGCCGCCGCCCACCACGACCACGGTGCCCCTGACCGGGGTGGGTTGCTCGGCCTTTTCAATCAGGAAATCGATGCCCGTGCGGACCCCTTCGGTGTCGAACTCGCCCTCGATGTGCATGGGCGTCGAACCCCACGCCCCGGCGCCGATGAAGACGGCCTGGTGACGCGTCATCAGGTCGTCCAGGGAGACGTCCCGGCCGACCCGCACGCCGAGCTTGATCTCGGCGCCGGCGCGGCAGATGTAGTCCACTTCCCGGTCCAACGCCTCCTTGGGCAGGCGGTATTCCGGAATGCCGTAACGGAGCATGCCACCAGGGTGGTTCATGGACTCGTAGATGACCGGGTCGTAACCCCAGCGCCCCAGAAACCACGCGGCGGTCAGGCCGGCCGGCCCGGCGCCGATGATCCCGACCGACTGGCCCCGGGACGTTTCGCGCGCCGGAGCGGCGTCGTAGACGCCGGGCGAATCGGTGATGAACCGCTTGATGTTGTTGATGCCTACCGATTCGTCCACGTCCAGGCGGCGGCAGACGCCCTCGCACTTGCGGACGCACACCCGGCCGCAGACGGCCGGCAGCGGGTTGGTTTCCCGGATCAGGTCGGCCGCCTTGCGGAACTCACCCATGGCGGCCAAGGCGATGTAGCCCTGCACGTCCACGCCGGCCGGGCAGCCCAGCTTGCAGGGGGACAGGCAGTCGGCGTAGTGGTTCGAGAGGAGGAGTTCCAGGGCGGCCCGGCGCGAGGCCACGACCCGCTCGGACCGGGTCTGGATCTTCATCCCGGCCCCTACCCGGGTGGCGCAGGCGGGCAGCAGGTTCGGCCGGCCTTCCACCTCCACCACACACACGAAACAGGACCCGTAGGGCTTGAGCTCGGGCGAGTGGCAAAGAGTGGGGATCCGGTCGAGACCTTGCGCGTGCACGACTTCCAGGATGGTCTGGCTGGGATCGGCCGCGATCGGCTGGCCGTTGATTTCGATGTTCACGGTGTCCATGGTCGTGCTCCTCAGTCTTTGTAGACGGCGTTGAAGTTGCAGCTCGAGATGCACTTGCCGCACTTGACGCAGGTGGCCGGGTCGATGGTGTGGGTCTGCTTGGGCTTGCCGGAGATGGCCTGGACCGGGCAGTTCTTGGCGCAGATCGTGCAGCCGACGCACAGCACGGGGTTGATCTTGTAGTCCACCAGCAAGGCGCAGTTCTTGGCCGGGCACTTGTGCTGCTCGATGTGGGCCTTGTATTCGTCCTGGAAGTAGCGCAGGGTCGTCAGGACGGGATTGGGCGCCGTCTGGCCCAGCCCGCACAGGCTCGCCTCCTTGATCTGGATGGCCAGCCGGCCCATCTTGTCCAGGTCCTCCAGTTGGCCTTCTCCGTCGGTGATCCGCTGAAGGATTTCCAGCATCCGCAGGGTGCCGATCCGGCAGAACGTGCACTTGCCGCAGGATTCGTTCTGGGTGAAGTCGAGAAAGAAGCGGGCGATGTCCACCATGCAGGTGGTGTCGTCCAGGACCACCATTCCGCCGGAGCCCATGATGGCGCCGGTTTTGGGAATGCTCTCGAAATCCACCCGGGTGTCGCCCAAATCAGCCGGGATGCAGCCGCCGGAGGGCCCCCCCATCTGGACGGCCTTGAACTTTCGGCCGTCCTTGATGCCGCCCCCCACCTTGAAGACCAAATCGTTCAGGGTGGTGCCCATCGGCACCTCGGCCAGCCCGCCCCGGAGAATCTTGCCGGCCAGGGCGAACACCTTGGTGCCCTTGCTCTTTTCGGTGCCGAAGGCGGCGTAGGCCGCGGCGCCGTTGGCGATGATCCAGGGCACGTTGGCGAAGGTCTCGACGTTGTTGTTGTTGGTGGGTTTCTGCCAGAGTCCTTTCTCGGCCGGGAAGGGCGGGCGGATGCGGGGCATGCCGCGCTCCCCCTCGATGGAGGCGAACAGGGCCGTCTCCTCGCCGCAGACGAACGCGCCGGCGCCCTGCTTGATTTTCAGGTCGAATTCGTGGCCGGAACCCATGATGTCCTTGCCGAGGTAGCCTTTCTGGCGCGCGGCGGCCAAGGCGAGGGTCAGGCGCTTGATGGCCAGGGGATACTCGGCCCGGCAGTAAATGTAGCCGAAGGTTGCCCCGATGGCCCGGGCGCAGATGATCATGCCTTCCAGTACGGAGTGCGGGTCGCTTTCCAGGACCGAACGGTCCATGAAGGCGCCCGGGTCGCCCTCGTCGGCGTTGCAGATGACATACTTGTGATCGGCTTGGTTGCCGGCGGCGAACGACCACTTCAGGCCGGTGGGGAAGCCGGCGCCGCCGCGGCCGCGCAGGCCGGAGTCCTTGATCTCCTGGATGATCCCCGGCGGGGTCATCTCCCGGAGGGCCTTGGCCAGGGCCTGGTAGCCACCGGCGGCCTCGTAGTCCTCGATGGACTCGGGATCGATGGTGCCGCAGTTGCGCAGTACGATCCGCTGCTGCTGGGAGTAGAACTCCGCTTCCTGGCCGGCGGGCGCCGCGTCCCGTTCCAGCCGCAGGACCACCTCGTCCTCCAGGATTTCTCCTCCGAGCAGGTGTCGCCGAAAGATCGTTTCCGCCTTGGCCGGGGTGACCTCGCCATAGAGGGTCCGCCGGCCGTTCTCGCGCACTTCGACCAGCGGTTCCCGGTAGCACATGCCAATGCAGCCGGTGATCTCGGGCGGGGGAGCGCCTTCGTGGGCGGCGGCCAGGTTCCGGAGAGCCTCCAGGACCTCCCGGGCGCCGGCAGACAGACCGCAGGACCCCATTCCCACATAGAGCTTAGGCATGGACCGCCTCCTTGCGCCGGATTTCCCGCAGGATCTTGCGCACGGCGGCGGGGGTGAGACGGCCGTGCGTCTGTTCGTCGATCATCATCACCGGCGCCAGCGAACAGCAACCCAGGCAAGCCACGGTGAACAGGGTGAAGATGCCGTCGGCGGTGGTTTCTCCAACCTCGATGCCCAGTTCGTCCTGGACGGTGCTGACCAGGTTCTTGGACCCGGCCACGTGGCAGGCGGTGCCGCAGCAGAGCCGGATGATGTGGCGGCCCATCGGCTGCAGCCGGAACTGGTTGTAGAAGGTGATCACGCCGTAGATGTTCGATTCGGGCACATTGGTGACGCCGGAAATGTACTTGATGGCCCGGCGCGGGATGTAGCCGAAATAGTCCTGGGCCGACTGCAGCAGCGGGATCAACTCGCCCGGCTCGCCGTCGTAGCGCCAGAGCCGGTAGGTGAAATCTTCTTCTTTCCGATGTTCCATCGTACCCTCTCTACTCGACCATCTTGATGATCTTGGCTTCGCGCACGCGCAGCACCCCGTCCACCTGGTTGAGCTTCTCGATGACCCGGGGCGTGCGTCCCACCACGGCGCCGCTCTGGACCATGCCGACGAGCTTGGTGCCCTTGTCCATGACGTCGCAGAAGATCACCTCGTCGATGAAGAACACGGTCATGAAAATCTGCTGAATTGCTTCCGGGTCGATGTCCACGATGATGTAGCTCGAGGTGGACCAGTCTTCCGGCGGCCGGTGGCGGGGTTGGTCCTTGACCGCCCGGCGGTAGATCTCGATGAAGGATTTCACGTCCACATCCAGCTTGGGCCGTTCCACCGCGGACATGGAGACCACCTCGATCCCCTCGATCTGGCGGACCCGCTCGAAGAGCGTCCGGATACCTTCTTCCGAGGCGGCGATGGCCTGGATGATGATGTCCACGTCCCCGCGGACGGCGTCGCAGGCGGCAACCCCGTCCAGTTGGCGGAGCCGGTTGAAGATCTCGTAACTGTTGACGGGATCGTTGATCCGGATGGTCAGGTAGGCGGTGACCGATTCGCGCAGCGGCTCCGCCGGTGCCTCGGCCGCGGCCGGGGCGAGGGTGGTCTTCCCAGGGGAGAGGCTCTGCAGCGCCCCGACCAGGTCTTCCATCTCGAACGGTTTGTCCAGGTAAGCCGTGTTGCTTTCGGACAGGGCGGTCTCCCTGAGAAGATCGTCGCCGAAGCCCGTGATCACCAGGACGGGCAATTCCGGGAACTCGCTCTTGATGACCTTCAGGATCTTGAGGCCATCGATGTCGGGCATGAAGATGTCGGTGACCAGGTAGTCGTAGCCGATTCCCTCCTGCCGGGACCGGTACAGTTCGTGGATGGCCGAGAGGCCATTGGGACAGGCGGTGCAGGCGAACCCTTCCTGGGTCAGCCCCACCGTGAGGTTGCGGCGGATCTCCGCCTCGTCGTCGATGATCAGGACCCTTTTTTCCATGTCGCGCTCCTTGCTCGCCGGAATCACTCCCGCTTTAAAAAATGGTTAATTCTATTTGGTTGATGGAAGGTGAGTCAATCTTAAAGTATTGGAGAATTCAGTCTTTTCAAAGAACGTGGCTTTCGATGGAGCCGGATGGGAGGAGGCTTTTCAGCTCACGGTTGAGCCTGGAGATGTGCTGGAACTCCTGGTTGACGATGCGGCTGACCCGGGACCGGGCCACCGGGTCGTCGACGAGTTCCTGGACCCAAAGGTAGAACACGATCGATTCCTTCTCCATCTGGATCGCCTTGCGGAGGATCTCGGGCAGCGTTTCCCGGCCGGTCAGCCCCAAGACAAGATCCAGGTGGAAGTCGAACACTTCGCCGTCGGACCACTCCGCGAGGTCCTCCCGGGCCGGGCCGGCCCCCGGCGGAGCCGCCAAGCCGGGTTCTTCGCCGAGTTGTCCCAGCAGGGCGGAAAACGTCGCTTCGTGCGCCTCCTCCATCCGGGCGAGTTCCTCGATCAGCGCCGCCTTGACCGGGTCGGCAAGGCGGGCGGCCACCTCTCGATAAAAATGGGCGCCCTTCTGCTCCACCTGGACGGCCTTGGTGAAGATGTCCGCCACGGTCAGGGACTTGTTCATGTCTGCCTCCGCATCAGAGACGATTTTTTCCTGAATCTTCAATTCGAGCTTGCGAGAAGAGCATAGATCAACCAAATCAGATGGGATGGCAAAATGAACATCGCCAGTCCGCCTGTAGCCATGGCGAGTGTAGCGCGGTCGTAAGTCTTTCGCCAATCCGGATCGTCGCGTCCGGCGGCGGCCAGTTGCCGGTGCAACCGATGCGCTTTTAAAAAGATGCTGAAACTGAGCAGTAGTATGCCCGCCATGAGGACAATCAATTGCCAGATGGGGAAGAGAAACAGGGCGGTTGCGGCCGCTGCCAGCGCGAACATGGAGTAGCCCAATCTCTTATAGTAGGATTCGGATGCATACTTGAGAATGACGAGCCCGAGTCCGACCAGAATCCCTGGCCCAATACAGAAGAAAAGATTGATTAAAATGGAGCCGACGAGGGAGATGACACCAAACAGGGAAACGAATTCTCCGGCTTGGTAAAGTTGGTTGAAGGCGTCGGTCCGGTGCCCGGCGGGAGTGCCGGCTGTCTCACCGGCCGGGTGGAGAGTATTCGAAGCACCAGCCAAGGCTGGGGCTGAGCCCGGCAGCACTGCGGCCGGTGGAGCGCACTCTGCGAGCGAAAGTGTCGCTATGGGCGCGTCCATCCGCGCGGGGCGCCTGCCGCGCCACACCACCCAGATGATGACCCCCGCCGCCGCGGCGAGCACCAGAAATCCGTACATGGCAATCTTAATCCACCAGAAAACGGACAAGACCCATAACTCGGTTTTGGCTTCTTCGTGGCCCTGCCGTGCCGCCCGGTCAAACCAGCAGCGAGCGGTCTGATCATTGACCGGGACCCCCAGCCCTTTCGTGTGGCAGAGTCCGAGGCGGTACTGCGCCTCGGCGAGTCCTGCTTCGGCGGCTTGGGCAAAGCAAAAAACGGATTCCTCCGGATCACGCGGTCCGCCTTCGCCGGCCTGCAGCATCATCCCCAGGCGCAGATACCCTTCGGGCCGGTTGGCCCGGGCGGCCTGGAGATACATTTCCCGGGCTGCACTGGCGTCCCGGGGACATTCTTTCCCCTCAAGGTAGAGATCTCCAAGCAGGACACAGGCTTTTCCGGATCCATTGTCAGCCGCCAGTTCCAGCCATTCGAAGGCGGTGTCCAAATCACGGGCTCCTCCGGTACCATTCAGAAGAAACCGGCCCAGACTGGCCTGGGCCTCCACATGGCCTTGGTCGGCAGCACGCTCGTACCACTCGAAGGCCTTGACCGGGTCCTGTTTAAACGCGCCCTGACCCGTCTCGAACAACACCCCGAGCCGGTATTGGGCATCGGATGATCCTTTTTCAGCCGCCACCTTATAGTTTTCCAATGCTTTCGCCGGATCCTTGGGCACGCCAAGCCCTTGATCCTGGAGGAGAGCGAGGTCGTACCGGGCATCCGGGAAATCGTCGCAAGCCCTCTGGAAGCAGCTCGCCGCGGAGCCGTAGTCCCGCTCATCCAAAGCCATGCGCCCAAGCGCGTAAATGGCCCTGGTGTGGCCGTTTTTCCCGGCCCGGATCAGCCAGGCCCGGGCTTGCGCTTTGTCTGGTGGCACTCTCCTTCCAAGAAGGTAAATCACACCCAGGTTGTAAGCGGCATCGTCGTTTCCCGCCTCGGCCGACTGGCGCAGGGAGTCCAAGCCTTTGGCCGTGTTCTTCTCGGTGCCCAGCCCGTCGAGATATAGCAGGCTCAACCCGTACAGTGCCTCCTGGTCGCCTTTGGCCGCCAGCTTGGACCATATGCTATACGCCTCTTGGTAATCCTCGTCATTGTACGCATGCCATCCGCGCATCACTTGGGGGGATTGCGCCATCAATTCCGCGGTGCAGGCAACTACCAGGACGGCCCGGACCAGGCACCTCTTGAAAATTGCCATCCATTCCTCCTTCGGCCTGACGGATGCCGGATTCAGCGGAACTCCAGCCGCACGGTCTTGATCTCAAAGCGGCCGAACTCCAGGCGCACTTCCTGGCCGTCGGCCGGCAGTTCGCGGGGGTTGTTTTCCAACAGGTCGGTCTCCTCCGCCTTCGCCAGCGGGCGGCAGGCCCGGAGCATGACCCGGCCGGAAGGCCGGCCCAACGATTCGTACAGGCGCACGATCCAGCCCCGGCCGTCCTCGGCCGGCTTGATCGAATCCAGGATCACCCCCCCGGGCGTGAGTTCGAAGAAGGCCTGTTCGGGCGGCAACGACGCCGCGTGCCGGTCGGCCAGGTGGGCAAGCAGGGGGGTGTTCAGCTCCTGGGCGCGCCGGACGGTCTCGCCGTCCGGCCATTTGCCGGGATGGGTGTAGAGCGCGTAAGTGAAGCGGTGCCGGCCGCGGTCGGCCATCGGGTCGGGCCACGTGGGCGAACGCAGCAGCGACAGTTGCATGACGTTGCCGGCGATGTCGTGGCCGTACTTGCAGTCGTTGAGGAGCGAGATGCCGCCCGCCGCGTCCGACAAATCGGCCCAGCGAAGCGCCGGCACCTCGTAGCGGGCCTTTTCCCAAGGAGTCTCCCGTCGGGTCGTGCGCTCGATGGCGGCGAACGGGATCTCGTAGGCGGCCCGGTCGCTGACTACGGCCACCGGGAAGGCGACCTTCAACTGGAGGTGGGATTCCCACCAGTCGGCCTCGCACTGGACCTCGATCCGGTCGAGGCGGTCATAGAGGACGATGTCCTGGGTGAAGAACGATGACGGGAACTCCTCGGTGGGGCTCCAGCGGTCTTTGTCCGGGCCGAGAAAACTCTTCTTGACCCGGACCACGGTCCGCACCGGGGAGGAGCGGATCACCTCGACCGAGTCGGCCGGCCCGAGCTCCCACATCCGGCCCGTGTAGCCGATGTTCCAGGCATCCCACTGCTCCGGCCGGTCCTCGTAAATCCGCAGCACGTTGGCCGCCTGGCCGGAAGCCACGAACTCCCGCCCCAGCCGGAGGTCGAGCAGGCTGGTCACGTGTCCGCTCGCCGGGTCCAGGCGCAGGCGGTAAAACCTGTTCTCGAGGGTCAGTCCGTCGACCTTCAGTTCGCGGGGCAATTCCGGCGCCGCGCCCCGTCTCAGGTAGTACACCCGGTAGCCGACCGGAGGGACGTTTTCCGCCACGAAGGACACGGCCAGGCTGTCTTGTTCCGGCCAGGGCGCCACCTCGACGGGGCAGACCCGGCCCAGATGATCCACCAGGTGGGCGCTTTCGCCCAGTGTGGCGGGGATGACGCAGGTGACGAAATCCGAGCGCGGCCAGGAGAGCGAATTCCACACGACCACCGGCTGGCCGTCGACCGAATCGGTCCGGATCTGCTTGCCCAACCGGTCCATGGCGGCGCCGGTCAGGGAGGTAAGGCTCTGGTGGACCCCGGCGTAGGCCTCGGCGGCGTCCCGGTACACCGGGGTGATGGAAGAGCCGGGCAGGATGTCGTGGAACTGGTGGGTCAACACCGTCAGCCAGTTCTCCTCCAGCACCGACCGGGGGTAGTCCGCCCCGAGGATCGCGGCCAGGCTGGCCAGTTTTTCGGCGACCGCCAGGCCGCATTCGGCCCGCCGGTTGTTGCGCTTGGTGTCCGCCTGGGTGGTGAAGGTGCCCTGGTGGTACTCCAGGTACAGCTCGTCGCGCCAGACGGGAATCTGGTCTCCGAGTTCGGGCTGCAGCCGTTTCAGGAATTCGCCGGCCGGGACGTGGCGGAACTCCGGACGGATCGGCAGGGTCTGGTAGTGCCGGACCCGGTCCAGGATCTCGCGGTTGGGGCCGCCGCCATGATCGCCGAGACCGTACAGGATCAGGCTCTTTTTATAGCCGGTGACAGCCTCGTACTTGGTGATGTCGGACACCACCCGGGGCAGCTCCACCCGGGAGGTGTAGCCCTGCGGCGGGAAGTAGCTGAGCAACCGGGTGCCGTCGACACCTTCCCAGTTGAAGATGAAATAGGGGAAGACGGTGGTGTCGTTCCACCAGATCTTCTGGGTGATGAAGGCGTCGATGCCGCACTTGCGCAGGATCTGGGGCATGTTCCAATTATAGCCGAAGGAATCCGGGTTCCAGGACAGGCGCACGTCCAGGCCGAAGCGGTCCCGGAAATAGCGTTTGCCATACAGGAACTGGCGGACCCAGCTTTCGCCGGAGATCATGTTGCAATCGGGTTCCACCCAGGTGCCGCCCACGACCTCCCACTGGCCGGAGTGGATCTTTTCGGCGATCTTGCGGAATATCTCCGGGTATTGCTCCTCCATCCAGCGGTAGGTGACCGCCTGGCTTTGGGCGTAGCGCAGCTCCGGGTACTCGGCCATGTTTGCGATGACGGTGTCGAAGGTGTTGCGGGCGACCAGCCGGGTTTCCGCCATCCGCCACAGCCAAGCGATGTCGATGTGGGCGTTGCCGATGAGGTTCACTTCGAACTCGCGGGCGTATTGCCGCAACTCGTCCGCGAGCCCGTATGAACGCTCGATGGAGGCGCGAACCCGGTCCGTGTCGCCGGTTCGCAAGGCCTCCAGGTCGAAGGCGAGCACGGCCCGCTGCCACGTTTGCCGGAGCTGGGCCAGGCGCTCGGGCGGGGTCCGGCGGCCGTCACTGATCGGATATGGGATGCCGGTGAAGGTGTATCGGACGAATTCCGGCTCCAGCAGGCCGAGCGCGGCCTGGAACGAGGCCAGCCAGTCGCGGACGGCCGGCCGGAACGCGGCCGCGCGGGGATATTCGAGCTCGGCCCGGCGGATGGCGAATCCCTGGTGCTCTTCCGGGAGCGGCTCCCGGCGGGGCGGCCAGTAATCCACCCGGGAAGGCCGGAGCCCCTGGTTGCGCACGTGCAGTTCCAGCCGGTAGACCGGGTTGGTGGCCTCCGCCGCCACTTCAAGCGCGTGGGTGAGGCTCTGCCCGGTGGCCCCGGCCCCGTCCACGATCACGGCATCCAAGGGACGGCCGTCCATTGCGGGCGTCACCGTGCAAAAACCGCGGGCGTAGACTTCCAGGTTCAAGGCCAGCGGCGTCCCTTGCACGGGCACGCCCGCCGAGGCCTGGCGATGGCGCAGGTCCACCCGCAGGCGAAACTCCGGCGCCGTCAGGTCCTCCCCGATCTTGTAGGCAGTCCAATGTTCCCCGTCGGTCGAGTAGGTCCAGCCGGCGACGGCCACGGCCAGGTCTGCCTCCACCTCGGCCAGCAAGTCTTTGGCCGGGTCCGGGCCCTCGGCTGAGAGTGCCGGGGCGAACAGGGCGAGAACGGCCCACATCCACAGAACGGTCCGCTTCATCGATCCTCCTCTGCCATGGCCTATATGATCTAAGTCTATTGTTCCGGGTGTTTGCGCCGCCCTTTCCACAACACGGTGGGACGGCCGAAGTGGAGATCGTCGGGCTCCGGGTAATCCAGGTTGAAATGGAGCCCTCGGCTTTCATGGCGCGCCAGGGCCGAGGTGACGATCAACTGGGCGACCTGGGCCAGGTTGCGCAACTCCACCAGGTCGGCGAATGGCTGGTACCGCCACCAGTCGCCGTTGATTTCTTCGCGGACGAGATCGATCCGGCGCTGGGCCCGTTCCAGCCGGTTGTTGGACCGGACGATGGAAACATAGCGCCACATGAACGAACGGATTTCGTCCCAGGCCTGGGTGACGACGATCCGTTCGTCGGAATCGATGGCCAGCCCGACGTTCCAGGCGGGAAGCTGGGAGGGGAAGGCAATCGTCTGCGCGGTCTGGTCTGCCGCGGCCGCCCGGGCGGCCCGGTACGCGAAGACGAGCGCTTCCAGCAGGGAGTTGGAGGCCAGGCGGTTGGCCCCGTGAAGGCCGGTATAAGCCACTTCTCCGGCCGCGTAGAGGCCGGGCAGGCTGGTCCGCCCTTCGGTGTCGGTCATCACGCCGCCGCAGCAGTAATGGGCGCCGGGGACCACCGGGATCGGTTCCCGGCTCATGTCGATGCCGAGTTCCAGGCATCGCTGAAAAATGTTTGGAAAACGCTTCAGGAGAAAATCCCGGTCCAGGTGGCTCATGTCCAAAAATACGTTGTCGGCGCCGCTCCGTTTGAGCTCCACGTCGATGCCCCGGGCGACGATGTCCCGGGGCGCCAGCTCGCCGAGCGGGTGCTGGGTTTTCATGAATCGGACGCCTTCCCGGTTGACCAGCCGGCCGCCTTCTCCCCGCAGGGCCTCGGAGATCAGGAACGACTTGGCCTTGGGATGATAGAGGCAGGTGGGGTGGAACTGGATGAACTCCATGTTGGCCACCTTCACTCCGGCCCGATATGCCATGGCGATCCCGTCGCCGGTGGCCACGTCCGGGTTGGAAGTGACCAGGTAGACCTTGCCGCAGCCGCCGGTGGCCAGCAGCGTGCGCCGGGCCAGAACGGTCCGGATCCGGCCCGCTTTCGCCTCCAGGATGTAGGCGCCCAGGCAGCGGTCGCCGTCTCCCGGCCCCCCGAGCTTGTCCGCCGTGATCAGGTCGATGGCCAGCGCGTTTTCGACGACCTGGATGTTGCTCTCCTGGCGCACTCGTTCCCACAACACGTCCATGATGGAGCGGCCGGTCAGGTCGGCCACGTGCGCCACCCGCCTGCGGCTGTGGCCGCCTTCGAGCCCCAAATCCATGGCGCCGCCGGGCGCGGCGGAAAAACGGACGCCGAGGGACTCGAGCCAGCGGATCCGCTGCGTGCCTTGCCGGACGGTCGTCTCGACTACGGCGCGCTCGCACAGGCCCGCGCCGGCGACCAGGGTGTCGGCCAGGTGGGACTCCCAGGAATCGTCCGGGGCGAGCACCGCGGCGACGCCGCCCTGGGCGTACTGGGTGGACCCCTCGCGCGGGTCGCTTTTGGTCACCACCAGGACCGATCCATGCCGGCAGGCCTCCAGGGCGAAGCTCAAGCCGGCCAGGCCGCTGCCGATGACTAGGAAATCCGTTTTGTCTATCATGGGAGGATTATACCAGATTTCCCCCTCGGGGGAACCCTGTCGAGATTGGGGATTGCGGCGGGACCGGGCACGGTCTATAATGCGTCTGTCACTTCCGATACATTGAAGACCGCCGGGGGGAAGACAGCTTAGAAGGAGGCAGACTCAGGCATGTGGTGGATCTTGGTCATCCTGGTAGGGTTGCTGGCCGGCGTGTCAGCCGGGTTGTTCTGGGTGCACCGGAAGCAGGGCGTCCGGCTGATGACGCTCCGCTTGGACGAGTCCCGCTTCCGCTCGCTGGTCAAGCAGCTCCCGGAAGCTATTTTCATCCTTGAAAAAAACAAGGTGATCTACCTCAATCAAGCCGGTCTGGCCTTGCTCGGCACCGATGATGAGGGCAGCGTGATCGGGCAGGACTTCTCCAACCTGTTCAAGTTGAAGAGCGAGGCGGATCGCGAGAAAGGGTTCACCAGTTCGGACGGCGAACAACCGGCGCTCACGGCCGAATCGCTGGTCGATTCTGTCTGGGTGCGCGCCGACGGCAGTTCCGTGCCGGTCCAGTTCCGGATCCGGACGCTGGAGTGCGAAGGCCAGCGCAATCTTTGCCTCATGGCCAAGGACGTCAGCCATCACAAGGCTCAACAGTTGGCCCGGCAGAAGATTCATGACCAGCAGATGCAGTCCCAGAAGATGGAGGCCATCGGCCATCTGGCCGGCGGCATCGCCCAGGAGTTCAACAACCTCCACACGGCCATCATGGGCAATGCCGAACTGGTGCTGCTCAAGGCCCAGAAGGACCCGATCCAGGAACAGGTGCGCTCCATCATCCAGGCCACCCAGCGAGCCGCGGAACTCACCTCCCAGTTGCTGGCGTTTGCCCGCAAGGGGAAGTTCAGAGTGACCTACGTGGATATCCACGAGCTGATCAACGATCTGGCCCAACTGATCCAGAACAATTTCCCGTCCAACATTACCCTGGTCAAGGAGTTGAACGCGGGCAGCACCATGGTCAAGGGCGACCGCAGCCAACTGTACCAGGCCCTGATGAACCTGGCCCTCAACGCCAAGGAGGCCATGCCGGAAGGCGGCCGGCTCATCTTCACCACGTCCACGGCGGTATTCCACGAGACCGACTATCGGGCGGCCATGGTTCAACAACCGGGCACCTACCTGCTGTTGGCCGTCTCGGATACCGGCACGGGCATCGACCCGGCTGTATTGCCGCACATTTTCGAGCCGTTCTTCACGGCCGCCAAGACCAGTCGGCGGTCCGGCATGGGCCTGGCGACCGTGTACGGCACGGTCAAGAGCCATGAGGGAATCATCCGGGTGGAGTCGGAACCCGGCAAGGGCACGGTCTTCAGCATTCTGCTGCCGCTGTTTCTCTTCCCCAAGGAAGAACGGGCCGCCGCCGTGGAGCCGGATCGCCGGCCGGGACAGATCGTGATCATCGACCCGGAGGAGCTGGTCGGCCTGTTCCTGCGCAAACTGCTGCAGGCGCGCGGCTACGCCGCCGTATACTTCGGCAGCCCGGCCGAGGCCCTGGCGCATTGCCGCACCCGGAGCGAGCCGGCCGGCCTGGTGATCCTCGACCTCCGCCCGGAGCAACCCGAAGGGAGCGAAGCGTTCGACGCCCTCAAGGCCCTCTGGCCGGAGGTGCCGCTGGTGATCACCAGCGGGCACGACTCCGAGGACTGGATCCAGGAGATGCA